>Ga0126335_1000179_pt1 | contig 29794 bp, 21 predicted proteins | sample OlaspJWI45metaG_FD_108409 | JGI IMG/M metagenome (GOLD analysis project Ga0126335, IMG submission 108409) | Marine gutless worms symbiont microbial communities from Oahu, Hawaii - Olavius sp. 1 OAHU.JWI-45 metaG | ecosystem: Host-associated > Annelida > Digestive system > Unclassified | place... | reverse complement strand
TTTCCGTTGTTTTACCATCTGGGTACCTCCTGTTTTTGGTTTTAGTTGGTCCTAAACCCAATTATTACAGGGGACCCAGATGGTTTTTCAATTATTTTTTTCTATCTCATGCAAGATCGAGGTCCTTGTTTATTGAAAATCTTGCATTATTAGATTGCAGGGTATAAATTTGGAAGATGATTCTTAAAAGTCTTCACCGCCCGCTCGCTTACGCCCGCTCGAGACGCCGAGAACGCGGAGAAAGATGTATTTTTTTACTTTGCGCTGAGCCGCCGCAAAGTAAAAAGCAGCTCGCCCTCCGGGCAGAATTTGTCATTTTCATTTAGACAGCGATATCACTAATTGAAAATAAGAATTATCGAATATTGGTTATTTAGCAATACTCGCTGAAGGCGATAGTTTTATGTTTTCCGGCGTCTCAGCGGAAAACATAAAGGTAAATTACCTCTGCGTTCTCTGCGTCTCTGCGGTGAGTTTTTATCTTTTCACGATCATGGCCACCGCTTCGCCGCCGCCCAGGCACAGGGATGCCAGGCCGGTTTTTTTGTCCTGCCGGATCATTTCATGCAGCAGCGTTACCAGTATACGGCACCCGCTGGCTCCGATGGGATGGCCCAGTGACACGCTGCCGCCGTTTACATTGACATCAGCCGGATTCAGATCGAGTTCTTTCAAGACCGCTACGGTTGAGCCGCTGAAGGCCTCATTGATTTCAAAAAGATCCACATTGCTTATATCGATGCCCTCTTTGGCCAGGCATTTGGGAATAGCCCAAATCGGGGCCACCAGGACATATTTCATGTCGATGCCACAGGATGCCTGGGCGCCGATGGTCGCCATGATCCTGCAGCCCAATGCTTCGGCTTTTTCACGGGCCATGACCACCACGGCGGCAGCACCGTCACTGATGACAGAGGCATTGCCGGCGGTTCCCAGGCCGTTTTTCTTGAACGCCGGTTTCATCTTCGAAAGCAACTCGTATGAGGTCTCCCGGGCGCATTCGTCTGTTTCAAACAGAACCGGATCACCCTTGCGCTGCGGTATTTCGACCGGTACAATTTCATCGATAAACTTACCCGATGCAATGGCGGACAGCGTTCTGCGGTAGGATTCAGCCGCATAGCGGTCCTGATCTTCGCGGGTGACAGCATACTTTTCCGAGCACAACTCATTGGATATGCCCATGTGGAAATCATTTACAATATCCCACAGGCCGTCGTGAATCATATGGTCCTGCAACTGGCCGGGGCCCATGCGGTAGCCGAAGCGGGCTTTTTCCAGGTAATAGGGGGCCTGGCTCATGTTTTCCATCCCACCGGCCACAACCACATCGGCATCGCCCACCTGAATGGCCTGGGTCGCCAGCATGACAGCCTTCAAGGCCGAGCCGCAGACTTTATTGACCGTGATGCACTCGGCTTCCCAGGGCATTTTTGCTTGAACAGCAGCCTGTTTGGCCGGATTCTGACCATAGCCGCACGGCAGAACCAACCCCATGATGACCTCATTGACTTCCCGGACCGCAATCCCGGTCCGGCGGACGGCTTCTTTAATCACAATGCCGCCCAGCCGGGTGGCGCCCAATTTGCTCAAAGACCCGTTAAAGTTAGCCAGAGGCGTTCGAACCGCACTGACAATGACTGCTTCGCGCATAGCCTATCTCCATCTTTTCAGTTATTATGGCCACGAATTAACACGAATTTTCACGAATTTAACAAACCTACTTAGATCAGATTCCACTTATTTCCCTTTGTTTGAACCGATCAAGGCATTGACCGTCTTTCAAGCTGTGGTTGTCCAGTTTTCGATTAGAAGGGGTAGATTACGTCCCAAGGTCCCGCAAGCGGGATTAAACATCTGGTTCTTTTAACTGTCGGTGTTTATCAATCCGCAGCCTTCTTTGCAACCGGAGGCGTAGCGCGCTACGTCGAGGATCGCAAAGTGGCGAGAACGCCGCCATGGGGTGTTCCGTCTTCGCCCTGCGGGCTTCGCCGGACAGGAAGATGCCCTCCCTGAAATGACCCAGTTTTCGAACAGGGTGGGTAGATTGCGCTTCAAGGCAAGGCCGCAGGCTACTTTGCGACCGGAGGCGTAGCGTGCTACGTCGAGGATCGCAAAGAGCCGAGAACGCCGCCTTGGAGCGCAAGATGCCCGCCCTGTTTGAAAACTACATGTTGCGGCGGTACTGCCCCCCCACATCATACAAAGCCCGGGTGATCTGCCCCAGGCTGCAGGTGCGCACCGTTTGCATGAGCTCAGCAAATATATTACCGCCGCTCAGCGCCGCCTGTTGCAGTTTTTCCAGGGCCCGGTGCGATTGATCGGTATTTTTTTTGTGAAATTCAGCCAGACGTTCAATCTGAGATATTTTCTCTGCTTCAGTGGCCCGCATCAGTTCGATCCCTTCCGAGAGGTCTTCCAGATGGGCATCCGGGTCGCGGAAGGTATTGACGCCGATGATGGGCAGTCTGCCGGTATGTTTCAAGGATTCATAATAAATCGACTCTTCCTGGATTTTGCTGCGCTGATAGCCGGTTTCCATGGCGCCCAGGACACCGCCGCGCCGGGTGATGCGGTCGAATTCCATCAACACGGCTTCTTCGACCAGTTCTGTGAGCTCATCGACAATGAAACTGCCCTGGTAGGGATTCTCATTTTTAGCCAGGCCCCATTCGCGGTTGATAATCAACTGGATGGCCAGGGCCCGGCGGACCGATTCACTGCTGGGGGTGGTGATCGCCTCATCGAAGGCATTGGTGTGCAGGCTGTTGCAGTTGTCATAAACCGCGCACAGGGCCTGCAATGTCGTGCGAATATCGTTGAACTGGATATCCTGGCTGTGCAGCGATCGGCCGGAGGTTTGGATATGGTATTTGAGCATCTGTGAGCGCCGGCTGCCACCGTAGCGTTCCCGCATGGCGATGGACCAGATTCGCCGGGCTACACGTCCGATGACCGTGTATTCGGGATCCAGGCCATTGGAGAAGAAAAACGAAAGGTTGGGGGCAAAACTATCGATGGGCATCCCGCGTGAAAGGTAGTATTCCACATAGGTAAATCCGTTGGCCAGGGTAAAGGCCAGCTGTGAGATGGGATTGGCGCCGGCTTCGGCAATATGATAACCCGATATGGAGACCGAATAAAAATTGCGGACATTGTTTTCGATGAAATAGGCTTGAATATCGCCCATCATTTTAAGGGCAAACTCGATGGAAAAAATGCAGGTGTTCTGGCCCTGGTCTTCTTTGAGAATGTCGGCCTGAACGGTTCCGCGAACATTGGTCAGAACCTCGGCCCGAATACGACCGGTTGTATCGGCCGAAGGTGGCCGGCCGTTTTCGGCTGTCAGTTTTTCCACCTGCTGGTCGATGGCGGTATTGAGGAACATTGCCAGTATAATCGGGGCCGGACCATTGATGGTCATCGAAACCGAGGTGTTGGGGGCACACAATTCGAATCCGCTGTACAGGGTTTTCATGTCGTCCAGGGTGCAGATACTGACCCCGGATGTGCCGATTTTACCGTATATATCCGGTCTGCGGTCCGGATCGTATCCATAAAGGGTAACCGAATCAAAGGCGGTCGATAGCCGCTTGGCCGCATAGTTGGCCGAGAGAAGCTTAAATCGCTGGTTGGTGCGGGCCGGGTTGCCTTCCCCGGCAAACATGCGGGTCGGATCTTCATCCACCCTTTTCAAGGGAAATACGCCGGAGGTATAGGGGAAGCGTCCGGGAACATTTTCCGAGCGCAGCCAGGTGTATATCTCCCCCGGGTCGGTGAATTTCGGCAGTGCGATTTTGGGGATTTTTCTGTGGGCCAGCGATTCAGTGAACAACGGAACGCGGATTTCGCGTTCACGCACGGCGTAAACCAATTCATCGCTGGTGTATGCTTTCCGAATTTCATCCCATTCTTTGAGCAGCCCTTCGGTCTCCGGGTCCATTGCCGCGCGCTTTTTGGCGACTTCGGATTTTAACCGATCCAACAGCTCGGGTGTTTGGCCCTCCATGGCGTTTAGGGTTTCCTGAAAATGCCAGACCTGTCTGACTATATCGGCCTGCTGTTTTGTCTGCGTGTGGTAGCCGCGCACCGTGTCGGCAATTTCGGCCAGATAGCGGGTGCGCTCCGGTGGAATGATGATTGTCTTTGAAGATGAGGTTTTAATATCCGGACGCGGCAGGGTCGATTCGAACTGTCGACCGGTTTTGTCAGCCACCGTGTCCAGCAACGCGTGGTAGAGAGCCGACACCCCGTCATCGTTGAACTTGGATGCGATCGTGCCGAACACGGGCATGTCTTCGGCCGGATCGGACCAGGCGTTGCGGTTGCGTTGGACCTGTTTGCGGACATCCCGCACGGCATCTTCGCTGCCTCGTTTTTCGTATTTATTCACCACCACCAGATCTGCAAAATCGAGCATGTCGATTTTTTCCAGTTGCGATGCAGCACCAAATTCGCTGGTCATCACATACATGGACACGTCCACCAGGTCGGTGATCATCGAGTCCCCCTGGCCGATACCGGCCGTCTCGGCGATGATCAGGTCAAAACCGGCCGCACGGGCCACCTTGATGCCTTCAATCAGCGCATCCGGTATTTCGGTTTGTGATCGCCGGGTAGCCAGAGAACGCATGTAAACCCGGGGGCTGCCGATGGCGTTCATCCGGATACGGTCGCCCAGCAATGCACCGCCGGTTTTCCGCCGCGACGGATCGCAGCTTAAGATGGCAATGCGTATGTCCTTTAGATCGTGCAACATACGCAGAATCAGTTCATCGGTAAGGGATGACTTGCCGGCACCGCCGGTTCCGGTAATGCCGATCACCGGCGCTTGCCGGTGCCTGGTTTTTTGCTCGAGCCGGGCCCGTATTTCGGCCAGATGACCATTTTCATTTGCCTTGGCCTGTTCGACAGCCGTGATCAGGTTGGCTATCAGTAATTTGTTGTCCGGGTTAAGGGCATCGATATCCAATCCGTCCTGGCTGACGGTTGAAAAATCCATCTGTTCCACCATGTGGTTGATGATACCCTGCAATCCCATGCGGGCGCCGTCTTCCGGGGAATAGATCCTGGTGACACCGTAGGTTTCCAGTTCGCGAATTTCCTCGGGTACGATGACACCGCCACCGCCGCCGAAAATCTTGATATGAGCTGCCCCGCGTTCTTTTAACAGGTCAATCAAGTACTTGAAAAATTCGATATGGCCGCCCTGGTAGCTCGAGATGGCGACACCCTGAACATCTTCTTCGACGGCTGCAGCCACGATATCCTGTACGGAGCGATTGTGGCCCAGATGTATGACCTCCACGCCGGTGCCCTGCAGGATGCGGCGCATGATGTTAATGGCGGCATCATGGCCGTCGAACAAAGATGTTGCGGTTACCACGCGAATGTGATGCTTGGACCTGTATACGTCAGGCTCGACACTCATGACCCCTCCTTCTGATGTCAACCCGGGGCAGTCGGTTCACTGCCGCCGCACATGTTCAGAATGAATTCGGTTTGCAGATCGATGTAGTCTTCAATGGTGTAGTGGCGGCCGAAAAACCAGCGGCGAAAGGTCCACATGTGGCCGAGAACGGAAATATTATGGGCCGCCAATTCGATGGACCTGTCATTAAGATTAGGCATATCGCCGGACTCAGCAACCCCGGCCAGAACATTGACAAACAGCCCTGTAATGCGCAGCTCGTTTTCCAGGACTCGATTTTGCCATTGGGCCGGCAGCGATCGGGTTTCCTGATAGATGAGCAAGATGAAGTCGCTCATGCGATGGCAAACCATGAAATACTCACGCAGAACCTCTTTGAGGGCATCACGTCCGCCGGTGGCCCCGGTCAAGGTTTCGGTGACCAGGCGCTCGACCTCTTTATGGATGGAATCGCAAACCAGGTAGAGAACGTCCTCTTTGGATGCTACATATTCATACAATGACCCGATTGAAAAGCCGGTTGCGCGGGCGATCTGGCGGGTTGTGGTCTTGTGAAACCCATTTTTAATAAACAGCTGAACAGCTGCTTCGGCGATCTGACGCCGGCGCCGGTCAACCAGATCGGGATTTTTGATCTGGGTTGGAATATCCCTGGTGCGGTTTGGATTCTGCATATAATCTACAATTTATGGATGAATACGGATCACTTATGGGTTAATATGAATGCAATTTTCCGAGCGAGCGCTCATTCAATTGTTTAGCACGACCCTTTCGCATCTGTCAATCCATAATGCCTATTTCCTTTATTGTCAGCAGGATGTCAGGCGGATGTTTAGAAAATTGTTGACAACATCAAACGCTCTCGGCTAATGTGAGGTTTCTGATTGAGCGCTCGTTCAGTTTAGTTTTTCAAATTTCGGCCACCCGGGTTTCCATTTTCATTCATAGGAGGTGTCGATGAACGATGATCTTTTGCTTGCCGAAGAAACAGACGGTATCTTGCAGCTGACGCTCAACCGTCCCCAGGTTATGAATTCGCTCGACTTTGCGCTGCTGCAGGCGCTGCGGGAAAAGATTGACGCGGTCAGATTCCAGGCCGATGTCCGGGTTGTCATCATAACCGGAGCCGGCGGAAAGGCGTTTTGCGCCGGAGCGGACCTCAAGGAGCGCGCCACGCTGGCGCCCGAACTGGTTAAAGAGTATATTTTCACCATCCGCAATCTGTTTACTTCCATTGAGCTTTTAAACAAGCCGGTGATAGCAGCTGTCAATGGCATCGCACTGGGCGGTGGTACCGAGCTGGCGCTGGCAAGTGATATCCGTATCGCATCGATGGACGCCACCATGGGCTTGACCGAAACCCGCCTGGCCATTATCCCCGGGGCCGGCGGCACCCAGCGTCTTCCGCGGCTGGTGGGCAAAGGCAAGGCCAAGGAATTGATTTTTACCGGACGACGCATCGGCGCCCGGGAAGCCCTGGAAATCGGGCTGGTCAATAAAATCTGCGCGCCCGATGCCTTGGTCGACGAATGCCGCAGCATGGCAGCCATGATGTGCGAGGCCGGGCCGATCGCGCTGGAGCAGGCCAAATATGCCATCAACTATGGCATGGAAGTCGATATGCAGACCGGCATGGCCATCGAGTCGAATGCCTACTGGGTATGTATTCCAACCGAAGACCGCCTCGAAGGCCTGGCCGCCTTCCGCGAAAAGCGCAAGCCGGTGTTTAAAGGGAAGTGACTAACTGAAGTTGAGCCAGTTGAGCCGGTTTAGCCAGTTGATACACCGGCTGGAACTATCGAATATACCAGACTATACGACTCATATTTATAAATATTTGAACCTGTTAACTTGTTAAACTTTTTTTACTGGCTCAACTGGCTAAACCGACTAAACTTAAATCGTTGTTTAAAATACCGTAACTTTGTTTCACACCGAATTAAGTTTCAAAACCCATGAAAGGAGTAAACGCAAATCATGTCCGAATACGATTACTGGAAGATCTTTCCCAGAATGCCCCGCAAGGTGACCCTTGGAGATATTACCGTCAGGGACGGGTTTCAGCATCTCGAAAAGTTTATCTCCACCCGGGCCAAAATTTTCTATGCCGAAGAGATGATATTTGCCGGCTGCCGCAATATCGAGGTCACCAACCTGGGCAATCCTTACCTGATGCCGCAATTTGCCGATGCCGAGGAAGTGCTGGCGCACCTGCGCAGCGATCGCTTCCAAAAGAGCTGCGCCGGAAGAGGCATCAACTATGATGACATCTGTATCACGGCCGTCACGATTCGCGAAAAATCAGTCGACCGGGCCATCACGTTAAAAGAAAAAGGCATCGGCCCGGACCGTTGCCTGATGATGGTGTCTACCGAAGAAGAGCACCATTTTGCCAATTCGGGCACCACCCTTCCAATATACTGGAAAGAGGCCGAGCGCTGCATCAAAAAGTGTATCGACGCCGGATTGAAAATGTGCGGGACGGTGAGCACCATCTGGGGCAGTCCGATTGCCGGGGCCACCGAACTTCAGGATGCCGTCGAGTTCACCAAGCGCTGGCTGGAAATCGGGGCATCCGACATCGAGCATGCGGACCACGACGGAAGCGCTTCGGCACCGGATGTCTACCGTTACTTTTCCATGATTCTGGACCAAATTCCGGATACATCGGTCCATATAGCCCATTTTCATGAAACCAAACGGGTGGCCTCGGCCTCGATCCTGGCAACGCTGCAGGCCGGCATTACTCACTTTGAAGGCACCCTTGGTGGGCTTGGCGGTCAACCGGCCAATTTTCTGGACGATTGTCCGGTTCCGGGCACCGGGGAGTACTACTACGAAGACCCGCGTTACGTTGGGTTGACCTGTTTAGAGGACATGCTGGTCCAGATTGACGAAATGGGCATCGAGCACGGATATGACGTGGACCGGGTGTTGTGGCTCGGTCGGCAGCTGGAGCGCACGGTCGGTCACCGCCTGCGCAGCGAAGCGGTTGTCAACGGCCGCACCCTGAAAGAAGGCCATCCCAAATTTGCGCGGCCGGGGTTGAAAAAGCTCAAAGAAAAAATGAATGAGAAACCCGCTCAAAGTTTTCCGGATGATTGGGATAGCGCGGCCGAATTGCCGGAACGGTATCGACCTTGAAACAACGGGAATTTGAACGCTGTTTCATCGTAGGGGCGGGCGCGATCGGGTCGGTTCTGGGTGTCGCTCTCAAACTGAGTGACAATATCGACATATATCTGGTGGGCCAGAGTCCGCATGCCGAAAGCGTGGGGAAAAACGGGCTGACACTTTGCCGGCAGGCAAAAAAGGACTTGCATGTCGATTTGCCGGTTCTTTCGATGCAGCGCATGCCGCCACTGGGTCCGGATGATCTGGTCGTGCTGATCAACAAACTGCCGGCCATAGAAACACTCGCCCGGGATCTCAAGACCCGCCTGCAACGCTCGACAGCTGTGATTGCACTGCAAAACGGGATCGGGGTTCGTTCCTATGTGGCTGCCGCGCTGGGCAGGGACGTGGATCGCGGGCTGGTTTTTTTCGGGGCCAATTCGCAACATAGCGGAACCGTGACTTACTATCCCGCCGCAGGCATCCGGCTGCACGCGTCCGCAGTCAACCGGGCGTTCTGCAGGCGCCTCCACAACAGCCTGGTCCCCTGCGAAATTTCGGAAGATTTTCAAGCGATGGTCTGGAAGAAACTGGTTATCAATTGTGTGGCCAATCCCCTGGCCGGCATACTGAACATATCCAACCATGACATTACCCGTCCCGTTCTGAATGACGCCAAAGCCGCTATCATCGCCGAAGTCCAGGCGCTTGCGGCCGCCGAGGGTGTCGAATTAAACGTCACCGTTGCTGATATGAACCGCTACCTGGCCTCGGAAAATACACCTTCCCTGGTGGCCGATTTGAAACGACATCAGAAAACTGAAATCGAATTCATCAACGGCGCTGTGGTCCGAATGGCTGAAAAACATGGCCTTCCGGTACCGGCCAATAAGCTGGTTGTCAGCCTGGTTAAATTTCTGGAAGGCCGGTGAAGGAGTGGCCGATATGAAAGCGATGGTATTAAATCGGACCTGCAATCTCAAGGAAGAACGGCAGCCTTTGACCTTGCAGGAGATGCCGCACCCGAAACCCGGCGTCGGAGAGATCCTGGTCAGGGTGTCGGCCTGCGGGGTTTGTCACACCGAGTTGGATGAAATCGAAGGCCGCGCCCCGCCACCGCGGTTCCCGGTGATACCCGGACACCAGGTTGTCGGCCAGGTGGTTGAGGCGGGAGATCAGGCCAGGCGGTATCCTATCGGAGCCAGGGTCGGTATTGCCTGGATCCATTCGGCGTGCGGTAGATGTGAATACTGTCTGACGGGGCTCGAGAATCTTTGCATCGAATTCAGGGCTACCGGCCGGGATACCCATGGCGGATATGCACAGTACCTGACCGTGCCGGAAAATTTCGCCTATGACATCCCGGAGATCTTCAGCGATGCTCAGGCGGCACCGTTGCTGTGCGCAGGCGCCATCGGCTATCGCTCCTTGCGGCTGAGCAGTCTGCAAAATGGTCAGAAACTCGGGCTGACCGGCTTTGGCGCCTCGGCCCATCTGGTTTTGAAAATGGTCAAGCACCGGTTCCCCGATTGCCGGGTGTATGTGTTTGCCCGCAGTGAAAAGGAAAGAGAATTTGGCCTCGAGCTGGGTGCAACCTGGGCCGGTGATACTGATCAGGCTCCTCCGGAAAGATTGAACTGTATCATCGACACCACCCCGGTCTGGAAACCGGTGGTCGCCGCCCTGAAGGTGCTAACCCCCGGCGGCCGGCTGGTGATCAATGCGATCCGCAAGGAAGAATTCGATAAAGACCAATTGCTTACACTCGACTATCCGCAGCATCTGTGGATGGAGAAAGAAATCAAGAGTGTTGCCAATGTTGCCCGCCGGGACGTGGCCGAATTTCTAACACTGGCCGCCCAGATCCCATTTATTCCCGAAGTCCAGGCATTTTCCCTGAAAGATGCCAACATGGCGCTGCTTGAGCTTAAAGAACGCAAAATTCGAGGGGCCAAGGTGTTGATGGTCGATTGAGGTGGTCGCAGGGCGTTAAGGGAGTCAACGCCCTGTAGACTGTCTATAAATGAATATACTCAAGCTCATAAGAAGGTTTTGAATCCTATCGAATTTTGGAACGATATAGCCTAAAATTTCAGGCCCCTGGCTGTCTGCAGGTTTTTTGCTTTTTCCATATTTTCCACCCCGTAAAGATTGGCACCCCTGAAGTTTGCTTTGTGAATATCGGTTCCCTCCAGGTTGCAGCCCCGCAAATCGGCGTTTTTCAGACTGGCTTTACGGAGATTGGCATTTTTAAGTTTGATATTTCTTAAATCCATCCGATCAAAAACGGCACCTTTTAAGTTGGCATCGGCAAGATTGGCGCCGTACAGAACACAGCCGGTCAGGTTTTGCCCGCTGAGGTTGGCCCCCTGCATATTGAGGTTGTTAAAGTCGTTTTTGGCAAGGGTTGCCCCCCTTAAATCCGCACCGCTGAGATCGTTGCGCAAAAATTGAGCATTGCTCAGGTTGCTGCTGTTCAGATTGGCATTGCGCAGATCGGTATGTTCCAAAACCGCATATCTTAAATCAGCATTTTCCAGGTTGCTGTTTTGAAGGTTGCTGTCGCTGAAATCGGTTCTGTAGAGGTTGGCGAAGCTTAAATTGCAGCCGGTTAAATCGGCCCTTGTAAATATTACCTTGCGAAGGTTGGTACGACTCAAATTAGCGCCGGTCAGATCACTATTGGAAAAATTAAACCCCCGCAAATCTGCACCCACCAGGTTAATTTGCCTCAGGTCAAAGGTTCTAAAGTCAACACCGTACATTTTTGCATAGCTGAAGTCAGTGTTGGTTACCTTGGCATTGGTGAGATCCGCGTTGCTCATATCGCAACGGCTAAAGTTTGTATTTTCGAGCAGAGCGCCTCTAAAACTGACATCGGCCAGGTTCTGCCCCGAAAAATCGTGATTGGCAAGATTTCTGCACTCAAAATTACGACTGGTGGATAAGATAATTTCTACTTCTTTAAGCGGTAGCGGATCTTTACCGATCTTGCACGAAAAGTATAATCTGTCAGATTCTGGCACCGCTTCGATAGATATTTCGATCGATTCATGCGAATAGCCTTCTTTACTGTCTATGGCAGAAACCGTGATCACGTGTGCACCGGGTGAAAGGGAATCATATTCAAGATAGTCGCCCGTGCCGAATTCCCCATCGATACTGGATTCCCAGACAACGGACTCATCATTTAAGGCGCCATCTTCGGGGTCTTCACACAGAATCGAAAAAATGACGACCTCGCCCTGTTTGAAATGGGTTTCGACCGCGGTTGGCGAAATCATTTGGAGCTCTGGAAGTCGGTTCGGCATAGGTATTTCACAACCCATACATAATGAACCCGCCAATAGGGCTGTCCATAACCAGGAAGACGGTTTTCTCAAACGTTTGTACAGATTCGTAACTGCTTGCATATGGCACCTGAGTGTTGTCGATTTATCGGAAGATCATCTCGGCATAAAATATCTCGAGCAATTCGGACATGGCATCAGTTTTTTATGCCTGTAATCCCAGTAGTAGTAAGTGTGGTTCTCGGTCCGGTAAATTTTGTATGGATTCTTATTGGATCTAATTTTTTTATAGCCCATGAATTGAAACCGGGCGCCATGCCGAATGAACGTTGTGGCCGGCGGCTCTTCGTTTTCAGGTTTATTGATTGCCTTTTGAGTCCCTGGATCTGGGCTTGTTGTTTTTCTCAATCTGGCACGTATCAGCTTATTTAACTTTGGATGCCAGTAATACTGGCCCCCTTTTTCAGTTTCATACCACTCACAAACCTGCGAACGGTCCAATCTGCGGTTAAGAGGGCAATCGGGGAAAAGCCCGAGGTATTTTACCAATATGCCGCTGCTGAGAAAGTCTTTTCGCGGTCCGGTTCGGTCCCCGCTTAAATCGTCCTTGTGCATTCGAACCTGAAGTTGCCGGGTTTTGGTTCCTGGCGATCGGGTATGATCTTTTGAATCTAACTCGGGGACGATCTTATCGATGTCCGCCGCATTTAAATATATCAATTTGCCTTTGGTTTGACATGCAATCCTGTCATTTTCGAGCCATGTTTTCCTCGTTTTAATGCGAACACCGTTATTCAGATAAACCACACTGTTCCGGGTGGTGTATTTATTAACCATCTTTTCAAGTGTGCGTGGGTCATTGGGGTCTATTGTTTTCACCGGACCGTCATCATATTCGACCCGCTCTACCTGAGCTTTATTTATTTTCAGCGTGGAACCATGCAGCACAAAATGAACGTCATCATTGGTTTCCCAACACCTGTCAGGTTCGATGATCCGGCCGTTTTTCAGGAATATCGCATCGGCCGATACTTGGAGGCCGGTGAACAACAGCGCATTTAAGGCGATCAGGACCGGTATGGCTATTTTAATGGACGTTGTCTTCATTGCATCCATGAAATAATTTCAATTGATTCAATAATTACATTGCAACACCTTTATTATACATAAATATCGAACTATCCGAAACAAAACTTTAGTGAAACCGCACCATATTCCCTCGGAGGCCCTATTCATGCGCTTTCTTTATTTTTTGGATCAATATATCTTTTGAATTCGTCTACTTATCGTGTTATGTTTAATATCTTTATAGGGACAGGGGGGATTCTTACGGGTTGACCCAGTTTTTTCCATCCATATAAAATTTCAGGGAGATGGGTATGAAAGCGTTTTCAAGGTGTATCTTAATCGGGTTACTGATTGTATCGTCTGTATCTTGGGTGCATGCCGAGGGAAAAAGACCGGCGCTTGGTTGGGCGAATTTTGCACTCAAGGCCGATTACGTAGTGTTTACGTCCAGCTTCTGGAAAGACAATGACCTTGAAAATGCGCCTTTGATCGGTCTGGAAGGCTACGGCTCGGTTTACCGAAATTTGTACCTGGGCGGTGAAATCGGCTTTGCCCAGGCCAGCGGCACCGTACTGAGTGTCAACACCGAGCTGACCCTTGTTCCCCTGGAAATGAATTTGAAGTATGTTTTCAACCTGTCAGAAAATGTTAAACTGGATCTTGGCGGCGGGCTATCTTATACATTTGCAGAAGGAAAGGTCGTCAGTACGTTAATTACCGGCGAAAAACAAAAGGACGGTGCCTGGGGCGGGCAGGGCTTCCTGAATTTAAATTTTACGTTCAACCATTTCCTGATAGGTGCGAATATCAAGTATCAGGCCACGGGCGAAATACTGAACAATGCAAATTTGAATAATTATAGAGGCGGTATTCAGATTGGTTATATGTTTTGAGAAAAGTGCCTAAAGTGCGCTTAAGTGCACTAAAGTGCCTGAAGTTAGGGAGTCGCTGTGCTCCATAATAAAAAAGTTCGGAGTGCGGAGTTGAGGAATCGCTGCGCTCAATCAAAATTTGAAACTGGTTTAAGGAATTATAAAAGAATGAAACTGGAAACTTGAAATTGGGCAAAGGAATGTACCGGATCCTTGATGCTGGATACTGGGCCATTGCTTTCTTTGCGTTTTTGGCCTGCCGCGCCATCTTGTCACGTCGTCTTGTCGGGTCGACTTGTCCCGTCGTAGCTCGGAGAGCGAAGTCGGAAGCTCGAAGAGCGAAGCCTGAAGCTTCAGCGGAGACGTAAGTTCACTCTAAACTCCGCACTTTCTTCATCCAATATCCTGCACCCTGTATCCAGTATCGAAGCAATTTAAAACAGATCATGCGCTTGCTGGCCGTATTCTTTTTGTTTGTTTAATTCGTGTATATTCGTGGCTATTAAAAATCTACAGCAAGCGACTCACCAATACGAATTATGTTACTATGAGCTTATATATAATCAACCCATTCCCACTTTATGCGATTTCCTTCCCAATTTAGCCTGAGGTAATTATTTTCCACGCAAAATCGCAAAGTAGCAGTCAGTTTATATCCGGAGTGGTCGACTTCGGTTAATATTCTTTTGATCAGCTCTCGGAGATTATCCGGTTTGACTTTACTACCGTTTTTCGTCCACGTTTCGCTGCGCTCAATCCGGTTGCCATGGCGATACGTGATGCCGGCGATATTGTCCAGCGCGTTTTTTATTTTGTGTTAAGCAAATAAATTATGACTTCTTCTTCGGCAGCACCAGGTTCAGCACCACCCCCACAATTCCCGCCAGGCCGATGCCGCCCAGGGTAAAGATCGTCATGCCGCCGATACCAAAGACCAGGATCAGGGCCACGATGGCCAGGTTGCGCGGCTGGGTCAGATCTTCGCCGGCTTTGACCAGGGTGTTGAGGCCGACCACGGTGATGGCCCCGAACAGCAGCAGCATGATGCCGCCCATGACCGGCACCGGAATGGTCTGCAGAAATGCGCCCAGTTTGCCGACAAAAGCCAGGGCGATGGCAAAGATGGCGGCCCAGGTCATGATGGCCGGATTGAAGACGCGGGTCAGGGTGACGGCACCGGTGACCTCCGAGTAGGTCGTGTTGGGGGGTCCGCCCAGCAAGGATGCAAACGATGTGGCCAGACCGTCGCCCATCATGGTGCGGTGGATGCCCGGGTCCTTCACGTAATCGCGTCCGGTCACACTGCCGATGGCCAGGACGTCTCCAAAATGTTCGATGGCCGGTGCGATGGCCACCGGAACGATAAACAGGACGGCCTGAAAGTTCCATTCCGGCAGGACAAAATTCGGGACCGATATCCAGCTGGCTTTGGCGATCGGTGACAGACTGATAAGGCCGAACGGAATCGAAATGATATAGCCGGCGGCGATGCCAATCAGAATCGGGATCAGGCGAAAGATACCTTTACCCAGCAAAGATACAAATATTGTGACCAACAGGGTTACCATGGAAACGATCATGGCCGTGTTCTGAGGCACCAGCACGGCCGAACCGTCACCGGTACGGCCCATGGCCATGTGGACTGCCACCGGGGCCAGAATCAGGCCGATTACCATGATGACCGGACCCACCACGATCGGCGGCAGGATGCGATGCAGAAAACCGGCGCCGAAAAATTTAATACAGATACTCAAGACGATGTACAAAACGCCGGCGGCGGCCAGACCGCAAAGTGTTGCCGGAATGCCCCAGGTCTGAACGCCGTAGATGATCGGTGCGATAAAGGCAAAAGAGGATGCCAGAAAAATCGGCACCATGCGTTTGGTGACGGCTTGAAAGATCAGGGTGCCGGCGCCGGCGGTGAACAGGGCCACGTTCGGGTCCAGACCGGTGAGCAGCGGTACCAGGACAAGGGCGCCAAAGGCCACAAAGAGCATCTGCGCGCCGACAAGAGAGTCCTTGACGGTAAAATTGTAATCCGGGGATGCAGTGTTATCTGGCATGTTACCTCCTATAATTTAGCTCATAGGTTTTAGCTAATAGCTCATAGCATTATAGCTCATAGCATAATAGCTCATAGCTGATAGCTCATGGCTCATAGCATTCAGGATTGGGGTCTATGTAAAAAAATGAAACTGGAAACTGGGGTAAGGAATTCTGTCTGTACTTAATTTTTTTAAAAAGACAGGATTTCTCGATCCCGCTTTTTTAAGACAACTGACAACTGACTACGGACATGGGCCATTAATTTGGAAGCAAAGAAACAATGCTGATAAACATCACTTATCCAACAACCAGGTACCAGAAAACGAGAGCAGATTTGGCCCATGTCAACCGACACTGCCGCAGGCATTTCCTAACAGCTATCAGCTATGAGCTATCAACTTTGTGAGGTTGACAATCGCGCTCAGTGAGATATAAATCATTCGCTGCGATATGTGGATGAACGCTATTTGGTGCCGAAAATTTTATCTCCGGCATCTCCCAGACCGGGCAGGATATAGCCGATTTCGTTCAGCCGTTCATCGACGGCGGCAACATATATTTCCACATCCGGGTGGTTGCTTTCCACCTGTTTGATGCCTTCCGGCGCGGCAACCAGGAACAGGCCCTTGATGGTTTTACATCCGGATTCTTTCAGCAGATCGATGGTTGCTGTCAGCGTACCACCGGTGGCCAGCATCGGATCGACGATCAAGGCGATGCGTTCGTCGATCTTGCCGGTGACTTTGACATAGTATTGAACCGGCTTGAGGGTCTCTTCGTTGCGGTACAGTCCCACAACGCTTACCTTTGCAGACGGAATCAGGTTGAGAACGCCATCCATCATACCCAGTCCGGCTCGCAAGATCGGTACGACGGTTATTTTTTTGCCTTTGATGCGTTTGACTTCGACCGGACCCGCCCAACCCTGAATTGTTTTCAGCTCGGTTTCAAGGTCCTTGGTGGCTTCGTAGGTCAGCAGACTGGCAAGTTCTGAAGCCAGGTCGCGAAAATCTTTGGTTGTGATATCATGTTCGCGCATGAGCCCCAGCTTGTGTTGGATCAGAGGGTGTTCGACGACATGGATGGACACGGCGGCCTCCTAACCTGTTCGGATAGATTTTTGAAATTGAATATCAGGAGGATAATCTGGCAGGTGTACCCAGGATGAAAAAACCTCAGGCATGCCCCCCTGTATTGGAAGCATGCCTTATATGAAATGATGGTATTCTGTCAAGAACTCAAATGGCAGGGTATTAGAAATTGCCAAGCGGACGGGCTAACGTATACTTGAAGGGATCCGCGACCAGCTTTTCACCGGATTTGCTTACGTTGCCGCCAATGGCACTGAATGGCAGCCCGAGCACGAAAATAACAGACCCGCCAACGGTTGCTGCGGCACCGAACGGTCGAAGAAAAAACAGGTCATAAAACATGGCGCCGGCGCTGGATTCTGATTTATCGACGTCTAAGGAATCGGCAGCCAGCGCATTGGTGGCAAAGGGCGCCAGAAAAATCATTATTGCCGTAAACAGCGCCATTAGATGTTTGATTCGTTTATTCATGGAATACCTCCTTGAGTTCAACTCAAACTGATTGACTTCATGATAACCAATTTTTAATGATAAATCAATTAAAATGGCTTTGATTGATAAGGTAAAATATATCCGGGTTGCTGTCGCGCTGCCCGTCTTCCGGACATATACTTACTCGGTACCCGGGCAACTGGCCGGGCGGCTTGCAGCCGGTAAACGGGTGTTTGTGCCTTTCGGCCGCCGCCGCGTGACCGGATATGTTCTGGGAGCCGAGCGAGTGCCGGATCCGGTCGCAATAAAATCCATCCTGGATGTACTTGATGATGAGGTGTTGTTTCCCCCGGCGTTGATCCCGCTTTTCGAATGGATCGCCAACTACTACGTGCATCCCATCGGCGAGGTCATTCAGGCCGCTTTGCCCGGGGGGATCAATCTGAAAGAACAATCCACCATGGCGATTACCGACGCCGGAACCCACGCGCTGGCCGCGGCCATTCTGACGCCGCCGGAGCGTCGGTTGCTTGAACGTCTGAAGCATGGGCCGGTTGGACGCAAACAACTGTCGCAGGCTGGTAAACACGGGGCAAACGGATCAACGCTTGATGCCATGCAGCGGCGCGGGTGGATCGCTGCGCAGTATGTCTTCAAAGGCGGCCGGGTGCGCCCCAAAACTGAAAGATTTGCCGTGCTGACCGGGAAATCATTGCCGGCCGGCCGGCTTTCGGACGCCCGCTTGAAGATCCTTGAAGCGTTGCAGGATCAAGGTGAGGTTGCGATTCGAATTCTAAAAAACCATACGCCATCGGCCCCGTCCATACTTAAATCGCTGGAAAAGTCGGGCCATGTAAAGCGCTTTGATAAAACCGTCTACAGGGATCCGTTTGGCGAACCGGTTGCACCCGATACGCCATTCGATTTGAACCCCGACCAGCAGTCTGCCGTGGATACGATTGTCAGCAGCCTGGAAAGCGGTTTCCGCACGTTCCTGTTGGCCGGTGTGACCGGTAGCGGTAAAACCGAAGTATACCTGCAGGTGGCGGCTGAAGTGGTAAAGCGCAGGTTGCCGGTTCTGGTGCTCGTACCGGAAATTGCACTGATATCGCAGATGGAGCGCCGATTCCGGGCTCGATTTGGTGAACAGGTGGCCTTATTGCACAGCGGTCTGTCAAACGGCGAACGCTTTGACCAATGGCTGCGAGTCATTCGTGGCCAGGCATCCGTGGCCATCGGAGCGCGGTCGGCCATTTTTGCACCCTTTAAAAAAGTAGGCCTGCTGATCGTGGACGAAGAACACGACACGTCTTACAAGCAGGAAGGCCGTTTACGCTACAATGCGCGTGATGTCGCTGTGGTGCGGGCCAGAATTGATGCCGGCATTGCGCTGCTGGGCTCGGCAACACCGTCGGTTCAATCCTATTACAATGCCCTGCAGGGCAAATTTTTTCAGCTGCATCTGCCCAAACGGGTAGAGCAACGGCCAATGCCTGATATCCACGTCGTCGATTTGCGTAAAACCAGGGATATGCGCGGCATCCGGCGATTTATCACCCCCGAGCTGCAGCAGGCCATTCGGGAAACCAACGAGCGCGGTGAACAGACTTTGCTTTTTCTCAACCGCCGCGGATTTGCCAACTTCCCGGTATGTGCTGCCTGCGGCGAGGCGGTCCGCTGCAATAATTGCGATATCTCCCTGACGTTGCACCAGGCTGCCAACGCATATCGCTGCCATTATTGCGGACACAGCCGGCCCGCTACCGCCGGCTGTGACAGCTGCGGTTCCGACCGCATTAAACGACTTGGCTATGGCACTGAAAAAGTTACCGATGCCTTGCAAAAATTGTTTCCCGACCGGCAAATTGCCCGCATGGATCGGGATACGACGACCCGCAAGGGAGCGATTGTTAAAATTCTCAAAGATTTACGCCAGAAACGGATCGACATCCTGGTCGGAACTCAAATGGTGGCCAAGGGTCATGATTTTCCCGGTATAACACTGGTGGGCATCATCTGCGCGGATCTGTCACTCAGTTTCCCGGATTTTCGTGCCGGGGAGAGAACATTTCAACTCCTGGCGCAGGTTTCAGGGCGCGCCGGGCGGGGGGAAAGCCCCGGGCGCGTGATTCTGCAAACGTACAATCCAGACCATTTTTGTATCAAAGCCGCCCGTGAACAGGACTTCAGAGCATTTTACAAGGACGATATCATTTATCGTAAGAACCTGAAATATCCGCCTTTTTCAAGGCTGGTGCAATTGAAAATATCAGGTCCGCACAAAAAACAGACCGCAGATCTGGCCCAAAAGCTGGGGGAGGTTTGCCGGGATCTGCACGATGCTGATCCGACATTCAAGGCCAGCATCGAAATACTCGGTCCGATCGAGGCCGCTCTGGCGCGCATTGCCAAACGGCATCGCTGGCAAATCCTGTTCAAAGGCACCGGTACCGGACCACTGCATCGGTTTATCGGTTTGCTGATGAAAAAACACCCGGCGCTTTTCGGTCACCGTCACATCCAGGTGGCCATTGACATTGATCCGTTTTTTATGATGTAGGGCTTATGTGTTGCATGTTCGAGGGAATTAGGGCATAATTCTGCAATATTTCGTTAATGGCTCCACAAGCAGAATCCTGCTTGCAACCACATACCGTGAACCTAATCAAGGAGCATGACCATGAAAAAAACAATCGCACTGAGTGCCGTTCTGATAGGCACTTTAGTGTTCTGTATATCAATCTGGCTGCCGCAGGTTGATGCCTCGCGGCGGCTGGTACTGGATGGGATTGAATTTAAGACGGGTACATCCATCCTGGAGCAACGTGCCGACGCTGACCTGCAAAAATTGCTGGACCGGCTAAAGAACGATTCCGCCCTGAGCTTTGAAATTCAGGGTCATACCGTTCCCGGCGAATCCGAAAAAGCCGATCAGGAGCTGTCTCAGCAAAGGGCCCAGGCCGTCAAGCAATGGCTGGTGGACCGGGGTATCGTATCGGAACGGATCAGAGTAGTCGGTTACGGCAGCCGCCGACCACTGGTCGAAAACACGACCGCAAAGGGCCGCGGCATTAACGAGCGGATCGAAATCGTTACATTCAGCAGTACTTTTCCAGTTGCCGAACTGGCTGAAGAACAACACACTTTCGATCCGGTGCCGGAAGGCAGCTTTGTGTTGCACGAATTCAGAATCCAGAATACCGGGGAGGCGATCCTGGAGATTTCAAAGGTCAAAACCGGGTGAGGCTGCACGGCTGTCTCCTATCCGAGACAGATCCCTCCCGGTGGAGAGGGAAACATTGCATTGAAAGTCGACACCAGCGGCTACGGCGGCCGCGAGTTGAGCAAGAAGGTTACAGTATACACAAACGATCCCCGACGTCCGCGTATCTCCCTTACCATCAATGGCGGGGTGGAAAGCGTGGCGACCATCACGCCCCAGAATCTCAAACTGTCCGGTCCCGCCGGATCGTCTCTGGTTGCCAAAGCGACTATCGTGCCGGGTAAGAAATACCCATTTAAAATTCTTGAGGCCAAGGCTCAAAACGGCAAGCACATCGATTACCAGCTGGAGGAGGTCAAAAAAGCCGATCAGGTATCGTATGTGTTGACCGTTGAAAACCGGAGAAAAGAAAAAGGGCGCTATTTTGATGTTATTTTTTTACAAACCGACAGCAAAATTAAACCCAAATTGAGGATCAACGTATACGGCAACCTTAAAGATAAAAAGAAAACCTGATCTGTAATGAAACTTGATTATAGGGCAATCGTGTTTGACTGCGACGGCGTCATGTTTGATACCAGTCAGGCCAACCGCAATTACTACAATCGACTCCTGGCCCATTTAAACAAACCACCGATGAACGACGAACAGTTTGCATACACCCACATGCATACCGTGGACGAAGCCCTGGTTTATCTATTCAAAAATGAGGCCCAGATCCGGGCCGCCCAGGCCTACCGGCAACAGATGAACTATCTGCCCTTTCTAGCGTATATGCAAATTGAACCACACCTGAAGCCGCTGCTGCAAAAGTTGAAACCGGCATATAAAACCGGTGTCGCCACGAATCGAACCGATACCATGAATCGTGTGCTGCAGGCCCATAGTCTTGAAAACGCTTTCGACCTTGTGGTTACCGCCTTTGATGTTGTCCATCCCAAACCCCATCCGGAACAATTATTGAAGATATGCAATCACTTTGCAATGGAAGCCCGGCACCTGCTTTACGTTGGCGATTCGGTGGTCGATGAGATGGCCGCCAGCGCGGCCGGTGTTGATCTGGCGGCCTACAACAACCCGTCCCTTGCGGCCCGGTATCATATTCAAAGTTTAAATGAGTTGGAACAAATCCTATCCCTATAATATTCCTATTATTATCAAAAACCGGGTCTTGCGGGCCCGGTCAGCGATAAATAGCTGAGGGGTCGGGGAGTTTTGCGGCGATGAGCCGCTGCATGAATAATCGGCGACTTCAGCCTATGCAAAAGGGCTCGTAACGAAAGAACAGAAAATCATGCATCACACCAAGAGGTTCGGTGGTATTCGGCAACTATGCACAATCGTGAACAACCGGGTTACGGCGCGGTTCTTTCTTAACGTTCCCTAATGCATTCAAATCCGCCTGAGGCGGACACGCTTACGCTGCCGATCATTCAATCCGCTATTTGTAAGGCGTAAGTGAAAAAACTCTCCGAGTACTCAACTAGATAGGCCGGGATAAACAGTCATAGTAGTTGTCAAACCGGAATCTTTACTTGACTCCAGGCATAAATCCACCGTATGAATACAAATTTACCAACGGATACAGCTATGGTGGGAGGTTGACTATTGTTGCGATTTGGCGCTGTGGCGCTCGTCTGTTTGACATTACTGGCTGGTTCACCGGCTCCGGTATCATTGGCTGCTGAAAAAACGGCGGCAGCGTCTAATCTTTCTGCTTCAGACATCGAGCAGCTGAACAATCAGAAAATCCTGATCACCCCGATTACCTATCGCCAGATATTCGAACCCTATCTGAAGTCCGATCTGCCGGTATTTATCACCACCGATACCATTCTGAGTGCGTTTCACGTTTTGCTTGATGACGCCACCTTTCGTTTCGAGCAAATAAATGCCGGACGGATATCCGAAATTGTTCAGCTTCTTTGGAAATCCATCACACCTCGCAAAGAGGCTCAGGCCAAAACGGCACCTTCATCGGGTAGCGCAGGCAATGTCAAGCGCACCGCCGAGCAAGACAGCCAGGATGAATACCGCCAGCTGACAACCGCAGCCCGACTCAAGGCGCAATTTGCTGTCGGCGTAGGACTCAAATTGCTGGGCGATACGGATATTCGGCTGCCCGATGAGATCCAGTTGCTCGTTGATGAAGAAGTTCGCAACATCGTGCGGGCCAGCGGCAGGCCCTCGCCAGCCTGGCCGGAATATGAAAGTCAGAATAAATCTCCAGTTGATTATGCCATCTTCAGACCGATTGGGTTCTACAGCCGGTCAGAGGCTTTGCAGCGGTATTTCCGCACCATGCGCTGGTTTCAGACCTACCCTTTTTTTATCGACAGGGATAAAGATTTACTGGCCATATTGTTGCTGGGTAAAGCGCTCTCCACGGCATTTCCGGATGATCGGGCCAAGCGTCTGAAAATCGAAAAATTTTTTAATTGCTATAACGAGCTGATGCGTGACGGACTCGGTTTCGATATAATGCTGGCCGCCCAGATTCGGCGGGACCGTCCCAGTGATCTCCAGGCGGTGCGTAAATACATCGCGGATAATGCTGCGGCGCAAAGACCGGGTCACGGTGAGTCGGGCCTTCAATCGGGTGTATTTCATATCGTTGCCCCGGTGATTACGGTCGATCGAAAGCTTTTTGAGAAGACAACCGCACTGGATGATTTTGACCGGCGCCGACCCAGCGGGTTGGAGATGGGTGTCGCCATCGGTTCAGCTTATGCCGGCGAGCAGCTGACCGCCGGCCTGCCGGCGCGCTACGCAGAGTCGCTCATCAATGCCATCGAAGCATCCAAAGGTGCGCTCAGCAGCCCGGGGCTGGTAAACAGCTATCTTAATTGCCTGGCCGCACTTGTTGACCCGGCCGAGCCCGATGCCCCCGCCTTTATGTCCGCTGACGCCTGGCAGGCCAAAAGCCTTAATACTGTTCTGGCCGGCTGGGTTCAATTTCGGCATCGTCTCCGCAAAGATGCCTATGCGACCGTATACGCGGTCGGGGATGCGCTGGAAGGTTTGCCCCCCGGTTTTGTGGAGCCGGACCCTGAGTTTTACGGACGGCTGGGCGATCTGGTCGACCACTTGACCGGCAGTTTGGAGCGCTGCGGTGTTTTTGCGCCTGCCAGATATCGCATTGCCGATGATTTGCGGCATTATGCAACAATCGTCGAAGAAAAAAAGTATCATCCGGTCGAAGATAAATTTACTGATTTAAGCGAAGCCGAAATAGCTGCTGTTGCTCGATCCACAATGATTATGGAAGTGGTCGGCAGCCTTCAGTTCGAGCCGGAGGTCTATAAAAAAGAACGCCAGAAAGTCGTCGAACAGATTATCGGATTTGCCAAACGCCTGGAAATGGGGTAATACGATGACGATCCGACCTATCAAGCCTTGATTATCGAAAGCGGCCTGGACACAAAGCTACACTGGCAATCGCTGCAGCAAATGTGCCGCTGGCTGGAAAATCTGGCGCACAAACAGTTGCGCGGTGTTGCCTTTAATAAGCGTGAAAAATATTTTCTAACCGAATTCGGCGAGCGTCTGGCCGGCGTCATGCTATACGGCGGGTACAGCTATCTCCATCCCCTGGATAATACACCATCGGTGGTGCAAGTGTTCAAGGATACCGATAGAGACACTTATTTTTATGCCGGAATTGGTCGTCCGCGTGAAATACTGGTCCTGTATCCCTTCCAGGAGAAAGAGATCCTTTGCCGCGGCGGCATTTTACCCTACTATGAATTCGTGGGTGTCAGCAGCTATTCGGACGTTGAATGGAAAAAACGTCTGGATTCAGACGAACGTCCCGTACCTCCCAAATGGTTTAAATCGATTGTAGCTCCGGGGGAACCCCAGATCAGGACCGACTAACTATAGTAACCGATTGAACTGCAGACAGGCTTTTTAAAAGATGAACGTTGAACATCGAACATCGAACGTTCAACGTTGAATGCATGCTGCCCATCGACAGCTATGTAAAAAGTCTTTAATTCTGTTTCTTTATCTTTTTATTCAAAATTCGATGTTGGACGTTCGATGTTCGACGTTCATTCGTTTAATAGCCCTTCCGAGCCTTTAATCGTCACTGGTTACCGAATCCGTTTTGCTTTCCGCAGTCCGGACACTGCCAGGTGATCCCGTTACATGACATGCCCCAGATGTTTTCGTGCATGCAGGCCTGGCAGATGGCAAATCCGCATCGGCAGGTCCAGCAAAACGGAACCAGGGCCGCACAACAGTGGCAGATGCTGTTGTGGCCGGGCCTTTTTCTTTTTCTTCGATTTGGTTTGTTCATGAGACTTAGGTTTTGACGGTTTGGTCGGTTTAGACGGTTTAGTCAGTTGGGTCGGTTTAAACAGTTTTGTCCGTTAGAGATCCGTTAGAGAAAAGACCCAATCATGCATGCCGCTGGATGGTATCAAATTGATTCGCTGTTGCTTGTTGTTTGGCCTTGTAAATGTTATGACCTTCGGCGGTGCCCGATTTTTCAGGCCACGGATTAACGTGCCAATCAAATAGCATATCAAAAACACAATTAGGACAGCTGACTGAACGTGTCAAATCTGGAGAGTTCTATGGAGCGGACAAAAATCCTATATTTAATTGACGGCAGTGCCTATATTTATCGGGCCTATCATGCCATCCGGGGCCTTACCAATTCCAAAGGTCAACCCACCAATGCGGTTTTCGGCTTTACGCGCATGCTGATCAAGTTGATCGAGGATCGATCACCCGAGTATGTCGTCATGTTTTTTGATGCCAAAGGCCCGACATTCAGGCATGCGCGTTACAGCGACTACAAAGCCAATCGTCCACCCATGCCGGAGGATCTCATACCGCAGATACCGGCTATCAAGGAGGTGACCGGCTGTTTTAATGTGCCGATGATGGAGATGACCGGATTTGAAGCCGACGATCTGATTGGAACCATTTCACGCCAGGCTTCCGGGGCCGGATTTGAGGTTGTGATGGTGACCGGTGACAAGGATTTCGTCCAGCTTGTAACCGACCATTCGACCATCTGGGATCCGATGAAAGATAAAATGATCGATCTGGCCTTTGTCAGAGACAACTTCGGGATCGAACCGCAACAGATGGTTGACGTCATGGGACTTTCCGGGGACAGCGTTGACAACATACCCGGTGTGCCGGGTATCGGTCAAAAGACCGCTCTTAAGTTGATACAAACTTTCGGGACCATGCGTGAACTTTATGACAAGGTCGAAACGATTACCGCCAAAAAGCAGAAAGAAAAACTGATTCAATTCAAAGAGCAGGCCCTTTTGAGCCGCGAGCTGGTTGAAATCTGTGCAGACGCACCGCTGAATTTTGAACCCGAAAAGTATCGCTATCAAGGACCAGACCGGGAAAAACTTTTTGAACTGTTTAAAGCGCTGGAATTCCGCCAGCTGCAGCAGTCTTATTCAGCTGCCCGAAAGACCCGCACCAAGGATTACCAGGCTGTTTCGGATATTGCGACCCTGGAAGCATTGACCCGGCGCCTCAGCGGCGCATCCGAATTTGCCCTCGATACGGAGACAACTTCTGAAAATCCAATGCTGGCCCAACTGGTAGGCCTGTCGTTTTCCATCGAAGCCGACCGGGCCTATTATATTCCCTGCGCACACCGATACCTCGGTGCGCCGCCCCAGTTGCCATTGGATACGGTATTGCAGCGCCTGAAACCCGTACTGGAAAATAAAGCCATAAAAAAAATCGGTCAGAACATCAAATATGATTGGATCGTGCTTTCAAGACACGGCATTGAATTGGCCGGTGTTGCCTTTGATACCATGCTGGCATCCTATCTGATCAATCCATCCAAGCGGGCGCATAATCTGGATCAGATTGCCATGGATTTTCTGGATCATAAAACCATAACTTTTAAGGAAGTTGTCGGTCGTGCCAAACCGGTGGATGGTTTTGCCGGTGTGCCGATCGAAAAGGCTGTTCCGTATGCCTGTGAGGATGCCGACATTACGCTTATGGCCAAAGATGTGCTGGCACCGCAGCTTGAATCGATCGGACTTACGGACCTGTTCGATCAGGTCGAAATGCCGCTGGTGGAAGTGCTCATGCGCATGGAAAAAAAAGGGATCCGGGTGGATAAGGACAAACTGCGCGAACTTTCCAGAAAATTTAAAAACCGGTTGCAGAATCTGGAAGCACAGATTTATGAAATTGCCGGCGAGCGTTTCAACATTAAATCTTCACAGCAACTGGGGCGTATTCTGTTTGAGAAACTCCAGCTGCCCGTACAGAAGCGGACCCGCAAAAAAACAGCCTATTCGACCGACATAAATGTCCTGACAACCCTGGCGCAACACCACGAATTACCGGCCCTTATTCTGGAGCACCGCCTGTGCGCCAAACTCAAGTCAACTTATTCGGATGCGCTCACCGGGTTGATCCATCCGCAGACCGGGCGAATCCATACTTCCTTCAACCAAACGGTGGTGGCCACCGGGCGATTGAGCAGCTCGGATCCAAACCTGCAGAATATTCCCATCCGCACTGAAGAAGGGCGTGAAATCCGACGTGCTTTCGTTACCGAGCAGGGATGGCAATTGATATCGGCCGATTATTCCCAGGTTGAACTGCGAATCCTGGCCCATTATTCCGAAGATTCCATCCTGATAAAATCATTTGTTAAAGATGAAGACATTCATACCCGAACAGCCAGTGAAGTTTTCCAAATCGATCCGGCCAACGTCACCCCCGAGCTGCGGCGACAGGCCAAAGCGATCAATTTTGGTATCATCTATGGGATGAGCCCCTTCGGGCTATCCGCGCAATTGGGAATCAGTCAACAAATGGCCAAAGTTTACATTGATAGCTATTTCGAACGCTACGCGGGCGTTCGCCGTTTCATGGATCAGACCATTGCCGAGGCGACTCAAACGCAGCGAACCAGCACCTTGCTCGGCCGTATCCGGCTGCTGCCGGAGATTATCAGTAAAAATCACAATATCCGCCAATTCGCAGAGCGCATCGCCATCAATACACCGATTCAGGGCACCGCCGCGGATTTGATAAAAATCGCCATGATCAATATCGATGCCCGGTTGCAGGAGGGGCGGTTCAAGTCGGCCATGTTGTTATCGGTTCATGATGAGCTGCTTTTTGAAGTGCCGCCCGAAGAATTCGATCCGATCAAAGCGATGGTCAAAGAGGCTATGGAAGGCGTTTGGAAACTCAGGGTACCTTTGAAGGTGAATCTTGCTGTGGGGCAAAATTGGGCCGAAGCGCATTAAAAGCAAGTGCCTAAAATGCATAAAGTTGATGCGTCGCAGCACTCCAACCAATAAAATGAAATCGGATCCAGTTCCCAGTTTCACAAATATGGGACACGGATAAACACAGATTTACACAGATGATAAAAAATTAATACGCATCCGTTTTTATCTGCGTTCATCTGTGTCCTATTAAAATATTCTGGTGAAGCGAAGCGACTCCGCAACGCTGCACTTTTCATTACCTACGCTTATTTCTGCAAGTCTTTCTCTGTCGTATTGTCGTCTTCATCCCCTCCCTTGACGGTTTCGGCCACTGTCCGGTAGACATTTTTAAAGGTTTCGCTGAAACCGGTGGGTGAAACCCGTCCGCCTTCAATAAATTTGACGACAATCTCTTTTGCAGCCCTCAGGATCTGTTCATCCAGTGATGCCATAGATCTTTCCTTTCATAATGATACTGGGATGTAATCCAAAACGTTCGGCAGTGTCAAGTTTGGGGTAATGAAAAAAACTTTTAGAGCGTTTGGATAATTAGACGTTATCGACAATCCACACAAAACTCGAAAAACTACCTATATCGGAACGTTATTCTGACAAACGCTCTAAATAATGCGGGATTCGTTGACCGGGTTTGACAGAACGGCCTGATTCCTTTAAAGTACAGCTTTTCAGTACTAAGTTCATGATTTTATAAATTCGGTGACGTATTTTGGTCAACGATTGCTAAACCACAGAGGACACCAGTCGTCGCTGAAGCTGTGCCCCGGCAGGCAGAGAGCACAGAGAAAACCCTATAATTTATTGCTCTGTGAACTCTGTGTTCTCTGTGGTGAATAATTACGTCACCATATTTACGAATGTGTGTACTAAGTTATGCCCAAAACCAGATATATCCATCAAAATAGATGCCATGAACCTGAAACGCAAAAACAGCACTTTCACTTTAGTTTTATCCTGGTTTATTCTCCTGCCTGTCGTCTTTTTTACAACAAAAGGCTGCCAATATTATCCCACCCGGGAACAGATGATGAAATCCATCGCGATCAGGGATAAAACGCCCGGCAGACATTTAAAAAAGAAAATCGGCATCGCTTTGTTTGAAAACCGTACCCATTATACCAATATCAGGGCAATTGAGATTTTTACCGAATATTTTGTCGATAACCTGATGGAGCGCTGCCCGAACCTGCTCTTTATTGCTCCCGGGGAAAGTGAAATGGCCAAGATTCTGGCCGCCCCGCCCCGCACGAAATCCGGGCGCCTGGACAATGGCGACCTGGCCCGGGTCGGCCGCGCACTCGGTTTAAATGCCATCATCGCCGTGGCCTTGACCAGTATCAGCCCCACAAAGGAAGAACGGGGTCTGCTCTTTTTCAAGGACACCTATTTTTTCTTGCGGGTTGAAGCTTTTGTTGAAATGTATGACACGGAAACGGCATCTATGCTGCTGAATACGAGTATCAGCCGGGAAATCGAGGTCGATCAAGACGATGTTCGGTTGGCAGATCAAAAGGGATCCATCGCCAACTACCTGTTGGAAGAGTCCATGGACGATATTGCCAGCGAAATGACCAAAAAGATTTGCACCACGGCCGGAAAACAGCCCTGGAAAGGATACGTGCTGGCTGTAAATGATGACCGCATTTTGATTACATCCGGGATTGATGTCGGGTTGAAACAGGGTGACCGTCTTTTTGTATTCGACAGTAATCAGGCTATTGAAGGGGCCGCCGGCCACCTGTTTTTTATCCCCGGTCGGCGCACGGGGGAGTTGAAAATCACGGCGGTTGGTGAAAACAGCTGTGAAGCCGTTGTGGTTTCGGGCGAAGTTCGGGAAAAAGGCAGCCTGGTGAAGTCGGTGCGATGAGATTTGAAACTGGAAACTTGAAATTTGAAACTGGGGGGAGAGCTGCCAAGACTGGGGGACCGATTAGGACGGGGAGACTGATTAGGACGGGGAGACTGATTAGGACGGGAGACTGGGGG
>Ga0126335_1000178_pt1 | contig 29803 bp, 21 predicted proteins | sample OlaspJWI45metaG_FD_108409 | JGI IMG/M metagenome (GOLD analysis project Ga0126335, IMG submission 108409) | Marine gutless worms symbiont microbial communities from Oahu, Hawaii - Olavius sp. 1 OAHU.JWI-45 metaG | ecosystem: Host-associated > Annelida > Digestive system > Unclassified | place... | reverse complement strand
TGCGTTTGTAGGCGAGAGCGATAGGCCTATGTGGTCTGCGTGTAGCGCGGCGTCTGAACATTGAACGTGAGGTGGATACATAATGTATGCTTGCTTAAAACTGGGGATGTTAAAAGTCGAGAATTTTTTTCTCGATACGAGAAATTTTTTTCCCGGGACTCGATGAGAATTCTTGACCACGTGATGATGTCACACCTGTGACCCGGAATTACCGATGAGGCCTAGGCTACTCGCGAGGTCGTGCGCGTTGCCGTCGTGTAAATTTTCCGCAAGCAGATTGAATATCAAACGCCACTATGCACAGCTGCAACAGTGGGCCTTTGATGTGCATTGTATAGCTTTGAGCAGAGGACAGAGAATTATGTCTTCGTTCTCTCAGACTGGACTGTAAGGGAGGAATGACGGTCGGGCAGAAGCGGCTGTAAAACATGTCCTTGGTTAGCCGTGATTCGACTGAAAAGAATATCGTCAGCTTCATCAGTAAGATCACTGTATGTTGGCACTTCACACTGCAGTATAATTCAAGTATTGCATCGGCTGACGAATGACTCTAGCTTAGCGTGGTCGGCGGCAGAGCACGCACCGGACCACCTGCGATGTCTTTGTTCTTTGCCGGCGGTTGACGCCCGCCGCCACCCCGGGCGGCGGGGTGCCTTTGATGTCTACTCGTGTCACACCTGCAGTCTGTACGGCGGAGTGTGAATAGAAATGCCGGCCTTATTTGTAGTCGCATTCTGTCGACGCGGACCGTTTTTCAGTCGCCGAGTCCGATTACTGTTGATCATTATTGCAGCGGGCGTATCGGTATCGGCGGAGACACGCAAACCGATATATTGTATTCGCCGATACTGTAAAGCAACGAGTGAATACTCACCGATTCGCAGTATCGGTCTAACACTATTTGTGTTAGATGTGGGTCCTGATCCCCCACAGAGTGAGAAAGGGGGCCCATTTTTAAATTTTGGGACCTTCTCATATCTCTGGAACAGCTGAAGCTAGAGAGTTGAAATTATGCATGCATATAGAGGGGTGGGGGCCCTAACGAAACTATGCAAAAATGTGCCATAGGAGGTCGGGGCAGGGTTCGCATGACCTAATTCTGAATTTTGGGACCCCCTCATATCTACAGAATGGCTGAAGCTACAGAATTGAAATATAATGTGCATGTAGATGGCTGAGGGACCTAATGAAACTTATGCAACAGTAGGTCAGGTCCACGTCTGGGTCACGTGACCTACTTTTAACTTTTGCGATCCCCTACATACCTTAGGAACGGCTGTAATAACAGAGTCCAACGTGTGTAGTGTGTGCGGTGCATTCAATGCAGCCTTCACTGAATTACTTTGGCCTCTTGTTGCATATTGTCATCTTTACTTTGGTGTCATAGTCATTAGTTACTGATGTTATTATTTAATGCAGGCGGGATTTTCTGCACTTCATCTTGCGGCCCAGAATGGTCACAATGAAAGCGCTCGAATTCTGCTGTTTGCTGGCTGCAGTCCAGACCATAAAAATGGCGTATGTTTCGCACATTTCCATTTTTACTTCTACAACGTGTTAAATCTCTGAAAGTCTGGAAATTGACAGAGTATTAAGGACACGTCAGGACATTAAAGAAAAGTCATGGAAAAATATATGACAAGGAAAATGAGTGGATTGTTTGTCATCAGAACTGTTGTGAGCATTTGGTTGATGGTGTTTTGAAACCATAACAGTTTGGCTTATTGTGTGTACTAATGTTACCAGACATAACAGAAATCTCTTTAAGGTTCTGGCAGATTCTAAGAATGACTATAATGCTGTGGTAATGCAGTGCTTAGTCACATATTTTCGTTTCCACACCATAAGCCATGGCGAATTCACAGTTGTATGCCAGACCAGTCTGGGATTTGGATTGGATTTTACCAGTAATGTCAGCTAGCCCACCACATTGTTGGTAGGGCCAGCTATAGTAATGGTTTGCGTTGTCTGTCTGTCTGTCTGTCTGTCTGTGTGTCACATGTGAACATTTTTGAAACTAAGCAAGATAGAACTATCGTTGCTATGAAACTCAAATAGGAAACCGGGCAGCCCAGGTTTCTTGACTCAGAATCTGCCATCAGGTTATCGCCTCGAAAGTATGGTTACACCTTTTTTGATGTTTTTGGTGCGTAAAGTTCACAAGTGCTGCATTGCATGCAGCACAGTCATTATCTAGCAAAGCTACCTAACATACTTGCTCTTCTAGGCCACAGTGTGGGGGTCTGTTGTCCTTCTGAAACTAAGCGACAGATGTTAGACACTCTAAACTTGGGGGCTTGTGGGAATGCGGGCCAGCCATCATTCTCTCCCATCGGGGATGACACCTTGATATTATAGGCCTTATTGTTTCTTAGTTGTATTAGTAGTAAGTAAGTAAGTGGATGCATGTGACGTTGCAGTATGGTGATACGCCATTACACACTGCGGCCAGATATGGCCACGCTGGTGTGACGCGGATTCTGATCAGTGCAAAGTGTGCCATCAGTGAGACCAATAAGGTATATATTGTTCACTGGTCTGCTGTTGTTGCTTGTGGCCATGGCTTAGTTAGTAGCTCAGATGTTTGTGTGTCTGAGTTGCATTTGCTTTAAACTGTGTGCTATTTTATTGTGCCCTCATCTATGCCGCTATCGGTGGTTTCCTCGGAATCTTGAAACTACTGAAAGTTTTTATATGCCAGCCTCAAGCCTGAGCATGTTATGTCTGTCTGTCTGCTTGTCTCCTTGTTATCACTTGTAGTTTGCAGCCGATAGCTTGAGTTCATTTAGTTCAGAGTGACCAAATTTCATATACCTACATGTATAGACCAGGCTAGGATTGTGTTTCGGTTCAGAAGGTCAGAGTTCAGTGTCACGGCCGTTCATTATGTGATGCGCCATTCTTGTGTGCGGCTGGGCTCTGCTTTGCTATAATGACATTGAGTTGTGTGTTGAGTTGTGTTTTCAGTGATGTTTAGTTTTTTGCATTTTGAAGTGGTTACATTGTTGCAGCTAGATTTGGTTTGTAGCAGTCAACAGATTGGTCCAGCTGGAAGATCGTGTCTGGAATTACCTATAATGTGTTGAGTGCTGCCATTACCAGTACCGTTACTACTATCACTGTTACTACTATCACCGTTGTGTCTCTAAAACATTCTTGTCTCAACTCTTATTGCTGTGTTGTTGTTCAACTTGCAGAATGGTGACACGGCGCTGCACATTGCGACGGCACTCAAGCAGAAGAAGATCACCAAGTTGCTGCTTGAAGCCTGCATTGACATCACCGTTGTTAATAGCGTATGAGCTTTTAGTTGTTTCGTTGTGTATGTTAGTGAACACTGAGACCGGTTAAGTTGAGAAAAAGTATGCATTTGACTTTGTTTGAAGTGTGTATACTTTTCCACTTTTCCACCAAATGCAGTGAAGCGCCTGAAAAAATGATGAAAAGTATTAGAATGGTAGTGTGAGAAATTGTAAAATGGTAGTGTGAGAAATTGTAAAATGGTAGGATGAGAAATTGTAAAATGGTAGTGTGAGAAATTGTAAAATGGTAGGATGAGAAATTGTAAAATGGTAGTGTGAGAAATTGTAAAATGGTAGTATGGGAAATTGTAAAATGGTAGGATGAGAAATTGTAAAATGGTAGTTTGAGAAATTGTAAAATGGTAGGATGAGAAATTGTAAAATGGTAGGATGAGAAATTGTGGAGTTCTGGATCTTTAGTCCACTGTTATTTGAACGTTAGTTGTGTACCTCAAACACGACAGAAATGTACACAATTTTTTACCTTAATGGGTCTAAATGTAAGCCTCATAATACCTGTCTGAAAGCAATTTTACCACACTTTTTTCCTCAGTAGCTGGCCTTTGATTACCGAGTGATTTTCTACCCAGACTACGGCAGCCAGATCTGTCCTTTGCAACATTTTAGCAACACATGCAAACGGTTTTGTTTCACTGCGGTGCTTAGTGGGAATTTCTTGGTAGAAAATAATACTTTACATATGTGCATGTTCTGTTGTGCAGCAACGTGAAACAGCGTTGGACATTGCACGGCGAAAGGACAGCGATGATCTCATTGTGCTGCTGTCTAACATCAAGGTACGGAGAATAGCTCGTCTTTGTGTAATTATAAATCTAGGTGTTGATCATCTACAGTTGACTACCAGCTACTGATCCAATGTGAGAAGTGCAGCCTGGCAGGATCAGAATTGTAAACAAGTGGCCAAAGTAATTTGGTGAAGGTCGCATTGAATCCCCCTCTTGTCACTGGGTGGATCAGGACTCCTGTCTAATACAATGTGCCATGGGTCCCCAGTGCAAACAGAATTGTGATGCGGTCATCTGTTGTTCTGTTGTACAACGAGCACATTTTTGCCTCACTCTCCCTTCCCTTTGCTTTCGGGGCATTGGGACCCCTGTTCAATACAATGTTACTTTCACTCTCCCTCCCCTTTGCTTTCGGGGCATCGGGACCCCTGTTCAATACAATGTTACTTGGGCCCCAAGAGCCTTCACCCCAAACAGGACCTTGATCCATTCAGCCGTGTTTGCACAGCAAAGGCGCGTGACAGAGACTGACAGACGCTGGGATCATTGATCACAATAGTCTGCATCCCATGCATTCGATGCAGCCTAACATGTTGGATCAGAATTGTGATGCTAAATGGTACTTACTCGTAGGCCGGGTTTATGGCTACACATTGATATCTATGTTGCAGAAAGACTCCTTGGTGATGCTTTTACTGGACTTTTTCAGTTCCATTTGAAGCTCTTAGTTAGCTTAGCTCCATTGCTGTTACTGCATACTGTCTATGTGAGTTTATAGTGAGTGGTGATTTGTCAGGTTGGCAGTCCATGCAAACACCTGCTGACAACCACTGCTGATGTCGAGAGATCAGTGTTGCCACCCGGTGGACTGATTCAGCTTGACAAGAAACAGAAATGGCCGTCGATCTTCAACAAAAACAAATCTCAAGTAAGACATCTTCTTGTGCTGTTCTTGTTCTCTCTCATATTCTTTGCAGGTAAGTACCACGAACACTAAGATCTACGTTTGGTCCTCAAGCGTTCTTTACATCTGGTCCAGCAGCTTGGAACACTGTTGTCTGACATGTCACCAGTTCATGTCAGTTGATGGTTTTAGGCACTCACTGAAAACGTACTTGTATAAGAGTTAGGCTTTGACGCTGTTGTTGTTGTTGTTGTTGTTGTTGTTGTTGCCTTGGTTCTGCATCACGACGGCCACATTGTGACAATTTTTGTTAACTGTGCGGCTGGAAATGTCTTTTCCTTATTATTGTTATTGTTACTGTTATTGTTAATTAAGTAAATTTAAAGCTAATTCTGAGCTGTTGTGCAGTTAACAGTGTTTTGTGAATAGGGATGATATTGATTTTATTATCTCTTTTATGTGCATTGAATACACAATGTGCATCATGTTGTCTATGTCATAGTGCATTGTCTCAGTCAGTCTGTCATGCAGCTGCACTGGGCAAAAATGGCTGAGTGGATTAAGATGCTGTTCAGGTGGTGACTCTTGTAGACCGAAGGCCATTAGATGGGGATGATCCGCCTCTGGTCATTGGGGAAAATTTCTCTTCATTATTTTGTATAGGAGCATTGCTACGCAGATTTAATGATGCTTTTGCCTAATTACTTTGACCTCTTGTTAGTGTTTTTTGGGGTGATTTTCAGGTTTAAAAAATGAGCTCTTGCTAAATTGTAGGATAAAGTACGCGTCGTTCATGCGGATATTTCGTCATCGTCTGCCGATGATCAAAACGAACTTGTTGAAATGTCAACGTTGGCTACAGTGGAATCCCGAGCGGTGCCATCTGACATGCTACGTGACTTTCAGCAGTACCAGTTACTGAAGAGACAGCATGCTGAGTCTGCCCGTCAGCATGCCCACACCGTAGACAGCCGTGCCGCTGTGGTGGTCCCAGGCATTGCTGGGCAGTATGCCATGCGTCACGGCATGCAGTACTACCGTGACCTTGCTGGAAATGTTAAACAGGTTGGTTTCTGCTTGTTGTCTTTGCTGCTGCAGCTGCTGCTTCTCTGTCACAGTTCAGTCAGTTGTTAAATTTACTTTGTTTATCTTATTACTAGCAACATATGCCGAAGGTAATGTTTTTAGTTGTGTCTGTCTGTTCACATTTCTGTGTGTGATTTGTGAATGCTTCAATGTGCCAGTTTGATATTTATTTATTTACACCACTAAGACAGCACAGCAAAATACAAGCATACGAAACACGTAGAAATCATGTACAATTTAAACTACAAATGTGTACCCAATGATGGCATAAAATATGTGGTTACATTTTCGTTGTGTCAAGCTGGTTCATTTCTTCCTTCTGCTCTTGCACAATAAGCAAGAAATCAGTTATATATGTGGCTCAGTGTGTAGCTGTCTCGGTTCATAGGTAGTTATCCTTTTTCTGAATGTGTACTGCGTCTTTGATCCATCTGGTACCTACCTCTGTAATTGTTTTATTTAACATTTATCCAATAATGAATATGTATATTATGATTATTGTTGTCTCCAGGGTCCAGTGGGGTACATACCAACACCCAATGTCAGTCACAACTGGCCTCCTGTCATGCAGAACAATGCACCCTGTGCACGCCACCAGCAGGAAGTCATGTGTCATGGTCAGCAGCAACGTGTGCATGATGTAAACCACCGTGACCATCTGACATACCTTCGCAGTCGGCGCCAGCCCTCCGCTGCCCCACCCAAGCCCTCTCAGCCCTGCTATCCCTCACACATGTTCACTGGACCTGGTCCTACATACGCCGATCAGGTCGGCCGCGTCTGGCCCATCCCTAAGTCCGGTACCCTCGGAGGCCCTCAGCTTGCCTGGCCTCTACCACCATCCCACACCGGTCCAGCCCCCACCAGCAAATCCACAAGGAAGAAGCACTACACCGGGCAGCAACCAATCTACCGATCTCGTTCAGATGAGACTTTGTCAACTGTTTCCAGTCATGCTGCCGGTCACCATCATCGACGTCATGAAAAGCATTGCATCAGAACTTCAGATAGACCGGGCCATCGGACGGCAGATCCAAGCCACAGTCGTCGAGACCGTGTGATTGTTGATGAACCATGTCTGCCCGCATCAGATCCAATCTCGGTTCCTTCTACCGAGCCGCTTCCAGTTGATGAGCCTGCCTGCCAGGTTGCAGCCAAGGAGCATGTTGCAGAACCAGTAGAGCCAGTCCCACTGAAGTCCACATTTACGGACTCGAACAGCAATCCGGATTCCGGGTACAGTGGAACAAGTTGTGCTGCTGTGAGACAGCTAGCACGGTGTAGTGAAACTTCATCATTGCACAGTGCAAGCAGTGGCGATGTGGCCAGCAATCCAGCCATTGGCAGCTCTAGTGTGCGTTCCGAGAGCGTGCCATCTATCTGTAATTCTCTCTGACACATTTCATAACTGCATTATTTCCTGTTTTTCTTGTTTCTGATATTTTGTCTCTGCAGTCACACAGTAGATGTAGTGTATTTATATATTTTGAAAACTCGTTCCTGAGTTGAGTTGTTGTCCGTTCGTGTGTTGTATAAATACAGCACACTAGTTGTGGATAAGTATTTTTCTAGCAGATTATTTTTTTCTTTAAAACTTGAAGGTAATTTCGATGAACGTGTATAGACTGTTCAGTGTCTTTATCTGAGTTAGCAGTCATCAGTGTTTCCTGCATTGTAGGATTTTTGTTGTGTGGCTTTGAACACTGCAGAGTGCACATGTTGAAGGATGTACATACATTGCAGATGTGAGTTGTGTGTGCTGAAGTGTCTAATTAGGCTGCAGCAAGTGCATGAGATGCGGCCTATTGTTACCAATGATTTCGGTGTCTGTCAGTCTGTCACGCAGTTTAAGTCGTCGGTGCATGTGCAGTGTGTGCAGGGTCATTTGGTGCAGCCTTTGCCAAATGACTTTGGCCTTTTGTTATAGATTATGTACCGATGCTGAAAGTCGTTGAATGTGAAAACTGAAATGTGGATGCTCTAGAAGTCCTCGAGAATATTGGAAAGGTCTTAGAATTAAAGTTTGCGAATGGATGAATTTCATTTTTCTTCGGTTTCTTAATTAACTTAGAAGAAAAATATGTAAGGCTATTCATTAAGTCAGATACTTTATCATGTTTATACTGATATTTGTTTTTGTTCACGTTTATGTATTCTTTATCATAAAAGTAGTATATTTTCAGTTTGTCTAGACAGTTTCTTCAAAAGTCTGCAACGTGATTACAGATTACTGCATTCATTCTTGTATTTTATAAACAGGTGTTTGTATTATACTGTATACTGTTTATTGCAAAAGTAATATAAAGGTAATTAACAGTGCTGGTGGGAAAATAGTCAACATTTTTGTTTGACTACAGGGGAGGAAGGGAGGCTGAAAGTTGAAAAGTGTTTGGTTCGTATGTTGTGTAAAATGTTGCCAAATGTGAACCACCCTTTAGTGCTAACACATTATACAGTAGTGTGAGACTTAATTAGGAGAATCTTAAATGTGTATATTGTCTCGTCAGGACTTGTTACTTTTTACCATATCTGCGTGTATATATATTGTAGTCATTTAATCTGGCATTATTATTTACATTATTATTATTATTATTATTATTAGGCATTAAATATTTAAGCTGAAGTAGAAGTAGTCGTTCCAACAGCGTGCTGACTGTTGATGTCCATTTCAGTAGTTATGCACCAATTTGTGCTCAAACCTCTGGGTGCAAATAGCTGCAGCAGCACTTCATTTGCCAATCATGTTTTTGCAGGAGACCGCATTTTCAGCAGATTGAGTTTGTGCTGTACTGGGACTCTTACACTGTGCTTAGCCTAGAGGTGGTTGGCTGCAGTTCATATTGTAACACAGTGGAGTGGTTCTGAAGACTATCTCAGTCGCCAACTGGCTTTCTTCAGAGCTCTGACACTGTTGTCGTTCCCAGGAATGACTTATAATGTGTCGAGTGAGACGTTAAGCCCCTACTCACTCACCACATCTATATATATATATGGCACTTTGTGTGTCTGTTTGTGTGTCTGTTTGTCTGTTTGTTTATCAGTCTGCTAAAAACTCGAGAACGGATAGGGCGATTGTCTCTACATTTTCAGGTGGTTAACGGGCATCCGGAGGATGGTTTTGGGCATAAAAAATTGGGGGTTGTGGGTAGGGGGCCAGAATATTTGCACTTTGGGAGAAAGGAGGGTTGAGGGGATGAGGTTGGGGTGGATAGAGGGGGGCCGACTAGGCAGACAGAATGGCTAGTCTATATATAAGGTGCTATGTGTGTTTGTTTGTTTGTTTGCTCATAACTTGGGAACTGGTAGGGCAATTGTCTCCAAATTTCCAGGTAGCTCCAGGGCCCCCTGGGATGGTGTACAGTGCAAAAAAGGTTTGGGTAGGGGTCTTGTTTAGGGGGCACAATTAATAATTTCATGGCCCGTAGGCTACACGTGAACGCGTGTCCGGTCAACATGGTTATTGGATGAGGGGAGGGGTAGAGGTTGAGGAAAGGGTGGAGGTGTGCGGCTTGGCGGGCAGAATGTCTAGTTTTTATAAAAGAGTTACTGTATTATTAGCTGAACTGCCTGAATGGGGCAAGCAAACTATAGTAGTAATATGCATTGTTCATCTGTCCATCCATCCACAAATATCCCCCAAAACTAAGCAACATAGAGCTGTGCCATTAGGTTCAAGATTGGGAAGTACAGCTTGTCGTGTGTCATGGACCAACTATTGTTCCATTTCCTCAGTGAAAGTTCTTAGCCTGTGACCGAGGTTGTGGTCACGCAGCGGTCGCCAGAACTGGCAATGCCATCAACAGACTGTCCGAGCCACAATTGTGCGTCTTCTGTGTTATTATTATGTCATGGTTGTACATACTGTGCTTGTTATAGTGGCCTAAGGCCTGAGAGAGTTTAGTGGAGTTATGGCGAGTATTAGTGTGTTTTATTGCCAGTCAATCAACTGTGTGTCTCTGCCCAGTCTAATACAAGAATATCATATGAGCCAAAAAGACTGCACTTTTCTGTCAAGACATTGAAATAATGTTTGGCACACACATACATCAAATGTTCCAAGTGTCCACCTCTGGCCTGAATGCATGACTTTGGCCTAACTCGCCACAGATTAATCACTTGACCAATGGTCATCTGCTGGAATCTTGACCAATTGTCAGTGTGTGCAACTTCTTCAGCAAGTAATTATAAAATACTGTAATTAATTGTCTACCGGAGTATTTTTTCATATTTGCAAGTTTTTAAATCGAAATTTAATTTTTTCATTTAAAACCATGATAAATGACTGTTCACCATACCCATTTGTCTGCAGAAATGTAGACAAAAGCAAATCTTAAGCTGATACCCGGTTTCTAATTTACAGACAGTATAAAAAAGATGTATGTGATAGAAAATTTCTTGAGGTATACGTGTGCCAAAAATCATCAAAATACACCATGGTTTGCTAGGTCATTTCAAAAATAAATGGGTGAAGTTTTTTTGGCTCACTGAGTAGTATATCTGTTTGTCAGATCTCAGTTGAGTGTAGCATCCTGCTGCAGTTCGTTTGTGTTGTATTTTCTACTAGTCGTTAAACTTGTGTTTGTTCTGGCGAACAGATGATATGGTTTGTCCTGTCCATATCAAGTAAGTAACGAGAAAGTACTAAAAGGCAGAGCACTTTAGTGCTTTTTCTGCTATCTTGACCTTGACTCTGTGACCTTTGTATTCGAGCTTGGCTTAGGTGTTCTGAATTTGTGCACATGCACCAAACAAGTGGCCAAAGTAATTTGGCGAAAGCCGCATCGAATCCGCATCTCCTCGTTGTGGGGAATGGGGAGCCCCATCTAATACAGTGTTTCCTGGGTCCCCAGGAGTCCTCACCCCAAGCAGGACCTCGATCCGTTCAGCCATGTTTGCGCAACAAAGACGCATGGCAGACAGACGCCGGGATCGTCGGTCGCAATAGTCCGCATCTGATGCATTCGATGCGGCCTGAAGAGAATTACAGCTGGAACAGGACAGAGGACGGATGTCAGCTGGAACAGGACAGAGGACGGATGTAACTGAATGCGTAGCGATGTCGCTACACAAAACGTCGTCACAGATAACTGACCTGTTGAAAGCTGTGATTCAAACGAACTAAACAACTGTGACATATTTTGATTTGTTAATTTGTATCTTTAATCCATTTATCATTAAACATTCTGGACAGTGAAGTGTTCTACAGGTGACTCTCTGTCAGTCAGTCAGTGACTGACTTTTTTCAGAGAAAAAGATTTTGAACACCCAACCTTACACAAACTGAAGTTTGTTTCAGTCTCTGGTGGATTATAGCCTGGTGTTCACTGTTTTATATACATTTACGTACGTTTCAACGTTTGTGTGTATATGCGATATTCACTGCAGTCCGCTGTTGGTTGTGAGTACTGTAGGCCTACCGATGTGCTTCGCTCTTGTATCCGTGTTTCATGGTCCAGAAAGAGGATAAGGAAAAAGTGTTTGATGAAGTTTTCCGGTGAAGTTTTGCATGGTAGAATTACGATGACAACTACTAATTATAGCGAATATTTACAACTACTAGGCCTATACTTATTGTAATATTGGTCAGCAGTACGTACATGTATAACTAACCGATCGACGTTAATAATTTTCTTTTGGACATCCCTGTTCTGATCATATCGACAATATTATAGCTATTCTGTTTGTTCCCCAAGTCATACCGGACGTTTCCTACGTTTACTGATTTTAATGTTCTGATAACGTCAACTAGTTGGGACTAGGAAGACCATAGTCTAGACTTTAAGAACTCGGCCGTGAAACTAGCGATTAGAACACTGCGATGATAGAATGTCGCAAATGTATACTGCCATGTCTGAACGAAGCTTCATTCTTTTGTTTTCTTCGAATTCTTCGCTGATTTTACTTAATGCAATAGTCGTAGATCTCTTCTGATGAGCACTGCGTGAGTCGCGCATGTCCTTTCGTTTCGCACAAGTAATGTAGGCTACGATAATGTGATTTGATAGTAGTTTTTGTAGCAGCCTATATAACATGGCCTCTCGTAAGACTACTAGAGTGTCACAAGTTCACTGACAAGGTAAAACAGTTACAGATCAGATCAGATAAAGAAAACAGAAAGCAAAAAATTTTCAATATGTGGCAGAAGTGATTCATAAGATAAGATCATCGGGCAAACAGTTGGAGACCTGCGAGGTGACAACCAAAAACGCGATGTTACTGACTGTAATCTGACAGATGGCACTACGAGGCGGTCAGTGATAGCAGAGCGTAGTACGCGCCGACCGGGTAGCAGCGTGGACGAGTGGCCCGGCGCAGTATCGGCCACCTTGACGCGTTCTGCAGCTCGTAACCAGTGGAGGCTGATGAGAGCGTCGGTGATGTAGTCACGAAAATCCAGGCGGTAAATGAGCCCTGCCGTCGCATTCAGCACCGACTGGAGTCATTGCAGTAGGCCTATATTATTCCATGTTATAAATATTAACCCAATCTTGCTATTTAACGGCGAAGATAACGAGTTGGGTGTTGGGGTGACAGAAATTCGCTGGTCGTTGATGAACAATGGCTGCACTTGGCTGCAAACTGTGATGGGAATGCAATTTGCGATGCGTTTGTCAGATAAGCGCTTAGACCTATAGACATGAGTCGAATGACCTGCTAATGCGTTCCCCATGGGCGACCTTGGTCTGCGAGACCACTATTCACGTGAACATTTCATTGATGGCTAATACTATGTATAGCGCATAGCCTAACGTGAGAGCGTCGTATTTAGGGCCTTATCGACGGTCATTCATAAATATCGGCCGCTGAATTCACTTTGGCCTACTGGTGATGGGCTGTCAGGAAGAAACGAGTGCATGGGTCTAAATGTAAGCCTGTTATAAAACCCGTCTGAAACATTAGAACATTCGAGATTGTACGTGATAATTATGATATATTGTTTGATATATTCTTCGAATTTCATCAAGTGGCAGAAGAAAATGGGACATTCTAAAAAACTGTTGAAAAATGTCGAGTGAGCTCAGCTAACTGGACCTCAACCCTAACCCTAACCCTGCCCCTACATAGAGTTTGGCAACGATATAACGGACGGCGAATGCTTGAAGCTTATACGGCTACCACTGGTGTCGGAAAAATTGGGAACTTCGATGAATCGTCAGTAACGTGACCAAAGTTAACTTGACCACCACTAATTTACACAGTCGTCAGGCGGCAGGAGTATCTCGTTAAAATCATTTTTAGCGCAACATAAATCCCGGGCGTTGTCTCCGCACGGACAATGACCATCGGGACGCCGTTAAGTTGCCCTTCCACGCTCCCCGGCTGCCCGTGGCGACACGAGGCGCTTCGCGGTGGCCACTTAATGTCCACTCGATCAGTGCTCTGCCCGTGGCGCCATTAAATGCCAATCAGGCACCGGCTGGTACGGCTCGGCGGCTGCAATTGAATGCTCACAATGAATACAGCGCCAAACGATGCCTTACCAGGTCGGAGGTTGACCGCTGGAGGTGAGGAAGCGTGTCGAATGGCGTTCCTGATGCGACAGAGTGGACGCTTTATGCGTCGTGAGTTGTGACATGGTATGGTACGGTTAGACCACGGGACACTTTGGTACTTTACGTGTTAGGAATGGATTAATGCTTCAGCAGCTGTAAAGGCCCTCGGTGAACGAGCGAGTACAGTTTAACGGGTAATTTAACACGTAATACAGGTCTATCATTTCGGAGATGAGGTTTTAGGCAATAGATTTTATCAGTGTGCTCATAATAATTAAGGTACAAGATCCAGCATTGGTATTTCTTCTAATAATATATAGTCTATTGTTTAGAGATTACTCTACGTTATATTTGTGTGAATTGCATATAATATATTAGTTAGCTGTTGTCTGTTTGGTCGTCACTAGCCTACCAGTGCAGCCAATTTCATGGAAAACCCATCTCCTAGATGACCTGTTATGTGCCAAGTGGGATGTTAAACACAACATATATGCAGGGTCTAAAAAGTGAGGACCGGCCACCTTTTTGCCTCTAACTTCGTATTTTCAAAATTCTTTCACTGATGGAAAGAGTAAAAATGTCCAACAAGAATCATGTAACACATCCCGCCGCACCTTAAGTATGTTGCTGCACTTGCCTTGAGAATTTTCAGAAATCCTTTTTCATGCTGTATCGCAAATGATGCTACTTAAAGCGTATCATGTGTGCTAAAATTAAATGTTTCATGTCATATGGCTGAATAGATATTGATACTGTCACGACGGTTAATCATAGTGTCCATTATATGCCGCAAACATGGTTGATGCAACGCAACTCATTACTTGCACTGTCAATGATGCTTTAGTCAGTGCCATTGTGCCACGTCATATACACACTTCAGTTCATTGACGTTATACAACTATGGCTGATTAACTCGCTGCTGGATGACACCCCATAAAGACTGACTTCTGAAAAGTTAGGTTTGGTAGAGTGAAAAGGGCGTTGTACAGTGATGCATGCTCAGTGTGCAGGGGGCAGCAGTCAACATTAAGGCCTGTTTAAATAAAATGTCTGCTACTTCAAAGAATATTTAACAGAAACCAGAAAATGAGAAAATAAGTAAAAGAAATCAGTAATTAAGCGAGATAAATTGTATTCAGTATACAAGCAAAACCAATGCATCATGTTTTCATTTGCTTCTAGATTTGCATCACATTTGAACGTATCAGTAATTTCACAACGTAATGCAGCAACATCTTTAAGGTGTGGCGAAATATACTACGTAACTCGCCTCGGAAATTTCTTCCTCTTTCAACTATGAAAGAATTTGGCAAATCGGTTAAGATTTGACAAAGTTAGAGGCAAAAACGAGACCGGTTCTCACTTTTTTGGACCACTCTGTACATACACACGTACATACTTCATACTTCATTAAACATATTCTTTAGGTTGGTAAAACGTTTATATAAAAATTACATCAAACTCAACCATACATTAATTTACTTTGACGTTTCGATCTCTGTCAGAGAAATACACAATGTGTATACATACTTGTTTACTTACTGCTACGTACCGTCACGTTTCAATGGATGAATTAAGCAGAACTATTCTAATGTGCTTGTGGGCAGCCCGTGGCGACATCGAGGGCAGGTGCTGCAATTAGCTTGAGACGATGTCATGCTTCTCAAACAGTACAGACTGTCCACAGAGAATGGCTCCCTACCTGTCGCTGTAGGGCTATAGGTCGTAACTGAAACATATTGTCTATTTCAATAGCAGCATCCCTCTTGAGTCTTGAGTTCTAACGATGTTAAATAAAGAGATATCTGGCTTCAATGCCTAAATACTGTGTTTTTTGAAATATACAAAATGTGTAGCAGGGATTTGAAAATGTGTAGGCCTACAGTTCAGTAAAATGGCGTCATATGTATAATAGTACTTTTGGACATAATGGCATACCGGTACCATAAAAAACAAAACTTTCTACATTTTTACCAGCATTAGCCTGACTATGGTAAATCTAATGTAGCTTTATTGTAGCTATAGCATTTGATGTCGAGCCGCTAGTGAGCTAAAATCGCGGTAATGTTTCGGATTACCACTGAAACAATACGCAAAAAAACTTCGTTGAAAGATGGGGAGAACAGGAAGGGGTCGGGAGGGCGGAATGGGGGTTAATAATGAGTCGCGGGCGTGTAGCGCATTTAGGTTTGCTTCAGAAATCTTAATGGTTTTCGTCACGCGATATGCTGCAGAGGTGTCATAACGGAAATAAAAAAGAGATAATTATAGCGTGGGAATATATTACATGACATCTATGTCATCATTCATAAGCTCTGTAGCGGACTGGCACGATTTGACGCATGGGACAGTAGGCATGAGGTTACTGTTTAAAACACAGCGGACAGACAGACAGACACCCAGACGCCGCCAAAAACAATACTAGCATGCACACAGGTAACAATGTGGGACATCTTTTGGATCTCACCTCAGGGACACAGATCAGTGGCTGCCAGTTTTCATTTCCTCTTACAGTTTCCGCTGTTTGCAGTGGCCCTGTGCAAGGGGCGCTAAAAATGCAAGAAATTGGAAAATGCAAGACAAGCTCACTGACTGTTTTTTGGTGAATTAAAAATGATTTTCAATCGTGTCATTTCTTATTTAACGTTAAACTTGGATTTTTTAAATGTATTTTGGTGAGTTTTAAGAAACTTTTCCCGTGTTATAGGCTTAGCTTTATTGGCATTAACTATTGAATTTGCGGCAGGTTTTGTACTGACTGTATTTTGATCAAATTTGATGAATTGCGAATGATTTTCGCGTCTGGCATACATTAAACTTGATTTTTTTTCCACTAGAAGATTGAATTCCGGTTGCCGAATTGTGGGGTCGTCCACTATAACAGTTGAGCAATGAGGTCGACTTCCAGTTTGCATAATGACTGTTGTTTTGTCGTTGTTTCTTGCTGTCGTGCTGGTGTCAGTCAGAGTGGCTTTTGCGCCATTTTGTCATACAAATATGCCCGGTCGGTCAGCCTGGCTGTTGACACGACCTTGGCCTAGCGAGCACGCAGGTGCGGTACATACAGTGATATATAATTGCGACGAACAGCTCTGCTATATAGCTGATTATAATGATAGTTTACCTCTGTCGCGTGCTCTATCATTATTCATCTTAAAGCCTGCATAATTGATTGTGGCGAGTAACCGTATACCGCTGTGCAGAGCCGTGATGATTGTACGTAAATGAATTTCCCACATCAGCCAGCGTGAGGGTCACGACTTCACTCTAATACCGCCACAGTGAAGTGTATCACAGTATCTTTGACTTGGGTGAACAACTTACTAACAACTTAGCCTGCTACTAATAAAGCCTACAATGTTTGTCAGTATAGCCTTTACCGTTGGTTGGCCTTATGTTGACAAGTTGCGTGTCGACTGTTAATAGAAATTAGCTCAAAATCAGCAATTTTTACCGTAACTAAGCAGCAATGGCGTCGCCAGGCTTCAGCGGTTGGGAAAAAGCTTTCCTGCCCCTCTCTTCCTTCTCATTTTGTTCTTTCACATATTCTCTGCCACAACGCGACCTCGTCGGCCTACGCTGAGCCTCAACCTCTGCGTCCCGCATCAATGCCGCTGCGGAGCACCAGTTGACGCCATCGGCCTGCACAGTTTTGTCTGTAAGCAGGCACCGGGCAAAACTGATCGACACCATGTTCTTAACGACGTGGTTGCCAGAGCATTCTCCGCAGCTGGCATTCCAGTGTCCAAAGAGCCAGCCGGTCTCAGTCACACAGACGGAAAACGTCCAGACGGCATGACACTCATCCCATGGCGGGCAGGCAAGCCAGCTGTCTGGGACGTGACGGTCGTCTGTACCAGTGTCGTCTCATACCCGAATCCTTCCGCTCGCGAGGCGGGTGCTGCAGCCGAATTCGCAGAGAGCCGCAAAACGGCCAAATGTGTCAGTCTGGCAGCAAGTCACTTATTTTTCCCGATTGCTGTCGAGACTCAAGGCCCACTGAACGAAGAGGCAAGGCAGTTGCTATGTGACCTTGGTCGGCGGATCTCGGCGTCCTCTGGCGATGACCGATAGGTGATCTTTCTTTTCCAACGTGTTTCTGTTGTCGTGCAGCGCTTCAACTCTGTCTTGCTGCACGACAGTTTTTCTGTTGAGTACCAGCCGGATTAGAAACCATTCCAGCTTCATCCTTTTGTATACTTAATTTTTTTGATCCACCCTGGAAACTGAGTACCGGGGTCCAAAAATAATAATAATAATAATGTCTTTATTACAATTGCAGACTGAACGCTGCAAAGCACAATCAGACAATAAGCCTAATATCTGCCACGCAGCACAGTACATATAATAGAACACAAATCATGATATGAACATAACATAACATACGCAGTTTAGCACAGTAATATCAGCTGCCAGACAGCGGCGCTAGGCTTACTCAGTGCCGTAAAGTAGCAATTGTACAAACCGAAACAACAATCAAACACATAATATAACATAAGACACAACTTAATAGTGGTAAATATTTACAAACATGTTTACTTTTTGGCACCGCCCGGGGATCGAACCCGGGACCTTTCGATCCCAAGTCGGACACTATCACTACTCCAATTTGTTTTTCATGCCGACCAAAATGTCCATATGAACCGAGAAACTGGAGTGTCCTTAGATAGACAATTCTGTGGATGCTCGCATATGTTACTACTGCCGTCACATCACTGATCCCGGTTGACGGATTATATCAACAACATTGCTGACATGCAACTGTTAGTCGTCTTTAGTGTATCTAACTGCTATTGCGGCAGCGTCGTGACTCACCGGTAAAAAGTTTTGTCACATCGAATGTATTAATGACTGCAGCCTATTGCAGCCGATAATCCTGTAGAGTGGTGTGTCAGTCCGTCATCTGTCACGCGAGTGCGCGGTGCAAAAACGGCCGAACGGATCGAGGTCCTATTTGGGGTGGAGACTCTTGGGGACATTGTATTAGATGAGGGTTCCCGGTACTTTTATACGGCGAGGGGAGGGGAGTGTGGAAAATTTTGCCAACTGCAAAGATAGAAATTTTGTCAGATTTATTCGCCCGATAGCGCCAAGTTATAGGAACATTGCTTGCATTCGATGCGGCCTTCGCCACATTACTTTTTGGCCTCTTGTCTAGAACCATTTAAATTGGCTGAGCAGTTAAGTAAGTAAGTAAGAAAAAAGTCGCTTTATATAGCGCATTGTCGTAAAAAAAACTCTAACGCGCTATAATCAGTTAGTCTATAGTCAACTGTACACACTGAGTCTCTGTAGGCCTATACATTCGAGGAAGTAGGCCTAATTGCCTACTTTCCTTGGCGACGCCAACGTGAGAGTTATGTGTTGTTCGCAGTCATTCGTGTTCAGGACATCAAGTGAAGTCATCGGAAGCTTACGACCAAAACACCTTGAAAGAAATGTGGACGGCGGGCTTCAGGTACAGCTGGAGGAAGACGGATGCGATAGCATAAGACGGAGCTGGATCGTGGGTGGAGATGAGTGGTCTGTCTGTGACGTATTCTTCATAGAGTCCACCTGAGTGAAAAAACGTGGGGCTAATAGTCGCGCAATTCATGCTAAACCACACTGGAGGCCTGTAGTCGTTTTTGCCACAAGTTAATCGTTATGGCTAAGACACCTGTAACGGCATTTTGGCGACAGCGTAGGTAAGTGTGTGAGATACTCGCGCTGATCTTATCACGGGGCCGCCAATGCCAAGCTGTTGTTTGTTTGCTATACTCGTCGCTCATCCATCAAAGTTTAAGGTCAAAGGTTAGCGTCTTCTTGTTATCAATCATTGCGTTGTCAGCGTGCGTCGTGCTCGTCGTAAAATGAAATCGTCGCATCAACCCGCGGTCAGGCCGTCACCCACCGCACACCTGTGCGACGCTATGGTAGTACGGTAGGGTAAGTAAGTTAGTGAGAAAATTTTACCCAGCAACTGAAGACAGAGCCGCTAAGCGCCGTAGACTCAGTTAAAGTAAACCAGACGCACAAAAAGCATGTTGTTCTCAACCAAACACAACGCTGGCAACATGCTAAACAAACAAGGGCCCACAACAGTGAACTCAGCTGTATTTTGGTCGACAGCACGAAGTGGTAAGGGAGATATTGGTAAAAGGTTATACACTTGATATAGCGCCTTTAATGAAGGAACCTCACTGTAGGAGCGCTCAGGTATGGCACGCGTTGTCCAGGGATTTCACAGTTTTACTTGCACACCCACGCGTTTATCCACGAATGGAATGAACCATATCTGCCTTTGCCTGCAACCGAAGCTTATCCTCATTTACCGACCTCGGAGAGATGGAAGGTTGAGTTGGCCCAGGCACCACCATGGTGAGCAAACAGTCGAATCATAAGTAATAGAAATGATAATAGAAGGAAAATAATAAGGAACGGAAAGCTTTGCCTCGCAATAGTTTCTTCGGCACTCGGCACTTATATAAGGGAAAAGAAGGGACAGGGAAAATGGAAAGAAGAGCAAAACAGAAAAGAAGGGAAGACAAGAAAAGCATAGCGCGAAGGAAAAAATGGATTTGACTGTTTGACCAAAATCTTTGCTTCCGGGTGGATTCCGCTGACTCCTCGAAGTCTCCAGACGCACGTTAGAGGCTGGCATTTCGAAAGTCGGCTAAATTATGCCAGCAATAGAAGCGTGTTCCAAACTGTCGCATTTAGCGGTTCAAAGCAGGGTCCAAACTGTGCCGACAGCAGGTAGGATCCTCACACGAGCCAAAAGTCGCTGGCGAGGTATAGGTCTAATCGTTGGTTGTCGTCTTGATGACGCTGTTGAGCGCGACTGAATGTCGCACCCGCAGCGGTCTCCATACAGCAGCACAGCGACAGAACGAAGAATGGGAGTTGGGGGCAGTTGCAGTTGACTTTGTCATAAAAACACTCTGAGCCTTACATATCGTAGCACGTGGTGGGGTGATGGTGGTGAATGGCGACCATTCTCACCAACTGAGTGAATTTAGAAGTCAGTAAATGAATAAAATAAGCAAGTAACCCAGGAGATTGAGTGATAAACGACGCCAAAGAACCGTCACATCTGCGCCAAGCGAATTTCATATACATTGCATTTTTACCGATATTATTGTGATCATCATTACTACCACATTGATAAGCAACCATAGAAGTTTACAAAAACTATGCAGTCATAAACTCGCAGCAGTCGCCGCAGCTGGCCAGGGTATTCCCCACTGCTGATAAATTAAACAGTCAATATTATTGAAAATAATGACCTGTCAGCTACAGCTTAATTACTTGGTGACGTAGATAGTCTCGCCAACGACGTGAAGAAATTCTGCAAAACGTAAACGTGAAGCCATTATTAAACAAAGGACTATACACAAAACTGAAACTGAAGAATGCTCTGGGTCAGTCAAAGTAGCGAAATGTAGATGACTCTGGGAACAGATGAAGGTATTGAAAAGGATTATGCGTCGACTTGGTCCCCGGCTGCAGTTGAAAGTACATGTAGATGTATACACGGCAGCAACCCCTGAAACGTCAACTCCGGCCGGGGACCAAGTCGGTGCATTCCAGTCGTCAAAGAAAGGCATCAAGTCGACGCAATACCGTTGAAAAGGCACAAAAGGAAGCTGCCCCATTTGCCCCCATGTCAGCACCTTTCCCTAAATAACGTTCGTGCCTTGTCACGATTGTCGAGCGGCGGCGACGACAAGCGGTGAAAAAACAGAAAGCATGAGATCGGTGTCTCATCACTTCATTAGTAATTAATGAGCTAATTATGCGCATCACGTATACGTGAAATTCAATATCTGCAGTACAAATCAAACGACTCGTCGCGCTCGATGTCTGACATGCAGCTGCTCGAATGATTAATTGCTGACGCAGGACAACGAGTTGATTGACGGATGCTTTTAGCGACCACGTATTAATCACGTCACAGTTGCAATATGAAGTTTGTCACGTTTTAGCTCACTGAACTCATACCACGATTAAGGTTTGTTGAGCTGATATGAATTCTGTGGTGTGGCTATCGAACATCCCCTCTCCTCTATCTGGTTTACTATAAATTTTTATTACCTACTGTTTCCAGTATTGTATCGGGTAAGTATACCCACTGAAGTATAGGCCTCATCATCATACCATGGTTGACTAAATGCGGTGATAAAAAACTCGATCTGCCCAGCTCTATGCATGCAGACGTCATGGCAGCGAGATATATGAGTCGGGCAAAACGTTTATGTCGTTATATGGCGACCATAAAAAATCTTTTCTTCTTGACAGAATAATATATCTACAGGGCGATCTGGCGTCGCTTGGACTGGTTGGAGGTGGCTCCCCCACTCCATCTAGACCATATAATGTGGCAATACTAGCAACCTGCTGATATTCCATTATGCTACCTGTCAACATTCATTTATCTTATCTATCTAGCTGTGTATAGCGTCTTCCCTCACCACCTTGTCTTTCTATCCAACAGGTGTTGTTACATCTGCCCGGTTTGTCGCACCATACACAAGCCTAGCTATGTCGTTTTTACGTTGCAATTTGACGTTTTTGTGACGAGTCGCTCTCCACACGTTCGGTGACGCTAGTAGTTGTTTTGTCGAATTTTTAACCCGTCTCACTGTGTCTGCAACAAACTGCGCGACTGCACGCAGTTCGACTGGCAACGTTGCTTTTTTCCCGTGAAGTATGGAAAGAGCATCTTCTTCGTCTTTCGCGTGTATACAATACAGACAGTGCCACGGCGTCACCAATTATTGAGACAAGAGGGGTGTCAGGCTAATAAAACTGAGCAGAGAATCTGAAAGATCCATAAAATTTTATACTATGAGCATATTGAATGGAGTTCTAATAAAGATTTTTCAAACGAACTCAACTGATATAATTATTGTCGCCGGACAATGGCATGCATCACAAATACACATTCATTTACAATTAATATTAAAAAGTAACAATAATCGCGATAGCAATTATTAAACGAGTATTAAACAATACTGTTCTAATCAATTACTTATGTTTATATTTCTGCATTTAATTACCTTTGCGCATGCTGTGAGCAGGTATTGTTTTTGGCGGCGTCTGTCTGAGTCTGTTTGTGAGTCTGTCCGCAGAAAATCTCGAAAACTACTGGTCAGAAATCGATGTAACTTGGTAGGAATATGTCTCACGGGGAACGCTAGAAGTGGTTGGAAGTTGATGACATTTGACCTTGAGAGCTATTTTCGTACTTTTTCAATTCAGGCTATATATTTTGAATGGCTTGACCTAGCAACTTCATTTTCAGTTTGGAGACAGCTTCAGAATATCTAGGTCATGGTTCAGTTTCAAGGTTACGGGTTTAAGGTCAAGGTCACGACAGCGAAACAGTGGTAGCGAGCAACTCAAAAACTACTGGCCGGAAATTGCTGAGGCTTGATCGGAATAGGCCTATGTTACGATAACGCTCGAAGTAATTCTGAGCTTTTGACATTTTGATCTGACCTTTGACCTGAGACATTTTTGTATTTTTTAAAACTCAAGCTCTAAATTGAAACGCCTTAAGCTAGCAGCTTTATTTTTAGTGTGAGGGTACATCGTTAGAATATCTCAGTCACCTTCGAGTTTGAAGGTCATGGGGTTAATCACAGTTTGTGCTTTGGACACAGTTTTATTGTCATTGAAATGCACCGATCTTTTATAGCGCACCTAATAACGAAATGTCGATTATTTGTAACGAAAATGTAAAAATAATGAGGTTGGTATCGGGTCAAATTTGGCTGAAGTTCCAGTATATTCGCGTAGCACCACTGGATATACCTAAGTATGGATTATTTACGCCCGATTAACGTTTCGGTGGCGACTGCTATAGGTTCTGACACCCGCAACCAGAGTAGAAGAGCTACTCGATACGTAAGTGTATACAAACGCAACGTTTTCCCATTCCCTGGAGTAGCGTTTCCACTCGTTCGCCGTTCCAGTTGGCACTCGACACGTCCATTTCTCCAAATCCCTGACGGACAATCTGCCGTTCTGGTATCGTCCATATTGTTCCATGGCGTCGCGCTGCGATCATTTCAAAGTGCTCGTTCGTATTGTTCTGCAGTGTGAAGTGTGCGTGGAATTCTACAGGGCCGGCTACGGGGCCACGGTGGAGGCGCACGTGTCATGAGGCCGCGCGTCACCGTGTGTGTCCCGCTGCGGTCCATTACCAGCACCTGCTAGGGACCATGCAGGCATTGGTGATGGTCAACGGAAAATAATAACGTTTATTTTGGTAAAGATAGTGGAAGTAAATTTATGTTACTTTATAGCATGGCTTTAGTATTTGAGTAATTACAACAATGTGCTAGTATAAACATCTGTGCCTGCATTGCAACATTATTTAAAAACTTTCTTTTGTACCTGCATTAGTATTTCTTTTCGTATTGTTAGTTGTTACTGTTATCAGTGTTCTGTCTCTCTGTCTTTTGTGTGATATACGTCTATTTATGGACTTTGTGTATGAAATAAAGTACTTTCAATTAAGTTCAAATATAATCGAAATTAATCAGTGACCCAGCCCTAGTCGCCATGCAGTCGTTGCCGGCGGCGACATGCCAGAAGCCCGCCCACGTGGATACCACCCGCGACGACTTCGATATTGGCTCGAATTATAGGCACCCAGTTAGCATAGCGGACGTGTTGAGTCGTCAGTCACTCCGGGGTGGTCTGTCTGACCTCGCGACCACCAACTTATCGCTGCATAATGACGACTAGGCTATAGGCTACACGTTGACGAGAAGACGGCCTATGCTAGGTAGCGACGTCAGAATGCAATGTACTTAGCAGACCCCAAGTGTCATGCGTGTCGTCGCTATACGTTGTTCAGTGTTCCCTTCCTTATACAATGAACTCGTGTTTGGTGATGGCACTCACGCCATTTCATTGTCAGTTGCTAAGTTGAATTCAGTTGCAGTACATACACGCAGATGCGCCATTTTGCCAGTACCCGCTATGCTGGATTGGGATTCGCTGATTTTTTTACGCGTGCTTCTCATTATGCGTCTGCGCCTAGGCGTAAGATGCATATATCAATCAGGCTGCGCCGTGCTGTCTTTGCGCGTAGCTTTGTCCCGCAGATTTTCTAGTTTTTTTCTATAATGCTACCACTATGTTGTGAAACAAAGCTTCATAATAATCACAGTAAAACGCTAAAATAATGTGCCGATAGTAATAATAATTTCTGTGCATCTGCCGCCTGGATGGACGCCGGAAGCGCTACGTTTTCTGCTTTACGCCCCGTTTGTCCATGACTCTGCAGTCGCTAGTTGTCCCAACTCCAGCGAAGTTGACAACAAATTCATACCGACCAATCACGTTCGACTACCGTTTCTTATTCTGCAGTTTGCTGACATAACCGGAAATGCAAATGTGAGTAAACACGTGGAAGCAGGCAGACGCATGCACATCGACGGCTTGTCCCTGATTTTAGTTTCAATTAAGCTTTTTGCTTTGATTTGTTTTCAAATTATTTTGTTTTGTTTTTGTGCATTTTGCAGTCGTTGTGACATGTGAGTTTATTCAGAATACCATGTGCAGAATAACTGATTACTTGGAAAGACTTCTCTCCGAAATGTTTCGCGCGTTTGCAAGTTTAATTTTAATAAAAGATTTATATTTCATCTTTATAGCTATTCTTTATTCTACCAATCACGTTCGACTGCCGTTTCTTATCATATCCTGCGTAGCCGGAAATGCAAATGTGAGCAGATCTAAATGTACATGCACATATCATCAAGACAGTAAAACGGCATATAAATACAAAAATATTGAATAAAATTTACAGAAAAGTACCAAAGTCAGACAGGAAACCGAGCAAATAAATGTACTGTATAATACAAAAATTCAGCTGTTGGATAATTGCAATATATTAACACAATTTGTTAAAAATAAAAATTTGTTGAATTGCAATGAGAAAATCTGGGCCCACCTATCGCACAATGCACATTTGCACATTACTAAGTGCAGGCTATAGATTTTCTTACACTAACAATGTTACAAAAACTGTAACTCTTTTACCCCTCTATAAATGTTAAGATTTGAATGCGAGCACTGGAAAATACAGTAACCTATATTTATAAGTGCTTTCTGCAAAATGTAATAAAGTAATGACGAATAGTAAACGAACTCACTCTACTGTATAAACATTATGTTACCGATTTCGTCATTTTTACGTCTTTTTAAAATTCTGAATTTCAGTTTTCTTTAAAATTACTGTTACTCAAAAGCTTTGGAAAATAACAGATATTTTTGCAGCGGACGCTAGCCTACTACTGAATATAACGCAGATTATGAATATACCTGAGGTTATATCGCTTGAATTAAAGTCAAACAAATATGTTGAATTATAGTCAGAATAAACGAAGAATACAATGTCACACGTGTCGCTGTCAGTGAGAGCTTTTCCAGTGAGTTCCAAGAAGCAGCGCGGCGAAGAAGAACGCAAACGGTTGGCGAAGTCTGTTTTGTTTGCGCGTCGCGTGTTTGTATGTCGCAGCTGAGGTAGGTTATAGCCTAGTATCACAGATTGAGAACATTTGACTTATGGTTGTAAAAATTCGCGATTTTACACAGCGTTTAAAATTTCTTGAAACTCGTTAAAATTCGCTAGCTTTGCATCACCATAACTTTTCTCTCTCTTTAAACTGTTGACTATTGTTGACAACTGACGCATGCAGCTTTTTATTTCCTTACTAGACAAAACTTATTTTTAATTATTTTTGCAATTTAAAATTAGTAAAATCTATGATTTTTAAAAAGATGTGAATTTTAAAGAAATACTGAATTCGTTAAATTTTACTTCTCGGTCTATGGCTGGCGTTGCGAGCTGCGACAAGAAGTTTGAGATTATTGGAGTTAGGTTCTGTCACGCTAGTTGTCAGAGTGTCAAGACGGCGTCGGGATGGCGTGATCTGATGTGTCGTTCAAGATCACGTCGTCGTACAAGCACCTTGCCACAGTGACGACACCTATATGGAGTGTCGGCGTCGCCTGCATGCAGTCGCACATGCTTGTTGAGGTTGCTAGGATCACCGAACGGTCGACAGCAGACTGCGCACTGTAGAGGTTTATGACCTGTGTGTGTCCTTACGTGGATCGTCAGTCCGTAACGTCGCGAGTAGCGCTTACCGCAGTACGCGCACACGTGCCGCCCGTCTAGTGCCGACCGCATACTACGCGACAGTGTTGTACATCGACCGTTTCCGGTTCCGCTTTTAGCGTCATCTGGACGTTTCCGGTTTGCAGAGATCCCTTGCGGTCCGCTGATTGTTGCTTTAACGCACTGCACATCGACGCTGCTCTGATCGTCCGATGTCGATGACGTTTTAGATACAGTCACTGAACTATTTCTGGTTTCCGCTGTCGGGAAGTTACCAAAACGAACGTTGACCTCTTTGTTGACCATCTGACCGTCATCCAGACACACAGGTCGCCAGTAGCAGCCTTGACCTTGACCCTGACCTTCACCGTCTTTTTCCATCCTTTTCATTTTCTTGAGACAAGTCGGCGACCCGGCCATGAACCGGATGTAGTTTGTTGTCGGCGATGACGTCATAGACGGAAGTAGTAACGACCAATCGTGATTTTGAACTTTGCTCTCGTGAAACATCTGTACTCTTTCTCTTTCCTGGCATGTTGGTGACTCCGTTATTAACCGGAAATGGTTTGACGACATCACAGGCGAAAGTAGTAATGGCAGCACGGAGTACCAGCTGGAGTATGCTGCGGTGCATGCGTAGTCGACAGCAGGACGACGGTGCGGTGACATACAGTGATACATGATGTGGCTCTTGAGTGAGTTTGGAGACCGAAAACTGGCCGAGCATTCCGTACAGACGTACTGCGCATGCCCTGTAACAACCAATCAGCAACAGCGGATAAAAATTCACATATAAACCCGCACCGACATGCATATACCGTACTGCGAAGATATTGTCTGCTGAACTTCATATTTATTGGTTTGGACCTTTAAAACGTTTTAATGTAAAAAGTCTGATAAAAAAATTTCGGAAATATATTTGGGAATGAAAACTGGAGTACTAAAGTAGTAAAAGTAGTAATCTACAGAATTTTTACGAATGTCGGTTCAGCAGAAGTTTCGTCTCACAAGCTGGTCCATCATTTCTTATTACTGTTTATCAGCTGTTGTTTATGCTGAAATGAAGATGTTCAAATGCTACAAATCTTACGTTATACCTCTGATATTGGCGGGAGTCAGTACAGGAACTCCGAGGTCGAGTGCCAGCTGATCGCCATACCAGACCAGCAGCTGGTCCCCGGGATTCACTACACGGCTGGTTCTCAACCTGAAACCTCCGTCACCGGCATGATAGTCGAGTACCAGCTCCACATTCTGTTCGTGTCTGTCACGTGCTGGGCGGATGTAGGTCATCCAGTTTAGTCCGACGCCTGCTGTATCCACTGTCGGCTCCAGAACGCCATCGCGTTGTTCTACCTGCATACAAAGCGCCAAGTCATCTTTCATTATAAAGGTTCAGGTAAGGGACACTTGATATAGCGCCTTTTCATGAGGAACCCTTATCAACGAAGCGCTCTGGTATGGCACGCGTTGTCGAAGCATTTCAGTTTTATCTGCACACTGTAACAGAGACACGTGTTTATCTACGAATGGAATGAACCAAACCCCCCTTTAGTAGTACGTAAGTATGATAGCAATACAGCGCATTATTCGTGTGTCCGTCCGTCCGTCCGTCAGTCCGTCCGTCATCACTTTACATTTACAACGTAGTGCTGCCCTGCCGGCCAGTGGCTGGCTAGTAGGCCCTACGCTATCGCGCGTTGCAGTGTGACTAGTACCTGTTCGAGTCGCACGCCGTGAATGCAGTCAAAACGTTCCACCAGCCTATGCAATAGCAGTCATTTAAACATGTTATAGAGGCCTATGCCCTTAATTCCCAGAAAAAAATGTACTCAAACTTTTTTGATGTTGTTTAAACTTAAACTGGCGCAAAGTCAGCAGTTTCAGGAAGCACCAACTCTGGAGTGCGTGTAAGAAAGACTGCGGCGCCATTTCATGGTATGACCACAACGACGAGATATGTCAATGCGAAACTTCTCGGCAGGCGAAGGTAGCCAATTTATTGTTCTGTACGTAGCTTCACCTAATTCGTTTAATTTGTAAATTACACGACTGGCTTCTTAGACATACAATTTCAGAGACAGGTCCTTTTCTATAGTCACTACGGTGCACCATGCTAACGACAATTAAGCTAACAACAGTTCAGAAGACTTGATATTTATTATTAAAAAACAAAATACATTAGAAACAGAAACAGCGACCCTTTTAGAGTAAAAAACGCAACAACGGCATGCATTTATTAAACATACAAAGTTAAAAACATAAGCCTATAGTCTTCTCTTTTATCCTACAGACAGCCATCACTGTTCAAATTTAGTCTATAGCTGGAAGGGATTAAAGGGAATCCACATGTAATTCAATAGAGAGTTAAATAGAGTTTTTACAGCTGCAGCGATCATGCCATTACCATACGAATGTCGATGCCGCAAGATGCGTACAAAGCAACTAGTCTCCAGAAAACATAAAGCCGTTAAGTTAATGACAGGAGGTCCACCCGTCGAATGAATGAACGAGATACTTAGATAAGTGCCCATTCTGTGAACAAGAGGCTATCTAACTGCATGCAGTAGGCCTACAGCACGCACGCAGTGCGTAATGGGTCGTGACAAATACAGGGGCGTAGGAAGGTGCTAGAGATTGGGGGTGTAAACAGTGGTGGATCTCTGGTGGTGCTCCAGCGCGTAGGAGCTTTTGACGAACACCTTTGACACGTGATATTTTTAGAACATGCATGAATGTATCTGCACTTTCGCACCTTCGACCTCAAAAGACAAAGAAACGATTTCTGACAATATTACGCTTTATTTAAAGAGGCCAAAAACATATCCATCCTATTGTCATGATCGGTTATGAAATAGTTGGCCAGTTTTCGTAGGTCAAGTTTGTCTCCATGCGCTCCTTGTAAATGCTGCAAATCATCAGATGGTTCAATCGAGCTCCTATCATGGTTGAACGCAGACACTGATTTATCAGGCGCAGAATGCTGAATGAACGCTCGCTGGTTGCGTTAGTTGCCGGCGCAACAAGTAAGAGTTCAACTACTTTGACAACTTCGCTCATCAGCGCCCGTTTGGCGGCAGACAATCCTTGCACATACGAGAAAATATCGATGATGGATGGCGGTAAACTTTCTGCCTTGAAGTTCGCAGCGA
>Ga0126335_1000177_pt1 | contig 30002 bp, 29 predicted proteins | sample OlaspJWI45metaG_FD_108409 | JGI IMG/M metagenome (GOLD analysis project Ga0126335, IMG submission 108409) | Marine gutless worms symbiont microbial communities from Oahu, Hawaii - Olavius sp. 1 OAHU.JWI-45 metaG | ecosystem: Host-associated > Annelida > Digestive system > Unclassified | place... | reverse complement strand
TTCGGTACACTGTCGGACATGGTGGCCTCCTTCCCTGGCTAAATGTTTGGTCTCGCAACCTTTATTTAACCATATCGAGGCCACCGCCTCAAATGTGCGAAAAATATTATACGTTATGTCCGGCATCCAGGGTCGCTTTCTTTAAGTGTACTGGATCCCGGCTGCAGTTTATCCCGCACTTGATGCGGGGCCGGGATGACGGGCATTTAGTAAGAAAACTCCCCGACCCCTGAAATGTTTAATATTTAAAAGGCAACTCCTTTTAGTTTAATGAAAAATGATAAAAATGAAGCTGTAATTAGGTCTGGTAGATCATTAGTCTACAATGAACTAATCAAATCAACCGTTTGGCGCAAACTAACCGAGGAGACAAGATGAAAATTGGATTTATTGGTTATGGCAACATGGCGCGAGCACTTTCAAAGCGCTGGGCTACGACACACAAGGTATTCATCGGCGGAAGAAATACTGAATCCGCAGCTGAGTTAGCCCGGGAAATAGACGCAGCAGGAAGTGGCTCGATATCTGATGCTGTTCAATTCGGTGATATAATTGTATTGGCGACCCCAGCCAATGCAGTTGAAGATGCCATCCAAAATGCGGGCGGTGCCGATGCATTTTCTGGAAAAGTCGTAATTGACATTAACAACCCGGTCAGCGTACCTGGCGGGCCGCACGACAATGTAGGGGAGTATTACCTCCCAATTAGTTTTGGTGAAGGTTCTTTAGCCGAGCATATTGCCGCCTTGATTCCAGGAGCAAAAATTGTAAAAGCATTCAACATGTGCCAGGCCTCCGTTTGGGAAATGGACCCACCAGAGTTTGATGGACGTAAATTGGTTGCCCTTTACTGCGGAGATGACTCTGGGGCAAAAAAAAAGGTTGCTGAACTTATTGAATATCTTGGTTGTGAACCAGTAGATGTCGGTGAGCTGAAATATTCCCGACTATTGGAAGCGTCTGCTTGTATTGTTATCAAGTTTCTGTTCTCTGGGCGAGACATGCGCACTGTTTTGAATCTTATTCAACCCGAAGTGAAACCAATCTGATTTAACCTTAATAACTATGAGAGCCGCTCAGACTTCGCCTAACAAGCGCATTCAGGCGGACCGCTCAACGGCCGGCCGTTGATGCGCGGCGCCATCCAAAATTTTAAAATATGCCAAGATAACAAACAGATCAGGCGTCAGAATGACATTGTGATAATTGTCGCAATGAAAGAATATCAAAAGAAAAGGTAAATCGCTGCCAGGCGTGGTCTGATTTGATAAAACTTGCCGGTAAGTCTGCCGGCCCTACCCTTTTCGCGAACGGCTCTTCATCTCCTGCACCCGCTCGTTGTAGTAGGCGATGACTTCCCGCCGGCGCAGCATGCCGATCAGAATTCCGTGATCGTCTTCGCGGACTACCGGCAGAGCCTCAATATTGCGGGTGGTAAACTTCTGCATGACCGAATTGAGATCGTCAGCCATGGTGGTAACAATGATATCGGTTGTCGCGATATCATTTACGACGACCAGGTGCTCGATTTCAGGTGTAAACAGCACCTCGCGAATATCGGTGCTGGAAAAGATGCCCACCAGCCGCTCGTGGCTGTCCATGACCGGGAAGTAGTGTTGCTTGGTTTTGGAAAAGTAGGTTTTAAATTCCAGAAAAGGCATGCTCTGGGGAATCAGGTCTACTTTACGTACTTTCGACATCAGGTCCTTAACGTGTATGGACTGCAGGATATCCACGAAGAATTCACCGGCATGGGCCGGGGAATCGATGCGCCCTTTGACCTGGTTGTGAAAGATGGTCCACTTGCGGGCCACGAGATACGCCACCGAGCAGACCATCAAACTTGGCAGCAGCAAGTGGTAAGAGTTGGTCATCTCGCTGACAAAGATGATGGTGGAGATCGGCGTGTTGGACACCGCCGTAAAAAACCCGGCCATGCCCACCACCACGAAGGCTCCCGGTTCGGTCACCACGCCCGGCATGATGTTATGGAAAAACTTGCCCACGGCACCGCCCATGGCCCCGCCGATCACGATCGAGGGCCCGAAGACCCCGCCGCTGCCCCCCGACCCGATGGAGAAGCTGGTGGTGAAAATCTTGCCGATCGCCAGGGCCAACAGGAAAGAGATCGTCAGTTGATTGTTGAGCGCCATCTGGGCGAACCCATACCCGAAGGCCAGCGCCTGGGGCAGGAAAAATCCGATGATCCCGGTGCACAGCCCGCCGATGGCCGGCTTGATGTGGTTGGGAATCGACAATTTGTGGAATACGGCGGTCAGTCCGTAAAAGGACTTGATATAAAGCACGCCCGTCGCCACCAGGACCAGGGCCAGGACTAGATAGGGACCAAGTTCGAGGGGATTGCGAAATACGAAATCAGGCGATTCGAATAGGGAACCCCAGCCGAACACCAGGCAGAAGAGACAATACGCCACGACCGAAGAAATTCCCGCCGGGATAATCACGTCGGACTCGAACTCGGGATCACGGTAAAGTACTTCGGCCGCAAACAGGGCCCCGGCCAGGGGCGCCCGGAAGATACTGCCGACCCCGGCCCCGATACCCGCCGCCATCATAATGCGCCGGTCGCGGTCGGAAAGATTGAGTTTGGTGGCCAGGAAGGAGCCGAAGCCGGCGCCGATCTGGGCGATGGGCCCTTCCCGGCCTCCGGATCCGCCCGTGGTCAACGTTACCGCCGAAGCCAGGGTTTTGACAAACGGTACCCGCCCCCGGATGAACCCGCCGCGGTTGTGAAAGGCATCGATGGCCGCATCGGTCCCGTGCCCTTCGGCCTCGGGCGCATAGGTGTAGACCAACCAGCCACTGAAAATACCTCCCAGGGCAGGCAGGATTAAAAGCATCCAGCGGCTGAAAGGGGTCGTTGTGGGCGTCAGAATATGGTGTTCACCGGCCGGCGACGGCGGTCGGTAACCCGCCAGCATATCCATGAAATAGTGGCTCCCCAGCAGGCACAGGTAGTGAAAGACGATCGAACCCAGTCCGGCGATCAGGCCGATCAGCACGAAATAGAACGCCCATTTGCCGGCATGGGTAATGTTCGCCGACATATCTTCCCCGGCTATGGGAATCAGGCGTTTTAGGGTTCGCTTCAGCATATGGCAAATTTGGGCTGTGGTCGTATTATTCTATATAGCCTCGTTTGAAAGATAGCTCACTGAAATTTATCATTTGCGCCCTGGATCCCGGTTGTGGGTTCCCCGTTCAGGGTTAATAACCTAAAACCCACTAACCATAAGATTTCGGACATAAACCTTTGAACCTCTGAACCCCTGAAACTTTGAACCCCTGAACCTTTGAACCTTGAAACCATCAGGTACTCTGGCATGGCGATAACGACAACGCTTGTCGTTGCACGAGCGGGTTCCACCAAAGCACGAAGATCACGGGGTCAGATCCGCGATTCCTTTGAGCACGGTATCAAACAATTCCTCTATCTGTTCCACATCTATGCAGGAGAACGCCACCCGCAGATTGCGCTCGCCCAGGGCGATCAGACCAACGCCGTACTTGTCGAGCAGGTGCACCCGCAAAGTTTCCGCATCCACCGTCTTGAGTTGCAGACACATGAAATAGCCCGAGTTGAAGGGATAGACATTCCAGGCATCTGCATACTTGGGATGGGCCAGCACTGCCTTTACCCGATCGGCCCGGGCCTTGAGGATGTTGAATTTTTCCTGCTGCTCCGCCTGGTAGGTCTCAGCCTGCATGGCTCGGTAAATGATCGCCTGCCCAAGATGGGATGCGTTGGAAATGTTGCCGCGAATCGCACCGGCGGTTTTGCGTTCCAAGGCATCATAGACAACCGCCGAGTCGTTTTCGATGGGACATCCGTATGTAATGAAACCGGTCCGCAAACCCCAGACATAGTTTTCCTTGGTGGCCCCGTCGAGCTTAACCGCCAGCAGCCGCGGGTCGCTCTGACAAAGGTGGGCGAACAGGGATTCTTTGAGGGTGTTCTCCTCGTAAAACAACCCAAAATAAGCATCGTCGAACACGGCCAAGACATACGTGCCGCCGGCCGCCACTTCCGTCAGGATTTCGATAATCCGCTGTCCCTCTGCCTCGGTAGCGGTGTACCCGGAGGGGTTCTGGGGAAAATTCAGTAGGACCGTAATCTTGTCGTTTTCGGCCGCCTCTCTCTTTACTGTAGCTGCGAACGCATCCAGGTTGAAGCCGCCGTCGGTATTGAACAGGTCGTAATGACTGATGCGGACCCCCTTGCGCACGGACATGATCAGGTTGTAGTTGCCCCACATCATCTCCGGCAAAATAACCACATCGCCCGGATCCAACCAGACATCCGCAAATATGGCAATGCCGTGGGTGATGCCGTTGGTGACCACGGGCAGGCTGATCTGTTTGCCTTCCAGGGAGGCATTCTTTTCATACAGCGATTCCATCCAGGCCTTGCGCAAATCGGGAATCCCGAAGGATGGGGCATAGGTCAGGTAATTGCTGGCCGGGATATCGTTGACAAACGCAGCCACCGAATTCAGTTTCATGGTGTGGCCCGACTCCTTGGCGATCCCGATGGTAGCGTTAATGTTATGCGCCTTCTCCTTGGCTTCCGCACTCTGGCTTAAAATGCCCTTGGGAAAAAACAGGTGCTTGCCAATCCGGGACAACATGGCGAACAGGTGGGGGTTGCCGGCCTCAACGATACCATTTAGTTCTTTGGCAATTGGGTTCATTTCTTTCTCCCGTGGAAAAGGAACTGTAGAAAATACCATTAAAATATGAACCTTACCACTTACAAGGGGCGAAGGAAATATGTCAAGCCAAAAAAAAGCCCCAACCTTTTAAGGTCAGGGCTTTAAAAACTGAAAGACAATATAGCCAGTTTCTGGTCACAAACGGCAGGTTTTGGTTCTGGGCAAGGCCGCAGCACTCTGGGCAACCGGAAGCGTAGTCCTTCTACGCTGAGGATTGCCCAGATGCGAGAACGCCGCCCAGGGCCAAAAGATGCCGTTTGTGGGCAGAAACTACTTGGCAGCGCGCTTGGAAGCCTTAAGCGGATTAATCTTCTGGGCTTTAGAAGCGGACATCGTTTTCACGTGGGTGGCCAGATTGCAGTTACCGGTTTTCCATTTGGCGTCCGGTTCCGGGCAAGCGGTGCAGTACCACCTGGAAGCATATTCGGATTTGCGGTTACAGCCGTCACACTGCTCAACGATTTCATGACACAGGCCACCGTTGTAGGAACAGCCGGCAGCGGTCATAAAATGGCATTCCTGGCCTTCTCTAATAGTTGTACAAAGCATGGCAATCACCTCCTCATAAAATGGTTTCAAACCAAAAAAAAGGCTGGGAGAATTCCCCGGCCTTTAAAGTCAGGTCCTGTTAATTCGCCGGGACTATAGACACCACTTTCCGGCTTGTCAAGCAAAATGAACACAATTATTCAAAAAAACGTAGATCAAAAGAACGCTTGATTTTTATACAGAAAATTGCGACTTTGCCTTTAAAGGCAAAAACATAGGGCTCATTTTCACGGTATTTATCGGCGCGGTGGACCAAAACTTTAGCGCTCGGTTTAATTGGTAGCAAGCTCTGAGAGCGCCCTACCTGTTGCAAGGCCGGACTTGAATATGTAAACAAAAGATATGATTAAAGATCAAGCCATAGAAGTACTTGAAATCGAAGCGGCCGGCATACTCGAAATCGCCGGAAAACTGGACGACAGTTTTAACCGGGTAATTGAGCTTATCCTGGCCTCGCGCGGACGCGTTATCGTGAGCGGGATCGGAAAATCAGGGCTGATCGGCAAAAAGATCGTGGCCACTTTGAACAGCACCGGAACGCTGGCCATGTTCCTGCACCCGGTGGAGGCCATGCACGGGGACCTCGGAGTGGTCAGTGCGGATGATATCCTGCTGGCTCTCTCAAACAGCGGGGAGACCGTGGAACTCAACGCTCTGATCCCAAGTATCAAGCTGCTCGGCTGCCGAGTGGTGGCCCTGACCGGCAACCCGTCTTCGACCCTGGCAAAAAACAGCGACCTGATTCTGGATGTCGGCGTCGCCAAGGAGGCCTGCCCGCTGGGCCTGGCCCCCACGACCAGCACCACGGCCCTGCTGGCCATGGGGGACGCTCTGGCTGTCGTCCTGACGAATAAAAAAGAATTCAAAAGCAGTGATTTTAAAAAGTTCCATCCCGGGGGAGCTTTAGGTCAGCGGTTGTCCAACCGGGTTTCTGAATTGATGCTGTCCGGTGACGAGATTCCCTCCGTTCAGGCCGGCGAATCGATTCAGACTGCTGTCAGGGTCATTGACAGCTGCGAATTGGGCGCAGTGTTCGTTGTGGACCCGGCCAACATTCTGGTGGGCATTCTTACCGATGGCGATATTCGTCGTTTCGTAGCCCGCCGGAATACCCCTCTCGATGCACCCGTTGACACCATCATGACGCACGAGCCGCGCACCCTCTCCCCGGACGCCCCGGCCTACGACGCCCTGAACCTGATGGAGCGTTACCAGATTACCGTCCTGCCGATTACCGGGCAGCAGGGCGAGGTAAAAGGGCTGTTGCACCTGCACGACATTCTCGGGAAAGGTGAATTTACATTTAACGGAAAATAAAGAATCCTGACCGGATTCAGGCTGATAGACTATAGGCCTTTAGGCTGTAGGTAAATCTCGTGAATTCGCTTTCAGCAAATAGCTCTTAGCGGTTAGCGATCCTGAATTACAGTGTTTTGTGCATTTCAGCTAATCGTTAATGGCTAACAGCTAATACACCCTCTTCATGATTTCCAATCATTGACAGGAGGACGACCATGGACACTGGTGATCTGGATCCAACCATTGGATCTCTTGGCGAAGCGAAAATTCCATCCCCGATACTGAAAGAGAAGATTGCCGGCCAGGCCCAGTATTTTGTTTCGGACGACGATAAAATCTGCATCTCGGTCCGGCCGGCGGAGATTGCCTCTAAACTGGAGGCCGGAGAACCCTTGCCGGCATTCGAACTGGCCGGCCCCCGGCGTGACATCTATTTCGACCCCAGCAAACTGCGCTGCGCCATCGTCACCTGTGGTGGGTTGTGTCCCGGTCTGAATGATATCATCCGGGCCATTGTCCTCGAACTTTATTACCATTACGGCGTGCGGAACATATACGGTATTCGCTATGGGCTGCAGGGCTTCATCTCCGACTACGGCCACGATTTTATGGACCTCACGCCTGCCGCGGTATCCCTGATCCTCAACATGGGCGGTTCGATTTTAGGCTCTTCGCGTGGGCCGCAAGATATCGAATTGATTGTCGACAGCCTGGAACGATCCAACATCGGCCTGCTCTTCATGGTCGGCGGCGATGGCACCTTGATGGCCACCAGCAAGATCGCGGAGGCCATAACCGCGCGGGGACTTAAAATCGGGGTTATCGGGATTCCTAAAACCATTGACAATGACATCCATCTGGTATCCCGGTCCTTCGGTTTTGATACCGCGGTGCAGGTAGCCACCGGGGCCATCAAGGGCGCCCACAATGAAGCCAAGGGCTATCCCAAGGGCATCGGCCTCATTAAACTGATGGGTCGGCATTCCGGGTTTATCGCCGCCACGGCGGCCCTGGCCCAGCAGGACGTCAATTTTGTTTTGATCCCGGAAATCGATTTTGATCTCCATGGCTCCGGCGGATTTCTCGAAGCACTCGAAAACCGACTGGCCTCCAGCGACCATGCCGTCATCGTGGTCGCCGAGGGCGCCGGCCAGAAATACTTTTCAGGGGAAGAGGATGAAAGAGATGAATCCGGCAATATCCGGCTGAAAGACATCGGTCAGCTTCTGAAACAAGAGATTACCAAGCATTTTAAAAGCAAGTCGATCGATATCTCCCTGAAATATATTGATCCCAGCTACATGATCCGGAGCCTGCCGGCCAATGCCAATGATAGCGTGTTCTGTGGATTTTTAGGCCGGGATGCGGTGCACGCGGGACTGGCGGGCAAGACCAAACTACTCATCGGCCACTGGAATAACCATTTTGTGCATATTCCCCTGAGCGCATCGGTAGGCAGGCGCAAACAGGTTTTGCCCCATGGAAAACTCTGGCGGACGGTGTTGGAGGCGACGGGGCAGGGTTCATTGGTTTCCGCTTAGACGGAAGGTGAAAGGCTGAAGGGCTTTTAAGAACCAAGTTCTCACACCACTTCCCAAAAATATTCTATCCCTATTTTATCAGACCTAAAACTACGTCGGCGTGCTTGCGAGCGGCGCCGGTGTTGGCCCGGACCATCGCCCGGCCGGCTTTACCGGCCCGCGCGGCTTCTTCCGGGTGGGTAAGATAGAAACGGAGTTTCTCGGCCAATGCCTGCTGGTCAGGCACCTCACAGCCGCCGCCGGAGGCCAGCAGCAACTCCTTCTCCCGCTGGAAATCCTCCATGGAAGGACCGAACAGGACCGGTTTGCCCCAGGCGGCCGCCTCCAGCACATTCTGGCCGCCCAGCGGCACGAGGCTACCGCCGCAAAAAACCACCGTGGCCACACTGTAGGCGGCGTGCAGTTCACCAAGGGTATTCAGGATCACCAACGGGGCGTGCCGCTCCCGGTCAGGTGGTTGCAGACCGGAACGCAGCTGAAAATCGATTCCCAGGGCTGCGGCCCGATCGGCAATTTTTGCGACCCGGTACAGATGTCGGGGGGCCACAATACAAACGAGGTCCGTGACCGTTCGGCGGATTTGCAAAAAGGTATCGAGCAGCGGGGCCTCTTCACCGCGGCGCAGGCTGCCGGCCACCATGACCGGGAGTTTATCGTTCAGGTTGAACAGAGCGGCCATAGTCACTTTCGTTGCCGGGGTTGCGGTACCGGCCAGGCGATCGTACTTGGCGTTGCCGTTGACGGCAATCTTATTTTCCGGCACGCCCAGACTTTGTATGCGCTCGGCGTCGGCTGGCCCGATCATGCTGAAAACAGACACGGTTTTTAAGACCGGCCCTACCAGGGACCGGATGCGACGATACCCTTTGATCGAGCGACCCGAGATGCGGCCATTGACCAGGACAGTCGGAATACCGGCCCTTCGGGCCAGATACAGCCAGTTGGGCCAGATTTCAGTCTCTACGAAAACCAAGCAATCCGGTTGCCCGGTCTGCAGGGCCAGGGCTACCGCAGCCAAAAAATCAACCGGCGCGTATACACAGGTGGCCAGCGAGCCCAGGCTCTCGCGGGCCGCCGCCTGTCCCGTATTGGTCGTCGTGGATAGTACGAATTCAGCTGTTGGCATATCGCCGGACAGTTCAGCAATAATCGGAACAGCGGCCGCAACCTCTCCCACGGAGGCCGCATGCACCCAGATGCGCAGACGGTCGCTATCTTTTTTACCCAATCGACGGCGGAAGTATCCCAAGCGATTGGGCACACTTTCAAGGTGCCTGCCGGTGATCAGGACATAGATTAGGAAAAACGGCAGGCCCAGGAGAAAGACGAGGCCCCCCGCGAATGCATAGATGATCAAAGGTAGGTTCATGCTCACCGTCTGGAAGCTAATCTTCGACAGAATTCTCCGGCTCAGTCATCTCCAGCAGCGTTTCCGGCGGATCAGGCTCCGCTCCGATTTCAACGAATCGGCTGCCTTTGACCTTGATCAGAAAAAGCGGTTTGTGCACATCCCCATTGTAATCAAAGGCAGTCTCGCCGGTAGCACCCTGAAAATCAGCCAAGCGCAGCAATTCATCCCGGAGCTCGGTACGCGAGCGTACATCCGGCCGACTGATCAGGTCCAGCAAAAGTCGGGCGGTGTCATAACCAATGGCTGCAATGTAACCCGGTGGGTCCGTGAACGCTTCCTGGTAAGCAGCCACGAATTGACGGGTAGGTGGTTTTAAGCTGCCGGCATAGAAACCATCCGGCAAAATAGCGCCGTGGGCATGGTCACGGCTCATTTCGATCAACGTCTTGGAACTCCACAGGTTGGTTCCCATCAGAGTTACTTCACTGATATCATAGAAAGCGAGCTGGGGCAGGATGAGGCCGGCCTTGTTGGGCGCATCCGGGATGAAAATTGCGTCAAAATCAACAATGGATTCGGGTTCCGCGGCCGCTTTCAATGCCGGTGGCGCCTCGGGGATGCAGTCCGGGACTTCACCGACTATTGAGTTCTTCCAGCAGGCCAGTTCGGCCGGCAGGGGATACATCAGACCCGGCATTTTCTCCAACCCCCGGCAACCATCCTCCCGGACCTTGTTGAAAGGGGGCCAGATGCGCGCGGCCCGCGCCTGTATATCCTCCGGAATGGGATAGTACCGTCCTACCAGTTTCTTGATAGGGTCTGCGAAATCAACCGTTTCCACATCATAGGACTCGATGGCCACAACCTGACCATTCTGGCGAATGACTTCATCCCAGAAAAGGTTCATGAAAGTACGGCCGTATTTCTCATCAGGGTAGAGAATTGCAAATCGTCGGGCGTTGAGATTGGTAACCGCATGATCGACGATCGCCCTTACCTGCATGCCGGGCGTGAAGAAATTACGAAAGACAAAGTCGCCGATATCGGTGATATGTTCCTTCTGGGTGAACGTGACAATGGGCAGATGTCGCTCCTGGGCGGTGCGGGCCGCGGGTTCGGCGGTGACGATGGGGCCGATGATGGCGGCCACACCACTATCGTATAGTTCTCCGACAGCCCGTACGGCGTCCACCGGGTCCGAGTGGGTGTCCTTTACAATAATTTCCAAATGGGGGTTGGTACGAGCCGCACTCGACTTGTTGAGGGCCAGTTGAATCCCATTAAGGGCCCGCTGCCCGTAAACCGCATAGCGGCCGCTCAACGGCAGCAGACAGCCGATCGTAAAACGCTTGTAGATCAGCGCATCGGCCAGTTCCATGATCATCTGCTGCAGTCTGGGACTCTCCAGGCGCGCCGATAAGGTATCCACCTGGGGCCGCTCCATCAATCGCAGGGCGGATTTAATCCTCTCGTACAGTTCGTCCCCGGTTTCATCCTGCGCGATCTCATAAGCCCGGGCGTAGGAATAGGCTGCATCTACCGGTGCATCCAGGGCCATGTAAGCGTCCCCCAAGATCGCATAGAGTTTCAACTGTTGGGGTAGGGGCACATCGGCGCTGAGAATGGCGCCCGCCTGCAGCAGCAGCTCTTCAAATTGACCTTCATAGTAATAGGTCAACACGGTCTCAATGCGGGCGGCTGTGGCTGCGGCAGTATCAGGATAATTCGTTTCTATCTGTCGATATGTCCGGCGGGCGCCTTCGTAATCACCCAACATGAAGTAGGCGCTGCCGGCTTTCATCAGCGCCTCCACCGCCCGGGCATGTCCCGGGTAAGACGTGGCAAAGTCAAGATAGGCGGCGGCAGCCTCGGAATAGGCTTTTTGGGCATACAGGTTCTCGGCCCGGGCGAAGGCTTTTTCCGGCACGGTCACCGCGACGGCCGGTTTTTCCGGGGTCGTGCCGACATCAATCTTCTTGGGGGCACAGGCCGATCCCAGAGCAAGCAGCAGCAGGATGGGAATGATAGTACGCAGCCTCATTGTTCAACTCTATCCGATCAGTTTAAATGTGTGAAATAGGGTTCTATACAATACCTTACCGATATTCAACTTAATTCTTAAACTTGAAGACTGTTGCGGCCACTTCCAGCTGTATGTTGGCTACATCCTCCGGCTACAAGGCAAACTTACAATGAATTTTACAATAAAAGATAGAAAAAATAGAACACCGCCTCTCGTGGGCCTAAAGGTATGAAAAATGGAACACACGCAAAAACAAAGACATGCCCTGGCTGGGCGCTTGCTGATTTTTTTAAAATGCGTTAGGAAAGCAGGTAACAGGTCACTGGAAATTGACCTTCCAGCCAGGCGTATTTGGCCTGCCGGCATTCTGGCATGCGATTCAAGATGGCACCTGTACTGATATTCCCCTGAGAACCTTCGAGAGCCCTAAAATGGATAGCAAACTAATTTCAAGCGGATCGGAATTCGAATCGAAAATCGGATACTCACGCGCGGTTGTCAATGGAGATTATGTGTTCGTTTCCGGTACTACCGGCTACGATTACCAATCGATCACGATATCGGCCAATGTCGTCGAGCAGGCCGAACAGTGCTTTCAAAATATAGCGACAGCGCTGGCGGAAGCCGGCAGCAGCCTGGATCGCATCGTGCGTGTTCGGTATATCTTTCCAGACAGATCTGACTTTGAACCTTGCTGGCCTGTTTTCAGAAAATATCTGGGCCGTGCCCGTCCGGCGGCTACAATCATTATCGCGGATCTGCTGGAAGATAAAATGAAGCTTGAGATAGAAGTTACGGCCGGGATCGGACCCGGGGGTTAGACCGCGAATTGTAAACCGGAGGATGTCTATGGCGATCCGTATTGTTCGGCTGGGTACGAGCCGTCGCAAGGGTGAAGGCTTGCGGATCGGAACCGTCCGGCGCCCGCCCCGGGGGGTACCGAAAAGCGAATTCGCCTCTCAAAACTGGTATGACGTCTGGCTGCCCGATGTCGCCCCATCAACGGATCTAATGAAAATGGGACAGGCTGCCGCAACAGATAAAGAGTGGGCCGTTTTTACCCGCAAGTACCGAGGCGAAATGAAAAAACCGGAAAAAAGCCGCCTACTCGATTTGCTGGCGGCCCTGTCCCACAGCGCCAATTTCTCTGTGGGCTGCTACTGCGAGAACGAGTCCCGCTGCCACCGGTCGCTCCTGCGTGAATTGCTGGCGGCGCGGGGCGCCAAACTCAAATAGGGCGTCAGGCACTATGCAAAACACATCACCATTAACCCTTGAATTCATTAGAGGTGAAGAAGACTACCTGGACATTGATGAACGCCCCCTGCAAGCACGTCCGCTGCCGGGAGGGGGGACCCTGGTCGTCTCCTATGTGAGTCACCCCAGCGGCGAATGGATTAAAAAGGGCGAAGCCTTCAGGGTGCCGGACGGCTTCGAACTGGTCTACCACACCTACTGTGCAGGGGAAATCGCGCTCGAACGTTATGGCTGTGAAATGCAATTTATCCTGAAAGATGTACCTTACGATCCGGGTGCTATATTCAAACTAAGGCACATTCCCCATTTTTCCGAGCCGAAGCTCTAAAAGCGTTTGCTGTGGATTGAAACGGGCACCGGACACTAATATGAACACTTGGAAAGTTTTTGTCGTCATGCCGGTCCCGGATCGAGTCCGGGATGACGTATCCGGCATCCAGGAACGTTTCCTTTACATGGACTGGATCCCGGCTGCAGTTTATCCCGCACTTGATGCGGGGCTGGGATGACGGGCATTTGTTGAGAAAACTCCCCGACCCTTGATTTTTAAACGCCACTCAATCTGCAGGCAGGTAATGATGAACGAACATGAAAAAATCAATTATGTCGAATTGCCGGCCGCGGACATTCCGGCCACCAAGGAATTCTTCAACCAGGCATTCGGCTGGACCTTCGAGGATTTCGGCCCCGGGTACACCGCTTTTGCAAACCAGGACCTGGACGGTGGTTTCTTCAAATCCAATCAGCAATCCACAACCGACCAGGGCGCAGCCCTGATTGTTTTTTACAGCCGTAATCTTGAAGGTACCCGGGACAAGATCGAAAAATCGGGCGGCAAGATCGTGAAACCAATTTTCGCGTTTCCAGGTGGGCGCCGCTTTCATTTCACCGAACCAAGCGGCAATGAGTTTGCGGTCTGGTCCGATCTGCCCGGGTAGAGCCGATGGTGCCGAACCCAAAGCTAAACTTACGCGTTCTCGACGGCCTTTTCACAGTGCACCGTTTTGCCGCCGATCGCCCGGTTCCGGCCGCAGTCTTTGCCGGCGGATTTTACAACATCAGCCGCACGGATGCAGAGTTGTCTATTGTCTGCGCGGATACAGTTAAGCTGGATTCAGCCCAGGCGGAAACCGGCTGGTCCTGCATCGAAGTTGTCGGCCCACTGGACTTTGGCTTAACCGGCATTCTGGCGGCCATGGCGGCACCCCTGGCCGAGGCCGAGGTCAGCATCTTTGCCGTATCAACCTTCGATACGGATTATATCCTAATAAAAGCGGAAAAACTGCCGTTGGCGCGCCGGGTATTAGAGGCGGCCGGACATTCATTTGGAGCGCAGTGAACTGCTGAAGCCGCAGGTAATTTTTAGCCGGGTACGAGGTTTACATCTACCGGTAGGCTGTATATAGTTAGTTTTTATACGCGCAGCCGGGCCAAAGTCAGGGCAGCGTTTTCCCGGGCAGACTGTCGGATCCCCTGCGGACCACCCGGTAAAATCACTCGGTTCCATACCGGGCCCGGCTATCCTCAAACACACGCTTATCCGCAGCACCCATTATGCAAGGAGGAAAAACATGTCGACATCTTCAAATGCTTCCAATGGTTTTGACAAGGCATTGTCCATCGGCCGCCCCCCCAATATCGTAAAACTGTTCCCGAACTCCCGCGCGCTTATCGTCAGCGGTAAATATATCGATCGCGCCATGCTGGCCAAAGGCGGCGCCATATCCATTGCAGCCAATGGCCGCAGTTATTTCGTCATCCGCGGGGCCCTGGCCGCCGCCCAGCGGGCCAACAGCTGCCTGATTATAGAGATCGCCCGCTCCGAGGGCGGTGCCAATGCCTATTGTGCCGTCAACTATTGGAACATTGCCCGGCACGTGGACGCCCTGTGCAATGAAATGGGGATTACCGTCCCGGTTGCGATCCATGCCGACCACTACGGCATCAAGTCCCCGGATGATATCGCCCCGGCCAAAGTTGAAATTCCCACGCTTTTCGATGCCGGGATCACGTCCATTGCCATAGATGCCTCCCATATGCCGGATGACCAGAACCTGCTGGCCAATCTGGAGTTGAATCCATTGATTCCGTCCTGGGCCGGTCTCGAAACGGAAATCGGCGAAATCAAGGGAAAGCTGGGACTTTCAACGGTAGAGGAAGCCCTGTTTCTCATCCAGGGCTTGAACGCGCACGACATCTTCCCCGAATGGATCGCTCTGAATAACGGCACCACCCACGGCATTGAGGCCAGTGGACAGGGTATCCAGATTCCCTTGACCGCGGATATTCACGCAGCGCTGTCCCCCTACGGCATCTCCGGCGCCCAGCACGGCACCTCCGGCAACAACTCGGACCGGTTAAGGGAAATCGCCGCCAAGACTCGCACAACCAAAGCCAACGTGGCCACCGCCCTCCAGATGTTGTCCTGGGGATTTGAAGTCAACGATTACGGCAACGCCGTTCTCGACGACAATGGCGACTTTATCAAAGTACCGGATGCCGGCGTGACCGAAGAGATGTGGGGCCGCATGCGCGCCTACGCCGATGAGGCCGGCATCAAGGGCGGCAATTACAAGAAACTCAACCTGCCCTTTGAAAACCATCTGCTGGGACAGCCGGCCGAAGTAAAAGCCCGGATGGTCAAGCGGGTGGAAGATTTTGTCTACAAACTGCTCACGGAGGTCTTCAACGCAGAGGATACCGCCCGGATTGCCATCGAGAAGATCCTGGAAGCGGGCTCCCACGATCCCGGCGCCAAAGTTGGTAGGATTGAAGACCCGGCCGATTGGACCCCGGAACAGATTACCGCCAAGGCCGCCAACATAGAGTCCGACAAAGGCCCCGCAGGTGATTTCGACGACTGATTGATTATGGTAACGCCTGCCATATACCCACCGAAGACTTGCTGCGCCTACTGCGGAGGTAAACTGGTTTATAGGGCGTGGGAAGGTCAAGAGCGGCCCTTTTGCGAAACCTGCAACCGTGCCATCTATGAAAACCCGGTTCCGGCTTCCTGTCTGGTGGTGGTAGACAGCCGGGACCGGGTCGCCCTGGTAAAACGCAATGTTGCGCCCCGCAAGGGCCACTGGTGCCTGCCGGGTGGGTTCATGGAGCTTGGCGAGGGTCCGGAAGAGGCCGCCCTCCGGGAATTGTTGGAAGAAACCGGCCTTGCCGGCCGCATTGATCGCCTGCTGGGCGTGATGTCCACCCCCAATGCCCAGTACCACACAGTCCTGATGATCGCCTACCTGGTTCGGGAATTTGCCGGCAACCTGCAGCCCGGTGACGACGCGTCCGAGGCCGCCTGGTTCTCGCAGCAGGATCTGCCTGAAATCGCCTTCACCAGCCACAGCCATTTCATTGCCATGTATTACAGCCTGCCACACACGGCTGCTCCCGGCGATCGCCGATGAATAGAGGCCGAGAGTACGAGAGCCAAATCCACACCAAACCGGCTTTATGTCGGGCGAATTCACCCGACTTTTATAACATGGCTAGTTTTTTTGACCCTGATCGATTTTTGTGAAAAAATTGCCGTGCCAGTTCTCTGACCGCATTTTTTTTTAGCATTTATACACCTGGTTTAAGCCTTTTAAAGAGTCACAAGCAACGCTCAAAAACATGCACTACAATATTTTATATAATAAATTCAATATATTATAAGTACTACCCCTATATTTTTTCCTGTTTTTCCAGTTTTTTTCTAAAGTATCTATTCTCCACGACGATAAACCAGTCAGGAGAAGAGCGAATATGTATATATCCAGCTACCAAATGCATAATGTTCTGGCGGACTACACCAAGCGCCTGGAAAAAAACCGGGCGTCCAAATCACAGCGCCCGACAGGGGTCAAATCACCGGTCGACCGGATTGATATATCTGTCGGCGGGAAACGCCAGGCGGTTATTGAAAAGGTAGCAGCGAATATTGTAGACCGCATCACCCGTTTTGGTCCTCAGGATGAGATGGACCGGGAAATCGTTAAGCAATTGACAGACGAAATGGGGGCTGGAGAAAAATTCAAAGACCAGGACCCCGTAGAGTTTGTGTTCAATGTCATTGACGATGGTTCCGACAAAACCACCAACAAACTCACGGCCGAGGACTCCAGCGTGTTGATGAAGCGCTTGGAGGCGCTCACCCGTGAGGCGGTGGACAAAAATATGGTGTGATCCGGTCTGTCTCCGGGCAGAAGGCCTGGCGGACATCATTATGCAAGGTTAGAAGTCGCCTTGTCATCGGGCAGAACGGCCCGGCAGATCGAAGAAACGATTTGCCACACTGGGAAGGGAGGGATTTAAATGATAGAATTAGCCAGCGAGGCCACGGTACAACAGGTTACCCGGGCCGACCAGAATCAGGCGTTCAGTCACAAAGACAGCGTCCAACAGGAAACGCAGAAGGTTTTAGCCGATCGGCCGGTGGAAAAATCCGAGGAGACTGTCAAAGCCAAAACAGCCGAAAAACAGGATGAGACCGAAACCAAATACAACCTCGAAGACAACCGCATTATCATAGAAAAGTACGATGAAAATGGTGATCTGATCCTGCAAATGCCGCCGGTGCATTCCGACGACGTCTGATCCCCAACCCCTTCCATTCGAAACGCGCCTTAAAAGGACTTTCGCCCGAAAGTCCTTTTTTATTTGGTGAACGGCGGTATCCCTGTCGGTCGGTGGTGCCGGCCTTCATTTGGTCTGTTTTTTCGCCGCTTCCCAGTAGGTGTCTAGTTCTGCCGGCGCCAGGGCACCGACCTCCAATCCCTTGGCAGACAACTGGGACTCCATTGCTTTGAAACGTTTTACAAATTTATTCACGGCCCCGGTAAGAGCAGTCTCCGGGTGAAAACCGGCAAAACGGGCCACGTTGGCCAGCGTAAAAACCAGGTCGCCAAACTCCATGGCCAGGTTTGCACTTGCATTGTTCGTTGGTTTGCTGCGGGACAACTCACGATTGAATTCAGCCCACTCTTCGCCAACTTTTTCCAGAACCCCGGAAAGCGCTTCCCAATCAAAACCGGCTTGGGCGGCCCGCTCTGAAACGCGATACGCCCGCAATAAGGCCGGCAAACCGGAAGGGACTGCGTCCATGATGGATTCCCGCCGTTTGGGATCTTTTTCGGCCTGCTTGATTTCCTGCCACTGACGCTTGACCTGTCCCGGTGTATCGACCTGATTGTCGCTGAACACATGCGGATGGCGCCTGACCATTTTGGTGGTCACCTGTTGGGTTACCTGCGACAAATCAAAATGATCCTGGTCGCTGTACATTCGCAGGATAAACAGCAGCAGGAAAAGAACATCGCCCAGCTCTTCGCGTATGGCAGCGGTATCCCCACTTTCGATGGCTTCAATTAATTCAAAGGTTTCTTCAGCCAGGTAGATGGCCATGGAGGCGGGGGTCTGCCGACGGTCCCAAGGGCATCCGTTTTCACCCCTGAGTGTATCGATCAACCGGAAAAGATCGGCAATGCTGTTTAACTTCTTTTCTCCCAAATGTCTTTCAGTTCTCCCATTTTTTCATCAAAGGCATGCTGCATATCATCGGAGATGATCTTGGCCATATTTTCGGAGAGCATATTGATATGGGGTGCCAATAGTGAATCGCGGACCAGGGGTGACCCCTTGGGCAGAAATGCCGTCAGGGTTACCAGCAGTACCGAAACGATCAGAACCCCTTTCAATATGCCAAAGCAGGCACCGCTCACCCGGTCCACCCAGCCCAGGTGGGCAATACTCATAAGATACTTGAGAACAACCCCCAAGATGCTGATAATAATTAAAATAAAGCAAAAAAGGACCATAAAGCTCGTAATATTCAGATAGCTTGCATTGTCTATCCAGCGGGAAAGCAGACCGGCCATTTCCGGGTAATAGGTATAGGCTGCATAAAAACCGGCCAGCACACCGATAATCGAGGCCATTTCCTTTACCAACCCCCTGAATATACCGCGAATCAGGCAGAATCCCAGGATAACGGCAACCACGATATCAAAGCTGTTCATAGTCCTCCTAAGGTAACGACCGGCCGTCAGATAATCTGCGTCTCAGCATCTCGAGACGGCGACCGAGACCAATTAACAAGGCCTGCCGTCAAAGGTCAAGGTGTTTTTCCGGATGGTCCGCGCAGCCTCCGGGGGGCCCGGTTTTGTTTGCATTCCCCGGAATCTTTATGATAGATAATGCCCGTTGAGAGAATTGGATCAGGACATATTATGAGCAGCGCACCGCATACCCATCAAGACCAGCTGACTTTCAGCGACATCAACCTAACCCGGCAGCTGTTTGGTGAGCACAATGCCAACCTTCACCGGGTTGCCGACGCGGTTGGTGTTCGCATTCATGCGCGGGGTAATGTGGTCTCCATCCAGGGCGAGGATATCGCCGCGGCCCTGGCCCGCAATATACTCAAACAGCTGTACGGTCTGCTGGAAAACGGTTACCCGGTCTATCTGAACGACATCGATCATGCCGTCCGGGCGTTGAGCCAGGATGACCGGATTAAGCTGAAAGACATCTTTATGGATACGGCCTTCGTGACCGCCAAAAAGAAAGCGGTCACGCCCAAGAGCGTCGCCCAGAAGGAGTATATTGATGCCATCCGCTCCAATGATATGGTGTTCGGCATCGGCCCCGCTGGCACTGGAAAAACATACCTGGCCATGGCCATGGCGGTCGCCGCCCTTTCCAAAGGCCGCATCGACCGTATCATTCTCACCCGCCCGGCCGTCGAGGCGGGGGAAGCCCTCGGCTTCTTGCCGGGTGATCTGGCTGAAAAGGTGGATCCTTATCTCCGACCACTGTACGACGCCCTGCATGACATGATGCGATTTGAAAAAGCGGCCCGTTTGATGAGCCAGGGGGTGATCGAAGTAGCGCCCCTGGCGTTCATGCGCGGCCGGACCCTGAATGATGCCTTCGTCATCCTGGACGAAGCCCAGAATACGACCTCCGAACAGATGAAAATGTTTCTGACCCGCATTGGATTCAATTCCCGAGCGGTCATCACCGGAGATATCACCCAAACCGACCTTCCTGAAAATAAAACTTCCGGCTTGATTGAAGCCAAACGTATTCTCAAGGACATTGATGGAATTAAATTCGTCTTCTTTACCAAAACCGATGTAGTCCGGCACCAACTCGTTCAAAAGGTGATAGACGCCTACGAAAAACACGATGCTTTGACGGGTAAAGCGTAGCCGCCCAGGCGGTAAGCCGCTGCTGACAACGTGCAATGGAAAAAAGAAAAGACAATTTAAGCCGTTTCATGAGGCCGGACAATCCGGTGCCGACCGTACTTTTGGCGACCGTGCTGCTGCTCTTTATCGTTGTGCTGTACCCCAACCTGGCGATTACCCGGCACGCGTATAAAGTCGGGGATGTCGCTGAGAGCGATATAAAGGCAGCCACGGATTTTTTCATTGAAGATAAAAGCGCCACCGCGGCCAGACAAAAACAAGCCGTCGATGGCGTTTTGACGGTTTACGACCATGATCCGGATATCCTGCCCAAGACGACCGCCCGCATCAATGGGGCCTTCGCCCTGCTCCGGGAAGCCTATCAGTCTTACCAGGAAGTCCCGGCTCCGGTAACACCGCCTGATCAGGCAGTTTCTCATGAACCGGCCGCGGCCGTCCTTTCGCTGCAGGATCAGGTCAACCAGCTAAAGGATAATTTCCAGAAGACCCTCGGCATCCCTGTTAGCAAAGGGGCCTACAAGATTCTGGCCAAGGACATGACCTCCCTGGAGGTCGAAGTCCTGATCGTTAAAATCATTACGGAAATTCTCGATAACGGTGTCGTCGGCAACAAAGAACTGTTGCTGCGTGAGTTGGATAAGGGCATCACCCTGCGAAATATCCAAACCAAGTCCGAAAAGGCGGTCCGCAAGTTAAAGCGTTTTTACGGGTTGGACCAGGCGCAGGCCATGGTACGCATTATCGGTCAACCCCTACTAAAAGGCCGGAACTACTCCCTGCGCAATCTGGTAGTTGATTTCTCGCAACAACTAATTCATCCGAACATTACCCTCAATCGGAGCGAAACGGAGGAACGCAAAAAACAAGCGGCCAACATCAAACCGATTCTTTACCAGATCAAAGCCGGTGAAATGCTCTTGCGGGAAGGAGAACGGGTAACAGCGGTACACCTGCTGAAACTCAAAAAATCGCGACCGCCGGAAAAAACGGAAACACCCGTCTTGAGCGCCCTGGGGGCCGGGCTGATCATGCTGTGCCTGATTATCGCCATTTTCTTGACCCAGTTTCAGGCCGCTACCGCGGACGCCCGAAAAGAACTTAATAAAGACCTGCTTTTTATTGCGCTGGCCCTGATCACGGCGTTCGTCTTTCTGCGGGTCAATATTTTACTGATTGCGGCCCTGGCCAAGGCCCCCCCGTTTGGGCTGACCGTTTCATCGATCGTCTACGGCCTGCCCATGGCTGCCGGCGCCATGACGGTCTGCTTGTTCTTGGGCCTGCGGCTGGCCATTGCCTTTGCTGTGGTGCTGGCCACCGGCACCGCCGCCATCTTGCAAAATGACTTCGGAATTTTTGTCTATTTTTTAATCAGCGGCATAATGGGTGGGTACTGGCTACAGAACTGCCGTGAAAGAAAAGTGTTCATCAAGGCCGGACTGAAACTTGGCCTGCTCAACGTCCTGTTGGTCATCGGGATTGATACCTACAGCGCCAACACGGCAGATTTTAAACTGATGTGGGATTGCATCTTGGCGCTCATTGGCGGTATCGGAGCCGGGGTTGTAACCGCCGGAATGGCACCCCTGATTGAAATCGCATTTGACTACACGACTGATATCAAGCTGCTGGAGCTCGCCAATCTCGATCGGCCAATCCTGCGCCGCCTCATGATCGAAGCTCCCGGCACCTATCACCATTCGGTCGTGGTGGGCTCCCTGGTGGAAGCCGCAGCAGATGAAATCGGCGCCAACCCTCTACTGGCCAAAGTATGCGGCTATTATCACGACATCGGTAAAATCAATAAACCGCTTTATTTCATCGAAAACCAGCGCGACGGCAAAAACCGGCATGACAAACTGGCCCCTTCCATGTCGAAGACTATTTTGATTGCGCATGTCAAAGATGGTGTCACCATTGCCCACGAGCACAAACTCGGCAAGGTAATCATCGACGTCATTCGCCAGTCACACGGCACCAGTTTGATCAAATACTTTTATATCAAAGCCTGCAAACAAAATCCGGATGACACCATAAACATGGATGACTACCGCTACCCCGGGCCCCGGCCGCAAACCCGGGAAGCGGGGCTGGTGATGCTGGCCGACGTGGTGGAAGCGGCCTCACGAACCCTTGAGAATCCCACGCCGTCGCGGATACAGGGGCTGGTGCAAACCCTGATAAATAATATCTTCTCAGACGGACAGCTCGATCAATGCGAACTGACGCTCAAGGACCTGCATGCTATCGCCAAAAACTTCATCAGCATTCTGACCGGTATTCACCACCACCGTATCGAATATCCCGAAAAAGCCGCAAAAACCAATGGGAACAGCAACAATGGGCATACTGATAGACAACCAGCAGAACAGTCGTCCGATCAACCTAGAGCGGATTCAGAAAACAGCACAGGCCATCTTAAACGACTTGGACTGCCCTGAAGGCGAGTTGTCCATCCTGCTTGTAGACGACCGCCGCATTCAGCAGCTCAATCGCGAGTACCGCCGCAAGGACCGCCCCACCAACGTGTTATCCTTTTCCATGCGCGAAGGCGAATTTGCACAGGTATCACCCGAGCTTTTGGGAGATGTGGTCATCTCGGTAGATACGGCCGTAACTGAAGCTAACGAAGCCGGCATCAGTTTGGGCGCCCACACGACCTGGCTGCTCATCCATGGCATCCTGCACCTTTTCGGGTTTGATCACGAGCAGTCTGGGCAGGCTGCCGAAAAGATGGAAACCCGCACCAGGCAGCTCATGCGCAAAGTGCGGGGACTGATGACCGAAGATCTTCGCTGAATACGCCTGCCGGGAATCCAGCCCGGGGTCGACCGCGGTTACTGACCGACCGCGTACTCAAATAACCGATACCGGGCTCTCCCCGTTTAGAAAACAAATATAATCTTACTCTTGATCTTCATCTTGATCTTAATCTATCCTTTGATGCAACCTTTAAAGTTTCAGATCAAGCACTCGGGAATGCGTAAGGAAAGGAGCCGCCATGTACCTGGTCACAGCCGCTGAAATGCAGCAAATGGATGGCGAGACAATTCAATCATTCGGAATCCCCGGGCGGGTTCTGATGGAAAACGCCGGCCGGGGAGCGGCACGCTTCCTGCTGGAATCGTTTGAAGGTATCCAGAATGCGCACCTGGGTGTCCTGGCCGGCCGCGGCAACAATGGCGGGGATGGCTTCGTGGTCGCCCGGTACGCCGCCCAGCAGGGCATTGATGTGGTGGTCTACCTGCTGGCCGAGGCTAAACGGGTCACCGGAGATGCCCGCGCCAACCTCGAATTGCTGCCCCCCTTGTCCATACCGGTGGTGGAGATTCCGGACGACAGCAGTTTGGCCGATCACGCCGCGGACATGGCCCAGCATGATGTCTGGGTGGATGCCGTGTTCGGGACCGGACTGAGTGCCGACCTTCGCGGTCATTACCGGGAGGCCATTGATCTGTTGAATAGTTTTCAACGCCCCGTCCTGGCCATTGATATCCCTTCCGGCGTGAATGCCGATAATGGTCAAATTTGCGGCACCTGCGTGCGGGCGGCTGCCACAGCCACGTTTGCCTACCCTAAAATCGGACATGCCGTGTATCCCGGCGCCCAGTACACCGGCCACCTGGAAGTCGTCGAGATCGGGATCCCCCCCCACGTCGCGGAAGCTGTTGCTCCCCGCCAGCGCCTGACCACGGCTGAGGAGGTTGCCGCCGGCCTTGTTCGCCGGGAACCGGATGACCACAAAGGGTCGGCCGGACATCTGTTAGTGATTGCCGGCAGTACCGGAAAAACCGGGGCGGCCGCCATGACCTGTGAGGGGGCCATGCGCACCGGGGCCGGCCTGGTAACCCTGGGTGCACCGGCAAGCCTCAATCCGATCCTGGAAAGTATGTTAGTGGAAGTCATGACGGCGCCTCTGCCGGACACCGGCGGCGCGCTGGCGCCAAACGCCGCCGATCAAATCAACCGGCTGATGGCGGCCAAACAATGTCTGGCCATCGGCCCCGGGCTGGGCAACGCCGCTGAAACCGGGAAGCTTGTCCGCCGCCTGTTGCGCCGCAGTGAAATTCCCATGGTGATAGATGCCGATGGTCTCAACCACCTGGCCGGCCGCCGTGGGATTTTCAAAGACCTGCAGGCGCCGGCTATCCTTACACCGCATCCGGGTGAAATGGCCCGCCTGGCCGACCAAACCACTGCCCAGATCCAGGCCGATCGGGTAAAGTGCGCCCGCGATTTTGCCGCCGCTTCCGGCACGATCGTCGTGCTGAAAGGCGCCGCCAGCGTAATCGCTGCTCCAGATGGGCAGGTACGGATCAATCCCACCGGGAACCCCGGCATGGCATCCGGCGGGATGGGAGATGTGCTGACCGGCATCATTGCCGGGCTCGTTACCCAGGGCGTCGACCCGGAGAGCGCCGCGGTCATAGGCGTCTATCTGCATGGTGCCGCGGCCGATGCGCTGGCCGCCGGCGACATGCCGGTCGGCTACCTGGCCTCGGACCTGCTGGACCAGATCCCCGTGCAAGTGGGCCTGCTTCTAAATGGATGACAGCCAAAGAATAGCTCGCATGACGACCGCTAAAGCCACCGGCAACCTGATATCAAGCCACCCGGACCAAACCCGCCGCCTGGGCGCGGTAATCGGTGCCGGCCTCGCAAATCCATTGATCATCACCCTGACCGGAGATCTGGCCAGCGGTAAAACCGTGTTCGTCCAGGGACTGGCCGAGGGCCTGGAAGTCCCGCCGGAGTACTACATCACGAGCCCGTCCTACACCCTGATCAACGAATATCCGGGTCGTCTCCCCCTGTGCCACGCCGACCTTTATCGCCTGGTCGACCACAGCGATATCACCGAGACCGGGCTTGAGGAAATACTGGATCAGCAATGCATTGTGGTTATAGAGTGGCCCGAACGACTTGACAGTCACCGTTTCGACAACCAGCTGTCCATCGATATTCAAATCCTCGCTCGGCATACCCGCCGTCTTGAACTGATCGCATATGGACTTCCCGCCGTGAATCTGTTAAAGGGGATCAAAAAAAATAAGGAGATGCAATGGGGCTCATAGTTCAAAAATACGGCGGCACCTCCGTTGGGGATCTGGACAAAATCGGAAACGTCGCCAACCGCATTATTAAAACCCACAAAGTCGGCAATGATGTGGTGGTAGTGCTTTCAGCCATGTCGGGCGTTACCGACAAGTTGATCGACATGGCCCACAAGGCCGCTGAAATTCCGGATCGGCGTGAGTTGGACGTTCTGATGGCAACTGGCGAACAGACCACGGCGTCGCTGATGGCCATGATGCTCATCGACATGGGCTATCCGGCTGTTTCACTGCTGGGCCACCAGGCCGAAGTCTTGACGGACAGCGCCTACGGGAACGCACGTATCGTGGACATTGGCACCGAGCGTATCCGCCAATTCATCGTAGACCGCAACATTGTTATCATTGCCGGTTTTCAGGGAGCTGAACCCAATGGAAACATTACCACGCTGGGTCGGGGGGGGTCGGATACCTCTGCGGTGGCCATCGCCGCGGCCCTGCAGGCCGACGTCTGCGAAATATACACGGATGTCGATGGCATTTACACCGCCGATCCCAACATCTGCAGCCGGGCCAGTAAAATAGAAAAAATCTCCTATGAAGAAACCCTTGAAATGGCCAGCCTGGGGGCCAAGGTACTGCAGATCCGGTCGGTGGAATTCGCCAAGAAGTTCAACGTGCCGGTGCACGTGCGGTCATCTTTCAAAGAAGAGGAAGGAACCATGGTAATGAATGCAGACGCGGAGATGGAACGCCTGGTGGTTTCAGGTGTTACCAGCGATAAGAATGAAGCCAGACTGACATTTGTAAAGGTCCCCGACCAGCCGGGTGTGGCCGCCAAGATCTTCACCCCCCTGGCCGCAGCGGGCATCGTTGTCGACATGATCATTCAGACCTCACCGTCCGGCGGGCTCAATGATATAACCTTTACGGTGCCGCGGGGTGACTACCAGCGGGCCATGGACATTGGTGAGCAGGTTGTCGGAGAGCTCGGCGCCGATAGTATTCGCGGCAAGACGGACATCGCCAAGGTATCGGTCATCGGGGTGGGTATGAAGAACCATTCGGGCGTGGCGGCGAAGATGTTCGCGACCCTGGCGGCCGAAAATATCAATATCCGCCTGATCAGCACTTCGGAGATCAGGATTTCCTGCGTCATCGATGAAAAGTATGCGGAACTGGCCGTCCGCGTTCTGCATACCGCCTTCGGCCTCGATGCCGAGTAACGCCGGTGCGCTATCCTAACCGGGATCACATCATCTTTGGGGTCATCCTGGCCCTGGTCATTGTGGTGCTGACCATAGGCAGGTACCTGAACGTCTTATAGAAGCCATCTAAAAAAGGCTTCATGTCGGGCGTCTTGTGCGGCGTAGCCTTGGCGAAGACGTAAGCCTCTGGCGAAGCCTGATTGGCCCAATCCACCTAAGGCGGATAAATCTCAGCGTTAGGCGCTCGGTTTCTATCCTCGCAACACTTGAGTATTTACCACGCAAGGCATTGGCTTCGCTGGCACCTCCGGTTAAAACCTCGCGGCCGCCTTGCCTGCCCGACGTAGCTCGGAGAGCGTAGACGGGACCTTGAACCAAAATCCAATTTTGAAATAGCTTCTAATATCCCCTTAGTGATATGCCCACCGGAGCAAATGCTTCATCCCCGCAGGCCGGTATCAATCTCCGCCAGGATTTTCTCGGCCGCGGCCGTCGGATCGGCTGCATCCCGGATAGGGCGGCCGATCACCAGGTAATCGGCACCGTCCCGAATAGCCCGCACCGGCGTGACCACCCGCTTCTGGTCGTCTGATCCGGCCGCCTCCCAGGCTGGACGGATCCCGGGTGTAACCGCAACCAGCCGGTTTCCCAGTTGCGCTTTCAAGTTGCCGACCTCCAGCCCCGAACAGACAACCCCGGTACAACCGGTCTCAAGCGCCATCGCTGCGCGCTTGATGACCAACCGGTTGATATCCCCTGCAAATTCATCCCGGTAACCGGCGGCCTGCAGGTCAGCAGCTGCGATGCTGGTCAGCACGGTAACGCCCAGAACCCCCACCCGGCCCCCGGCCCCATCCACGGCCGCGGCCAGCATGGCCCGGCTGTCGGCACAGTGCACGGTCACCAGATCGACGCCTATATCCGCAATCACCGCCATGGCACGCTGTACGGTTGCCGGGATATCGTGCAGTTTCAGGTCCAAAAAGATCTTGGCCGTGGTCGCTGTTTTAATGAACGTTATGATCTCCGGGCCCGCCTTGGTAAACAACTCCAGCCCCACCTTGAACATACCCACCGTTTGCGCCAAGCGTTCGATATAGTCCTGGGCTGCTTCAATCGTCGGCACATCCAGGGGAAAGACCAGGTACTCTTTGGGTTTCTTCATTTAGATGCTTCCCTATCTGGGGTTTGATTCGGCAATCGATGCGTTGCTTCTTTTCGCCAGCCGCCAGGCGTTGGGCAAACCAGCATTCGCGGGTCGGCATGGAACGCAGGCGCACCTTGTCCACCTACCTTTTTGGCCCCCGGGCCCCTTGACCTTTATCCGTACTGCGTCTCCATCCAGTGTTGATATTCACCACTTATGACACGCGCCACCCAATCGCGGTTGTTTAGATACCAGCGGACTGTCTTTTCTAAACCACTGGCAAAGGTTTCCAGCGGTTCCCAGGTGAGTTCATCCCGAATTCTGGAAAAGTCGATTGCGTAACGCTGGTCATGCCCCGGGCGGTCAGCAACGAACGTGATCAGTTCCCGCCGCGGCCGCGAACCGGGCGACAATCGATCCAGCACATTGCATATTTCCGTAACGACAGCGATATTCTGTTTTTCACAGTCCCCACCGATGTTATAGGTCCGCCCATGTTGGCCTTGCTGCATAATCGTCCATACTGCCCGGCAGTGGTCTGCGACATGCAGCCAATCCCTTACGTTGGCTCCATCGCCGTAAACCGGCAACGGCTTGTCCTCCAGGGCGTTGAGGATCATCAGCGGTATGAGTTTTTCAGGGAATTGATAGGGACCGTAATTGTTGGAACAGTTGGATACCGTGACAGGCAGACCGTAGGTATGGTGGTAGGCCCGCACCAGATGATCCGAGCCAGCCTTCGAGGCGGAGTAGGGACTGTTGGGTCGATAGGGCGTCGTTTCCCGAAAGTGTCCCTCCGGACCTAAGCTGCCGTAAACCTCATCGGTACTCACGTGGTGAAACAGGGCAAGCCGATCTCTCCGTAAGCGGGCTTGCTCCAGCAGGTTGAAGGTTCCCAGTATGTTGGTTTGAATAAACGCATCCGGCCCGACAATCGAGCGGTCCACGTGTGATTCGGCCGCAAAATGACAGACGGCATCCACATCGTACAACTCGAAGACTTTTCGCATGGCGGCCGGGTCGCAGATGTCCGCCCGCTCGAATACGTACCGATCAGGATAGCGGTCTGACACGCCGGTCAGGTTTTCAGCATTACCGGCGTAGGTGAGCTTGTCGACATTGATAATTCGTCCTGAATAGTCATCGCGGCCCAGGAGAAAACGGATAAAGTTCGATCCGATGAAACCGCACCCGCCGGTAATCAGAATGTTTTCCATATTTCGCTCCAGATACGATTGTAAACAATCCCGCATTGCAGGACAAGGCTTTGGATTGCCTCCGGAAGGGACTTGTTACCAAAGCACGCTGTTCCGGCCAGGCCGGATCCAGGTTGATAGGCGTTGGTATTCAGGCGCCAGGAAGATCTCGGGCAAAGCCTTTGGCAGTTAGTTTTTACAAATTAACGCGCGTTTTTTGCATTGCAGCTAAAAACGAATGGCTGACAGCCTTCAGCCTACAGCCTAAACGCCTGGAAACGCTAACACCGGCAGGGTCAACTCTCTCTGAACCGGACCTGAGGACCAGATTTTTATATACAGAACAAACTTTACCCTACATAGCCCCTGCGTTTGTAAAAGTCGAGTGTTTCCCGAATCTTCAAGGGTAATTACCCTCTGGGGCCACCCATTTTCAAGCGAACTGTCCAGGTCGCCCTACGCGCAGCGTCACGCTTCTCCGGATGGCAACGCAGGTGTTGAATCCAGGCTTGACACGCGCCCGGATAACTGGTATGACCTCTTACCAGTGAGCGAATCTATGCAGACCAACAGTACCATCCCCATGCGCCCGTCCGCCTATGCCGAACACCAGCTGGTAACCGCCCTGCTGGATGGGACCTATCCGCCGGGAAGCACCCTGCCCAACGAACGCACGCTGGCGACGCAACTGGGCGTTACGCGCCCCACGCTGCGGGAAGTACTTCAACGGCTATCCCGTGAGGGCTGGATCAAAATACAGCACGGCAAACCGTCGCGTGTACGGGATTACTGGACCAAAGGCGGGCTGAGCCTGCTGGGTACGCTGGCTGAGCATGCGCAGTTCATCCCGGAACACGCGATCCGGCACCTGCTTGAAATCAGGGTCCTTTTTATGCCGGCGGCAGCCGCCCAGGCCGCAGTCGCGGCCCCCCGGGAAATGGCAACGTGTCTGGACACGCAAGGAGGCCTTGCGGATGATGCCCGGACGTATGCCGCCTTTGACTGGCAATGGCAGGTGGTGGCCACCCGCCGCAGTGGCAACCCGTTCTTTCCGCTCATTTTGAACGATTTCGCCGCGGTCTTCAAACAGGCCGGCCTGCGTTACTTCAACGAACCCAGTGCGCGGACGGCATCCCGGACCTTCTACCGGTATTTTCGGAATGCAATCCTGGCTGGTGATCGCCATATCGAGCAGGGGGTGGCCGCAGCTATGCGCGAGAGCATCGATATCTGGCAAACAATCGAGGCGTGATCCAAGCGTTAGAGAATGAATATCGATACCATAAATAAAGATTGGGACCTGATTGTAATCGGCGGCGGGATCACCGGCGCCGGGATCCTAAGGGAAGCGGTGCGCTGTGGATTGCGAACCCTCCTCCTGGAAAAAAACGACTTTGCATGGGGCACCTCGAGCCGGTCATCCAAGCTGGTTCATGGTGGCCTGCGCT
>Ga0126335_1000176_pt1 | contig 30024 bp, 24 predicted proteins | sample OlaspJWI45metaG_FD_108409 | JGI IMG/M metagenome (GOLD analysis project Ga0126335, IMG submission 108409) | Marine gutless worms symbiont microbial communities from Oahu, Hawaii - Olavius sp. 1 OAHU.JWI-45 metaG | ecosystem: Host-associated > Annelida > Digestive system > Unclassified | place... | reverse complement strand
CCTGAGGGCTGGGATGATAGGCCGTGTTTGGATATGATTGTCGGTTTCATAGGTGATACTCCTAACCCGCCCTACACTAATTTAGCAAGGGGTAAGTGTCTCACCTTCATTGGCACATAGGGCGCAGCACGGTTATCGCATTAAAACCACGCTCAGGGTCGCAGAGGTCGCCGCTGCATGCAATCTGATCGTGACGACAACGCCTGCGAAGAATGCATTGCTCACCGACGAACAAATCAGACCCGGTACGCACATTACGGCCATGGGATCCGATACCCACGAAAAAAATGAACTGGCGCCGGCCATTTTAAAACGAGCAGACATAATCGTTGCCGACAGCATCGATCAGAGTCATGCCCGTGGAGAAATTTTCCAGGCGCGAAGGGCCGGTGCAATTTCGGACGACCGTGTCGTGGAGCTGGGTAAGGTGATCACAGATGATTCGCTGGTGCGGACCGCCGATAAGCAGATTACTGTGGCTGATCTGACAGGTGTTGCGATTCAGGATATCCAGATTTGTAAAATCGTAACCAGGGCTCTGGAATCCTCGCCCCAATGACCTGGAGATATGCTGCCCAAAGAAATCCCATATAAGGATATGCTCATGAAATTTGAAACTTTTGACCTGGAAAGAATCCAGTCGCTGTACGAAAACACCGTTGAATACAATCTTACCGAAAGTGGAATCCATCCCTTTACCCCCAGAGAGTTTCTCAGTGAACAAGAGATTGAAGAGATGCTGAACCTGAGGCTGGGATACGGGCAGACCAACGGTTCCATCGAACTGAGAGAGGCCATTTGTCAGCACTATCCGGGCGCCAATCTGGATAACGTGCTGGTAACCAACGGCTCGGCCGAAGCGAATTTTACGTTTGCCTGGAGCAATATTCAGCCCGGCGAAGAAGTCGTCATCATGCTGCCCAACTACATGCAGATCTGGGGGATTGCCAGGTATCTGGGTGCCCGGGTAAAGCCGTTCTATCTAAAAGAGGAACTGAACTGGGCCCCGGACCTGGACGAATTGAAAAGCCAGGTGACACCCGCAACAAAATTGATTTGCCTGTGCAATCCAAACAACCCGACCGGCGCCATTCTGGATGCCGCGGCCATGGATGTCATCGTCGAGATCGCTCAAGATGCCGGGGCCCTGCTGCATGTGGATGAGATTTACAGGGGGGCTGAACTGGAAGGCGACGAGACGCCGACCTTTTATGGCCGCTATGACAAAGCCGTCGTCACAATGAGCCTTTCCAAATCATATTCCCTGCCCGGCCTGCGCCTGGGCTGGCTGGTGGGTCCGAAGGTACTGATGGATAAAGGCTGGGCGTATCACGATTACACATCGATCTCGACCAGCATCATCAGCCAGTACGTGGCGGCGCTGATCATGCAGCCGGACCGCAGAATTCAGATACTCACCCGGGGACGAAAAATGCTGCGGGAGAATCTGGCTGCATTTCAAAACTGGATCGACAGGCACTCCCGGCTTTTCCATTTTATCCCGCCACGCGCCGGCGGCATGGCCTTCATGCGCTACAACATGGATATTAATTCCACCCAACTGTCCGATAAACTCAGGCTGGAAAAAAGCGTCTTTATCGTTCCCGGAGACTGTTTCGGTATGGACCGCTATCTGCGCATGGGCATCGGCGGTGATAAGGACCAACTCCTGGCAGGCCTGGATCTGATCGACGAGACTCTGCAGGAAATCAACTCTGGTTAGCTACTTGAAGGGTCGGGGAGTTTTTCAATGGCTGTTAATTTTTAGGCCTTGACGCATGTTACCGACTCCAATACATCCTTCTATTGATAAAAAACTTTTAGAGCGTTTGGAGAATTAGACTTTATCGACAATTCACACAAAACTCAAAAAACTACCCATATCGGAACGTTATCGTGACAAACGCTCTAAAGGTATGAACGATCAATCAATACATAAAGTAACTGTTTTCCACTGCATCAACACCTTTGCAAAGGGAGAAGCGTTGCCGCTGACCGGCCTGGACGATGTTGTGCTGAAATTTGTCCGCCTGCCGTGTTCCAGCATGGTCAAGGATATTTATTTGCTGCGGGCCTTTGAAGCCGGAGCGGATGCAGTCGCTGTGCTGGTCTGCCCGGAGGGCGCCTGCCGCTATGTCGAAGGAAATCTCAGGGCCGGCAAGAGGGTTCAATGGGTCTCCAATCTGCTGGATGAAATCGAATTTGACGGCCGGCGGCTGGCGCTGTTCAACGTTGCCGCCGGAGATGTGCCGGCAGTCGACCGGGCCCTGGGGGAAATGCTGACCCGGCTGGCCAAACTGGGGCCCAATCCGGCCGCATGACAGGCGGTCAACAATAACGAATTCAATAAGCCCCGATAGAGAAACTGAACATGCGAAAGTGCTCAGGTGCAATCATTAGTTTTTTTTAATTCGTGAGAAGCTTGCCGCGCCATAGCTTTAGCGAAGGCGGGTTCGTGTTAACGTGCCGGGGCGTCTTGTCCCGTCGTCTTGTGCGGCGTAGCTTCAGCGAAGACGTAAGCTCGAAGAGCGTAGCCTGAAGCCTTTAGGCGAAGGCGGGTTCGTGGCTATTAATTGTTAATTCGTGGCCATTAATAATGGAGTAAAACTATGATCGTCGCAGACCGCAAGTCCATTGCAGAAATTGAAAAAATTATTGCACCCTACCGCAAGATCCTGATCCTGGGTTGCGGCACCTGCGTGAAGACCTGTTTTGCAGGTGGTGAGGACGAGGTCGCCGTTCTGGCATCCGCCCTGCGGCTGTCCGCCAGGAAAGCGGGCCGGGAAATAGAGATCGAAGAACTGACCGTCGAACGGCAATGTGAGGATGAATTCATCCAGGAGAGCGCCCGGGCCATGGCCCGCAACGAATCGGTACTGTCGCTGGCCTGCGGCGCCGGGGTCCAGGCCATGGCCCGGCGGTTTCAAAAGATGCCGGTGCTGCCGGGCGTAAATACGACCTTTATGGGGGTGCTCGAAAAACCGGGGCTTTTTACGGAAGAGTGCTCGGGTTGCGGAAATTGCCAGCTGGCCGTTTTTGGTGCCGTATGCCCGTTTACCCGCTGTGCCAAAAAACTGCTCAACGGCCCCTGCGGCGGGTCCCGGAACGGCAAGTGCGAAGTCAATGCGGAGACCGACTGCGCCTGGCACCTGATCATCGAGCGCCTGACCGCCCTGGGGCAATTAAACAATCTGCGCGTCTACATCCCGCCCATGAATTGGGAATCGAGCAACGCTGGCGGACCCCGAAAACTCATCAGGAAGGATCATATGCTATGAACGCGGCCGCAACAGCCGGCAGGTTGGAGCGCATCCTGAACAGCAGCGGGTTTGCCGTAACGGCCGAATGCGGCCCGCCCCGGGGTGCCGATGCGGAAGTTGTCCGTAAAAAGGGCAAACTGTTGAACGGTTATGTGGATGCGGTGAACGTGACCGACAACCAGACCGCCATTGTGAGGATGTCCAGCATTGCCGCCAGCGCGCACCTGATGGCCATGGGGCTTGAGCCGGTAATGCAGATGGTCACCCGGGACCGAAACCGCATTGCCCTGCAATCGGATATTATGGGGGCCTTTTCCCTGGGCATCAAAAACATCCTGTGCCTTAGCGGCGATCACCAGACGTTCGGCAGTCAGCCCGACGCCCTGAATGTTTTTGATATCGATTCGATGAATCTGCTCCGATCGGTCAGGAACATGCGGGAGGCAGGCCAGGACATGAGCGGATTCGACCTGCAAGGCCCGCCGCGCATGTTCATCGGGGCTGCCGCCAACCCGTTTGCCGATCCGTTTGAATACCGGGTGATCCGGTTGGCCAAAAAAATCGACGCCGGTGCCGATTTTATCCAGACCCAGTGCGTTTACAATAGGGATCGCTTCTGCGAGTGGCTGCACCTGGCCCGGGAAGAGGGACTGACTGAAAAAGTGTATATTCTGGCCGGGGTGACGCCGCTCAAGTCAAAAGGCATGGCCGCCTACATGAACAAAAGGGTCGCGGGCATGGATATCCCCGAGCATGTCATCAAGCGGATGGGAGGCGTGACCAAAGAAAACGCGCCCCGGGAAGGGATCAAAATCTGCCTGGAGACCATTGCCGAGCTGCGCGAACTGCAAGGGATCCACGGCATTCACATCATGGCCATCGAATGGGAGGAAATTGTCGCTGAAATCGTCGAATCGGCCGGCCTCCTGCCCCGTCCTGAAATTGTATGAACTGGCTCTGTCTGGCTGGCGGTAAGTTCATTGGCTGAAACCGACTGTAATAAATAATATTGAATCTATTTCAGATTCGTTTAATTCGTGCCAACGTGCCGGGCATTTTGTCCCGTCGAAGCTCGAAGAGCGAAGTCGGAAGCCTTTAGGCGAAGTCTGGTTTGTGTTAACTTGCCGGGCGTAGCCTTTAGGCGAAGCCTGGTTCGTGGCTATTAATAATTCCCGGACCAGTCTATGCCCAAAAAGTATCATATTCATACCGAAACGGCGCCCCCCAGATTTCATCCCACCGGCAAATACGCCACCGTGGAATTTCGGGAAAACTGCGCCGGAAGCTGCCGGCGCTGTGTAAAAAACAATTGCGTATATGACATCTTCAAAGAAAATGTTCTGCACACACGCGCCATGGAAGAACCTGAATACCTGTATACCTGCATGAGCTGCTTTCGATGTATCCAGGAATGCACCCGGGGCATCTTTTCCCGCACCATCAATCCCGAATATCGCACGCTGGGAGACGATTACTGGCGCTCTGATATTCTTCACAGGCTGTGGTACCAGGCCCACACGGGCAAAATTCCGGTTTCCGGTGCAGGCTATCGCGGCCCCTTTGTGGCGGCCGGCTTCGATTCCATGTGGACCGACATGTCCGAAATCGTGCGACCCACCCGCGACGGTATCCACGGACGCGAATACATCAACACCTGTATCGAGTTGTCCAGACGCGTAGCGCCCCTGAAATTCAACCCGGACCTGACCCTGGCCTGCCGTGTGCCGCCGATACTGGAAATCCCCCTGCCCCTGTTGTTCCGCCTGTCAAACACCCTGCTGGTCAACGAAAAGATACTGCTGTCAGCTGCCAAAGCAGCCCGGGACCTGGGCACCTTGCTGTTCATCAGGCCCGCCGACATCACCAAAGCCCTGAAGCCGCATGCCGGTAACCTGATTCCCTGCCTGACCGGTGCCGACCAGCAGGACTTAACCGGACTGGTTGAAAACAGCCCCGCGGTGGAGCTGGCCTACGCCCCCGGAATCGAAAAGCAGTTGGCCGCTGTCAGGGCCCTGAATCCCGACAGCATTGTTTTTGTCGGCCTGCCGCTCGACGCCCGGGCTGCCGATCGTGCGCTGCAGCTGGCCCGCACCGACGTCGACAGCCTCCATTTTTACGCCGATGACCATGGCAACGAGACGGCGTCGGATCATCCGCGCTTTTTAAAGGAAATGATCCGCGAAATCCACCTCAAGCTGGTAAAATATGCCCTGCGCGAGAAGATTAACCTGCTTTTTTCCGGCGGCATCGCCATGGCTGAACACATGGCCAAGGCCGTCATCTGCGGTGCCGACGGCATCACCGTCGACCATGCCCTGCTGGTGGCCATGGAATGCCGCCTGTGCTACCGCTGCCGGAACAATCTGTCCTGCCCGGTGAGACTCGATGACAAATTCGATACCGACTGGGGCAGCCAGCGGATTGCCAACCTGATCGGTGCCTGGCACGGTCAGCTGCTGGAGGTCATGGGAGCCATGGGCATGCGCGAAGCCCGCCGGCTGCGCGGTGAAGTGGGCCGTTCGATGTGGTTCGAAGACCTTGAAAGAGAGCATTTCGGTCCCATTTTCGGTGAAAGAAAAGTAGCAGGATTGGGTTAGACCATGGACTCAGACAACAAAAAATACGCCCCGCCCGAACCCGGAAAAGCTCGGTCGCGGTTTCGCAACACCATCGGCAAGTATACCATCAAAAGAAATTCCCGCTGCACCTCCTGTGGCCTGTGTGCCGAGCTTTGCCCATACGGGGTGCATCCGCGATATGAAAACTACGCCCTGCCCATCCGTCCCATAGAGCATAAATGCATTGGCTTTAAATGCCGGGAAAACGATTTCTACTGTGTCGACCGCTGCCCCGAACAGGCCCTGACCCTGCGCCTGAACCCGGTTCTTGAAACCCTGGGCGATTACCGCTGGCCGGCAGAAATGCTCATTGCCCACTGGGAGATGGCCGAAAGCGGCAGCCTGCCCGCGGGTGAACTGGAATACAGCCTGGGCAACTCGGGCGGCGGATTTGACAAAATGCGGTTCAAAGCGCCGGTCCCGGAAGCGTATCTGAAAATCGAGGATGCCGACATCGACACCGGTATCGATTTGAACAAAAGAAAAGACGGCCGCCCGGAACGGACTATTTCGATCCCCTGCTACGGCGGCGGCATGTCCTACGGATCCACGTCACTCCAGGCCCTGGTCGGCAGGGCGCGCGCGGCCCGGCAGCTGAACACATTGACCTGTACCGGCGAAGGCGGATACCCGCAGGAGTTCATCCCCTACGCCGATCATGTCATTACCCAGGTCGCCACGGGCCTTTTCGGGGTGCGTGAAGAAACCATCCTGTACGCCCCGGTGGTCGAATTCAAATATGCCCAGGGTGCCAAGCCCGGCCTGGGCGGACATCTGCTGGGGGACAAGGTCACCCCGGAAGTGGCGGCCATGCGCGAAACCGTCGTGGGCAGCTCGCTGTTCTCACCGTTTCCCTTTCACAGTGTCTATTCGGTCGAAGACCACAAAAAGCACGTGGACTGGGTCAAGGCGATCAATCCGCGGGCCCTGGTATCGGTAAAGGTATCCACCCCCACTGATGTCGACATGGTGGCGGTCGGCAGCTACTACGCCGGCGCGCACATCATGCACATCGACGGCAGTTACGGCGGTACGGGGGCCGCACCGGACATCGCCAAGAAAAATATCGCCATGCCCATCGAATATGCCATCCCCAAGGTCCATTCCTTTCTGCAACAAGAAGGCGTCCGGGACAAAATCTGCCTGATCGCCAGCGGCGGTATCCGCAACGCCATGGATGTGGCCAAGGCCATCGCCCTGGGTGCCGACGGGGTGGTGATCGGCACGGCCGAACTGGTCGCGCTGGAATGTGTGCGCTGCGGCAACTGCGAGTCCGGCCGCGGGTGCGCCCGCGGGATTGCCACCACCGACCATGAACTGGGCCACATGATCGCCGAAGAATATGCCCAGCAGCGCATCGTCAACATGTACCTGGCCTGGCGCCAGCAATGGTGCGAGCTGCTGCGCCAATTCGGCCTGCGCAGCATCCGCGAACTGGTGGGCCGGTCCGACCTGCTGGTGCACCTGGATTATCTGGAACAAGAAGAGCGGGCCAGGTATCAGCCGGCTCCGCGCCGGAAGATGATCATATAGTCGAATGAGATAGATCAATGATCCTTTGAAGCTGTTTTCTCGATGGACGCTTTTGAAATTTATCAGGTAGAACAACACTTATATTAACCCGGCAACCTATTTTGTCATTCCGGCCGTAGCGAAGCGGAGAGCCGGGCACGCAGTGAAGCTTTAGCGCCATCCAGGGAAAGAATTGATATTACTGGATTCTCGACTTCGCGGGAATGACAGTGTGGTGATTAAAAGTTGCTCTATTTAATCGCCGAAGTAATTTATAACTTCCCATGTACGGAGCGTTGAAAAGATTGAACGTCGAACATCGAACGCCCAACATCGAACGTCCAATATTGATGACGCTGCGCTTTGTCTATTATTAAAACAAGCGAACCGCAGAATTTCGAGTGGAAGGTTCGCTTTGCTCAGTCTTTTTTTTTAAATTGACAGTATTCATTATTCGATGTTGGACGTTCAATGTTCGATGTTCATTAGTTTTTTTGATCAGGCTGGACACTCGTGGCCAGGGGCGACGCTCTTATGAAACTTTGTAGACTTTCTGAGTAAGGTCTCTCCTCCCCTGGCGGGAGGAGATCAAGAGGAGGGGGACAAAAAAGGAATCCTATCCTTATTCATTTTACTTTGCGGTTTTGGCCTGCCGCGCCATCTTGTCCCGTCGTCTTGTGCGGCGAAGCTTTGGCGAAGACGGAAGCTCGAAGAGCGAAGTCGGAAGTTCCGCGCGAGCGGTACATCGGCGGACACCCTTGCGTGAGGCCTTTTTCTATAAAATCTCGTAGCAATTTGTGCCGTTTTTATTCGTTCAACCCGGGAGACCCATCCCATGCCGTACGATCCAGACCCGAGCATCAAAAACATTCTAAAATCCAGGGCGCACATCCCGCATCTCCCCGGACCCCGTAAAAAAACCGCCGAGGAAGGCGGTTGCGGGGTCACCGGATTTATCGCTTCGATTCCAATCCGCGGTCGGCATATCTACGAGCCCTCCATCCAGATGCACAACCGGGGCAACGGCAAGGGCGGCGGGATCGCCGCGGTGGGGCTTTGTGCAGCGGACCTGGGGGTATCCCAGGATACCCTCGACAGTCATTACCTGCTGCAGATCGCGCTGCTCGATCCGGACGCCCGATCCGATGTGGAGGAGCAAAACATCGCACCGTTTCTGGAAGTCCACAAAGCCGAGGCCATTGCCAGCGTGGGCGACTACCGGGCCATCGCCGGCCTGGAAGTAAAACCCCCGGATGTCTGGCGCTATTTTGTGCGCGTAAAAAAAGAAGCCCTGGATCGCTTCATCGGCACCCACCGCCTTGAAGAACTGGATCCGCGCAAAGCCGAGGATGAATTCATCTATCAGAACACCACGCGCATCAACCAGAAATTTTACGCTTCTTTAGGTGAACAGCGTGCCTTTGTCCTGTCCCACGGCCGCAACCTGATGATCCTGAAGATCGTCGGGTATGCCGAAAAGGTGGTCGAGTACTATCAGCTGGAAGATTTCAGGGCCCACGGCTGGATCGCACATCAGCGCTACCCCACCAAAGGCCGCGTGTGGCATCCCGGCGGGGCGCATCCTTTCAGCGGGATGGACGAAGCCCTGGTCCACAACGGCGATTTTGCCAACTATCACGCTGTTTGCGAGTATCTGGAGCAGCACAACATCTACTCGCAATTTTTAACCGACACCGAAGTTTCGGTACTGTTGCTCGACCTGCTCAACCGCACCTTCGGCTATCCCATGGAAGCCATCATAGAAGCCCTGGCTCCCACCACCGAACACGATTTTGACCAGCTGCCCCTTAGAAAGCAGAATATCTATCGCGCCATTCAGTCCAGTCACGTGCATGCCTCCCCCGACGGTCCCTGGTTTTTTATCATTGCCCGCAACAACCCTTATGAAAACTACCAGCAACTGATCGGCATCACCGACACGGCCATGCTGCGTCCCCAGGTATTTGCCCTGCAGGACGGCGCGGTCCAGATCGGCCTGATCTGCTCTGAAAAGCAGGCCATCGACGCCACCCTGCAAAGCCTGGCGGCCGAAGACGACCGTTTTTGCCCGGTGGCCGATAAATACTGGAATGCCCGGGGTGGGAGCGCCACCGATGGCGGCGCCTTCATGTTTACCATCAAAGATGCGGGCAATGGCGACGGCAGCAAACAGCTCGTCTGCACCAACAAGTTCGGTGAAACCGTCACGGTACCCCAAAACCAAAAACCGGAGGTACGCCTAACCGATCAGCTGTCGGCCGCCGAAAGCGGCAGTATTTCAGATTCGATTGAAGACGGTCTGGCGGCCACCGACCGTTCGACCCTCGAACGGTACTGCACCAAGAACATGGCCGGGTGGGGCTATGCTGCCTTGCGGCATCTGTGCCGGGAACTGGTCTCCCGGGCCGGGGAAAACGACATCAGCAAGAACAGCGTCATCGAGCTGCTCACCACCCTCAACAATCGTCGTTTTCCCACCGGGGAAAAAAAGCGCAGTGCGGTTTTGCACATCGTCCGCGAAACCCTGCGCGAGATATTCAGCGCCTCTCCCGGGCTGGATGAAACCGGCCCGGGCAGTTACCGTCATATCGACTGGACCGGTCGCAAATCACTGCGGGCGCCTGTAAATGGGGAAAAAATACTGGTTATCAATGCCCGGGAATTTCCCCCGGAAGGCGATGACTGCGATGCCCGCCTGATCTGCCACGCTTATGAAATGGGCTGGAAGCGATTCATCTGCTACGGGTACAAAGGCCAGCGCTTTACCGGCTGCGGCCTGTCCCGGGACTCGGATGGGGTGCGGATCGATGTCTACGACAGCTCCGGTGACTATCTGGCCTCGGGCATAGACGGATGCGAGATCCGGGTCCACGGCAATGCCCAGGATCAGCTGGGCCAGATCATGAAACGCGGCAAACTGGTCATTTTCGGCGACGTGGGCCAGACGTTCATGTACGGCGCCAAGGGCGGTGAAGTCTATGTAATGGGCAATGCCGCCGGCCGTCCGCTGATCAATGCGGTGGGCCGTCCCCGGGTCGTCATCAACGGCACCTGCCTCGATTATCTGGCCGAATCCTTCATGGCCGGTGACCCGCTCAAGGGCGGCGGATTTGTCATTCTCAACGGCCTCGAGTTCGACCCCGACGGCAACGTGCACCCGCTGCCCTCACCCTATCCGGGAGCCAATCTTTTCTCCCTGGCCTCCGGCGGGGCCATCTACCTGCGAGACCCTCACCGGCAGGCCATCGACGAGCAGCTCAACGGCGGCCAATTCGTCGACCTCACCCACGCCGACTGGGATCTGATTCTCCCCTACCTGCAGGAAAACGAACGCCTGTTCGGCATTTCCATCGAAAACGATCTGCTGATGGTAGACGGGAAACGAAGATCGTATGACACCGTTTACCGCAAAGTGCAGGCGCTTAAAACGGCCGTCCTGGCTGCGGAATCTGTAGGCTCTGAAGAATGGGGCGAAGAATGGGAGGACGGAAAAAAATGATGAACATCGAACATCGAACGTCCAACATCGAATTTTGAATGTGAAAAAAGATGCATAGAGTACGACGGAATTCCTTGATCCGGAATACGGTCCAAAGTATATTCTCCTTATACCCTGGACCTTAAGCCGTATACCATCCCTTCCTAATCCCTCACTCCTGTCTTTTCCTATGAGCTATCAGCTAAACGCTATGAGCCAACGCCCCAGGCGTTCCATCCAGCATCAAGGATCCAGTATCCTGAATTACAAAACTCCTCGATCTTATTGATCAGTCTTTCCGTTTTTTCCTATGAGCTACGAGCCATGAGCTATGCGCTATTCCAGCTACGAGCTCACGCCGCAGGCGTATCATTCAGCGTCCATCGACTTTAAATTCCGGTGTCGAGATTTCCCGGGGCATATCATCCCAGGGGTTGTCGCAGAACCGGGCGCGGATCTTGTAGCGGCCGGGCGGCAGGTTGTCCGGCAGTTGCCAGCGGATCGAGCCCATCTGGTCGATGTCGGCAAACCGGGGGCAAGGGTCTTGCGGGGTGATGTTGAAGGCGGGTTCAAAAACGGCGACTTCCTTGGATCCTTGTTGGCCGATCCGGCGATCCAGGGTAAACGTCGCTGCAACTCCTATTGGGAAGGCGGTCATACGTATGAACCGCAGTGTGATAGGCTCCCCCGGCAAATAGACGTCGTAGTTCGAAACGATTCCGATCAGTTTGTTATAATTCGAGATTCCGGTACCCACCCCGGATGTCTTTTCATCCCACGATCGGGCCGGCCCGACATCGATGTGCACGGTCTTGCCGTGATAGTAGCCGGCCCCTCCGAAACCAAGGTCTTTGACGAATTCCCAGGTGCGCCGGGCCGGCACGCCTTCAATTATCAGGTCGGCCGCCATACCGTACTGGTGCAGGCTGGCCTTGGCGACCAGGGCACCCCGGTTGCGCAGGTTCGTGTTATACGTCGGGCTGCGGTAGCCGGAGGTAATGGTAATCTTCGCACCCGGTCTGGTACGATCGCCCAAATAATCGAGAAATTCTATCAACCGCAGGGACAGGCTCACCTTTTGAGACGTGCAGGGTGCATCGAAAACACGACAAATAGCCACCAGAGCAGCCGGGTCATAATTTCCCGGGCCTTTACGGTAGGTGCCGGCATAGGCTTTGCCGTTCTTTTCACTGAACAATCGGATGTGCCCGTCACCACTGTAGAAAAAGCGGCCCGTATCAGGTGTATTCACCTGCGACTTGCCACTTGAGGCAATCGGCCCCGCCAGGAGCAGAGCAGCCAAAAATATCGTCAGGACTGGATTCATAATTTTAATTCAGGACAATGCCGGCGAATCCAGCGGAAGATTTCATGGGATCGTCTGGCACTTTTTGATTGAAATCCAATGATCAATGGGAGCCATGACGATTCCATTGGCAGCCGCTTTCCCAGCCAGTTCGCGCCATTTGATCAAACCTGCAAAGTGACCGGGCAAAAGCGTCGCCGTCGATTTTATTTCCACCGGATAAAGACGGATATTTCGATCAATGATCAAATCGACTTCCAACCCGGCTTTGGAGCGCCAGAAGTAAAGCTCCGGCCGTTCTTTACGGTGCAAAAATGCTTTGACCCACTCAGAAACGACGAGCGTCTCGAATAGCGGTCCGATCATGGGTCCATTTAGTGTCGGCTCGCTTTGGTGAAGTCCTATGAGGAACGTTGCAATCGCCGCATCCAGAAAATAAAGTTTCGGTGTTTTGGTGATGCGTTTACCGAAATTTTGGAAATGCGGCGGGCATGACCGAGAATATACCCCGCCCCCTGTGATAATAGACACTCAGGTTACCTGTTATACGCACCAAAAAGTCGGTTGAAAGACGAAATTATGAGCCGTCTTCTTCCTCCTCCCCGACGGGCTCCCGGCCGGTTTTCAGCCCGGCGTTGCCGGCGCTGTAAAAATAGAGATAGATCGGTTTTTCGTTTCGCAGCAGGTCGATAACCGATTCGAGCTGGCACAGATTGTATCGAAGGGTGATGAAACCGCCGGACTCGGTAGGTGCGGGCAGATTGATTCCATCCGGATGAAAATAGGCTCGCCCGCGGTAACGCCCGGTTCCCGCCTCATAAAACATCAAGCCGGCGATCGCGGAATTCGGGTTGTCTATCAGCGAGCGACTCGACCACATCATCAGTTCGTATCTGTCAATGGTGTAGTAGGCCATGTTTTACCTCCTTATCCTAAAACCCCGCTGTCAAAGCACCGGTGCGCCTGGGATCGGAGGCACCGAGTAAAACACCGTTTTTGAGCATAATGCTCTGGGTGCTGCCCATTGCATTTTTCACCGCCACCTTGTGACCCATCTGCCGCAGCAGACCGATGGTATCCTGATTCAACCCAATTTCGATGCGAAGTTCATCCGGCAGCCATTGGTGGTGAACGCGCACGGCATTGGTGGCGGCGGCAACGTTCATCCCGTGGTCGATCACATTCATAATGACCTGCAATGTTGTTGTGATGATGCGGCTGCCGCCGGGGCTGCCGGTAATCAGAAACGGTTTTCCGCCTTTGGTTACAATGGTCGGCGACATGGAGCTGAGCATCCGCTTTTCCGGCGCCACGGCATTGAAATCACCCCCAATCAGCCCATAGGCATTGGGTACGCCGGGTTTGGCCGAAAAATCATCCATTTCGTTGTTGAGCAGAAATCCGGCGCCGGGCACGGTAAGTTTGCTTCCATAGCTGTAATTAATCGTGAACGTGTTGGAAACGGCATTGCCTTCCTTGTCGATAACGGAAAAGTGGGTGGTATTGTTACTTTCATATTTTCCGGGCTCACCCGGCAAGACCGTGATGCTGGGTGTCGCCCGGTATTGATCGATTTGTCCTCGCAAGGCAGCCGCATAAGACTTGGAAATCAGCCCTTTGACCGGAACAGGCACAAAATCGGAATCGCCGAGGTGCTTGGACTGGTCGGCATAGGCCAGCTTCATGGCTTCAGCCATCAGGTGGAGGGTGGCGGCCGAATTGTGGCCCAGATAGGAAATCGGATACGCTTCCAGGATGTTAAGAATTTGGACGATATGCACCCCCCCGGAGCTGGGCGGGGGCATGGAATAGATGTCGTACCCACGATAAGTTCCGCGAATCGGTTTACGCAGCACCGGTGAATACTGGGCCAGATCCTCTTTGGATATCAATCCCCCGTTGGCCTGCATGACCGCCACGATCTTGTCGGCAATGGCACCTGTGTAAAAGGCATCTTGGCCTTTTTCGGCGATCAGCCTGAGCGTTTGAGCCAAATCTTTCTGTATTAATAGCTCGCCCACATCATAAGGCTGTCCGCCTTCTTTGAAAAAAATCTGCATGCTGGCTTCACTGGCCTGCATCCTTTTTTTGGCTGCAATCAGCGAATCCCGCGTCCCCGTGTCCACCGGAAATCCCTTTTCCGCAAATTCAATCGCCGGCTGAAGGGCACGCTCAAGAGAAATCGTTCCATATTTTTCCAAAGCCATGGCCATGCCGGCCACTGTCCCGGGTACACCGGCGGCCAGGTAGCTGTAGCCTGATTTTTCCGGATCGGCATCACCCTTTTCATCCAGAAACATATCCCGGGTGGCTTTCATCGGCGCCTTTTCACGATAGTCCAGCGCCACCGTTTCTCCGGTCCCGGCCTCATGGATCAGCATAAATCCACCCCCGCCGATATTGCCGGCGCGCGGCAGGGTGACGGCCAGCGTAAATGCGATCGTAACACCGGCATCGACGGCATTGCCGCCTTCTTCGAGCACCTGCAGGCCCGCATCGGTGGCATACTCCTGCTGGGTGGCCACCATGCCCTCGCGCCCGATGACCGGGTGAAAAATGTCCTGCTGGCTGATAATCGCCGTTTCCTGGCCCGCAAGCGGGGCCGAAAAGGTCAAAATGACGATCATCATGGTGGTGGACAAGATAACCTTACCCCATTTACGATTCATCGCTTACCTCCTTTCAGTTATATGTTCCGATTGGGTTGCAAACACCCGCTGTGGAGGGGTGGGTTCGAAACCCACCCGCTTTGTTATTCGAAGACCGGAAGACCGTCAGTTACTAATGCGGCAAATAGATTAATGATTGAGAAGTGATGGCGGATAGGATGCAAACATCTCGGAAATACGATTAAGAACGATGCGCTGAGAACCACCCAAAGGCGCAGGTCATTGGCGGTCAGAGTTAAACGGACATGTACGATTATTGTTACAAAACTTGATTAAGGCGGGTCAAGTAAAATGTTGAATTTGCTATCCGGCGACAGCTCCCTGATAATCTGCTCGATTTCCGTGCGGGCGCTTTCCCTGTTGTCAACCTCAACAAGAATGTCCATCCAACCCATGCCGGTCCCCGATCGGATGAGCCTACCGATGCCTGCCTGCACGATCCGCCGGGTGATCCGATCCCGGGCTTCCAACGCTTGTCTGCCGGCCATGTCATCGCCGGGCCACTTGAAGACAATCCTGAGGGTGCTGCGATCTGCATGGTTTGTCATATCGGGTGGTCTGTCTTCGGCACAACCCAGCGCAAAAACCATAAGTACGGCCGCAAGGACCCTGGGAAAGGTGAGTTTCAGGGCCTTCATTAGGATAATCAATCGGTACATCATTAATAATTGCCGCTCGCCAGATGTGCAGAAGCGCAGCATTGCCTGGCTGCCTGTATGAAACTTAAAACGTCAAATGATACTGGATACTTGATTCTTGATACGTGATCAAGGTATTCTGTCTTAATTATTGTTCTTTGCGCCTGGCGCGCCGTAGCCTTCGGCGAAGGCGGCTCTTGGCGACATTGCGTGAGGCCTTTTTCTGGATGTTCTCGTATGCAATGGTACTGTTTTTGTTTGGATCAATCCGGGAATATTATTCACCGGGCTGTCCACTGGTTTGAAAACCGACATTAAGCTTGACATTCAAGAATACAAATTTCTATCATTCAAATCAATACAAGACCCTGACTGAGCGTACTGTTCTGCCATCAAGGTTCCATCATAAACGTGGGCGAAGAACACGGGCCGGATTATTCTCATCCACATTCTCTGATCCTGCCCGCCACTGTGTTGATCCGGCCGGAACCAAACCTGAATAGACTGACCGGACGACCCATCACGCATTCTCTGCGATTCGGCCTTGATCGATCACCGCTTGTTCAACTTTAGCAAAAGCGGTGAATAACTGCAAATAGACTAGAATGTTCAGGCATAACGTCCGGAGGCAAGAATGACCGCAAAAATGAATGCTTTGGTAAAGGCAAAACCGGAGCCGGGGCTCTGGCTGGAGCAGGTGCCCGTTCCAGAGTTTGGGAACAATGATGTACTGATCAAGATCCATAAAACCGCTATTTGCGGCACGGATATTCATATTTACAAATGGAATGCGTGGGCTCAAAAGACCATTCCCGTGCCCATGCCCATCGGGCATGAATTTGTCGGGCGGGTAGCCGAGGTCGGCAGCAATGTCCATGATTTTAAACCCGGCGACCTGGTTTCCGGAGAAGGCCACCTGGTTTGCGGTCGCTGCCGGAACTGTCTGGCCGGCCGGCGTCACCTGTGTATGCGGACCAGCGGGGTCGGCGTTAACCGGCCCGGGGCCTATGCCGAATATTTGAGCATCCCCGTGACCAACCTGTGGTACTGTGACCCGAGTATTGAGACTGATATTCTGACTTGCTTTGATCCGTTGGGCAATGCGACCCACACGGCCCTGTCATTTGATGTGCTGGGCGAAGATGTGCTGATTACCGGTGCCGGGCCCATCGGGTGCATGGCCGCCGCGATTGTCATACACGCCGGGGCCCGTCATGTCGTGGTAACCGATGTCAATCCCTACCGCTTAAAGCTGGCCCAGAACATGGGGGCCACCTTGACCCTCGATGTGCGCACCGAAACGATCGAAAACGCCCAGAAAAAGCTGGGCATGAAGGAAGGGTTTGACGTAGGCCTGGAGATGTCGGGCAGCCCGGATGCGCTGCGGGCCATGCTGGCCAACATGTGCCATGGGGCCAAGGTGGCGATGCTGGGGATTTTACCGTCTGAAGCGGCCATTGATTGGGACCTGGTCGTTTTCAACGGTCTTACGATTAAAGGCATCTACGGCCGCGAAATGTATGAGACCTGGTATAAAATGACTTCCATGATCCAGACCGGTTTGGATATCAGCCCGGTAATCACGCACCGTTTCGAATATACCGATTATGAAAAGGCATTCGAGATCATGGGGTCCGGAAAATCGGGGAAGGTCATACTCGACTGGGCCGCATAGGCCGCCGGATAATGTCACCGGTTGAAAAAGGAAGCCATCAAGGAGAAAAATATGTACGGGAAAATGAAGGATCATTTGATCAATGAACTGGCGCAGATTCGCAGCGGCGGTCTTTTCAAAGACGAGCGCATCCTGGCCGGCCGTCAGGGCGCCAGGGTGCAACTGGCCGACGGCAGTCGGGTGATCAACCTGTGCGCCAATAATTATTTGGGCCTGGCCGGCACCCAGGAATTGGTCGATGCCTCAAAGGAAGGTTTGGAGCAATGGGGCTACGGCCTGTCTTCGGTGCGGTTTATCTGCGGCACCCAGGCGCTCCACAAACAGCTTGAGCAGAAGGTATCCGAGTTTCTGGGCACCGACGACACGATTCTTTATTCTTCCTGCTTTGATGCCAATGCAGGCCTTTTTGAAACCTTGCTCGGTCCCGATGATGCGGTTATCTCCGACGAATTGAATCATGCCAGCATCATCGATGGCATTCGGCTCTGCAAAGCCCGCCGACTGCGCTACAAGAATAACGACATGAAGGACCTGGAGGCCAGGCTGAATGAAGCCCAGGAAGCTCGGTTTCGCCTGATTGCCACCGACGGTTCCTTCTCCATGGACGGTATCATAGCGAATCTGAAAGGCATCTGTGACCTGGCCGAACGCTATGAAGCCCTGGTCATGGTGGACGATTCGCACTCCACCGGTTTTATCGGAACGACCGGTCGCGGCACTCCCGAATATCATGGTGTCACAGACCGGGTCGATATTATTACATCCACCTTCGGTAAAGCACTCGGTGGGGCCTCCGGCGGGTTTACCAGCGGACGCCGGGAAATCATCGATATTCTCCGGCAGCGATCGCGGCCTTACCTGTTTTCCAACACCCTGGCTCCCGGAATCGCAGCGGCTGTGTTTAAGGCCCTGGAAACCCTGAGCGCATCCACCCAATTGCGGGATCGCCTGGAACGTAACACCGCCTATTTTCGGGAGGGCATGCTCAAAGCCGGATTCAAGATTAATCCGGGAGATCATCCCATTGTCCCGATCATGCTGGGCGATGCCAAAGTTGCCGTGGAGATGGCCGATCGTATGCTGGCAGAGGGTGTTTATGTGATCGCATTCTCCTATCCGGTGGTACCCAGGGAAAAGGCCCGTATCAGGGTCCAGATTTCAGCCGCGCTTAAGATTGCAGAGATCGATGCGGCCATTGCGGCCTTTACCAAAGTGGGCAAAGAAATGCGTGTGATTTAAAAACCTGAAAAATTGATCCGGATGAGGCCTTTTTACCGTACTATTTATTGAGGAAATCCATTGACGGAGCGCGCTGCAAATAAAAACGGCACGTTATCGGACGGCGAGCTGCTAAACCGCCTGTTTGAGCGGGACAGTGCCGCCCTGGAAATCCTCTATGATCGCTATAGCGGGTACGTATATGCCCTGACACTGAAAATGATGGGCAGTACCAGAGAAGCCGAAGAAATTACCCAGGACGTGTTCTGGCAATTATGGAAGAACCGAATCCAATATGATCCGGAACGGGGGCGCTTCAGCACATGGTTATTTGCCATCACCCGCAATCGTTGCCTGGATCGGCTTCGGAGCATGCAGCGCAAACCGCATATCCAATCCCTGGTTGAGCACTCCCCGGAGCCGCAAAAGCAAGATGTCGAGGAAAACATATACGCTGCTGAGCGTCGTCAAATCGTGCAGCAAGCCTTAAACCTTCTTCCGGACCCGCAGCGGCAAGCCTTGGAACTGGCTTACTATCAAGGCATGACGCATAGTGAAATTGCCGGGCAGCTGGAAGTGCCGTTGGGAACTGTAAAGAGCCGCATTAAGTTGGGCATGCAAAAGCTGAAGCAAAAGCTTCGCAATATCGAGAGTAACGACATATGAATGGGCATGAAAAATACGAAGACTTGGTCGACGGCTACGCATTGGGTGTTCTGGATGAGTTTGACCGCCATCGATTTACCCTCCATCTGGCGTCCGGATGCGAAAAATGTGCTGCCGCGCTTCAGGAGGCCCGGCAGGTAACCGATGACCTCGCTTACGCTGTCAGACCGGTTGCTCCCCGAAAGGAGGTACGCGACCGTTTGTTTGAACGCATCCAATTGGATTCCGAACCACCGCACCGTCCGGATAAATCTGAAGCGCAACGCACCAAAATCTGGATGCCGATTGCCTTGGCCGCTTCATGGGTCATCGCGATCGGGCTGGGCATTCAGGTTCACTTGCTCTCGCAGGGAATTGAAACAGAGAAAAAATCCCGCCTGGCAATTGAAAAAAACCTCGTCCAACTTCAGGAATCTTTCGATGTTTTTATTGCACCCCGGACCCAGACCGTATCCCTTGCAGGGCAGGGATCGGCCGCCAGTGCCCAGGCCAAAGCGTTTATCGATCCTGCCAAACGGCGTCTTTTTCTTTATGTGTACAATCTGCCGCCCACCCCGCCGGGCAAGACATACCAGCTGTGGATCATCGTAGCAGGAACCCCTGTCAGCGCCGGTATTTTTGGTGTCGAGCCGGATGGGAGCGCCCGCTTTGATGCCCGGACCCTGCCGCGTTTTGAAGGCACCGTCACCGTGGCGGTCACCGTTGAGCCGGCCGGGGGCGTGCCCCAACCCACCGGACCGATGGTCCTGCTGGGTACCTAATGCCCCCCGTGGGGGCCTTTCCATCCCGAAATTTATTCTGCGCATCGAATCTGAAAAAAAATAATCCAATTTGTCATTTCCACCGTATCACTTAGCACAAGGGTCAGATGGGTCGACATCTATAAAGTTATAGATTGTTCATCCGGCCGGAAGATGTTCGGACCGCTGACCTGACCCTGATATTTCACGCCCCTGAGGCATTCATGCCCTGAACGCACAGCCCACAGGGTATAGGCAAATCGATTCAATAAAGTACTTTTTTGCTGTTATCAAAGAAGTTGCTCAAATAAGGAGACGTAGACATGAAACGATCAGTTGTTATAAAGACTTCATCAATATGGGTGTTTGCAATGCTTTTGGCCATTTCAGCAGTTCCGCTGCTTTTGGCATCAAATCACCGCGAAGCCCCGATCACGGCATTGGACCACAAGGCCGACATCACGGATGTGTACGCTTTTGTCAGTTACAGCGAGGATCAACAGCCCGGAACCCCACCTGAAAAAGTGACCCTGATCATGGCCGTGGACCCCTTGCTGGAGCCGGCGAACGGCCCCACCGGGTTTCCTTTTGATCCTGAAATCCGATATGAAATCAAAATTGACAACAACCATGACGCCCGGCCGGATATCATCTACCGTTTTCAGTTTTCTACGGAGTATCAACTTCCGGACGTATTTACGGCGCTGGCCGGATTCGGTGACAACGGTGCAACCGATCCCGAAACCGGTGCATTGGTGGTCCCCCCTCAAATCCGCAGCTTCGACAATCCGGGCTTGAATCAACGCCAGACCTACACGGTCACCCGCATCGATGTTAAGCGTTACGGCAAAAAGGGCTGGAAAAAAGCCAAAAAGACACACATCAGGGACATAGATAATTATCCGCTATATGCCGTACCGGTGAATGCCGGACCACGCACCGTCGACTATAATGCGTTGTTTGAGGCCTCCATCTATAGTGATTTAAATCTGGAAGGGGTTTCGGTCTTCGCCGGAACGGTGGACGATCCTTTTTTCATCGATCTGGGTGCGGCCTTCGATACGGCCAACTTCCGTACCTTGGGCAGCGGCGTTCCCGGTGTTTTGACCGATGACGAAGATATCGCCGTATTGAATTTCGCCAGTGATACGGTCTCGGGCTATGCTGTCAATGTGATGGCCATCGAAGTGCCCATTGCCATGTTGACGCGCACCGGAAAAGTTGAACCGTCTAACTCCCCGGAGGCCACCATCGGTATCGTGGGCACGACCTCCCGACCGAAACGGACGATTCGACGCTCTCCCAAACCGGCCTTCAATATACCACCCTATCGGCAGGTTCAGCGATTTGGGAACCCTTTGATCAATGAACTCATTATCGGCATTGGCTCCAAAGATCGGTTCAGTATGGATAAACCTAAAAACGATGGGCAGTTTGCAGATTTCTTCCTGGATCCGCCCATCGCCCAGATCGTCGAAGCCCTCTACAATGAATTGCTGCCGGGTGCTTTGGATGTGCCTGAGGCCGATCGCACCGATCTATTGCCGCTGGTTCAATATATGCCGCCGATCGCCGCCGCCGGAACCCCGTCGGGACCAATTGCAGACTTAATGAGGCTGAACACCGGCGTGCCGGCCACCCCCTTGGACGAGGCCACGCGACTGGGCCTCATCGGCGGTGATCCGGCCGGCTTTCCCAACGGTCGACGCTTATTTGATGATGTGGTGGATATCGTGCTCCGGGTGGGAGTGGGTGGTGTTCTGATTCCGGAATTTAATGACTTTCCGAACAACCGCCTGGGTGACGGCGTCAATGTCAACGATACGCCATTTCGGACCACTTTTCCTTATGTGGCCAACAGCCCTGATGGCCGCAATCGTCGCCATATCGATCCCGGCGAACAGTTCCCGGACGGTCGCTATGTCCCCGTGGATTAATCTCTTTGAATGTCAATGGAACCCATGGCCGGCAGCCGCATGGCTGGATAAGATGCGGTGCCGGTCAGTTCAATGGGGGAGGCAAGGTTTGTCCTGTTGAAAGGAAGCTGTGTTATGAAATGCCATATTATTGTCACGACAGTCCTGATGCTGGTGCTGGCGGCCGTTGCGGTGCCGGCCGCTGCAACACTCAGCCCGGCCCAGAAAAAATTGGCCTGGGCCCAGAAAGAAATCCGTAAAAATCCGAACCGTTTTCAAATTTATAACGCACAGGCTATGGCTCTATCGCAAAGGGCACGCGAAACGGGCAATCCGCAATACTATATCCAGGCCGGGAAGGCCCTCGACCGATCACAGCAATTGGCGCCCGACAATTTTAACGCCCAAAAAATTCGGGTTTGGCTTCTTCTTGGCCAACATGAGTTTGCCCGGGCGCTGGGTGCAGGCGTACAAATCAATAAGCGCATGCCTGATGATGTCATGGTTTACGGCATGTTGACCGACGCCCACATCGAGCTGGGGAACTACCGCGAGGCCGAAGCCGCTGCCCAATGGATGCTGGATCTGCGCCCCGGAAACATACCGGGTCTGACGCGGGCCGCTTATCTGAGAGAGCTGTTCGGCGACCATGACGGCGCCATTGAATTCATGGTACAGGCCTACAACAGGACGCCCGCGCATGAAGATGAACAGCGTGCCTGGCTTTTGACGCAGATCGCCAATTTGCACCGAACCGACGGTAACTTGATGTCCGCAGATCGATTGCTGCGCAAGGCCCTGACCATCTTTCCGGATTACCACTATGCCCTGGCCGGCCTGGCAAAAGTTTGCGCAGACCAGCAGGACTTTGAAAAATCCGCCGAATTATACCACCGGCATTATAAGGTCGCCCCCCACCCGGAAAACCTGTACCTGTGGGCAAAAGCATTGACGCGGGTCGGAAGAAGCAAAGAAGCTGGGGTGGTTTTTAATAGATTTGAGGAAAAAGCCCGGCTCGAAATCCATCGCATGGACAATGCCAATCGCGAGTTGATCCTTTATTATGCCCAAGAAGGTCAAAACCCGGCCGAGGCGTTACGAATCGCAAATATCGAATTTGGCCGCAGGCATGATGTTCACACCCGCGATATCCTGGCATGGGCGCTGTATGCCAATGGGAAATACGAAGAGGCTCGTCGTCAGATGGAAACAGCCCTGGCAGTCGGTATTCGCAATGCGCGCTTTTTCTACCATGCCGGGGCCATAGCCGCCCAACAGGGCGATACCCGAGCCGCCCTCGGTTATTTCAGGCAGGCAATCGACCTGAATCCGCACTCGCAGTGGGCAGTTGCTGCTGATAAGGCCAAAGCGGCGTTGCAGAGCAAAAAAGACTGCCTCTAGGCTGCTGCCTTTTAAATATTCCCGGATTCCCCAAAGCTCGCCGGGGTTGGACTCAATGCAATTTGTTTTAAGTCGCGAATGATTGGGGAATAAAAAGGGGCATTCTTAATATTTTTAGATTAGTATAGAAATTGAGATCGCTTAAAGAAAAAAATATTTTTATGTCCCGAAAAGTTCTTCACACCGGTACAACAGCATGGCCCATCAATACCTTCAGTATTTATTATTTTTATATTTTATAGTACAATGTATTACTATATCATCCGGCTTTAGCGTGCTTTGCGCCTTATCGCTTAGCGATGGCCGGTTTCGTCCTGGTCCGTCCGGGCAAAAATCCTAAATTATCTGTTTCAGTCTGGGTGGTCTGGGGCTAATTTTAACGTTTAATTCGTGTTAATCCGTGTAAACCTGCCGGTGCGTAGCCTTTAGGCGAAGCCTGGTTCGTGGACATCTAAATTGTTGAAACGATTCCATCTCGCCATCATCATCCTGCTGCTTTTCACAGGACCGGTGCGGGCCGACTTTGCGTCCGAGGTCATCGACCTGGTCAACGCCGAGCGCATGACACATGGTTTAAAACCGCTTGGCTACGACGCGGATCTGGCCGCGGCCGCCCGCCTTCACTCGCTCGACATGGGCCAGCAGAACTATTTCAGTCATGACAGCCAGGACGGCACCCGGTTCTTCGAACGCATTATCGCTGAAGGCTATGATTACAATACATGCGGCGAAAACATCGCCGCCGGCCAACCGACCCCGGAAGCTGCGGTTCAAACCTGGATGAACAGTTCCGGACACCGTGCAAATATTCTCAACCCGGATTTCTGCGACATCGGTGTTGGCTATGCATTGGTAGCCGGCAGCACATACAACCAATACTGGACCCAGGATTTCGGCCGTAAATCCGGCGTGGCCCAATGCCCCGATGTCGCCTCGCCGCCGCCCGGGAGCAATGATCCGGTAAGCGGAGAAAGCGGTGGCGGCTGCTTTATCGACAGCACCGCTGTCGGTGAAAGTGGAAGCGCCTGGCGCCATATCGGCTTGATTGTTATCGGATTGGTATTTTTAACAGGTATAACCACTGAATTCGGATGGAGGTCAATATGCAGGTAAAAAAGGTTTCATTCGGCTGCGCCGTCGGTCTGGCCCTGAAGCTGTTCGTCTTTTCAGTCTGCGCCGGTGCAGCCGACCCGGTGCCCATCACGCCCCTGGCCATCAACCAGTGGCATGAGATTCGCACCTCGCAGACACCACTGGAATTGTCGCAGCAACCGGAAATGTTACGCAGCATTGTTCGCCGAACCGAACCGTATGTGTCCATTTACACTTTCCAGCTGGTAAAAGGCGCAGCCTATACCTTTCAATCCGAGTATCCGGGAGATCATAAGATCGGTTCTGCCTGTTTGAGAGGGTTGAACCCGTTTGCACCGAATACAAGCTACAATTATCCGGATGGCACCACTCCGATCATGTTTTGCAGGAATCGCGGGTTTCCGGGCGGAAACATCAAGGGGCATCTTTTCGGCAGAAAGGTGAACTTTCGGGTATCTAAAAAAAGTCAGCATGGCCGCGCCTGGTTGGTCGTGACTTCCGAAAAGCCCAAAGTGACCTACCGCATCCGGATGATCCATCCGGCCGAACCGGATGACGTGATCGCCAAAAGTGGCGGCTATCACATCATTCCCGGTCTCGACCCCATTCATGGCTGGAGTAACGTCTATAAAGATTCCTTCTGGTTGGGATACACACGGGGTGAAAAGAACCTGCAGATTTCAGAACCTTCCGTCTCCGTCACCGTACCTTCGCCTCCCGCAGCATCGATGGACAGGATTGAAGATATGACCGGCAGCTGGGAATTTCTGGACGACGAGGATAAGCCTTACGTCTGGCTGACGCTGATTCAGGAGGGAAACCGGATACGCGGACGTGCCCGCTATGAGAAAGGCGATGCCGCTGTCGAGGGCCGCATAGAAAATGGACACATTAAGATCTCGTTTATATACGATAATCCCGAAGTTCTCGAGCAATGGCTGCCAAAACAGGTTAGCAAACAAGTAGTGGGAATCCGTTCCAGCGTCGATCTGCAGCCGGAGCCTGATTCGAATGTCCTGAAGGGAACATTTAAGGGGTTCTGGGTCGTCTGGGACGGCAGCTACCGGGTAAAAGCCAGATATGATGCTGAACAGGCTGTCGCCAATAATAAGTCCACTCCCAGGCCACGCTGGTTGCGGCGAACGGGTGAACCACCGGTCCCGCCGGCAGCCGGCAAAACCATTACCGGTTTTACCCTTTGGATCGAAGCCGAGGATGATACCGGCAACAGGATGGCAACAAAATCCTCCGGCGAGCACAGCAGTTACCCTCATTCCAGTCGCGGGTACTGGTATATGGCCAGCGGCGGCGACTGGATTGAACACCGCTTCGATATCCCTCAAACCGGTGAATACACCATCTGGCTGCGCGATTTTGACGACAGCAAGCATCCGCCCGACCGGCGCAGCGTTCGGATCTCAATAGACAGCGTCGACAAAGGGGTATTGTCGGCCCACACCCGTACCGATGATCGCCTGTGGCAGTGGAACCGGGCCGTGCGCACAAGTCTCAACGCCGGAAGCCATACTTTAAGATTAACCAAAGACCGGACCACCAGTGCCGCGGCATTGATCGACTGTATCTTCATCGCATCGGATGGAAATGCGTTGCCACCCTGGCCGATGATCGCCACTGCACCGATCGATGGGACCGGACCAACGACGCCGGCTCCGGTGACCGAGCAGCAACCCATCGAAGCGGGCGACTGCCTGGATTGCCTGAAACCTTTTCTGGCCGCCCTGAAAAACGCCGACTACGAAAAAGCCAGAGCTTTGTCTTCCAGTAATTTTCTGAACGCAGTCAGTGCAAAAGATTTTCAGGCATTCAGCCAACAGCTGCAACAATTCGGCAATTATTCCATGGTCGCCGGGACCTGTTATCCCCTGGATGACGGCCAGTTTGAAGCGATTGCCGTGCTGGAAAACGAAAACAAACGAACGGTCACCGTGCACGCAGCTGTCGTAAACGACACTATCGACCGGTGTGTGACCAGATGGGGGATCCAATGAAAAAGACATTTCATACAGTTTCACTGTCTAACCGCCTGCTGCTGCTTGTATGTCTAATGCTGCTGCCGCTTCAGGCTGCCATCGCCCAGACCGAAGCGGAGGTTCGCAAAACAGCAGACAGGCTGATAGCCGGTCTCGAGCAGAAAGCCGCCGACCTGCGTCGGCTGGAGGCTAAAAACCCGGGCAGCGGTGCCGGCCGGCTCGCTGATGACCTGGAAACCCGGCTTCGGGCCATCAAGCAGGCGGGTGTCAAGCCGGGCACGACTCTCTATGACAAAAATGCCGCCGCCTATGTCAATATGGGCAACACGATCCGGATCACACACAACTTTTTCGATGACAAGCTTTATGACGATAAGGCCCGTCAGGCGATCCTCCTGCATGAGGCGAAACATCTGGAACAGCCGCTGTGGGAGCGCGAGCTGTTGTTCTTTTCCCCGGATCTTGAGCGTGATGCGTATAAGGAAGAGTACAAATGGCTCGTGGTGCTTGACGGCAGCGGGTTCGAAAAATACAACGTTATGGAGGCACTCAGAGTTGATTATGGTGTCATTCGATCCGATGATGACACTGCCGGACTGCACGAAGAGTTAGGCCTGACGCCGGAACTGCTGGTACTGATCAACGGCGACGGTGGTCAGGACCGAGCGGTTCAAAGCAGTCAACCACACGAAAACCAGTTCTATGCTTTTCGCCTGCCGGCCGACTGGAACGTGGAGTTCGGAACACCGGGCGACACCAAGCAACGCTATGTGCATATGAACAAGGAAGTCAAACGCCATCTGCTGTCCGACGGCAGTGTTGGTGCGTCAATGGGTGTCTACCTGACATTAGGGGAAGTTATCGGGGCCGCTCACTTTGGCCCGAGTGTTGAAAAACTCTGCAATGACGAACTGGAAAAGGACCGGAAGTGGGATTTTTCAGGCGGCAAGGACAAACGAACGTTTTCAAATGTCAACCGAATCCTGTCAGGAAGATCGGCCGCTGGGTATCGGAAGGTCGTTACGGAGGAAAATGGCGATGATCCGCCAACGGTAACGATCGCCGAAAAATACTATTTTAAAAAGGATCAGGTTTACTACTACACTGATTTCAGTTATCGCAAGGATTTTCTCAAGGCTGTCAGCAGCGGCTATGATACGTTCCTTGACAGTCTCGTGGTTAAGTAAAGCACCGTCAGCTGCCGCGGGGCCCCCGATGGGGCCCTGCATTTTCCTGTCCGCGGTACAAAAAGATGGAGTAACGCTCGAATAGTGGACTGAAGGCATTGCAATAAAAGATGTTATTCGCAATTCGAGCGTTGATCACCGCTGATTATGGTCCTGAGGTAATTTAGAGCGTTTGTCAGAATAACGTTCCGATATGGGTCCTGAGAATGTGCAGACCATCCCGATGGCATTCATCTGATCGGCCGTAGCTCAGAGAAAAATCAAAAAAAGATAGAATTCCTTTCACCAGTTTCAAATTTCCAGTTTCAAGTTTCAAATATTAGACAGCGCGCAAGCGCTTCCACAACCCTGGCCCAGAACTGGCTACAGATCGGATCTCGAATTATATGAGCAATGAAAATAACCTTGACATAAATACCCCGTTTTTCGCCTGAGCACCAGGGCGGGCCCTGGCCCAGAACTGGCTACAGATCGGACATCGAAATGTCAGGCTTTTAAAAGTAATCTTTACAAATGCCACTATTTTTCGCTGAAGCGCCAGGGCAGGCTCCGCACTCCGAACTCCGCACTCCGAACTTTTTCCATAATTGTTCCTGCTTGCTTTTCAACTGGCGTAGGGTCTATCTAAACGGAACATATTTTTAAAAACAGATTTATTTAGCCATAGCCGGCCCGGTTGCATCCGGCCCCATGATACTTAGAGTTAGCAGTATAATTGTTAGAAATGTGTTCTGAATTGAGCACATTGAAAACAGCAAAAAATACGGTAAACGATCAAATCCCCAATAAAGACGTTTTCGTGGGAGTAGCCATGCAATTGAACAATGACCGCCAGAACCACAGCCAGAAGATCAGAATTTTTGACATCTTTATCATTCTGATGTGTTTTTACGTATTGGCAGAAGGCGTCAGCAACGCCGGCAAAAAAAAATACGAACCGCTGGTCAGCAGCCAGTCTCATACGGGTAAATATGTAACCGTCGACTTCGTGCTGGAATATCAGTACGACTATCAGCCGCAGCCAGGACAGGCATCTGAAATGGTTTTCAATGCGTCCCTGCGGCGCAAGGCCAAACTGGACTCACTGGACATCTGGATTGCTTTTCTGGATGACAGCGGAAAGCGTCTAAAGCGCTATAACGTGTTTGGTTCCGGTGCGGGCAGGGGCGTTGCCAACCGATCCTTCGAAGTCAAATTCAAAGTCCCGCCGGGAGCAAGCCAATTTGGATTTACTTCAATATCCAGAGAAAAACGTGACATATTTTAAACCACAATGGCGACTTGCATGTGGGTGGAATTAGGGTGCATCCAGATTATTACCTGAATTTTAGCGATTGATAGAGCACCGGTTGATCCGTAATGTTCCAAATTCGATGGCGCTAAACTGACCGACCCCCGTCTTGCAGACGCGGGCCGGTCAGTTTTTTCATTTTTGGATATGCTTGCCGCGCACCGCTTCAGTGACGACGGATTCGGATTGAACTTGTCCGCCGTGACCTCCGGTGACGCTGGATCGGAGGCTATTTTTTAACCAGGCTTATTTATTCACCTTACGGGTCACGTAATAGGAGTAAAAATCCTTCGTATTGGTTTTAACCACATCCTGGATCAAAGGACCATATTTTTCCTTGGGATCATTGACCCCAAAACTGATCGGGCCTGCATTATTCAGATTTACATTGGCCACCGATTGTTTGCCCGTCGTTGATTTCGTCCACCTGGTGGCGCCTCTGTTGGCCTCCCAGAGCCTGGTATTCAAGGCCCCTTCGATATAGGCTTTTGCACTCATGGATTTTAGATTCGTCGACAGTTTAATACTGGGCTTTACTTCGCTAAACTTCATATAGCCGGTAAACAGAGCATCAACCTGGTAACTTTTCCCAATCGCTTTGACACTTTGCGAATCGAGCCGTTTGCGTTTAACTTCACGGAGCAGTTGCCGCTCGGCACCGAGTTCTACAAAACGCACGTTCGGTTGTGCGGACTGAACCGACTGCATGAAGTTTTGGGTGACCATGGGTTCAAGATTTTCTTTCGAATTGCCGGAAAACTCGATAATGCCGATCGTTTGATAGTCTGTCAGATCCACTTTGGGAGGTACCCGAACTCTTTCCGTGTGTGAACAGCCCACCATCAAAAGTACGGCTAATGCTGCCAAAACAAAAAACAACCGGTTGCTTGCAACGTGCTTCAAAATACCGTGTGCTGGTAACGCTTTCATTTTTTACTCCTTTTGGTTTCCCTGGGTGTTTTAGGTAGATGGTTCTCATACGGCCTGGACGAAAAAACCAATAAGGGATCATAGTTTGCAAAATATATACCGGAGAATAATATTTTTATATGCAGTAATTTCTATTAGTTGTCATACCAGCGTCATAAAAGCCGACATCAACGTGTCAATATCTGGCGGCAGAAGAATAGGTGTCCAATCTTGATTGGTGATTAATTTCAAGTAAGATGCCCGGGTTTTGATGAAAAATATCGACCTGGACGAAAATCGCTTGAATGATTAATTAAATACAACAATTCGATTTGATCTCAAGATTTTGTTGGGGGGGGGGGGGAAATTATATGCGTTTTTTTTTTATTTTTATTCAAAATTCTATTTATTTAAACGTAAAAGGGCAAAACAACAGGATTTTTTAAAAATGGTTTTT
>Ga0126335_1000175_pt1 | contig 30049 bp, 30 predicted proteins | sample OlaspJWI45metaG_FD_108409 | JGI IMG/M metagenome (GOLD analysis project Ga0126335, IMG submission 108409) | Marine gutless worms symbiont microbial communities from Oahu, Hawaii - Olavius sp. 1 OAHU.JWI-45 metaG | ecosystem: Host-associated > Annelida > Digestive system > Unclassified | place... | reverse complement strand
CCTATCGTACCAGAAAACTTAAAAACTTACAAGAGGCAAGCCTCTTGGCGTTCGCGAGGGAGGGAGAGAGAACGTAAATCCCCCCACCCACCAAATCAAAAAAATGAAATGATAAGTACGGGAAATTTACATTCGACCAAAGACCCTAAATCAAACAAGACCCCATGGCGCACGGTCGGTCGGTCAATCGAACGGTCAAGATTATAGTAAAAAATCTTAACAAGTTGCCATATTCAGTTTTTACTAACTGTGAGCTTCGGCTAAGGCAACTTTCACCCCTCCGCCGGTCGCTATCGCTCATCACCTTCTAACGACAAGCCTACCCAAGGCAGACATTCTTTCCTTCTCATTCTCTTAAATCCAAAAAAGGCGATAAAATATAAAAAAAGTGATTGTTTTTGATTGCTATTATTCTTAAGTACGCTTATACTCTTCATATCTGTTCTATCGTTCTCTTAAAAATCCAAATAGGACAGATCACCATATTAAAGAGCCTCTGATCGTATTCACCTTACGGTTAGAGGTTCTTTTTCGCGTTTTAAGAACTTCAGACCAAACTTCGGACCATAGAAAATCAAAGATAATGGGATTGATAATGGAATTGATAATGGAAATATTATTTGCTCTAAATCCTTTAGACCGAACAAAATAACCAAGATTAGTTGAAACCATAATTGAAAGAATATAAAACTTAACAAATTATGTCAAGAGATCTAAGCATAAAAATATGTTTTTTTGAACTTGTACAATTTAAAAATATTATGTAGAGTATTTGTGGATTCTGGGGTTATTATTTTGGAATGGAAAATGTTAGTTGAAACCACTGTTCCCTTATACGCGCGTTGATAAGACGCCAGACCCCGGAATCCATCTTCCAATCTTAAATCTTAAAAAACCAAACAAATTCCAAATTCCCCAAAACGACCCCCAAAACACCTATATATACTGACACTTTAAAACCTCGTCCATCACTTTTTCTCAGAATTCACTAAAAACAAACCTTTCTCTCTTTAGTAACTCTATCCATGATACCAAAACATATCTTTTCAAACTCAAACTACAACTTTTAAGACAAAAAATTAAGATTGAAAAAAGATATGATATAAAACCCAAATTCAGTAAAACACACCACACAAAACATAACTCCAAAACCCCCAAATTTAATGTATGATAAAGGTAAGATATAAAGATTAAACTTACTACAAGATAAAAGGTGACATACGTCGAGTGTTTAATCCTTTCTTAGAAAGGAATTAAAAGTATGACAATTTTTTTTAGATCTTACCATTGTCATACCGCCTTTTTTGTTACAAAAAGAGCGAAATTTATTTGTCTGATACTTTCAGACAAATAAATCAAAATCATCTGATAATTTTCAAAATTCTACAAATTTGAAGACCAAAAATTCCTTCCCCAAAAAACCCCTGAAAAACCACGAAAATGATCTTACGAAAACACAAAATACCTATATATGCACCTCCACAACCCACTAAAAACCAAAAAAAAGCCTCAAGAAGTACAAATAAGATGATATCTGAGATCATTTATATGTTAAGAAGACAATTCTACCCAATTTCAAACATTAATGATGAGAATTTAAATAAATATCAGTAAATAGTAGACCCCGATAACAAGACCCAGAGCCCAACATGCACCATCAGTAAACCATTAATCAACACCGTTTAACGATTAAACCAACAGAAATATTATAATTATTTTCGCTAATCTCTTTGATCGGCACAAGCCGCGCAAAATGCTCGATGTCTTTGCGTTCAGAAAAAGCATGCAGAACCTTTTTCCGGTGTTCGTCCAACAGCTTATTTTTATTGCCACTGCGGTAAAATTCCTTAGAAGCATCAATAAACAAAATAGCATCATCAATTTTGGATTTCCTTAAGACGACGATACAAGTAGCGATAGTGGTGCCGAAAAAGAGATCGGGAGGAAGCTGGATCACTGTATCGACATAATTGTTATCAACCAGGTACTTGCGGATTTCCTTTTCCGCACCTCCGCGATAAAGCACGCCGGGGAATTCAACAATGGCTGCCGTGCCGTCTACCGCCAGCCAGCTCAGAATATGCATGGTGAAGGCCAGATCGGCCTCGCTTTTAGGTGCGAGCACACCCGCCGGAGCATAACGAAGATCATCCATAAGTTCAGGATTATCCTCACCCTCCCACTTGATTGAGTAAGGTGGATTTGAGACGATGGCATCAAAAGGCTCTTTATCCCAATGCGCGGGATCTGTAAGAGTATCACCGTGGGCAATATCAAACTTCTCATAATTTATATTGTGCAAGAACATGTTAATACGACAAAGGTTGAAGATGATCGGGTTGATTTCCTGACCGAAAAACCCCTGGCGTACCTTGTCATGGCCAAGGACCTTGACGAACTTGAGCAAAAGCGAACCAGAACCACAGGCGGGATCATAAACCTTGTTGACTTCGCTCCTGCCCATCACGGTAATACGAACAAGCAGCTCAGATACTTCTTGCGGAGTGAAAAACTCACCTCCAGACTTACCCGCATTTGAGACATACATTCTCATCAGATATTCATAGACATCGCCGAACAGATCATCACCGCCATTACTCAGAGACATATTACCGATGGCTTCAAGCAGGTTAACAAGCTTCTCGTTACATTTGGTCACCGTTGAACCAAGTTTGATGCTATCGACATCAAAATTTTTGAATAAACCCTTAAAACTGTTTTCACTCTCGGCCCCTTGGGCTGATTCCTCGATATTCTTAAAAATTTGATCCAAGGTTTCATTGAGCTTGTCATCATCTCTTGCTCGTTCCCGAACATTACCAAAAAGCTCTGAAGGCAGGATGTAGAAACCCTTTTCCGCGACCGTTTCAATGCGACCTCTTTCGGCCTCTTCATCACTAAAGCGTGAGTAATCGAAACCCAGGTCGCCTGCTTTGTGCTCATGTTCATTGATGTAACCGACCAGGTTTTCGGAAATAAAACGATAAAAAAGCATACCGAACACATAGCCCCTAAAATCCCAGCCATCAACACTACCGCGTAGATCATTCGAGACACGCCGGATTGTTTTATAGAGCTCATTACCTTCGATTTCTTCATTATTCTTCATTTAAACTCAATCCCCTCATATAACGACGTACTAATTTGGTTTAATAGATTTTGAATTTTCAAACTCAACCAAACGTTCATTAGTAAGCTCGCAATATTTATTAGATATTTCAGCGCCAATCCATTTACGACCAAGAATCTCTGCTGCAACCGCTGTTGATCCACTTCCCATAAATGGATCAAATACAATTCCAGATATTGTTGAAGAAATACACCGTTGCGCCAATTCAACAGGGAAAGGTGCAGGGTGGTCTATATTTCGCGTTTGTGGTATTTCCCACACATCGCCCTGAGCATTTACTTTAGGTGCAAGTTTGAACTTAGGTTTTGCTATAAGATAGATTACCTCATATGTGGGTAAGAAATATCCTGCATTAAAATTAATTCCCCCTTTTCTTCGCCAAATTATTATTTGACGTACAGGAAAACCCTCAACAATGTCTTGCCTATCCTGTAAAAGACCCTTTTGAACTCTCCACTTATGATTATAGAAAATAGCCCCATCATCTTTTAAAATGCGCATCATATTTTTCAAGCATTCGCGCTGCCATGCAACATATTCGTTATAAGGCATGTTATCATCATATGAAGCATAACCATCAAGCAAAGCTGCATTAGTCCATTTTCCACCTCTACCATCTTTCAATCCATTACCTGTACTGTTCTTTAAATTATATGGAGGAGATGTAACGACCACACTTATTGACTCAGAAGGTAATCTTTTCATCAAGACAATACAATCCACCTGATGAACCTTGTTAAACCACTTATTCAACATTCTCTATATTAACTCAACCCAATTAATTTCAAACTACTTCCATTCCACTTCCACGGAATCATTTGATACCAAACCAATATAACATAACCCTTCCAAAAACCACCTGAAACCTATAAATAGAACCATTTCAGACATCTTTTCTTTCCCAATATTCACTAAACACAGGCTCTATATTCACACCCAATTGACAAACATACTTTCTCAATTTTTCCATAGACAACTTATCCCAAAAACACTCCGGGAATCCTGGAACAAAACCACAAAAAAAATCTGGAATTTCCGAATTAAAACCCTTAAAGAAATCACCCTCCTTAACTACATCTCTTCCCAAAAAATAACCAAATACATCCCTTCTTGATAAACCAGTCTTCATCGCAACAAACTTAATCATTTTAAATTCTAATGAAGGCAAATTAAATATAAAAGTATTCAACAATCTTTCTTTCGTGGCATCCCCAAATTCACTAAGCAAAGGCTTTACAGACTTATCCATCTCATATAGATAACGTATAGTCTTTTCCTTAGACAACTTATCCTTAAAACATTCAGGAAACCCCGGAACAACCCCATACAATAATTCCGGAATATCATTATAAATCCTTTTAGGGAAAATAAACTTAAAAATTCCAAACATAAACCCCGGAAGATGAAAACCCAAAACATCCTTCACTAAAAAATAACAGAACACATGCACATTTGATAAACCAACCTTCTCCGCAACCTCCGCAAACTCCGCAACATCAGGAAAAATACACTTAGAAATCCCAGACATAAACCCCGGAAGATGAAAACCCAAAACATCCTTCACTAAAAAATAACAGAACACATCCACATTTGATAAACCAACCTTCTCCGCAACAAACTCAATTACTCGTAATTGCAATAAAGACAAATTAACTGTATAAGTACTCCACCATCCTTCTTTCATAACATTCTCAAATTCACTAAGCAAAGGCTCTACACGCTTATCCAACTCATATACATAATTTATAGTTTTTTCCTTAGACAACTTATCCTTAAAACATTCAGAAAACCCCGGAACAACTCCATAAAAATATTTCAGAACATCATTATGAATTATTCCTTTAGAAAAAACAGACTTAGAAATCCCAGACATAAACCCCGGAAGACGAAAACCCAAAACATCTTTCACCAAAAAATAACCCAAAACTGCTATATTTGATAAACCAATCTCCAACGCAACAAACTCAATTACATCTGCGCGAAATGAAGACAAATTAGCTATATGAGTATCCCACCATTCTTTTCCCTCAAAATCCATAGATCAGACTCCTCTTACTAAATCCAATCAAATCTAAACTACCTACATCATACAACACTCACAAAATAAAAGCAATGACTTAAAAGATAATATATCAATTTCTTTTTATAGAATACACAAAGATAATTCTTTCAAAGACTTATCAAAAACCATCGAACCATAAGATCAAAAAACATGATTCTTACCTCCCGTCAAAAGAGTCGAGATTATAGCTGTCATTACCGGCGGACATACCGCATTACCGAGCAGTTTAATCCGGTCTCTGCGCGTTCCTTGTCCAAATAAATAATCTGATGAAAAACCCATAATCTGTTGTATTTCCGGGACCTGAAGCATACGCATTTCATAGGATTTTTCTGTTGGACGAACGTACGCAAACCTATCCAATGTGGTTAATGTCCTGAGTGGAACATCAATCGACTGCCATCCTCCCGAGCCATCATTACCATAATAGACGATCAAGAAAGGGGTATCCTCACCAACCTTTGAAATGGCACGCTGAGCACGTTTCACTGTCGCGGGAGCACGCCGAGGAGTATAAAGAGGTGTATATCTATACCTGTTACCTGTATGGATAACAGACTTTACAGATCTAATTCTGGATTCGATTGGAGGCACAACATCTGGAGGCATGCGCTCTCGATCAAACAGCACAAAAAGACGCCGCCGAGATTGCGGTACACCGAAGTCTGCGGCATTCAATACAACAGCTCGGGAATAGTATCCAAGCTCTTCAATGCTTGTTATGAGCTCATTATACCGATCCCAATTCCTCATCTGAATTACGTTCTCCATCACTATCCATCGAGGTAGTAATGCCTGCGCGAAGCGAAGAACTTGTAGTGCCGTTTCTCGACTCCTTTCACATCGAACAACACCGCCTTTTGCGCATGTATGATTGGTGCACTCTGGAGATGCCAAGAGCAGATCAATATCACCTTTTTCCTGGACTATCTGATAAGGATCGACTTCTTCACATAGAGAGTTGTAAATAGTTGTATCGCGATGATTATCACCATAAGTGAGACACGCCATGTCCCACGCATCTACAGCAGCAACCACTTGGACTCCTGCAGCTTCAGCTCCTACCGAGCTACCGCCGGCTCCGGCAAATAGATCAACAGCTGTTATTGATTTCCCATTTCGGTCTCGAGAAAATGTTAGACTATTCAATTGGTTCCCCTTGAATAATTACTTACCAATCTTACTAAATCCAATCAAATCTAAACTACCTACATCATACAACACTCACAAAATAAAAGCAATGACTTAAAAGATAATATATCAATTTCTTTTTATAGAATACACAAAGATAATTTTTTCAAAAACTTATCAAAAACCATCGGACCATCTAACAACACTATCAGAAAACTGTTAAACTGATCCTGATCAAAACACAATACAATAACAGACAGTAAGGGCAAACAACATGAAAAAAAAGAATCTTACCCGAAATAAACAAAACCAAACAACAAGCGTAATATCATTTTTCTCTGGATGCGGCGGATTTGATCTCGGATTCATAGGCGATTTTAACTACCATGGCCACAAATACTTAAAAACCAATTTCCGAATCCTTCATGCATATGATAATGACAAAAAATGTATAGAAACATACCGAAAAAACATAAATAGAAACATTGACATACTGAACCTTGCTAATTATTCACCCCGAAATATTTCCAAAGCAGATATTCTTATAGGAGGATTTCCTTGTCAAGATTTTGCTACCTGTGGTCCTCGTCGAGGCCTTACGTCAAATAGGGGGCGCCTCTATTTGGCCATAGTTAAGTACATGAATGAACACTCACCTAAAATTGTTATTGGTGAAAACGTACCAGGATTAGCAAATATCCACCAAGGAAAAATACTGAAAACTATCCAAAACGACTTAACAAATGCTGGAACAGGATACCATATTAAAATTTGGAAATTATATGCCCCCGATTTTGGTGTCCCCCAGAAAAGAACAAGAATTTTTCTTGTCGCAGTAAGAAATGATATCGAAAATTTTCCCATCGAACCAAAACCAATCTTTACAAAAAAAGAATATCGAACAACTAAATGGGGAATAAGCGATCTTGAAAAGATTACCGATGAAAGTATTCCTAACCAATCCCAGTACTTCAAAGCTTCAAAAGCAAAAAAAGGTAATGGACAAGGGGATGAAATTTCTTGCGCAAACGAACCCGCATACACAATAAGAGCAAACGCCAAATCAAGAATTCAATTTCATTATACCCTCAAAAGAAGACTCACAGTAAGAGAATGTGCTAGACTTCAAACATTCCCAGACTCATTTAAATTTCCCTTTCAGACAACCACAAATATCATGCAGATTGGTAATGCCGTACCTCCTATCTTAAGCTATCAAATAGCAAAATCTATTGAATTATTTCTCTCCAGAATTTAACCACTTAATAAAACCTCAAACCAAAAAAACCTTGATTTTCAAAACACCATTCTTTCTAAACCAGAAAAAATTCCCTCAAAAAACCACAAAGATAGTCCCGCGGAGCCACGAAATACCTATATGATCATTTCCACAACCCACTTAAAACCTAAAATGCCATCAGAACCTCAAAAACAGCCGAATAAACGATGTATTTCGTAAAGTGGTATCTAAACTCATTTACATGCCGAAAAATCATTTCTACCCCCCTTTAGACGTCAATAATGAGAATTTAAACATATATCGATAGATAGATATCGATAAATAACCTGGTGGTAGGCTCTGAGCTCCGATAACGAAGTCTCGATCGCGAGGCCTTGACGAGCTTTGTATATAATAGTGAATAATGTCTAGTGTCAGAACAAAAAAATACGACGCCAGTACCACTTGGACAAGAAAACTGCTCTAGGAGAAAGCTGAATGAAAAAAATACTGAATCCTTCTGAAGACCTAATCAATTTTACCAATGAAAAGAAATTCTCAACAATACTGGCCGACCCACCGTGGCAGTTTCAGAACAGAACAGGCAAAATGGCCCCGGAGCACCGCCGACTGTCACGGTACCCAACTATGACACTTCAGGACATCAAGGACCTACCTGTTCAAGATATTGCTGAGGAACGAGCCCACCTGTACATGTGGGTTCCAAATGCACTTCTACCTGAAGGACTACAAGTAATGGAGAGTTGGGGATTCTCATACAAGTCCAATCTGATCTGGTATAAAATCCGCAAGGATGGGGGGCCTGATTGTCGGGGAATAGGTTTCTATTTTCGCAATGTTACAGAAGTCATTCTCTTTGGCATCAGAGGGAAGAATGTGCGCACACTTCAACCTGGCAGAACACAGGAGAACATAATCTCATCTCGTAAGCGTGAACACAGCAGAAAACCAGATGAGCAATACGATCTTATCGAGTCTTGTAGCTGGGGGCCCTACCTGGAACTATTTGGCCGTGGTGGACGAAAAAACTGGCTAACGTGGGGGAATCAATCAGAAGACTACACTCCCGATTGGGATACCTATTCCAATCATTCACAGGCTGAACAAGTTACGAGAATTGCAGAATCCACAGCCTAAGTTCCACAACAGGCAACGAAATACACGGAAATCAAACGAACAACATCCTCCCCGCGACATGAGCGGATAGATTTATGTCAGAAAGGAAGGAGGGATAAAACAGGAGTATCCACCCTTGTCAGTAAAGGTCAGAACCTCAAAAACAACCGAATAAACGATGTACTTCATAAAGTGGTATCTAAGTCATTTATATGACAAAAATCAATTCTACCCCCCTTTAGACGTCAATGATGGGAATTTAGACATATATCAATTAAATGGTATCTAAACTCATTTACATGTCGAAAAATCAATTCTACCCCCCTTTAGACGTCAATAATAAAAATTTAGACATATATCGGTAGATAGATATCAATAAATAACCTGGTGGTAGGCTCTGAACTCCGGTAGCGAAGTCTCGACCGCAAGGCCTTGATAACGAACTCCGTATATAATAGTATCTAGTGCCAGAATCTCAAAAACAATAAAATAAACGATATATTTCGTAACGGGGTGACATTAATCAAAATAGTGGGAGGTACTATATGAATAAAAAAACTTATCAAGCAATTTTTGACTCTCCCGACAAACCACTTCGTATCGGGACTATTGAAATCCCATGTTACGTCATTGAAAAAGATGGCCACCCCGTCAGAGTCCTTTCGGGACGTGATATGCAAACCTCTTTAGGTTTAGGACAAGCCCATGGCACAAAATTAAAGCATTTTTTGAACCACAAAGAGATTATTCCCTTTATTAACAATGAATTAGCCATGGCACTTGAAAATCCAATCAGATTTACATGCCCTGGCCATGGTGGTAAACCTGCACTTGGATATGAAACAACAATTTTGACCGATATTTGTGATGCCGTGCTTGAAGCCCGCAATAATGGTGCCATCTCTGGTGAGAATTTAAAAGTTGCTAAATTCTGTGAAATTTTAACCAGAGGATTTGCCAAAATCGGCATTATTGCCTTAGTTGACGAAGCAACCGGATTCCAAAAGATACGGGACCGTGACGAACTGAACCGCATCCTTGAAGCCTATATTGCTAAAGAATTGTTACCATGGACTAAACGCTTTCCCGATTCATTCTATAAAGAGCTTTTCCGCTTGCGTGGTTGGCAATATAGCCCGTTATCCGTTAAGCGGCCTAAGTATGTGGGTAAACTTACCAATCAATTAATTTATGAAAAATTACCAGACGGGGTTTTAGACCAACTGAAGAAAAACCCCCCCAAGACACCTAAAGGCTACCGTAAACATAGATTTTTCCAGGTTTTAACTAATGATATCGACAATCCACACCTTGAGAAACAAATTACTTCTGTCATCACCCTTATGAAAGCCGCATCTAATTGGAAAAATTTCGAACGGCTCTTTCAAAGAGCTTTCCGGCCCGGTCTGCCGGAACAGACCGCATTTAATTTTGTTCAGGACAAAGATTGACCAAAAATATTTCGCCATCCTTTACAACATCGTCGTGTGTATACACGATATCTTTGGGGTTTCCTCCAAGTTCTTTGAACATTGATTATCAAACCACTTATCTAAAATTTTCTAGGTGCAAAAACTAATTTCCCTTCCTCATCCAAAAGCAAAGAAGCCTTGAAATTTGAACCATCCTTACGTTTAAGAGATAAATCCCTCGTCTTAGAACCAGAAAGCAAAGTTCTAATATCCCTTTGCCCTAGAGTAACCCCGAAAGCCTTTTTCCAGAGTCTAAAACCACAACCATCCCGATAGTTTGAACAATAATAATTCTTCCCCCCCTCATACACACTTCCTTTCTTACATAAAGGACAAGATTGAATAATTTTTTGATTACCTTGAGAAGTCGAAAAAGATGAAGGTGGAACCGTTACCTTTTTAACATCATCAACAATATTACAAATTTCTTTCACAGTCCCATCATAAAAAATCCGAGGACTCCTTCTCAATTCAATTTCCCACCTAGCTGTTTCAGAAACATCCGTAATCTTTTTCAAAGATGGAAATTTAGAAATTAAACTCATAAAATGAAGCCCTTTCTCGGTTGGAATCAATTTCTTACTATCCCGAGTTGCATATTCTCTTTTGATCAACGTTTCAAGAATCGTCGCTCTAGTAGCTTGAGTACCTAAACCCATATCTTTTTCAAAATGATAATCTAACTCATCACCATCAAGAGACGAATGCTTCTCCGGCCTTTCCATCGCTGCCAATATAGATGCATCAGTGAATCTAGGTTTAGCTTTAGTTTTCTTAGATAATACCTTAAGTTTATCTAAAGTAAGAACATCCCCTTCTTTAAATTCTGGCAACACTTGTAATGTTTGTTCTGACCCATCATCTCTATCTTTATCCTCATCATTAACCTTATCTTCAATATGCGCTATTTTCCACCAACCAGGCTTAACAATCTTTCTCCCAGTAGCAATAAAACATTCATCCTTTAAATTAATTGAAACCGACATTGAATAAAAAACATAATCTGTTGCAAATGCAACAGCAAAAGATACAAGAATCAAGTTATAAATTTTCTTATCATCCTCAGACACATCATCTGGAATAGGACTTAAAGGTAAAAGCGCATGATGATCTTCTAACTTCGAATCATTAAAAACTCTCTTATTCTTAGGATTAACTTTGCAAGAATCACTAATAATATCAGGATAAACCTTTCTAAGAGCCTCTAATAAATCAGTAACAAACGAAACATTAGATTCTCCCAAAACACGAGAAGGCGTTCTAGGATAAGAAACACATTTATATTTTTCATATAACCTTTGTACTATTTCCAACGTTACCTTCGCAGTATACCCATACTTTCTATTTGCTACCTGTTGAAGAGCAGATAAATTATAAAGTAACGGCGGCTTTCGCGTCATTCTCTTAGATTCAACCTTCTCAACTATACCCTCAGAACCTTGCCCATCAGATATCCTATTCTTAATCTCAATAAGCATATTTTTTGAATCGAAATCCTTTTGACCATCAGATTGATAAGTACTCTTAAAAGACATCCCATGATTACTAAAAACACCCTCTAATTGAAAATAATCTTTAGAAACAAAATCTTTTATCTCAAAATATCTTTTTACTATAATACCTAAAACTGCTGTTTGAACCCGACCAACACTATAAACACTTTGAAGCTTTAAACTTAACAACCTTGATAAATTAATACCAACTACCCAATCAGCAACCTGCCTCACCTTACCAACATCATAAAATTCATTATAATCACTCGCCGGTTTTAATTTAGTAAGACCAACTTTTATAACCTCAGGCGTCAAAGCCTCAGAAGACCAAAAACGAAAAACATTGCTATAATCATCAACATTACAATAATCCAAAATAAGTCTCGCTATTAATTCACCCTCCCTCCCTGCATCAGTAGCAATTATAAGCTTATCATAACCACTTTCTCTTATCGTTTTACGTATAAGAAACAACTGCTTCTCAGTTCTCTTAATAGGAAAATACTCAAATTCATCAGGAACAATAGGTAAACTATCCAAAGTCCATGACTTCCATTCCGGATTATATTGATCTGGCAAAGCCAATTCCAAAAGATGCCCCACAGCATTCACAACAATATATTCAGGAGACACAAAAAAACCATTTTTAAAAGAACAATCAAGAGCCTGAGCAAAATCCCTTGCTACCGATGGTTTTTCAGTTAAAACAATAGTCATTTAATAAACTCCTTTAATTCTTCTATATCGAATATCATACTTAATAACTTCCCTCAATACATAACCCATTTCTATCCTCCTCTGCTCAAGATATATACACAAAAAATCAAAAAATGATTGATCAACATAAAACAACAACTCCGAATCACAATGACAAATCTCCTTAAGTATCTTTTTAAAACGCAAAATTCCCCTTAACCCATAAAGCTGAACAATTATATTAAGAGGAACAGGAATACCCTTAAGAAAAAAACTACCATCTTCCTCAATAGAGAAAAAAAAGCCTAATGCCTTATGAGGAAACAAATATTGAACCAAATATAAACCTTTACCACCCTTAGACTTCACCGAAAAAATCAACTCACTCATTTACATTTTTCTTTCAATACGATCAATACGAATAAGCTTATCCTCTGAAACAAGACCAAAATAACGACTATCAAAGCTCAAAGGATGATCTCCCGCCAGAAAAAAAACCCCCTCCGGTATTTCCCCAAGAGGACATACAGACATCATCATATCAGTTTTTAATATATAACGAATACCACACACAATAATATAACCATCAACCATCTCAATGAAATTCCCCGGGACACCACGAACCTGTTTTATTATTCCTGATGAAGAATTATAAACATAATCATTGAAACAAAGTATTTGGTCTTCACTTACTTTATAAAGCCCCATCGGAACCGATGGCGAAACATTGTACACGAAATAAAAATTTGTTTTTGGAAATCCAAATAAAGATAAAATACTAAAAATCGAAAATAAATAAACCAAGATAATTTTAGCCATTATATCTCGATATGATCTCATTGAGTAATCAAATTATAATACTGAGTTTGAATCCTCAAAGTTTCATAATATTTTTCAGAATTCTTCTTCCACATAAATAACCCAGTAAGAGATAATCCAGAACCAATTGAAATCAAAGAATAACTTGTATAATTTAAAGGTGTCGCCAACGTCGATGGAATTCTTCCTCTACCTTCCAAAGTCTTTGAAACGGTCCCTAAAATTGGACCAGTTATTAACGTAATCATACCCATAACAAGCATTACATTTCCAACATTCATACGATGCTTATAAGTATCAAGATCACGTTTAAATGGATCATTATATTTATAATATATACTACTAGGATAAGATTCCTCAGGCAGTTCCTGACCCGCCACAATAGGCAAAGAACCTACAACTAACATAAAAATACTCAATCCCGATATTATCCTCTTCATTTCTTCCTTCTTAAAAAGTAGATTCCCAATAAAGGGGAAAAATAAGATTTCTATTCACAAGCAAATTTACAGCCGTACCAGCAGGCACTCTTATTATAGGCTGTCTATTAAAAGTATTATCGACAAAATTATCAACCGCCGTTTTTGCTGTCGCAGAATTATCATTAAAAATACTTGCAGCATCACCACCAAAATCAAAAACACCTAAAGAATTTAATCCAGCCGTAGCAATATCCATTGCAAGATCAAAAACACTCCCTATCGCAACACCCGCTACAATAGACTCATAATGATAATCCACTTCACCAGAAACCCCACTCATACCAGCCATATCAACACCTTGCATGCCACCTAAAGTAACTGTTATTCCATCAGTCCGAGTAATACGATCCCAAGCAAACAAAATTCTACTTTGCCCAAAAGATATTTGACTATCATACTTCCCAAAAACTATAGAACCTTTACCAATAAGCAAATTATTTCCAGTAAATGAATCATATATATCTGACAAAACCTGTCCTTTAATCTCTCCCGGCAAATCAGAATTAATTCCTGTAATCAAAATAACCGGAATTACAGTTCCAGCATATAATTCTTGACCAGGAGCTACTTGTTGTGTATAAAGAGTATCTCTATAAATACTATAATCACCCCGACGCGATTCCAACCATGCAACCTTTTGAGAATGCTGATTTAAATTTTCATAATCCGTTTTCATTACATTTAAAGAGGGATCTACTCCCTCTTCTTTTTCAGGAATAATTCTTTCAGGAACCATAGTAACCTGAAAAAGAATAGGACTTTCACTAGCAATTTGATCTTCACTTTCTTGAGATTCTGACTCAGTTTGTTGCCCAAATATAGACTGATCATCTCTAGCTTGAACCGCTACCACTTGTTCTTGCGGCCTCCTATCATCACTTTCATATCGACCATTTTGTACATCATTATTTTGTACATCATTACTACCTAAAAAAGAAAAAAGAGATTCCCGCGAAAACCTCCCAATTGGCTCTTCCTCTTGAAACTGTTTTTCATAATCATCACTTTCCAATCTTACCTCAGAAGGAATAGTTGAATTAATTTCCTCAGATCTTTTCTCCTTTTCAGCAATTTTCTCTTCCTTCGGTAAAAACACACGAGAAAGACCTACAAATATAAGAAACACAAGACATATTACACCCCATTTAACCATTGCCTTACTTATCCGAGGCTTCTTTGATATAGGAGCTGAACTAAAATCAAGAGAAGCATCTTCCTTTGATGAAAACACAGGTTTCTTATTATCATCCATCATCGCATCCTCTTTATAGTAATCAAATTACCTTCATTAATATCCACAACAAGCTGCGCATGCTCTATAACCTGATCTACAATATAATAATCACCAGTAACACGATAATTAAGAAGTGAAGGTTCTTTCTTAGAATTTATCTCAAATAAAGCTGGCGCTACAGCAGTACGCTTTGCCGAATGAAATTGCATATAAGTTTTTGACCCATCATTAAAAACCATAGAAGGAGCCCATTCGGGCATATGAATATCATGAGGAATAATCTCATATGAAAAATCTAAATCACGAATATCACTATGAATAGTTAATTGATTTCTTTGTCTGATCTCTTCCTTCTTTTCAAGCTCTTCAAAAATACTCATAGGATAATGAAAATAAACTATGGGCATAAAAGTCCTTTCAAAAGCACAAAGCCGAAAATGATAGACCCTTCTATTCGTAGCAATCACTAACGTAGTTTCATTTCCAGCATTCACCGCCTTAATTAATACATGCTCCGTTATCTTTCCTGCTTTTTGAGTTTGAGTTGTCTCAACCATAAAATTATAAGTATCACCCGCAGCAGGCGGCGCAGTTATTATCTCCCCCTCTTCCAGACTCAAATGTGTTAATTGCCTCGGAGCTAAAAAAATTTGATAAAGGTGATTTTCAACATAATTATAAACAACAGCACCCCCATCAAAAATTTGTTTTTTAGGAAGCACCGTAAAATCACCAACCTTCCGATGAACAATACTCACAGGCGTTTCTTCAACTTCCATCACAATCGCATCCTGAGGAGTTTCAAACGTAACAACCTCAATAGGCTCATTAAAAAATTCTTCTATATCTTTACTTTCAGATTCTAAAGATTCACTTTTTTCATCTTCATAATTAAGATACGTAGGAGATCGAGTTGTACACGCAAAAAGAAAAACTCCCCCCAAACAAAAATATAAAATCATTCTATTCAACATTTTGTTCATCATTTTCCATAAACCTTCTATTCTCACGAATATCAAAACTAGAAAAATAAATTCCAACAGGATTTTTTTCAGCATCAATCTCAGATTCAGCACTCGAACGTTCATAAACAAAAGTCCCAACTCTCTCCCTTACTCCTACATGAACCCCACTCTCCCGAATTATCTCCTGCCACTCCACTTTCCAAGTAGATTCTGCCAATTCATAAAAACCCATAAAACGAACATCTACATGTACATTCATATCATTCGCTATCTCAAGAATTCCTGACTCTTTTATATATTCAGTTAAAAAATAACTTCCATTTTCAGTGACAAGATAATAAGCATCAATCAACCTATTTTTATGAGCCACCGGGTCAGTACTAACTTTTGAAATATCACTAATAAATCGAATAAGATAATGACGGATTATTGCATTAGTAGCATCTATTGAATCAGTTTCAATTCGCCCTTTAAATTCAACATTCCCATTTTCTTTAACATATACAACATAAGGGATAAATTTAGGCTGTATAAAATAATACCCCGCGAAAAATATTACTACAATCAAAAGCACCAATAAAAGTATAGCTAATGTTTTCCAAGTAAGAAAATCACCATGTATTCTATAAATCCAATTATCCCAAGACTTCCTAGCTGCCTTTATACTTTCATCTTCCATCACTTGTATCATTTAGATTTACTCCTTCCAGGACTACCCGAAGACATTCCTTGTAAACGAGCTCTCCGAATCAAAGATGCTGTAGGAGACAATCCCACACCCAAAGCCTCAGAAGTAGCACCTGCAGCAGCCTTTATACCCTTCCCAGCCATCGACATAGCCTTACCAACCCCCGACATAGCCACAGATGCCCCTCTACCAACTACATCCTGAGCAGCCTTCGCAACCGCCATACCCCCCATATAACCCTCTCCTACAACAGTAGCTGCCCCCTTAGCTACCCCCAAACCAAGCTTTGCAGCCCGAGTAGCCTTTCCTAAAGCAAAACCTCCTAACGCCGCAAGAGTACTAAACGCGCCTCCGGCACTAAGAGAAGGTTGGCCAGACAATAACGATGCAGCTAACCCCGGTATTTGAACCACAATATAAACACTAATAGCCGAAAGCAAAATAACTTGCATCATCCACGCAAGAGTAAGATCTTCAATACCAGGAACATCAATCATACTTCTAAACACTTTAAAAACTACACCCGTTACAAGAACCAACATACCTATTTTAATAGCACCGCCTATAACAGCACCAAAAGGCTTAGTCCCTAAAAAATTTGTTGGTTGAAAAGCAATAAACGGAATTATAATCAAAGAAAAAACAACCAAAAGATAAAACTCAATAAGAGATACCGCTAAAGTAATTGCTATAGCCCCAAAACAAAACACGATAACCACCCATAGAAGACCAAAAATAACATAAGTAGGAATATCCTTAAATCGAAACCCCCCCTCCCTCGAAGGTGGAACATAATCAGAATCAGGTTCTCCTCTACCATCATAACCAGGATCTCTTCTACCATCATAAGGACTCCACCTTTCAGTAGCATCATGCCCAGTTACTGCTTTTAAATTCTCATGTAATGGATCTAATATTTCTACTTTTGCAAATTTAAATATATCATCAGGACTTGTAAAAACTTCAACACTAGCCTCACCACTAACCGAAGAAGCTACATCAAAAACATAATTTTGAAATTTCCACGACAAATCAGCAAAATTCAACACAACATAACAAACAAAACCTATTGTCAAAACTTTCCAAGCAAGCATCCCTATGCCAACTTGACCCTGAGCATTCCCAAGCACTATTCTATACCCAAAAATAACTAAATCAAAAGAAACCAATATAAATAAAAGCCGATTCATAAAGGGACGAATATTAGCAACCCCATCTGCAATTATATTAGTAACTTCTACAACAATATCATTTAGCACGATTCCACGCATCCATAAATTTTTTACCCCGAACTACATCAATATAATCCTCTCTACTATACCGCGGCTCATACCAATTATTCACAGTATTAAAATTATCAATAAAATGATCATGCCTAACTATATCTGCTTCCTCCTGAAGATGCCTTGCCGCCAGATAATTACTACGTGCCACAAGTAACTTATTTGTATCAACTAACTCACCTTGTACAAGCGACAAATGTTGACCAACAATTTGCAACTGGCCTGTAACAGAATCAGTTTTCCGCGAAATTTCTCCCAACCGCTGCGCTTGAGCGACCCGTGTCTTTGTCATTTGTACCAGATCATTAGTTTGCCACATAGCATTAGACGCTGCAGCCACAGAATCCCTAAGGATCTTTGACTGATCACGTAATTGCTTGAAATTCCTTGAACTCAAATCTAAATTTTCAAAATTTTCAAGATAAGCTGTCCCCTCTAAAAAACTATCAAGAGAACGTGTTGCATAATCAAGAGCCAAAACCATACCTTCCCAATCCCCTCGAGCTAAAGACTCAATCATCTTAGCTTGATTCTTCACAGTTTCAGCCAAAAACTTAATCTCTTGAAGACTATTATTAAGAAGCTCTAAACTCTTAGATGCAGAATCAATATAATGAAACTGTGTCGAAACTGAATCTTGAATAACAGCTATCGGGATCTGACCCATAATCCTACTTTGAAAAACAACTCCTACAATTAACAACGCTAGAATTTTTCTCTTCATCCTTTAACCCCCTTTAAAATTTCAAGCTGCCTTTCATCAAGACATAATTCAAATAATTGCTTCCCCTTAGGAGAAACATAAAAATAATCCCTCTTCGGTCGCGCATTTACTAAAACATCTAAATCATCATCACTTAAACCCAAATCACGATAAAGCCTTCTATTCTCACTTTGCCAAGATTGATTATTCGGAAGAAAAAACTTAGTCATACAAGCATTTGCTATTGTAGAAGATATTGTATGATTCACATCTGCCATTTCTTGAGTTGCTAATACTACATATACATTCTTCTTACGAAGCGTCTTAAGCCACTCTTTTAACATACCTGCAAAAAAATCATTATCCAAAAACAGCCACGCTTCATCAACTATTAGCATTACAGGATTCCCAGTAAAAGTTCTCGTTACCTTTTGAAAAAGACATCCAAGAACAAATTTTATTATAGACTCTTCCATATTCATTAAAGAACCCAATTCAAAAGTAACCCACGGAACATCACCTATATCATCATCATCAGACGTAAAAAACCGAGAATACTCACCTTCCTTATCATCACTCTTAACAAATGGAGCCAAAGCTACTCTTATTACTTTTTGTTGTACCTGACTACGAAACCCATTGAAATCAGAAAGACCCGATAATGCCATTGATTCTAATGCCGTAAAAACCTCAGCTTCATCCTGAGGAGTCAAACCAAGATTCTTAGAACGAAAATATTCACAAAGATACTTAGAAAGCCAAAGCTGGTGAGACTTATCAGAAATATCCACAAAAGGATTAAGCCGATGCTCACACGACTCACTTCCAACATCTAAAAAAAGCCCACCCACATTCCTACAAACATTCTCCGAAGATTTATCCTTATCAAAAAAAACCACCTTAGCACCAGGATAACGAAAAAATTGAAGTGCCGTTGCCGCAAGAAAAATCGACTTTCCTGAACCTGTAGGACCAACCACCAAAGCATGGCCAACATCCCCCACATTAAAATTCAAATAAAAATGATTTGGACCAAACCTAGTTAACATATGAGGATGCCCTACACCAGAAACCTCCTTCAAATGATCATTCAAAAAATCTCCTCGCCACTCCCCCGAAATAGGAAAAAGACAAGAAAGATTAGAAGTACTTATTAATAAAGACCTAGGATTATAATCCACATTCCCATGAAAAGTCCCGAGAAAAGCCAAGGGATTACCTAAAGTTTCTTCCTTAGCAATATACCCATGCGCATTTAATATCTTTTTGATTTTCTTAATCGTATCCTTCCCCACTTCCCAAACTTCATCCATTACCACAAAAACTCCCGAAACATTACCAAGCGACATTCCTTCTGTCAAAAGAGAAAGAGCTTCCGAAGAATCTTCCGCTTGCGCTAATGCCTCAGTATCCTCGAGCAATACTTCTTCCTTTGTTATCGCCTCATGAATTGCACCCCCTAACCCCTTTCGCTTTTGAAAATGTGATTTTCTTAACGCTTTTATCTTACTTCGAGCTTCATCCTTAGAAATAGAAAGAAATCTAAGCGAAAAATGAAAATTCATATTAGTAGACATAATTTCTGAAATCATACCCAAATCTGTTTCAGACGGAAAATCATTTATACTCAAAGTATGAACAAAACTATCATCCAATTTAGTTATTGTATCAGGAATAAAAGTTGAATCTGAAAGGACAACATCAAGATACATAGGAATAAAAGGAGTTTTCACCGGATGATAAGTATTAGATACACAACGATGATAAAAAGTCATTGTTTCATCATTATCTAAAGGCTTTACAACCCTAAAAACATCCCCCAACATCTTTTCAATATCAATTGTTCTATTCACAAAAACATCTAACGCTCTATAAAAATCTCTTTTCTCCCTCTCATCCTTAGTTGTCTTATCCTTATCCTTATAAAAAAGCATATCACTAAATTTACTCTTCATAGAATAAGGATTAAAACAAATCGTCAAAAAATGTTCTGATGCATAAAAATTGCCCAATGATGATTCACGATAAGACTCAAAAACCTTCGCAACTTCCGGAGCAACTTCATTAAAAACAGAACCTTCTAAAGAAATCTCTCCCCGAAAAGAATCCAAATACAACCCCCAACCACCATCTGAAAACACCCGAAAACAATTATTGAGACTTCTGAATATCTCGAAAATTTGAGATTCATGCGAAAAAGATAAATCATTTGCCTCGCAACGAAAAGTCCGAAGAAAAAATCCATTCTTTGTGATTCCCACACCACCCTTACCTACAAGCGCAGCATAAGGAATAAACTCCCAAAATTTCCGAACTTTTTCCTTTTTCAATGACTTAATTCCAATCATCAAACCGCTACCTTCGGCAATTTTATAACTTGAAGATAAACATCAAAAAAATAAGCATCCTCTTTACCAAGAAAAAGACCCACAAAAGACAAAATCACCGGAACTACGATAAACCAAACTTGCCCCAATCCAATCACCATCGTTAACCCCATAAGAAAAACTGAAATTGCAAATGGACGCGGAAGACCAAAAATGTTCACCGGAAAAAGTAAAGACCTATATACCTTAATACTAATCATGAAAGAAGAGCTCCACTTCCAAACTTAAAAAATCTCTCCAAAATACTCGGAGCATTCACAGCTATTCCCAACCCCACAATTATCCAAAATAACTTTTTAAGAGCCTGACCACCTGCCTCATAAGCTAAAGCAAGACCCCCACCTAAAATCATAATACCACCAATAACCCTAGCGGTTGGACCAGATAAAGCATTCAAAACCTTCTCTAACCCACTATCCCAAGGCATAGAACCAGCAGTCGTTCTAGCAAATAACATTGATGGACTCAATAAAAAAAATGAGATACAAAACAAAATAAAAATCACACGCTTAACTCGATCTTTTTGAATTTTAACATCCATTACCATATCTAAATCACCTCATAAAGACACAGGCGCAAAAAAACTCGAAACAATAAAGATTACACCCAAGACAACGAAACCCCCCAAAAATATCGTAATCTCTTTTCCTTTAGTAGTATCAATTAAAAAAGGAATAAGCAATCCACCCCCCGTTACCAAAACAGCACCAATAACTCTGACAATAAAATCACCCCCTTTAACAAATGAAAGAAATGAAATTAACAAAGCAAACAAGACACAATACAAAACACCCATTATAAAAATGAACTTCACACGATTAGATTGATTAACTTGCCTTTCTTGTACCTCTTGTACCTCTTGAACCTTCATATTTTTTACTCCTTTATACATCTCTTATCTCAATCACCCTCCTAGCAACATCACCAGATGGTAAAAGAATCTTTTTACAAAAAACCACCACTTCAACCGCCGACTCAATTAAAGTCCTATCAGGCGACGTAACAACTTCCTGAAATAAACTATAAAACCTTTTATAAACAGAATCAGCACTCGTAGCATGTATTGTTGTAATCCCACCAGGATGCCCCGTAAGCCACGCCTTACAAAGCTCTATTGCCGATTCCCCATCCCTTACCTCTCCAATAATAATCCTATCAGGACGAAGCCTTAACGAATTTATAACAGCATCTCTATGACTAAAACGCGAATTTGTTAAAAAATGAACACATAAAGAAGAATTCGTTATCAACTCAGGATTATCCTCAGATATAATCAATCGCTCACTCGGATCACCATCTAATATTGTCTTTATAATAGCATTAGCAATACTGGTTTTCCCTGAACTTGTCCCACCAGCAATCACAATATTCTTTTTTAAAATAACAGCCTTTAATAACTTCTTATAATCAGTATATCGAACCGTATCGTTCCTATGAAGATCATCAAGTGAAAACACCCTCCTAGGAGGAATCCTTATAGCAAAAATAGGAGACGAAACCACCGGAGGAATTTGAGCATGAAAACGTCCCCCATGAAAAAAAGGAAATTTAACAGATAAAGTTGGATTATCCTGATTCACAATAAGATCATTACGCGCAGCCATAGAATTAATAAGAACAGTCAATTCAGCACGCTCAAAAACCACAGAAGTATCAACCAACTTACCTGACAATTCCATAAAAACCTTACCATCCGAATCCACAATAATTTCTGACAAATCATCATTAGACTCAACAAGCGGCTGCAACCGCAATGTTAATTTAGAAATAACCTCCCTTCCTTCCAAAACTCTACTTAACCTTCTCTACCGCTTCATTCTTTATCCTTTCAAAAAGACTCTTCATTAGAAGAACATCAATTCCAATAATCCCACACTCACCAAAAAGAAGCATAATCTTTTCAACATCACCTAAAGGATTTTCTGATCCCAAACTCAAAAAACGATCATGTATAATATTAAAAACAGACAAAATTCCAGATTCAACAGATTCTCTCACCTCCGGAGCAACCTCAGAACGTGTTTTTTCTCCCGAAACCCCAGAAGAAGAATCTTTCAAAGTAGAAACATCCTGAATATCCTCACCCTCAAGATCTCCAAGTTTCTCTTCCTCAACCAAATCAGATACAGCCGAATCAACTTCCTTACTCTCCTCCACATCCTTCTCAGTTAAAATCGTAAAAACCTTATTCGGAAGATATGTTCCTCTTACAATCCTATCATGATACTCCTCACCATCCTTAACAACTTTGAGCCACCTGGCAGCCGTAGCAGAAGACATTCCATAAAATCGTGCAATCCTGTCCCGCAACCTATTAGGCCCCTTCACCGAAGGAAGTTTATTAAGTAAATTATCCTTATGCAACTTCACCATATCTTTAAATTTTTCCGCAACCGAAACATTACGCCGTCCATACTGAACATACTTTATATAGGCTACCGCCTCACTATCATCTTTAAAAGAACCAGACGAAAAAATAATACACGGAACCTTCTTCAAATCACACTTTTCGGCAGCCGCAACCCTCCGATGACCATCAAGCAAAAGCTTCCCTTCATTCTTATTCTCCCATAAAAACACCGGGAAATAATTAAGATAACCTTCTTTTTCCATAGATTCACATATCTGATCAAAAGCATCTCCCTCAAGCTTAAATTCTTCACTAAATGGTTTGCGCCGAACAATCTCTTGAATTTCAACATCCACAACATCTCTACCAGAAGGAAAACCCCATTTGGGATTAGGAATAACCTTTGAAAGAGTATCTCTTAAAAAAGATTCCTTCTTAACATTCGCACTATCCTTAGACTTTTCCATTAATTCAATAACCTCCAATTATTCTAATTCCGACTCTAATTCTATTCCACTTTCGGATTCTAACTCTTTCAAAACACTCAATATACCCCCGCCAGCAGACACGCTTTTTACAACAACATCAACAAATTTCTCATATCGAACCTTCAAAATTCTTTGAATCTCAATCCACTCTGGCGAATCAACCGAAGAAGAAGAAATCTCAGGAATATGCATAAAAAGAAATTTTGCAAGAGCCTCAATAGAAAAAAGCACAATCCTAATATCATCTCGAAGACTCCGTATTTCACTTCTCTGTCTCGCCAAACTTTTTGAAACAACCCCCAACTTATCCTCTACCTCTACTTGCTGCAATAAATAATAATCACAACTATCTAATATTATCTCCGATATAGTTTTATTTTCAGAAACTGCCCTCCTTTCCACCATTTTTGCCATCTTCCTTGTTAAACATACCGTCTTCCTTACATCACGCCTTTCTTTCATCCTCAAAGCCCCTCAAATCACCTAAACTCTAAAAGCATATCATTATTCTCTTCCTTAGATAAACCCCCTTGAAAATTCTTATCCTCAATATTTAATGACTCAGAAGACTCACCCCCCCCCGTCCCAGAAAAAGACCTCAAAGAACTAATTAGTAACTCTAACAATATCTGCTTCTTTATTCCTAAACCAAGCTTTAAATCTAACAACTCAGGATGAATCAACACCCCATTCCCAGAAGCAAAAAAACCATCAGGAAGTACCCTCTTAAACAAATCAAAAAACATACATTCTTTCAACTGCAAATCCATCTCAGAACCTAATAACTGATCTAAAAAACCAGAAGGAAAACCCATCTGATCAACAAGAATCACAAAATCTCTCACAGATAAATCAGGAGACAAATCCACCCCCCCAGAAAACCCATCCACAACCTCAGAAGAAGAAGCCGAAGAAGCCATACTAATCCAAATACCCTTATTCATCCCGGTATCATATGAAACCGACCCCGAAGATCCTTCATCTCCCTCCTCTTCATATTTCACATCAATAATCTCTTCAACATCAAACCAAGGATTATAACTCGGAGGAGGAAGATACCTTTCCTGCTCTTGAGCACTATTAGGCGGCGGCAACCCCGCCCTCGGAATAAATCTCGAATCAATATAATACATAACCTTCTTTGCATTATATGGATAATTACCACCCACCAAAATCGCAATTTCATCAAACGGAAGACGTAAAACCTCATCAGACGTCATTAAAAAACGCCCCGTCTCAGAATGAGCCTCCGACTTACCAGTAAGAAATAATGACATGTCTTTCCCTGAATGAGTTACACTTGTCTGTTTTACAGTCTCCTTACCCAAAAATTTACTCAAAATTTCAGCTTCTTCCGGCTGATCAGCTCCCAAAATAACCTTAATCCGACAATTCGCAGGAATAGAAGTATCCTTCGAATAATGCTTATAAAGCTGACCAAAAGACTGCGTTATAATCATACACTTAATTCCATAACCAGCAAAAAAAGCAAGCTGCGTCTCAAAAAAATCAAGCTTCCCTAATGCCGGAAACTCATCAATCAAAAAAAGAAGCTTATGCTTCCTCTTCTTAATCCCCGCACCAGTAAGCTGCTTTCCTATCATCGATATTACAATTCGTGTAAGCGGTGTCATACGATCTACATCTCGAGGATGAACCACCAAATATAAAGAAATTGGATATTCACCATCCATTAAATCATTAATAGTAAAATCACTTCTTGATGTAGCATTCCCCACAAGAGGATCTGCAAAAAGCATCAAATAACTTGACGCCGAAGATATTATAGAATTCAACTCATCCGTAGGAATATAATCTTCACCAGACTTCTGAGTTTTATTCAAAACATTCCTAGCCACCTCCGCTATAGTCGAATGTTCACTTTCTGACATTTTTTCAAACAACTTCATAACCGGCACATCAGGATTATTCAATTCATGATAAACATTACGAAGAGTCTTCTCTTTCCGATTATAAAGCACAAACAAAACTACCCCAACAAGCAACGCAGTAGCTGAAATACTCCAATGATCTTTCTTAGTAGTCCCAAACGGATTAGATAACATTTCACAAAGATTTTGAGTATCAGCTACTTCATTTGGACCCTTGCGAATCTCCATAAGAGGATTAAAACCTACAGAAGTCTCACTTGTTGGCTCAAAACAAAGAACATGAGAAAACTTACTCCGCCACCCTGCCGTTTTATCCCAATTCTCCTTTTTTAAATCATAAACAACACAAGAATCACGCCAACTAAGCAAACTGGGAATGACATTATTAATTCCCTTCCCTCTTCGAGTAGGAGCTATAATTAAAACATGTTCAGGAGCATCATTGAATAATAAAGAACCAGGAGTAAGCATCTTCCAAACCTTCTCCTTTTCTACCTTCCCCTTCCCCCCAGAAAAATCAACCTTAACCTCCTTAAACTTTGCATCACGCGTCTGACCAAGAACCAAACCCCTACCACAAAGCATTCCACTCTCTTTAAGCTCATTTCCTCTCATCCACCTAGACGAACCATGCAACCCTTCAACATTCGCTTTACGTTGACGACGACGAAAAAACAAAAACAAAAACATAGTCAACACACAAAAAGAAAAAATCATAATTCCATACGTCACATATAATGCCCTTTGAGAACCCGAAAAATCCAAAACAAAATGCCACTTCAAAATTTGAAAAGGCCCATAAAACCTACCCATCCCAGGAACACCAAAAATACTAACATCACTATCTACAAATAAAGGTAAAACATTACTACCAATCAAAAACGAAACAACTAAAACTAAAAATAACAAGATTACAAAAAACTTGACCTTCACAACAAACCCTTTCCCGAATCCGATTTCGAAAATTGAACACTAACCCCCGAAACTATTCTCCTTAAATGATCTTGATTTAAAATCTCCCCCTTTCGAAACCCTTGAACCCCAACCCCATCTATAAATATACGATTCCCATCCTTTACCACTATCACATAAGGTTTATCCTTCAAAATATCAATAAAACCAACCTTAACAACCCTAGCCCCCTTAATATCCATAGTCCGATTATAAGGAATAAGACGACCACCACGACCACCACCCTTAACAACCCTAGCCCCCTTAATATCCATAGACCGATTATAAGGAATAAGACGACCACCACGACCACCACCAGAAAAAACATCATCCACTGGAAACTGTTTGAACGCCTTAACAACACCCTTATAATTAACAACCCCCTTACCCTTTAATTGATTCAAAGCATCATCAGTAATCTTATATTTCCCTCGCGCAATCCTGGTTACAAAACCCTCCGCCTTTAAAAACTTAAACCTTCTCTTCTCATGACCATTTAAGGGCCTAAAAAAACCCTTCTCAGATTGCCTTAACAACATAGCCTCATCAACAGGCATAATCCTCAAAGATGTAACACTTTCCACCTTTGCCTTTCTTCTAATATCATCAAAAACCGTCCTCTCACCTAAAATCTGCGTTGCTTGATCTTGACATATCTTACGCAACCCATAAGATAAAAATTTATTATCTATAATTAAACCCCTACGATCTTTCGCAACACCCCGAACAACAACATGCACATGAGGATTTTCAGTATTCTTATGAACAACAGCACACCAACGAAGACCCCTTCTAAGAGATTTTTCAGATTCTAACATTACACTCCTTGTATAAGCTTCCAAATCCTCTATTTTATCCCCATTCTCAGGAGAAATAATAAATTTAAAAAATCGTCTTTCCCCCCATATCCTTTTAGCAAAAGCCCTTCCCTCAACCCTAGAAAAATCCTCCGAATCAACTTTATCAGTGAAAATCCTAGGCCTCTCACCCCCCTCACCAGCACCATCACGCTGCAAATATTCAAGATGTCCCTTCATCTTCTCAGGAGCAGCATACGACGCCTTAACTACAACACGTTGTGAATTTGGAAAAGATTTAGAAAACCTTCTAACAGGACTATGACACTTAACACGAACTGAAACTGAACGAGGAAGCGGAAATCTCTCAACACCAGGATTAAATCGCCTGAATTTAAAAGATTCCAAACGATCAATTATTCCAACTAAACTATAAGACATAGATTATATCATTATACTTCTAAAACAAAAACCGTCAACATCATACCTCCCCCGAACATACTTCACTTGAAAATAATAACATACAATCAATAAAACTTAAACACACAAGTACAAAAACCAACAAACCAAAAGGAAATTATTGAAAATTACAAAACCATCAGACCTTTAACTACTTCCCAGAAAAAAAATTAAAAGCCAAAATACGACAATCCTACCACAATACCTACACACAATGAAAATTTTTTTGCTTTTTATTATTGACAACTTTTAAAAGATAACCGACAATAAAACAAAGGAAATTTGATATGAACTATCATAACAAACATCAACAAAAGACACTAAAAAAGGGAGGAAACAAATAAGATACATTCCCCATAAAAAACAAAAGACAATTAAGTTTTGAATGACTCATCGGAATCATATGATACCGAAAAAACATTAGGAGAAAATAATGAAAAAGAAAGATCAAAACAAACTAATTGGTTTCCTAGAAAGAGACATACTTTTTAACAAGGAAATGGCTGAAAAACACAAAAACATGGAAGAAGCCAAAGAGCACCAAATAAAAGACCCACCAAGCTATCAAGAAAAAGCCGAACTCTTCGAAACTCTAAAAGACTTGTACAACACATATTCAGAAAAAATAAACGGTTTCTTAAAATTCTTTATTGAAGAAAGAAAAAAGTTCAATGATAAATTCTATAACGAACGAATGGACGAACTAGAAGACTTAATAAGATTCAACAAAAAAGCATATGATAAATACTCTCAATCATTAGATATTATCAACGACATCCCTCGAAACGAACAAAACCAAAATCAAACTATCTACTTCAAAAAAATGAAAGACTTCCATGAAGAAATAACAGAAAAACTTGTCGACCACCTTGCCAAATGGCAAGGTGGTTCCCTTGGAATCTGGGACCTGAAAATAGAAGACGAAGAATAAAGAAACTAGATGGTATCTAAGCTCATTTACATACTAGACATATATCAGTCGATAGGTATCAACAAATAACCTAATGATAGGATCTGAACTCCGGTAACGAAGTCTCGACCGCAAGGCTTCGATGAACTCCGTATAGGTAGTGAAACCTCGGTCCCAAGGCTTCGGCAACGAGCTCCGTATAAATAGTATCTGGTATCAGAACCTCAAAAACAGCCGAATAAACGATGTATTTCGTAATGTGGTATCTAAACTCATTTACATGCCGAAAAACCAATTCTACCCCCCTTTAGACGTAAATGACGGGATTTTAGACATATATCGGCAGATAGATATCGATAAATAACTTGGTGACAAATTTTGGGTATTAGGTAAGGTAAATAGGCCTCTAATCATAATTTTGTGATTAATGACTAGAGACTCTCGTTCGATTGATAAAAATATATTATAACACATTATAAACTTTAAAAAACCTCCACTCAACTCAAATTGCCAAAAAGCATTTAGAAGCTTGACAAAATCATCAATATATGCTACTAAAGCGTCCATACACCCTATCTATCAAGGGTGAGAATCTAAAAACACAAAACATTGTGGAAGACATTATGGACAAACACCTAGAGGCCCTAAGAATAATAAAAGAATCCAGATTACTAGAAAAATACAACGGAAAAGATTGGATAAATCATTTCAAAGAAAAAATGAAAGAAGCCGCCCAAGAAAATAATCGAATAAAATATGTTATAAACGAAACCAAACTAGAAAAAGCTGAGCAAATTGCAGCTCGAATAAGACTTCTAAGAGCCTTCCCCAATGTACTAGACAAATACAAATACAACGAAAAAGATTGGATAAATCATTCCAATCATTTCAAAGAAAAAATGAAAGAAGCCGCCCAAGAAAATAATCGAATAAGATATGTTATAAACACAACCAAACTAGAAAGAGCTGAGCAAATTGCAGCTCGAATAAGACTTCTAAGAGCCTTCCCCAAAGAAGAAAAACTCCCCATCGAAAAGAAAAAGAACGAATTCATTGCTATGAAAAACTATCCGAAAAAGCAAAAAAACCAATCTTGGTCTGACTACTACACCCAAACAACTAAATTCTTTGAAAATGAAGGCAACATAAGAATGCTCGAAAGACAAATACTCAAAAGAAATAGAGCACTTAAAAGAGAAGAAGAAGCAAAACAACAACCCGAAAACACAAACAAACTCAATTTATCCAAATCCAGATCTAGATAAATCATCTAAATAGAACATGATAAACATGGTAGAGAT
>Ga0126335_1000174_pt1 | contig 30079 bp, 31 predicted proteins | sample OlaspJWI45metaG_FD_108409 | JGI IMG/M metagenome (GOLD analysis project Ga0126335, IMG submission 108409) | Marine gutless worms symbiont microbial communities from Oahu, Hawaii - Olavius sp. 1 OAHU.JWI-45 metaG | ecosystem: Host-associated > Annelida > Digestive system > Unclassified | place... | reverse complement strand
TCTACGATGCTTAATGACAGCAATGCCGTCAGCTGCACGGAATTCCCGTTTTCGCCGGGAACGAGGCAGTTCTATTCCCGGGAATTCGGGAATGGATAATGACCGGGATTCCCGGGCGCCCGGAATGCATTCCCTAATTCCGGCCGTTCGGCATTTAATGTGTTCGGCATTCCAGCCTTATTTCTGTTATAGTTTCCACTGAGCGTTCGGCATTCCGGATGTTCGGCATTCAGGCCTTATTTTCGTTCCGCATTCGGCATTCCGCCCCCTACCCGTAATAACGTAGCTTTAATACCGATGACGTACACCTTTATGGCTGTCAGCAACATGAAATATACAATACACACATTGGCTTCCGAAATAAACTCCACGTTTGTTTCAAAGCATCAAACTGATTAGCATGCTTACAGAAATTAAATGACTATATTTCGTTCAAATTTTACAAACAAAACCAACAAATCTTCCAAATTCCAATATAAACAACAACAAATTGAGGTCAGTCATGTGTGTCGGAGCATTAAAGCTGCGCCAATTGACAAGTTATAAACTCGAGTATTCGCCGAGTACGAGTACTCAAAAGGGATTTTTAAATCGTTAGTTTAATATTCATTTGTCTTTCATCAGTAAAACAAATGTGGGATTTATTGTTATTAAATATTATCATCACCATCAGGTTGTGAACTGTAACGGATTTTAGACAAAGACGCTCAACAAGAAAACACGAAGTGGGCTGGCTGAGTGGTCAGACACTCAGCCAGCCCAGAGCCAGCTTTCCAGTTGCAAGTGCAGTCTATCGTGCAAGCTACGGGAGTCTTAACTGTTCAGTGAGGGACCTGGTCGGCGAAGGACAAACAGGACTGGAGAGGCGTTGTCAAAAAGGATCTGCAATGAATGGGACTCACCTAGAAGAGGCTCGAGGTGGCAGCTCTCGACAGATTAGAATGATGTCAGTGTGGGCCAGCCCCAAACGTTCACATGGACGTGGGATGAACCAAGGACCAAGCCTTGGACTACTGTATATCGAATCATAGTCATCTTTTTAGCATAAGATCAAAACAAGATCAAGCAGAAGAAAATAAAAGATGTAAACCCAAAGATGTGACAAATCGCGTATTTGCCCAGACCACCCACCTCGAGCAGCTAGTAGCTATCCCTATCAAAGATGGGTCAAAGTCTCCTTTTTCCTATGCTTCTCATTTTTCAACGCGTGGTCGATTTTTCAAAAGCTTCAATTTCGTGTACTCACATCTCTAGCCAACAAAAAGAAGAAACGTAAGAAAGTAAGTAAACTTTGTTCAAGCAGAGTGCCAGCGTTTACTGTTTTTTGTTGTCTTCGTATGTCAGAATTGTCACTGCATCTGGATTCCGGAACACATGCTTTAAAAATCCCGCTTGTTCACTGGAGTGAAACCATTTTCCGGAGCGCCATTTTGGGACGGCGTACAACTTCTGCACTACTTCCAAACGTGATTGTTTACGCACATATCCTTACGCACTCTAGCTACCATAATCCAGAAATGCGTTAAATTGATACGAAATAATACGAAAATACTAATAGTGAAAACTCTGTGTAGAAAGCGACGTGAAGCACGCTTATATGCAATTAGGAATTTATGTTTAAACTATAATTATAGTTTTATTTGGAACTTTATTTTGCCGCGTAGTACATGTTTTGCTTAATGTTAATGTCTAAGTGAAATTGTGTAGGTTTGTGGAATGAGGTTGTTTTTTGCCGTATATTGTCGTTCAAGTAATTGTGTGTGAGTCCATAGTCTGTTTTAATGGTTTTTAGTGGACTGGTGTACAAGATGGATGGATAAACGTCTTCATTGTACCTGGCTAATGTCTTTGTATTACACTTGCCTGTCGGAAGACTGACCGTTTACATGCATCAGGTGAAGTTTGTATTTGGCATTTATGTGGCGTTTTACGTGTTTTTTAAACGTGCAGCGTGTTTCATAGATAATAGCTTATGTAGTGATTCAGATATAACGTATCACAAGTTGATAACTATATTGTGGTTAGGAAGCCAATTAATGTAGGGTTGGAATATAGTTACAACTTGTGTTGTTTATAAACTACTTGTTGAGAAATTAATTTTAAAAATGAAACTACGATAAATTGTATCAGTTCATTCTTAGCCATGTTGTCAAGCAATGCTTATTATAAGCGGCATATAATCTTCAAGACCTACGAGAAGTGTGAAACTCGTGTGCTGTCAGTGTACGTAATACATAGCTGCAGCCTCTGTCAATTCTTCAAAGAGCAGTTTATAAGGCTAGTGACTAATTAGTTAAATGATACATGAATTTTAGTGTTACATTGTGTTTGGCAGTCTTCAGGAACGACCATGAATGGCGACGTACCAAGTGTGCCCATCATCACACTTGCTGGAGTTTCCAGTCTTACCAATGGTATTTCTGCATTTTTGGCTGCTGTTATATAAGTGACGAAGTGTGGATCACTGGTACTGGCCTATCCAGAGAGAAGCCAGGGTGGGCCATGGCCCTTCCCCATAAGCTCAAGTTCAGCCAGATTTGCTTCATTTATATCATGTTTCGTATAAAAATGCGATATTTAGAAGCCACCAGATGTAATTCCTGGACTCAGAATATCACAGTAATGCCATCATGGCTTTACAATGCTCTCCCATTCCTAGATGCCTTAGGGGATTTGGAGGGGGGCTCTTGACAGGGAGACACAAAGGAGGGAGGGAAAGGGACGATGGAAGGCAGTTTTATGGAAGGCAGGCACAGGCCGACAGAGGTATTCACATAGTTTCGTTGAATTCTGATTTTTTCTGTAGCTGTTTACTAATGCATTTAAATGCCTCCAGTCTTTTGTGGCCATACGTGTGATATACTGAATATTCGGTAACATTCTGATTGCATTGAATTTCATTTCTCGATGTTTCAGTTTGTTGGAATGTTTATTTTGTTAATTGTTATATTTATGACTGGTATAAATTGCATTGCTGTGAATCACATTAAATAGTTTGTCAATGTTTAGCATACTGAAGTGCATGTTTGTGTTGCTGTTTTAGTTTTACTGGAACTTCCATTACCGACAACATTGCCCCAGACTGTTGCCAACAAGAGCTTGCTTTATCATCCGCGAGTCGTGTCCGACGTTCAGCGTGTGCTGTCGGCAAGACCAAATGCAGCATTGGTGCAACAGCTCTGCAGTGCCTTGCGACAAACAAATACTGATCATATGTAAGTAATGACGGTGTTTAGTTATACGTGTATTCATATCATTCTTATGCTAATCATTGACTAGTCAGCGATAACTTAGTTCAGACATGTTAGTTTTAACTGTGTATCAACAGTCTGTGTAGAACACAAACACAAAAGTTCCAAGCACTTATTTGGGGGTAAGTGAATGATTACTTTCTTAATGACACTTCAGCACATAATAGGCTGCATTGAGTCAAGAATCTGTTACATGATGACTAGATGTGTATAGGACAAAATACTGGATATATTTATTAGCTACCATAAAAAGTGAATAACAAGTGCTACAGTTAATTGCCAAAAAGTTAATAGATAATGAAACTAGTGATGTTTCAAAAAAGACTCAAGGAACTAGCAGTGAAGTATTTAGCTTGAATGTGCCAAATAGATGAGACTGTGTTGTGTGTTGTATGCAGCGAGCTGAACGACGATGTATCTGAAGGCATTGTGGATGATGTTGATGGTCCACTGCTGCTGAAAGCCATTCTTGCTCACGATGCACATGCTTTACAGTCGTCGTCCTATCACCTATCTTCACCAGCTGCCAACTCCAGTGAGTAGAAATTGTGATATTCATATTTTGTTTATTGATAGCTCAATTTCTGTAACTAAATACTATTTAGTGTTATAGTTAACCTCGCGTTGAAACTCCCGTTAGCTGTAGTCAGCGGAGAGAGTAAGAAGAATTAAAAAAGAATTTTGTCTGGAGATTGAAAGGTATGTTTGTGCTTCTCAGCAGGGTTCTCTTGAACATGCTAATGAAGTAATGATGTGTGTGATCTGAAACGATGAATTTTGCATTTGTCTGTGGCATAGGTTTGTCTGTGAAAGGACACACTGCATCCTCACTTGCAGCCTATATTTTTTGTAGGGCATGAAGTCATTATTTAGAACTTCTAACATTGACTTTCTGCTGGTGATATAAACATTGCTTTTGACTTGTTATACTGATTCTTCTCTCTGAGTGTACTTGTGATGTGACTGCATGCATGTTTATTAGCAGACTTGATAGTTGCAGTGTAGAAGTTGATTGGTGATTGTACTGTATGATGCACAGGTTGCAGTTACCCTCAGTCCCAGCATGATTCAGCATATCTCGGTGCTATCCAGTATGTTATTAAAGTTTTTTTTGTGAATTTCGTATTTAATTGTTACATAGTGTACTGTGCTTTATTTAAACATCAGATGTTTAGTCAGTGAAGTTACATTCGTATTTGTTGTTTAATGGGGATGATGTGTTGCCTGTGGCTGTTGTGGTTCCTGTGTTTACATTTCCGGTTCGATTCGGTTCTGTTTTTATACAAAAACCTTGGTTTATTATACCAGCGATGCTTATTTTTAGGCCAATTGTCTATATGCTACCTCAAATTATCACCTTACTTGTGAGGTAGCATATGGAGATTTGTGTTTTGGGCTTTTTGGCGTTTTTTTTGCAAATTTTCCTTCAGTTAAAACCTAACTCTAGTAATAGTACCTATTTTAGCTTTTCAACTTCTGGAAAAGCATATACTCCCTAAAGTAGCACACGATCTTGAGCCGTTTTCCCTATTCGTGTCCAGGTCATCTTCTGACATCTCATTCCTTTCTACACAGTTTATTGTAAGTATGTGATAAAAGCAGTTAGCTTTGAGTTGAAGCCAGTGTCCACTATGATGATATCTCACTGACCGTTGTAGTGTGATGTACTGTAGGCCTGGAGGTGAAGTGATGGGATACCAGCCGACACACAATGGTCAATACGATGGTTATCAAGAACTTAGCTACCAGCAGCAGCCAGGCATGACTTATCTACCACAAATGCAGCCATGCTCCAGTGCTGGTAAGAATCTCGCACTGAAGTTTGTTGTAAGTGTATGATTGTACATTTATTTTATTGCACAGTTGCCACACTGGATATGCTGATTTGTATAGTTGTTTGTCTATAGTTGTGCTTATGAATTGCGTCAATTTTTATGTAGTGTTCATATCCTGGCCCAAAGAGCTAATGGATATATCGTGGTGTTTCATATCGCGATGTCACGATATTGTACAATGTTTGGGCCTGCATGTTGCCAGCTTGCTGTGTGTGGCAGCATCAGTCGATGTCGATGCTTAGCAGTTTGTTAACAGCAGTATGAGTGCCTTGATAATGCATGAGTGTCAATGAGTTCATAGCGGCAATAGCAGCGTGCCGTGCACTTTATTGCACACAAAATGTGCACTAGCTGACAGCTTGACGACCTTGCGTGGTCTGAGAGTGGGAATGGTGTCAGGTTACAACGACTGACTTGACTGCTATACAGCAGCAGCAGTCTGTGTGTGGTCAACATGAATGCATGGGAGAGTGAGCAGCAGGCTGCCATTCAATCTCCCATGTATTCATGTAGACCTAGCTACTAATGGTCTATGCTGTGTGGGGCACACAGACAAGCATCTGCTCCAACAGACTTGGGACTGAGGTCACGTGTTATGTAACCTTTCTCTCCCACCAGCTGCCACCCATGGTGCCACACGTTCCTATGGGGGGCTCTCGTTGTGGTAGCCGGCACTGATTCAGAGTCGCCAGTGCACTGTCTGTATCTTACTGGACACACATGCCACTATATGCTTGCTGCTGCCATGCAATAGGCTTAAGTATGCATGCTGAGAATTGATAATCGAGACACGAGCGCTATAAAGAGAATCCCTTTCGGTAGCTGATCAAAATGCCTAGAGTGCACTTCCACGTCTGAGTGTTTTTGCCAGTGTCGGCTGTGGCAAAGATGCATGGCTGTTTGTGTTGTTTGTTAATGGGGAGGGTGGCATGTGATATTGTGTGATATCTGTGGCCACGATATCGTAAAGTGGGCCATATCTGCAGTCAATGTCACAATATCGCCTAATCGCTATGAACACTATTTTTATGACAGTATATGCATGTCTGGATTTTACACCAAAAAAACCAATCTCATACTCAGGGTGGTAAACTTCATCAAATTATGATTTGACCAGTTTTGACCATTTTTCACTGGAACAATTTTATGTAATCGTAATGTTACTTTTACTTTATAATGTGTTAGATTACATATACTCAATGAATGGAGTGACACAGCATGCCAAGCCAGTGATGGTGGGACAGCCAGCAATCAATACACCAGTTGGTAAGTATTCAGTTGAGACTCTTCTTAAAATTTTGCCTGCTCTTGATTTTCTTGCTGCATCATCAGTATGTAAACTTTGTGAGTTTATTCAGTTTAGTAATTGCTGCATTATAGTACAGGATTGTTATATTTCCGTGTGTTATTGAATGCTGCAATCTGTATCTGCTGTCGTTTTGGCTTGTTGTAGTATTTTGTAGTTGATCGTGAGTAGTTTGAGCATCTGAAGTGTCTGATCTTAAAAGTTTTTTCAACGTGTGCTCAGTGCTCAATGGTGCGTGAGCCAATAATATTTTAAGGCTTACAGCTTTTATTTGTCCACAATAGAGCTGTGTTTGTTTGTGAAATGAGCTGTGGTGTGTGTGCAGCATGTTCACCAGCACAGGCAGCTGCTGCACCAGCAGCAATGCCAGACCAGTCTGCTGTACTGGCTACTCAGTACGGTCGATATACAGGGCCGGGGACTGCTAGCAATGACCATGCTTCATCGCACCTGCAGCATTCACCACGAGTTGTCAGTGAACCTCTCAGATCGGCCATCAAAGTACTGACTGTTTCATTAGCAGTTTTGTGAAGTAGTTGTTAATTGTTGGTTTCCATATTAGAGCCTGCCTTCAGTGCTTTGACGCTGTTGGTTGGGCAGCAGGAAGGGCAGCCGGCCTGTAAAAAACTTTGGGGGTTGTGGGGGTGGGGGCGCCATTAGTCCAGTTGGGGTGGCACCCACCCAGACTGTCAGTGTCTCTGCTTCCATTCTTCCCCTGCTCCATAAAAATCCAGAAGATAGGAGGTGGGGAAACCCAGCCTGAACGCAGTACAGCCCTATGCTAAGGCAGAAGGCAGAGTGTTTCTTCTGGTACCGGCTTACCCGGGTTGTCCCGGAACAAAGGTTGTTAAACGGTTGTTGTTGTGTTCCATATTAGAGCTTTTGAAAACTTGTGGTAAGCCGACAAGGGCTAGTTTAGTAAATCAACTTGTCTTTACAAATGAGGACAGAGGCAGCCTAATATAACCAAGAGTTAACATATCTGTCTAGTGTTAGATGCGTAATATGCCCAGTATAATATGCCCGGAGGTAGAACTAAGATAGATTGATGCCATGGTGGTAGGATTATGTAAGTTAGAGCACACGTAAGACTGTAAGTGGCATTTGTATGGTTGTCAGGAATATGCAACACATGCCAATTACACCAAAGCTGAACCTGCAAACAACGCACATAATGAGGTGATTTCAAGTTTCTTTTATGACTCCGCCCGCCTGAATGTAGGCAAAGGAGGCAATATGCAATCCAGTTGTGATGTCAGTCTGTCCTTCAGTCAATCCTTCTGTCTGTCCTGTCTGTGATAGGAGTGTGTGGAATGCATGATAAACACTTAAGGACAAAGAGCCTATAAGGCCGCACAGGCCAGCTGCAGCAGTGCAGCCAAACCGCATTTGTACACAGACCGTATAACCGCTGGCTGTAGCGCCAGCAGTGCACTGTAGTTGTCCATGTCAGACTATAATTCACTACACACATCCATCGACGGATTCCCATTGACCTCCATCTAGTTTTCATTATGGTTTTAATGTTAAACTCATGTTACTTACAAAGTTGGTGTTCACTTTTGTATGTCGTGCTTCTAACAACTAATGGGTAGAATTCTTGTTGTTCGTATAGACTGCAGTACAGCAGGAGATGGTGCCAAAAATAGCACGTGAGTTATCAGTTTTATTTTTTTTTCATTTTGTCATTAATGCCGAGTGTTATAGACATGTAATGCACTTGGGTGTGATATATATGTTGCTGTTTAGTAGTTGAATTTTGTGGCAACAGTAATTGTAATGCAGTATAATATAAAATGTAGATAATATAGTGCAATAGTCATCTAGAACTGCAAGTCAAGTTATATACACCTCTAGTATGCTAGAATGTTTTTGGGTGTGCAGGCTTTCGTTCTATCTGTCGCTGTTGCATTACATTGTCCCAACTGCAGTGATATCATCCAAACCTGTAGAAAGTGGACCGGTTACTGTTTTTTGTTTTGTAGTGACGAGGGTTGACAATATGTTAACGAAAGATCATCGAAAGCACCATCACGACATATACGAAGGTGCTGCACCTATATACAATGTGGTCAGCTCGGAGAACAGTCAGAAGCTGACGTTAAAACTGTCCAAAACCAGAGATGAACCGAGAGGCACGTATTTGTTTTTCTTTGTATGCTGATTGCTAACTGCATTATCATAGAGATGTGTCGCTTATTTACAATGAACTAAAGAGCCAGTTTTGATTTGCATGATTTAGTTTGATGGCTGTGGTACTTTTGAATTCAGTAGTAATATGACTTACTGGTTATTGAGCACATATTTACTTGTGAAGACATGCAGCATTGAACACAGCTTTTTAACAGCCAAATGTTTGAGTGTTGTTATGCAGCATATTAACGTGCCTAACCATTTTATGATTGCTTGTTATATAAAAGTCAACTGAGGCACAGCAGGGTATATTATAGATGCCATGAAAAGCAAATAGGTACATGGTGAAGAAGAAGAAAAAGACAGCTGTGATGTAGTCAAAGCCATCGAATATTTAAAAACAAGCCTGGCCACTCTGCCTCATGGAGTGGTAGTTGTCTGGTGGCCCGCAACAGAACTAAAGCATCATTAGAAACGCATTGTCAACACACAGCTCATGTTGTAATAAAATCTGTCAAACTATAATTATGTAACTGGGCATTATGTTATAACATCGAAAATGCAAAAATGAACAAAAACAGCATTTCTCATACTAGTTGCTGGTCTGTTTACATAGTTTCCAGGCTTGTCTGTAAGATATCTAATGGCTTTGATGTAGTAGTATAGCAGTGACTTGATATATAAGTATTAAGTAAGTATGTATGATATTGTAACCTGTGGTTGGTCAACTGTAGGTCTGAAGCGAGCTCGGGATGATGATTCCGATATAGAATACGACGACCAGGTAACAATGGCTCAGATGCAGGAAGTCTACGGCGAGTATGCGACATCACTGACAGAGCGGGTGAAACGTCGACGACACCAGCATGTTACGCACCTTGACAGTGACGACAATAGCAGTAGTCACAGCTACTCACATCACCGCCAACGGCTGCTGGCCGACGACACCAGTAGCGAAGCTTCAAATGCTTCACTGCCGGAAGGTTTGCAGATTGTGGTGTTTGTTATTTTACTGATTTCTGCTACCTGGTATTGCTGATTGCTAATTGTAAAAAGTGTACGGTGGATAAAACCATGATTATTTTTGTACTTTTGTTTCCGTTGCATTGTGCCAGAGAATTAGACACTTACATGAATTTTCACGTTGGTTCTTTTTGCCATATCTGATGTTTTCATGTAAATAAATAAGATTGTATATGTAGGTAGATTCTGTGATTATGCAGCAGTTCTCACAGCATTAACTGTCATGGACGTGCTGTGTGTGTGTTTCCTAAGCTCAGAAAATTCTGGATATTGTCTTCAGCTGTGCACAAAACTACGTTACTGTCAGCTATGGGTCATGTACTGACAGCGGAATTAAGCTGTGAACAAGTTTGTGATACACACTAATTTGACAAAGTATTTATATCGAGATGCTTTCACTGTGTGTTTCAGGCTTGCAGCCGTCAAGGAAAGAAAAGAAGCCTCAGCGTCGGTTGATGGAGTTGAGCGTGTGTCTAGAAGAGTTGATGGATACGCCAACATTCAAAAGGTTTAACACAGCTCTTGATGGTGTTCTCGAGGCTGCAGAAGACATGGACTTGGCCAGCATCAGAGGTCTGTAAGCTGTTGTGTATTTCTTGTGATGTCGGATATTAAATGATGTACTTGAGTTCATAGTTATTGTTACTTATTTATCGTTTGATTGTGAATTTGTGATACAGATTTTTTCTGATCATTGTTGATATTGTGGTCATTTTATGTTTTTTTATCAAGCATCGTGTTGATGTATGAGACAAACGACTTTTGCGAGTGATTATTTTTGGGAATGTGAGAAAATGTCTGCACAGTGGCATAATTATGCGTAGTTTCAAATTATGTTAATTGATTTTAATTTTAGTTTGTAATATTACAAGATTGCAGCATATTTCTCTGTTGTGATTAATTAGTTAATTGACATGTGGCGACATAGCCATTAACTGAGTTTGTTGTTATCTGGTGTCTCATGCTGCCTTGGCACAATGCAAGTTGAAATTATTGTATGTAGACGATGATGACGAGACGGCAACCAACAGTGAGTCTGTTGTCTCTAAATCACATCTGTCTGAGCTCTGTTCAGAAGCTGCAAAGTTGAAGTCGATGGGTGTTATGAACCAGGTACTATCACATTAGCATACCTAGCGTTGTATGAACTTTGCTGTTTTGGCTTGTGAATGTCCACCACGTCTAGGAGTATTTTCGATTGTTTTCTCTTGATTTTTTATACGATGTCTATTATGATAGACACACAAATGTTGAGGAAACTTGTGTGCAAATATATTGAAAAATGATTAAAAAGCTGAATTTGTATGTTGCTGACTTGGAATAGATCAGTTTCATTATAATGTGATTTGATTCTGCTGGTAACAGCATGCTGTGGTTAGCATCTTGTATTCTGTGTGTGTGCTATAGTTGCCTTGTGAAAAGCTCATCAAGGCACTTACAATCTTGCAGTTTAATATTCGCGATGGCAGCAAAATTATTCCTGGTGTTGATGCGGTAAGTTTAACAGAGTTGAATTTGTGTAGATAATTTAGTGCAGAACAGTATGAATTACTTCATTAAAGGCTGTGAAAGTTTCTATGTAATCTGTATCTGCCATATGAAAATATGGTTGTCATTTAGATTTGATGTTGAATTCTGATATTGATTAAGCAGAATATTTATTTTCATCTGCTGCCACAAATGACTGTTCAGTATGCATGTAACTGTCATATTTTACTTGTTACACACATTGCATTACACCGGCGGCATTTAGTGCTGGCATACAACAAACTGGAACTGCCAGGCATTGCAGAGAGAAACATTCATTCGAGCCGTAAAGATGCAGGAGTAAAGTAAAACACAAATCTGGTGCTCTTTTTTAGAGTTTTGTACTGTACTGTGTGTATTGGGGATGCTTAGATATGTTGAGACTGGCATTTGTTTTCTAGGATGGCGACAATGAAGATGATTATCTGTGGAGGGAGTTGGCATTTGAGCGTGTGCAGTCGGCTCTTGATGCGGCTCTGACGGCACTGTACATAATGACGTCACACGGCATGCCAAAAGAAGTTTTCATTGAAGATGTCATAGAGAGGGTCGTGCGCATGAGCAAAATGCAACTATACAATGCCGTCTATCCGGAGTTTGACCCCGTCTATCGTGTCGACCCTCGTAACAAAAGTGTGTTTATGTCTCATATGATGTGTATCGTCTGTGTGTATTATGTACTAGCCATTCCGCCTGCCAAGTCGGGCATTACATAGGCAGCCCCGTCCCACTTTTCGTCTACCCTGCTTCCCGTGCCCATGTGTAGTATGAGTGCCAGCCTATCAGCACCAACGCGAACAAAATAGACAACTCGTTTAGTATGCATGAAGGGGAAATACGTCCACGGAAATCCCACACCTGACCAATACCGCACTGTCGGCTCAGTCACGTGATCTATCAACTACTTTGTAGCATAGCTATAAGGCCTGAAATTATTGATTGTTGTCTCCCTACCCAAGCCACCCACTCCAACGTTTTTGCACCTAAGACCATTGCTGGGGCGCCCTGCAGCTACACTGAAAATTTGGAGACAGTCGCCGTACCCATTCCTGAGTTATGAGCAGGCACACAGACAGACAGACAGAAACATATATGATTTGTGTGGCTGTCGGTCTGTCTGTGTGTGTATCTGCTCATAACTCAGGAATGATATATGTATGTATGTGTGGATGTCAGTGTAATTTAGGATGAGTACTAGGGAATGAAAGGGTAAATTTTGCAGTATGACCAGATAGGGTGGAGGAGAAATTTTGATGTGTCATGTCATGTGTGTATTTGTATGAGTGAATTTGGAAAATAACTTGATTGTGTGCACAATCTGTCAGTGACGAGTCAAGTCATATGAAGTGAAATTTGTTTGTAAATAATTTGCATTAAAATCTTTTTTGTTCTGACAAATATTATGGTCTTAAGTTATAGCCATAGCTAACAATGACGATTTGCAAGATCGTCGCCAGGTAGATAAGTTTTGTTACTTGGGTGATGTATTGGATTACAGACAAGGTTGTAATTCTGTAGTAGTTGTAACTTTGGCTTAGGCATTATGGAGAAGGTTCTGTGATTGCCCTCTAATATTAGTTTGAAAATAGCCATAAGACATTAGCTTTCTAGTAAAGGTTTTCAGTAGCTCTCACAGTTTTGGATGCTTTGCAGATATGACATTTTGTAGTCTTTATAAATTCTAATTATCATTAGCGGTTTACTGTGAGTTATGCAGTGGTTGCCATTTGTTGTCAGGTGGTATTCAGGCAAACATAAAGCTGAAGCGAGCCAAGTCAAGTGGAACAAAAGACCGAACAATTCTGGCAATGTACACAAAGCTAACAGAGTTGACGGCACTACTGGCCGAGCTTGTTGATATTCAGGAACTCACTGATACCATCGTACTGCAGGTAGGCGCTGGCTGTCGGAAGTGATGATGCTAATGATGAAGGCAGTGGGTGACTGGATAAAAAGAATATCTTGTACATTATGCTCGCAATTTATCGTTAATTAGCATAAATTTATCAAGTGGTAAACCAGCATTTGGGATTGTTCTGCGTCATCAATTTAGATATTTACACAAACTATATAAAGATATGACATTCTGTTTGACATCGTTGTTTATTATCGACCAAAACGTCAAAGTATCAATGTTTTTGAAGACAACTGTGCTATGTTAGGTAAGACGGGATAAGGAAAATGTTTGCAGCTTATAAGTATTAGTTAGGTCTTAAACCAAACTTGGCAATTATATGATTCATTTTCAAGGATAATGTTTTTTATCGACCCACCCTGTGTGTTAGCAACTTGATATTCAAGTATTGTAATAATTGTATGTATGGTGCAATGGTCGTGTGGTTGTTTAATATGTGGGGTAACTGCATATTTCTTGTCCATTGCTTTTATTATTTTTGTTCTTAAAGAGTTGATTGAAGTTACTTTCAGCCAGAAATAGTCGTCGTCCATTGGGCATTATATTCAGTAAGTTACCGTTATATGGTGGGTTTTGTCAACAAAATTGTTCACTGTTGGTTTTCTTGACATGCAGTATCTTCTGCAGTGACAGTGAAAGCTCTCTGAGATATATATTCTGTGAGCCAGATTGTGGCTCAGCCTGTCTGTCTGTCTATTGCGTTGTGTACTCTTGTGCCCATAGTCAAATAGGGACCGTGACATGCTAGGAACTATTATAATATAGATGCTTGTAGGTGTGTATCGAGTTGACAACCGAAAATTGCGGGTGGGGTCAGTCTAAGTTGTTGCAGTGCACAAATGACTTTTCCGTTGCATTTACTTTGTGTCAGATGTCTACACTCGCTGTCTCGCCATTCTTTGTGGAAAATGTCAGTGAGATTCAGCTGAATGCACTGAAGCTGGTTACTTGTGTAAGTCTGTACAGTTTCTCATTTGCAGATAATTTATGCTGTGTACTGTCACATGTGACTCTGGCATTGTTTTAAGCAGAAATGATCGTTTGATTTCTCTTACTGCTATGTACTAATAAGTTTGTCATTTAAGGTAGTAGTGATCCCGACAAGAAATTTTCTGTTATTATTGCGTTAAATGTTGTGTTTATTTGGTTTGTTTGATTATTATTCGCGACTTTGTCGCTATTATTTTGTCATGTGCAGATATTCAGTCGATATGAAAAGCATCGTCGGCTAATTCTTGAAGATATCTTGTCTTCACTTGCCCGTCTGCCGTCCAGCAAAAAGAATCTCAGAAGCTATAGGTGTGTTGTTTGATATCGATATATATTGTAATTTGTAAGCACATGATTTTTATGCCTCAGTTGCCTAATATGGCATTGTAGGCATTATGTCATTGTATGTATATAGAGTCCATGATTCTGTTTCTTTGTCTGTTTATTGTAATGTCCCAAAACTGCAGCGACATTGACAATAAATTTGTATTGATCATTGGGCATTCAAATGCATTCTAGTTAATTAATGTTTTAGATATGATATTTTCTGCAGTGGATACATTCAACGTTTATTTTTCTATATTTGTCAGTGAATTCTTGTGGTAATATGTTTGCAGTAGTACGAAGAGTTTCATGGCTGGTATGCTGTGGTTTGTTGGTGTGAAGGTTGAATGCTGATGAGCAGATTCAGATGGTGACTGCATTGGCACTGCAGTTAATTCAGTGTGTAGTCAAGTTGCCTTCTCATATCGACTCTGACCAGTTTCTGAGCAACGATCTAGACGAACTTGGTTCAGCCAATAAGAAAAACGACTTGGTATGTGCCACGTTTTTTATTTTGCAATTGTTATTTTTATACGTGGTATATGAGTTAAAATGTAATATGTAAGTCGAATCCATAATTCTCTATCAATGTTGTATATAAATGGTCTGGTAATTCATTGCATGAGATTAAGAACTAGTGTGACATGTACATTTTCTGCATTAAAACTGCTGTAATAACTAGTGCAGTATTGACCACAGCAATAAGTTAAGCTTGGCTGTGAGTATTTGCTTTTGTGATAATTTGGTACAGTCAAATTCTACATATATATTGTTGAACCTTACTTTTCATTGTGAGTTTTATTTCTAGCCTTAATACTGTCAAAAAGTGATTAGGAAGGAGGAACAAGTTCAAAGTGTTATATGTATCTTTTTTGGAGAGTTGTCGCCATTTAAGTTTCTGTATTTGATACATTGCATCAGTATTGAAAAGTTGAATAGTTTGTGCGTATAATTTTCGTGCAGGTTGACAAGGAAGTAATGATACTGACATCCTATGAGACTGCAATGAGGACAGCACACAATTTCCTTGCCGTATTTCTTGCCAAGTGAGTGTCACTTGATCTACAGATAACTAGTTTAGTGGTGTGAGTCTGTCCATGATTCTGTCCCTGCATGTATTGTCGTCATCATCAGCGCTGTGAACATACGTAGTGTGTGGTTAAGTAGCGTTGGCACATTAACAGCAGTAACAGGTCTTTAAAACGTGCCTGGGTGAACCACAGATGGGTGCAAGATGTTAAAGCTTGAGACTGAGGCATCAACCTTCCGAGACTGAGACATTGACAGTTTTTGTCGAGACAGGATGTTGTACTGAGACCACGACGCTGGTGTAAACAAACAAGTTTCTGCTCAATTGTTTTTGTGAGTCAAACAGTTGGGTACAGCTGCAGCATTAGCAAAGCATCTGCATGGCCGTCCAGCTTAGTTTGTGTGCACGGAGATCGCAGTGGTGGTAGCCCTGGCTGTAGTCATCGGGAGTCAGTATTGGACAGTTTCAGCATAGTATATTGTGCATCGAAATGTTCTGTTCTGTTCGTTAACCCTCCTCAGTGGTATGAGATTTGGATGCATCATGGACAATCTTCCTTCATTGTGAACAGTGCTTTATTGCTGTCACTGCTTCTGCCAACAATAGTCCTGTCCACATCTTGATGTTATCTTGCCAGAATACTAGTGTTGAATGTTTAACTCAATTTTCTTATCAGATTGTGTGATACTGGTGTCATGTATTGCTGTATAGATGTACATCAAAAGGCGAGGAAGACTATCGACCTCTGTTTGAAAATTTTGTCTACGATCTCTTGTCGACAGTCAACAAGCCTGATTGGCCGGCAGCCGAACTGATCCTCAGCCTCCTTGGAAATCTGCTGGTAATGCTCAGGGATTATTATTTTTATTTTGGCTACAGTTTTCCACATGGGAGTGTCCATATTAGAAGAATTTGCAAGCAAATTTCTGTGCTTTGTGAATTAACAGTGCATGTGCTGGAATTTCTAGAAAAGGCCCTGTCCATTTCCTGGTCGGATGGTTTAAAACAATGCTTTTGTTTCATTACGTTTAAAAGTATTTATATGTACATGTTGCTTGTGTTTGTTTTCAGGTAATTTTTGTAGGAGTATATTTTTTCCAGTGAGTTTGGATGTCAGTTTAGCTCATGCTTGGAAGGTGTTGTTTCTGGAGAGGTCATTGTGTGGAGACGGATTTAGACTACTCACTTATATACGATGTTGTGGCAATCGTAAATCAGAAGAAATAAATCATCCGTGTTATGTGTATGTTAAGGTGAAGCAGTTTAGTTCCAAGTCCGTGGAGATGTCATTACGTGTTGCGTCACTGGACTATCTCGGCATCGTTGCCGCCCGCCTTCGCCGGGATGCTGTGTCTAGTCGACTGAATGAGGACGTCATCTCTGACATCATTAAACAGGTTAGCATAGCACACCCATACAGAGACCAGGAGCTGCAAAACATTACCTTCTTCGTTTTCTGGCTGGGTTTGGGTGGTGTGAAAGACACCTTAAACCGACTAGTTTTTTTTACTTAGGTTTAGATTTATCATGGTGTTTACTTTTAGCCAATATTTACTAAAACATTTGCTTTCTGGTTTCAACACTGCTGTAATATTTGGAAAAAGTACAGCTTTTACACTATTTTTAAACTGTTTGCCCATTTGAACCAACTAAGCTGATTGCGGAGCTCGTCAGTTTTAAACATTTCGGCTAATGTTTAACACTCCCAGAGCAAGTCAGCACAAACATGGTGTGTAGAACCGTCATTAGTGGACTCCTAAAGTTAATTCGCTTGATGGTGCATATACAGCATATGTTAGAGAATGCGCAAGCGTGACTGGCATGTGCTTTATTGAAGGTTGAAGACAATCCCGTTGTCAGTGGTGAAGATCACAAAGAAGAAGTATGTTTTAGTTATTTTCTGTACTACTGCTAATGATTGTTTGTAATGTAATTTAAAGTACTAACTACTAAGTCATGTCCTCAAAAAGAGACCAACAATATTTTAAATATAATTTTGACATATTCAAATGCATTTTTGTTGTTTTTGGCAAGCAACGTTGTGCAAAAATTGAAAACTACTGATACTCACATGTTCACTTCACCTATTTGATATATAGGTTTTGTGATTTATTTTGGTGCACTTTCTGCACAGGTGTTGACAAAGCTGAACGACGTCAGTCAAACAGAACTGCTACAGAAGACGTTATTAGAGTACTTGGCTCATGGCTCTGAAAATGACCCATCACTTGTTGTAAGTACATCTGCTTGGTGTGTTCGTTTCTTCTTAATTTTTGTGTGATGAAACTTTATCTTGTAATTATTTTTACCATTATTACAGAATAGGATTTGTCTCTTTTTATATTATCTTCTGCTAGTTTCTTGACAAGTTCTAGTATAGCAGTAGGGGTGTGATACATTTACCAGTCAGAGAGTGAGTGATTTGTTTATGACAGCATAGTTCTATAATCTATATTATGTGATAGTTGTGCATGGGAAGTTAAACTCTGCTGCTGCTGCTGCTGCTACTACTACTGCTATTACTGCTACTATTATCATCTGACCTAGAAAGGTGTAAGGAAATAATGAGTTTTGGTACTCATTGAATTATTGCTCTTTTGTATTGCTCTGATGGTGGAGGATGGTATTTGTATCATACAGATAAAGTCCATGTTTACTGTTTGTTTGTGTGCAGTTTGTTCGTCAGTTCTACATTGCGCAGTGGTACCGAGACTGCACAATGGAAGCTGAGAAAGCTGCCAGAAAGATTTCTGATGACAGCAGCTTGCGGAAAGCTGCTGAGACTTTGGCAAAGAAGCAGCAGCAGAATGGCAGTGATGATGATGATGACGATGATGATGAGTATAGTTCTCAGAACAAAGCGGCTTTGAAGAAGGCCACCGCTGAGGTAGACTCTCTGAAAGAGCTACAGAGAAAAGCCGAACGGCGGAAAGCATTTCTGATGCAGTTGATTGCAACTCGTCTTGGATCTGTTCCTCGCATCAAGTATGTGCACTGTCCCATACATTAGGTCTGTTTACATAAAACTATCTGCTGTTTTAAAGGATAGTTAACATGAACCAGAAACTGACGTAATAAGTAATGCATTAACTGATGCATTGCATTTTGGAAGTTGATGCTTTTTTGCATTTTTTCAGATTTACAGCAATTCGAGCTTCTAATTTTTTGATGTTGTGCAGACGCATGCTTTAATTGTGATGGGAAGTATATGATGTGTGCTTTAATCAGATATTTTGTACCATTTTTGAGCAGTATTATAGTTTCGAAAATTGATTGAGATTTGGTCTAAGTACTGCATTGTTTGGAGTCTACTATTTTCCGCCATGTTGTAGTATACGTTGTTCGTAATGCTGACAGATGCAGAATGGTTTATTGTCACTCTGTATATGTTGAGCCTGTTAGTCAGTCTTGTGAGTAAAAATGTGTCAGGAGAGAGGTTGCAGAATGTTGTGTGTGGCAGTGTGATAGTAACTGATTAGTGTCAAGTTAGCAGCATTATGGTTACGGTTGTAGACCATCCCAGAGCAAATTGGATTATGAAAGTGTGTTGCTCATAACACGGTATCTGGCCTCGAATCGTCCGTTCTCACAGAGTTTTGACATTTACCTCACGCAGGTAATTATATGTGCATGGCTACAAGCTTTCATTACCAGAAGCCAGTTTGATTTTGTCAATGGTTATACATTTGTGATTCATGAAAACATAAGCCAAACTGTTTTTGTCACATCTCCTACAAAACTCTTCCAATTCTGGCAAAATTTGGTACATAGATTTCTGAATAAATCTGATACACAGCAGTGTAGATTTTTTTCTGCTTCACCTAAATCATGTCTGTACACTACCGTGTTAAACTAAAAGGTACATTTCAACTGCATTAATGGCAACAAAATGCAGTGAACTCATTAATCTTTAACCTAAAATCGAAGTTGTTGAAACATGGCAGTCTATATTTGACTATAACTGTGTCTAATGTCAACTGATTTCTTGTGTGATATTTTTAATTGTGAAGAAATTCTGCATGCAACGGTGATAGAAGTGCCCGCAACACCTTAGTTATGTGTGCACCTTATTTGTAATATGAATTAACTACACCTTTTGCCGTTAATAATGCTGTCATTTGTTTTACATTGTGTTTGAAGCAAAAGGAAACCCGCAACATCACTGCCAATGCTAACATTTACAGTGCTGTCATCATCATGTTGTGGTGGACCACTCTGTAGTATATAGGTCCAGTGTAGTAGATTGGCATGTCCATGGTTAACTACACAGTGTTGAAATGAATAAATATCGTTTCTATAGTGCACATTCTTGTTACAAGTAATTGGTTGTGGTTGACGATATTTTTTGCTGAGGATATTTAACTTGTTAACTGTGCAGTGTTTTTTTGTTTGCAGATATTGAAAGTATTATGTGAAACAGCCGTTGCTGTCCGAACAAAAGCACTTAAGTGTTTGACAGCTGTCATTGAAGCGGATCCTGCAATACTTGCTAGAGTTAGTATGATGTGCTTGTTTTGATAAATTTCTTAGCACCATTCTGTATAAATCCGTGGGTTTTGTAGCATATAAAATGCAACATAATTTTGTATTTAGACAGTTAGTATGATATTTGGTCCTTTTGATGTATGTATGTATCAAAATATTATCTTGTCTCAGATTTTGATAATGAGATGAGGCATGAATTTGCATGGTTAAAACTGGATATTTTGTCTGTTTGCATGTGATATTTGTCTGATTTATACTGTAATTAGGGATTATGTTGTCAATTTTTTTGTATTTTAGAAATGGTCGTTACGTGTATTTGTCAGTATTTTTGACAGCATTGTTTAATTGCATACAACATTTATTGCATGCAGTGGTTGTGGTTGGTTTGTGACGTCATGGACAGTAAAGGGACTCTTGCAGGATACTTACATGTACATAGTGACGCTTGTTTTTTGTGCCACTACTGTTGACGTTTTCGTATGAATTTTTGCATGGACTGATTTTTTTCTGCGAGTAAAGGCACCCAATCCATGCTTTTGTTCATTAGATGTACAACAGTTTTGTCTAGGTAGTAGCTATTTGTTTATTTGTTCGTTGTTTTAGGCTGTGTTTATGTTTCGGTATAATTATAATTGTTTGTTCGTTTCTTGTCAGTACCAGTGCATTGGATTGTGTGAAAAGACCTTCTCTGAAGTGATCAGTTGTGTGTTGAGTCGACGTAATGTTCCCCTTCGTTTCTTTCCTTTACTTCTCATTGTCAGATATAGTGTTGTATGTACAGCAGTGCTATGTGTGGTGCAGACGGACATGCAGGTTGGTGTTCATGGTCGGTTCATGGACCAGTCAACAGCTGTGCGTGAAGCTGCCATTGAACTCGTCGGCAAGTTCATTCTCATTCGACCGGAGCTAACTGCACAGTATTACAGCATGCTGTCCGAGAGAATATTGGTTAGTCTATATTAGGGATGTTAAATGAACTTTGAATTTATGAACTTCGAAATTTATATTCGAATTCGGAATTTTAACCTTCGATATTTGTGTCAAATTTGCGCTAGAACAGATGTGGGCATTGAAGTGTCTGCCAACGAGATGCGATGTCTTTGTTCTTTGCCGGCGGTTGACGCCCGCCGCTTCACCAGCCGATTGCCGTGGCCTCCGGCGACACTGCTGGCATCTGATTACCCCTCCAGCCCCCGCCCCATACCTCTAGTGTTGCCGTCTGTCTCTCAGTCCGCACAGTTTGACTCCTCTCATGCCAGCGTTCTCGTTGACTGATCAGTGATAAAATCCGCTCCGCAATGAAGCGAAATTTAGCTGACACACATAGCGATTAACGATCCCTATTGAGCAGACATCAATTAACACAACTCGCATACGCAATGTCCACCGACAGATATTGACTATATAAGTGGCGACAGAAGTAACTAATCGTGCACTAACTGTTTGCGTAGTGGAAGAGACATTCGTTTGTGTTATTGCTGTACTATATTATTTTTGTCGTTGTGTTAAATACTTTTGACTTGAGAAATGTCAGTGCGTAAGAATAAATCGGACGTGTGGACGCATTTCGAAAAGCTGTCTTCAGCCAAAGTGAAATGCAAACTCTGTTCGAAGGAACTATGCGTTTCAGGCGGCGTCACCAGCAGTATGCACGGCCATATGCGCAGCAAGCATCCATCAGTGTTCGAGCAGTTGCATGCTAATTCCACGCCAACAATATCAGGTGCCATGCAGACAGACAATGATTGTCTAGCATGAAAGCAAGCATGTCAGAACAGCTAGCTGGCAAACTGGACAGCGACGCATGCCATATTGCGATAACCACAGACATATGGACCAGCTTACCGAATGAGGCATACTTAAGCTTCACGGCAAGCTATGTCGATCATGACTGGACAATCAAAAGTCCAGTGCTGGCAACCATCAACCTAGAGGATCGCCATACGCAATCAGTTATTGCTGAGAATCTAGGCAAAGTGGCGCAAGAGTGGATGTATGCTTTGTCCTAAAATTTGCCCAGAGTGATTTGTTGTGTTTTTGGCTCAGTATGGCATGTACATATGTTAGTTATGAGTGCCCTATTTATCAAGTGTAGATGTTTTTATGTGGTTTGTTTTGTATTTTAACAAATTTCAAAGCTGTGGTGAAAGTGCAGCCTGTAAATTTGTAGGATTATATAGCTTGCATGCACTGTTTTGTGTTGTGTGCACAGGATACTGGTATTAGTGTGAGGAAACGAGTCATAAAGATCTTTCGTGACATCTGTATAGAGCAGCCGGACTTCCCAAAGATTCCTGAGATGTGTGTCAAAATGATCAGGAGAGTCAACGACGAAGAAGGCATTCGGGTAAGTTGAATAGTCGTGATTGTTTGGCTCAGTTATAACAGTCGGCTTCATTCATTGCTTTGACACTGTTGGTTGGGTCATACAGCCTGGGCATGCAGAATTACGCAGTAAGTAGGGACCAACCTCATTTCATGGAAAATTCACGGAAAGCAAGTGGGTTGACCTAGTGTGGTGGAATGTGAGTAAGCAACACAGTAAATACATGCCGACTACATAGTGTGGAAGTGTGACACTTACTCACTTAGCAAACAGCAAGATCTGCACAAAAGCTGTTGAATGATAAAACTCTGAAGACCTTCATAAATGAAAGTAAAAGCGCTAAAATCACGGATTTCACGGAAATGGGCATTTCATGGAAGACGGCCAATTTTACGGAAAATATCACGGCCGTGAAATCATGAATTAGGTTGGTCCCTAACAGTAAGGTTCGTTCTGGTTGTGGAAATTTCGAGAGCAGTTCACAGAGCATCATCTCCCGCTCTTGGTGGCAAATTTTTTTTATGAATAAATCACATACTGACGGAAGTTATGCCATTGAAAGCTATGGTTGCTGCTAATTATGGAACACGCTGTAGTTTAAGTATATGTTGAACTTGTAGTTTTCTGTGTTATGCATTGTACTCTTTAGTTATTTGTATTGTGCAGTTACTGATACAATGGTGCATGTTATTATTGTGGTGTGTTAGAAACTGGTTAATGAAACGTTTCAAAGTATGTGGTTCATGCCGGTGCGAGACACCAAAGAGGCAACTGCCGGTAGACTGCTGCAACGGGTCATGAACATTACTGATGTGGTGGCTGCATGCCGAGATACAGGCTTTGAATGGCTTGAACAGCTCCTTGATAACGTAATATTGTTTGTTTCTTGTCAGTGCCAGTGCATTGGATTGTGTGAAAAGACCTTCTCTGAAGTGATCAGTTGTGTGTTGTTCGGCATTTCAGTGTGATGTTTTTAACTGTGTCTTGGCATACATGTGAGGCTGGTATTTGTGTCGTCGTTAGATAAATGGAGTTAATAATTGACATGGTGTATTAATAACTCCTGGTTTTCAAGTCATTCATTATGTTGTTGTGAATGTTATTTTGCTGTTATTGTGAATATTTCATTAAATGGGTGATGTGTTAGAAAATTTTTGCTATTAGTAAGTTCGTTAATATTTTTTTACGATGTATCATTAGAAGCACCTTCCAGGAAACTATTGTAGAATCTGCTGGAACTGAGTGTTGCGTGTGGCTTGTAGCTATTAAAGAAAGAGGAAGATTGTCGAGAGAAGCCTATTGAGAATACGTGCATTCAGATAGTTGACTGCCTTGTTGAAAACGTGCTACAGCTTGAAGAGAAATCCGTCGGTAAGTAATAATGACAAATTTGTTGTTTATGCGGACTATACGTATTTGATCGCCTGTTGTAAAGTGCAGTGTAAGCAGTAATGACTAATGTATTTAAAGTTTAGTACTTTGTTGATAGCAGGTTATTTTATTTTGATATTACATCCTGACGATGCAGAGTTCCACGTGTATGATGAAAATCCAAGATGATCTCACTTCAGTGGGCCTAATGCCTGGCATTCATACTTTGATTTGGATTTGGAGAACTGAACTTTGCTGCAGTAAGCTGGTCTGTGAGAATGTATTAAAATGTTTTAAATCACTGAAAATGAAGTAATGCACAGTTTTGTTTCATGTGGTGTGCCATACTGTAATTCGTACAACTGACATCCTCTGCTCCTGCACAAAGGTTATATCGTAGTTATATGCTTATATTGAACCTCCGATATTTCGCAGCTGGAAACTTCAATATATTGATATTTGACTATATACCTAAATTTATAATGCGCATGTGGTCAAATATAATTCGAATCTGAGGTGATGGATATATTATTACTCAACCAGAGGGCTAATACTCATTTTACCATAGTATTGAGCGAGACTGTACATGTAGTAAGCTGATGTTATGGCCGTGTACCTATGGGTACATTTAGGTGGAGGGCGCAGCTCTACGACACGGATTGTGTCATGTTTCTCTACTCTGTATTTGTTCTGCAAAGTGAAACCATCTTTACTTGTCAACCACTGCATGACTATTCAGCCATACCTCGACATCCGATGCAGTGTAAGTGTATCCTGGCATGCTTACAGTATTTGATTGCATTTCTGTCTTATAATATACACCGTGTCCAGAAAAAATGGAGCCAATAGTGTTTCAGGCATAACTGTGAAATGACCACCACCCGCCCTGACACAAGCTGAAAGATGATGGCGCCACTGATGCACAGCTGCAGCAATGACGGCATGATCCAGCTTGGCCCGATCGGCTCTCATGCGATGTTTCAGGTCATTATGATCGGTGATGCATGTTACACCTTCTCTTACAGTGTGCTCTACACGCTGTAGTTAACCGGATTTAAATCTGGTGAATTTAGGGTCACAGTAGCAGCGAAATGAACGTTGGCATTTCTCTTTCCAGGAAAGTGCGCGAAAATGGCATTTTGATGATGTCAAATTTACATCATCGTTATGTAGTGTTGTGCAAGTATTGATGGTACTTTTTATATTTTTAGTCACTTTAAGTGTCGAGATGAATATTGTTCCAGAAATTACGAAAATTTGTCGAACTTTGCCTAAGTTATGCTTAAAATACTAGTGGTTCCTTTTTTCTGGACACAGTGTATATTGTATAATGTATCACAGTGTTATGTTCATTTTAATATATTTTCTTCAAATGAGTAGTCGAGTGCAGAAGTGACATGACAGGTGATTAGAGACTTAAGCTAGAAGAAATGGGTGATCTTCATGACAAAATGCAGTAAGTGTATGAATTAGACTGTGTACTAGTGGAGCACAAACCTGTGCACTGCCATTCATGATGCAGTGCTGTAAAGTGTTACATATTCCTCAGTGCAGAGTACTGAGGTTCATGGATAACAAAATCAGCTGAGAAGGTTGACGAATGTCAAATTTTTGGCACAAAAGTGGCGTCTATGATGTGCGCACTTAGATTTCTGGAAAAAGTTTTTTAATTGTGGCAGAAAATAAGCCAAAAACGAGCAAATTATTCTCCACATGTTACCTCAGAAACCAAAAATGTAGTAGAAATGTGGAAATTGGCGCAAACATAGCCCATGATGTGAGGATGCCCTAACTTTTTGTTTTCCAAAATATTTTTTAATTTTGACAAAATTTGTTGTGCAAAGATTTAGAAGAAAAAAATCTCAATTTCCACTTTTTTCTATCCCACAGTGGCGCCATGTATATGCAGAAACATTGTATACATTGCGCTAATGTGCGAGTGGATTCTGCACGCGCTACTTCACACAGTGCGGAGCACTGTGGACCCTGTGACTTACAACAACAACCAACAACCACCGTTTAACGGCCTTTGTTCCGGGACAACCCGGGTAGGCCCGTACCAGAAGAAACACTATCTTCTGCTTTAGCATAGGGCTGTGCTGCGTTTAGGCTGGGTTTCCCCACCTCCTGTCTTCTGGATTTTTATGGAGCAGGGGAAGATAATGGAGGCAGAAGTACCGACAGTCTGGGTGGATGCCAACCCAACCAGACTAACGGCACCCCCACAACCCCCCAAGGTTTTGACCCTGTGATCGACTCAGCACTTTTATATGAGAAATAGCAAGTTTTCTGTGTGGTTTCTGTCAGGTGGGAGGCATTGGAGTGCATAGAAATAAGAAAATAGCTCTTGGTTCCAAAATTGACGTCATATTTCATCATAATCCAGTCACTTGTAGCGTTTAGCATCAGACATTTCTGTCATCAGATTTTGAGTTTTTACATATATGTCTATAAAATCAATACCTGCCTTGCATTGTTGCTTGTGCAGGTCTACTGCATTTCATTCGTGTTTGAGTATTTGAATAGGGGTGAACCAGCTAACACAAGTACCTAAAGTATATGCTAAAGATGTGTGAATGTGTTGATGTGTCATACGATGGATTATAACTTACTTCAGTGCCTAGTGTGAGTGTTGATCATTTGGTGCACATTTTATGATGCAGTCACAAGAAGACATGGTGCTGTTGAGTAACGTAACACGTATACTGGAGCTGGCCGTTCCACTCATGGAGCATCCAAGTGAGATGTTTCTGGCTCAGCTTGAGGAAGATATGATGAAGTTGATACTGAAGCATGGCATGATGGTAATTGTTTGCATAGTTTTGTTGATTGGCATGATAGCAAATCTGTGCTACTATTTGCTCAATGATATGTACATAATGTGCAGATAGCTGGCCAAGGCTGTGCTTGCAAGGTTACTGTCACTAAACAGTTGAAGGTTGGGTAGTGCCATATTCACTGGTCAGCTGTACTAGTGAATAAGGCACATTGTGCGAGTAAGATTGTTCTCTTTTAATCTTTAGACAGAACTCCTAGTATAGTTCTTAACATCTGCACTTCAGTATAGCTACTCTCAGTGCGTCTATTGCAATGGTTGTAGCTTTTTTATATGCTGTTATTTGGACAATTTTTCTAGTTGGTTTTCGACCGTTTTTTTGTATAACTTGATGAGTATACATTAAAATTATGATGTTTATTGACAGTGTAATCGTGTAGTTAATATTGTTCGCGATATTCGTGACCAGTGTATCACTATTTGCTAATGTGGCACTTGTGCTAATAATATGACTGAACATGGTACAATTACAGATCTTGCAGAGCTGCATCAGCTGTTTGGGTGCTGTCGTCAATGGTGTTACACACAACTACAAGCTCGTGAAAGACTGCTTTCAGAAATTCTTTGGTAACTAGATAGTGAAGATGATAGCAAGCTTGATAAGATTATCAGCTCTGCTCTGTGAAGTTTGACAGAATGATACTTTTTGCTGTGGTTTACTTTCATTAAATGCAACTGTAGATACTGCACTGAAAATAAACAGTGTCTCGCTGCCAGTCTTTTCACATACGAATTAGAATCGGGGAAAATGTGGTAAAGAATGGAATTGAGTTGCAGCCAGTGTGGGGTAAAGATAGATAGATACCATACTTATATCGTACATAATGTGTAAAGTACGAGTGAAAGAATGAAGGACCATTTTCTTAGTCTAGTTCTTGCTGCATTTGAAAAATTGATAGTGTACAGAACCTCCTTCAAATACCGTTGTTAAACACAAGTTTCGGTCGATGCTCTTTCAGCTGTGCTTGAGCAGACACCAGGAATAACGTCACAGTCAAAAACTCGCCTTCCCTCACCACATTTAAAACCCGCCTTAAATCCCACTTGTTTAACCTGGTCAACAAATATTAGACACGACTGCCTTCTCTCCATCTGGTGACTGCTTGTGCCTCTAAGATTCTATTTTTTTGACCATGTGCATCTTATATCATTATAAGTATATTACTTGTTTTGTTATGGTATTGTCACTGTCAGCTGAATGTGTAAATCTGATTGATGTAGCTTAGACAGGTGACTGCAGGTAGCAATTAACAGGTGTGTCCTGTGTTGTCGATAGGTGTTGTAGCGAAGATACAGATGGATCTTCAAGCTAATCCTGGCTGTACATTTAACCGACCAACTTTGTTACGATCTCTCTTTACTGTCGGGCTGCTGTGCAAAAACTTTGACTTCGACTCCGAAAATTTTGGAGAGAAAAAGGTTGTAGAGCAGACTGACTGCTGTTCATTTGATATGACTGTACTTTGCTATTTTGACAATTTTTACATGTTTTCTGAGGTTGCAGTTTTGTATCTGGTTGCTTTGTTTTGCTATGTAGATTAATATTTCTTGTATGGTTGTTTGCAGATATCAATACGCGATCGTGTATTCAGTTCATTGTTGCTTTTTCTTGAGCATCCTGACGAGGAAGTCCAGCTGAAAGCTCTCACTGGTCTAGGTATGGCAAACTTGTCATTTGAGATTGTGTAGGGATGTTTATGTTGAACACATGTTATCAGAATGTGACAGTTACTGCTGCTTGATGTATTCATTAGCATCTGTGTGGGGCAAGGGCCAGCTTTACACCCACCACTCTGTTATCTTAGGACATTCTCGTGTTTGATGTAAGTCAGAAATCTGGAGTTGATTTGGAGAAATGTTGTCTGCATTAATTTCTATTGACTTGGTGTGTTGGCATCAACACAGTGCTGCAGGATGATGTTCTGATTTGACGTAAAAGATATGACTGCCTCGGTTTTGCTGAATTATACTTATCACTAGAACGGTCATAAGTTATTATGCACAAATTCAGGCATCATTGAATTTGTGAGTAATCGTTTGCGGTTGTTCTAGTGATAAATTGTACTTCAGTGTTTCTCATTTCAACCAATGAATTTATTGATGAACAGCCTCAGTCTGCAAGGTATGCATGGTTGGGACCAGGATGTGTTTTTAATGCCAGTAATTGCCAGCTGGTGTCATTTGAATTTGAGGGTTTGAGCTTACAACATTCTGATAACCTCCTCAAGAATATCACTGCCTGTACTCTCGACATCTGCTGATGTATATATTGGCAGTGTGTGTATGGTGTTGTACAGGGTTTCTAGTCACACACCACTACGAGTTTATGCTGCACAAGGAACTGCGTGACCCGTACCATCATCTGCTGACGCATGAAGACGTTCCAGTCCGCATGTGTTGCCAGGTGCTGCGTAATCTTCAGACATATCTCGTGGAAGAAGAGTTGAAGATGATGAAGGCTGATGCAGAATGTACGTTTCTTTCTGCATTGTTTGTCTTTGTCTAAGTGCCGTTCATTTTAACTTTTCTAGTCAGCGCCGAAGTCACATTTAGAGTGCCAATGCTTGTTCCTGTCTTCTATAGCTGTGCTGAAACCCATTTTTCAGTTTTTAATTAGTCTTAGTTTTTTCAGCATTTTGTGTTTTGTTGTCAATAGCATGTTATTTCTGAGTACACTGAATCTCGTTAAGAGCACTGAGTTAGATAAGTAGGTAGAGAGCTGGCTTCACATTCTCTACCCTTTAATTTGCATAGCGCTATTTTTGCTCAGTCTGCATCTTTTGAAGCATGAAACCTCCGCAGAATCCATAACTTTTCGCGACTTTGTGTCGTTTAATGTACATGATATAAATATACCAAAAATATGAAACATATATACACTATATGCAGTATGGCAGCAGTTGAGCCAGCTGTATCTATTGTGCATAATAGCATGCAGGCGAGCTATACTGCTGAGCTGAGCTAAGATGCAAATTCCATGCATCAAAACGCACACAAGTAGTTCAGAAGCCGGCTCTTAACCTACTTAGTGGGTCAGTGGGTTAAGAAATCACATTTAATATCGAGAACTGTTCAGTTTAATACCATGTTGTATATGTAATAGCTGTGCCTGTGAATAATTTTTGTCTGGGTTTTTGATATTTAACTATACAGCGTGTCCCAAAATAATGTCCCACTTTATCATTCGCTGTAACCTCAACGTGCCTGTATCAAAACGGGCAACATTTGGCACATAAAAAGAAGAAACTCAGAGCTATAAAATGCACATAGTCGTCCTCAGATATTATTTGATTTAATTATTTAATTTTTGCTAACAATCCTACGTGTACGCAAAGGCACTGTGTCTTCTTCTGAAAGTTTTCGGTGGCTCTGAAAAGAGCCAGTTAGATATCGGAAGTGGCTCTGAAAAGAGCCGGTTTGAGACAGCAGGTACTCAAAATGACGTCCCTTTGCCTTCACACATGCTCGTAATCGCACTCGCCACTGGTCGATTGCGTCGTCGATGACATCCTGAGACAGACTTGACCAGGTGTCGATGAGACGCTGTTTTAGTTGGCTGACGTCTGGGACTGCAGTCTTGTACACGCGCTCCTGCATCAAGCCTCAGATTCTGTAGTCCACCGGGTTCAGATCAGGGCTGTTGGGCGGCCACAGATCTGGTGAGATGAACCCCGGCTTGTCTTCTTGGCTCACAATCAGATCATCAACAAGATCGATGTTTTCTTCC
>Ga0126335_1000173_pt1 | contig 30089 bp, 16 predicted proteins | sample OlaspJWI45metaG_FD_108409 | JGI IMG/M metagenome (GOLD analysis project Ga0126335, IMG submission 108409) | Marine gutless worms symbiont microbial communities from Oahu, Hawaii - Olavius sp. 1 OAHU.JWI-45 metaG | ecosystem: Host-associated > Annelida > Digestive system > Unclassified | place... | reverse complement strand
CGTAAGGGTCCCAGTGTGACAAAAACCCAATCTGCTGGACCTATAAGCTGCCTAGAACATCGTGCAACAAGAGTATTGCACTGTACTATAGTAACTAGAGCAGCTGTGTTAATGTTCCCTCTTGGGGTGGAGACTCTTGGGAAGCCATAGAACATTGTATTAGATGTGGGTCCTGGTCCCCCTGTGTGGAGGATGAGTGGGAGGAATGCTGCTGATACTCCGTATATAAATGCACATATTCTGACTCATTTTCCAGATGGCACCACATTTAGTGTGGCCATCACTAAATTTCTAAGCCAATTGTTAATTACTTCTTTGTCACATTCGATTACTGTCAGAGTCATGAACAAATTTTCATTTAAAATTTGTGTTATTAGCACAAGAAACATATGATTTGGTGGGATCTGGATCAAGGAATTTGTTTTATTGTATTTATTTTTTTTTATTATGTATTTATTTTATTTTTGTCATTACAAACACATTAACATCTTTATGCATTTCAAAGCCTGGAGATGCTATTGATCGGAGTAATACTGGCGCCTGGTGGTTCTGCTAGCTAGCTGAAGGTCAGCAGCTGAATGAAGTCCTTAACTTGGCCAGATGGCACTGTTTATGTATTCAGTGGCGTCCACAGTCCACATATATGTAGGTAGATGTCAAAAGTGCAAGGTTGGGAATCTTACAAAATGAGTGAGCCCGATTAAACCAGCTCTGGATGAGGGAGCCCTGCACTAGGCTGAGCTTCCCCATGGGGCACAAATAGCCTGTACCGGTACGAAATTGTTTTTTTCTTGTCTGTTATCCATCCTTGTCTCATAGTTCTTTGTAGCTGTCTATTTAGTAGCCAAATCGGAATCTAGTCTGTCACATGAAAGATTGTGTGCACTCGTGTGCACATACTTTGCAAACGTAGTGACTTGGTAGTTTCACTCGTTTGCGATCAGTGACTGAACAAACAGTAGCTGAATAAATTCAAACATGATAGCTGACGTAGGCTGGTACGTCGTCGGTGGATAGGTTGAACTGTGACCCGACACGCTGGCGGTGCTCTGAAGGTGTTGACATTCCTGCTGATAGCCTGATTAACATCAGTCCTTAATACTTGTGTAGAGGAGACTGCTGCTGCTAATATGTCTCATCTGTCATCAGCCGCAGTCTCTAACTTTTACATGGCTGATTACGACCGAAAAAAAATTATTTTGTGTCGGAGGGAGCACAGAACTACGCGTTGCAGATTTTTTGCTTCCGTGACCTTGACTTTGACCCTATGATATTGAAACTTGAACGCGACCTGGATAATTTGACAGTGCAGATCCATGCCAAAAATGGAAGTTGCTAGGTGGCGGCCAGGCTCCAGGCATTCGGAAGTTAGAGCCTGAATTGAAAATACGAAAATTGCTGCAGGATCAAGGTTAAATGTCGCCAAAATCCAAGTACTTGCAATGTTCACAATAAGGTAGGTACAAATCATTAACGTGAAATCGCAGTTTAGCACGTATCCTGCATCCTAAGCTCATTGTGGTGGAAGGGCGTCCGCCTTAGGAGAGTTCTGGCAAGAAAATGGGATAATAAACAGCGTTGAAGAGGTGCTAGAGGCGTCCTGTATGAAATGTTACGGTCCTCGGTCAATCACTCGTAGCGACTGTGACGCGCAGCTCAAGAATGCTGTCTTTGTCTCGATGTAGGCCATCGATGTAGGTACCCCTTAAAGTTTGCAGCTGAACTGAAATTGAACATAGGAAAATTTTATCGACGTTGAAGGAGCGTCGGCCGAAATGATACCGGTAGCAGTAGCACATTCCACGTCTTGTGCCAAGCAGTGAAGAAGTAGGCCTAAGCAGTGTTTGTACTGAGATAGAAACTGCTACCATGACCTCGGCTGGCCTAGCAATACCATCTAGCCTAAAGTTCGCTGCTCCCGTCGACGTTTAAAAGCCTCGACTCAATAGGTAGGCCGACGTGCACGCGTACTCATTGGCGGGAACTGACTGGCCACTGTCCAACCGTGCATGCATGCAGCTGCAGTGCTGGGCCAGTGATGACCACTGAATAGAAGCAGTAGTGACCACGGCCATCAGCACGTGTGACTGTCGATCTCCACACCGAGGCACCAGTGTCGGCCCTGACTTCCTGTCGGTGGCCGACGCAGGGCTATCTTGTGTCTACCCTTTCTGTCATGCTTTTCAAGCCTTGTTTGTTTCCTGTTCGTGCTTGCGCGTGCTTTATCAAATGATTTGAATTTGACTGACAATAGAGTTCTACGGTTGTCTTCCCTACGGACGTTGCAGCTTCTCAAGGTACCGTACCACTTTTCGGAGCGGGACGCACAACACGAAGACATTACTATTTTAATTTTGTAGTGCAATGATGCGTGTAGACTAGTAAAGCCCTTTTGTTTCGTCTAAACTTGTGTAACTCAAAGCGCCAAATTACTCTCATTGTTCTTACTGAGGTCACGTCAGAGTTTTTTTTATAACTTCAGTCCTAAATGCGCCACTGCTACATCGTTCCCGCCGACTCTATAAATAACTGTACGTGACGAGAGACTCGATATGGTGACTGTTGATACGTCGGTCAGATGAGTTGCTGATGCTGGCGATCCTGTATGCTCGAACTGCAGATTTTCGTCGACTTTCTATAGGTAATAGGTTTTGATTACGACTGTAATAAGCGGACTATTGTCAGCTTTCGTCTGCGCGTTAAATTCTCACGTATCTATCTAGTACTATGTGGGCCATCTAGAAATCGTCGTATGTGTAGGCCTATAAGCTAATACTTAATTGCAGGTAGTAGTTGCTATACTTGCTAGTGAAGCTAATGACAGTGTACGGTATATTGTACAGTTCGATGACGTGGCTGTGTCCGTGGTCGTGCTGGTCTCGACGTGACGGTCATCTAGACCACACAGACGAGACGACAGTCGTTGACGAGACCACCGCGCTTCTGACTGAGTCGTCGTCGCCTCCCGATCATTCGCCGTCGCACGATTCCGTACGTGACATTTCTCTGTTCACGTCTCGGTCTCGCGTGATCCATTAGTAACTAACAGAATAGCCTGTGCGTGTTCGTACTTGCATATACATCGGGCTTTCAGAGGCAGCGGTCTGTTTTAGAAGTGGGGTGCCAGAGGGAAGTTATGCTTGAAACACTATAGGTTCCATTTTTCCGGACATGGTGTACATGTGGTGGGCCTAGATCTTGCGGTGGATTGATTGACAGCATGCCGCCGCCTATTGCAGGCTTTCTCGGTATTGGCTGTATAGACACTTGTAAAATTACCCAATCGCCTGTCAATCGAAGCTGGACCACTCATGCTTTCGGATGTTTCGCTGCCGTGACCTTGGCCCCATGATCTTGTCTCAGTCTGTGTCCCAAAAAGGAACTTGCTTTCATATGACTGCAAGACGATAACTTTGGAAGTCGTTGATCTAGAAAGTTTATTTTTGCTTTAAGAGGGAAAGCCTAAAGGTGATATAAAGGACACTTGATAACTGATAGATATAGCGCCTCTTTATTAGGCAACCTCGTCACAGAAGCGCTCAGGTATGGCACGCGTTGTCAAGGGATCACACATCCACACATTTATCTACGAACGGAATGACCATACATGCCTTTGAGTTCCCAGCAGATGCTGGTCCTTATTTACCGACAGCGGAGGACGCAAGGCTGAGCTGGCCTAAGCACCACAGCGGTGAGTAAGTAAACAGTATGCCTAGATATCGCAGATGTTAGCTCTTCAAACCGTCACGCTTCACTGGGAAAGTTGGTGTAAGCAGCTAGCTCAGTGCAGTGGTCAAGAGTCGAACCGCGGCACAATGTAACCGCAGGTACATCTACCAGAAGTACACCTTAAATTCGTATATCAGCTGATCAACGTTACGTCTAGCTGAAATACTGATTGGAAATTGGCACATTTCATTAGATGCTGGTGATGTGTTGATGACAGGACGTCGTTCGCAGCAATTCGTTTCCGTGGAGAGAATGCATAGTTGTGCTGGCACTGTGTCTGTCACCTCTCTGCAAGGGCTACATCACTGGATACATGTCGCCGACGCTCGACGAGCTCATCGCTAATGATCTGCTACCTTCGTCGTTCGCAGTCGACTTCTTTGCCGCCGCCATCTACATCGGTTCTGCGCTCAGCTGTTTCGTCAGTGGCTGGTACGCCGACAAGTTTGGCCGGCGTGGAGCACTGATGGCGTCTGCTGTACCGCTGTTCTGTGGCTGGGTGCTCATTACCGTTCAGTGGGGCTGTGCGTCTCTGCTAATTGGCAGACTTCTCAACGGCTTCGGTAGCGCGGTAGTCTTCACTACATTCAACATATACGTGGCTGAGACGGTGGCATCTAGCCGTCGAGGTGGCTGGACCGTACTGGGCGAGGCGTCCATATCGGCAGGTGCGTTACTGGCGCTCGGTCTCGGTCAGTGGTTGGACGCGCGGTGGCTGGCGGCAGTCGCTGCAGCTGCATCTGTAGCCGTGTTCGTCGCCGTGTCGCGAGTACCGGAAACACCGCGATACTACCTGGAGCATGGTCGTATTGACGACGCTCGCCGCTCACTCGCCTGGATACGAGGCGCTCCTGCTGAGACCGAGTTTGCCGCCATGCAGGCACAGCTGGACGATCACCCTTCTCATAAGGTTACACCCAGCACAAATTGATCATATATCCTTAAATTTTCAAGATGTTGCCTTATAAGAGACTATTAAAGAGCTGCTTCATCACTCTGCATTTTAGCTAAAGTTACATTGGTTAGAGAGTCAGTATGGAGTTATTATTTCTGCTTATACACTTGTTATTACCTGCGCGCATACTGCGAGCAGGTATTGTTTTAGGCGGCGTCTGTCTGTGTGTGCGTCTGTCTGTACGCACAAAATCTCGAAAACTACAGTACTGGTCGGGAATTGATGTAACTTGGTAGGAATATGTCCAATGGTGAACGCTAAAGGTGGTTGAAAGTTGGTGACATTTGACCTTGAGAGCTATTTTCGTACTTTTTTAGGCTATAACTTTTAAATGCTTGACCTAGCAACTTTGTTTTCGGTTAGGAGATACGGGTTGAGAATGTCTGTGTCTATGTCCCGATCCAGCTTCAAGGTCATAGGGCCAAGGTCAAGGTCACGGCAACAAAAACAGCCGTGCGCAGGTTTGTGCTCCCCTCAGACAGTTTAATATTAGATTTGACTTGTTTCGTTTCAAAAATTATAACATTATTATTGTTGTTGTTGGACATTTTCATTTAGCATACCAGTGAATTGCAAATTTTGCAATATGGCTATTGTGACTCACACTGTAGAGTTATCTCAGATGCAGTCTTATTGAACACATTGTTGCGTGCTGCGTTGTAGGACTTTACATTGCGTGAGCGGCTGACTGTGTTGGGGAAGGTTCGTGGTCGGTTGGCAGTCATGATGCTCATCATGATGATGCAGGGTATGAGTGGGCATGTTGCTGTCAACGCGTATCTTCAACAGATCCTCAGCGACGGCGGTTTGTCACACAGTGCCGGACCATTCGCTATCGGCGTCGACGCGTTGCGTGTCGTGGCGACCATCGTCGCAGGGCTGACGGTTGAGAGATTCGGACGAAAAAAGCTCTTCGTCGGCGGCGGATTTGTCCAGGTACGAAACGAAATAAACTGTCGCGCAAATGACGAGGGTGTGGGTATCTTCGAGCAAGTGTGCAGGCATATTATGGACATTGGACACTTGAGCAACTGTTGTAACAGTGTTAATATTCATTCAGCCATACCACGCGAAATGTTTTAGTTAGTTTTTCTCACACACAATGCGATTTTAAAGTCATATCTTTTGTAATTTTTAACAAATTTCAAATTTTGATTTCCTAAAATAGTGCGGCTACATGCTGAATATGTGGTAGAAAAATAGCCTCCTTGTGTTTTATTTCATGCGTTTTCCAGCGGTTAAGATTCGACAAACTTTGAGCCGATTACAAAGTGGCCTGTTTTTTTCTGGGACGCGGTGTAGGTTGTCTTTCCATAACTTGACGTAAAAAGTTTATTTTCGGTTTGCAGGTAGGCCTACATCTTTCGAAAGTACAGACCAGGATCATATCAAGGTCATCGGGTCAACTTCAAGGTTAAGATCCCACGAGCATGCACGCACGCGGGTGATTCGCGGCTCGCCTTTGAGTGAAAGGCAGTCTTGTTCCTACTGTAAATGAAGTTTCACCTTTCTTTCTCTTTCCTAGAATGCTATTTTCAATGCTCATAGCTGTGCAGCAGTAATAGTTGATTCACCGCAGACGGGTCAATCCGAATGCATCCGATCCACTAATCTGCCTATGAAATAAATGATCGCTAATTCTTTGCAGTTTCCGGCAGGTGCATAGGAAGTGGATGAATGTTGTCGCTGCAGGCCGCGACCCTGGTGACACTGGCCGCCATGTTTATGACGTCATCTGTTTCCGGTCACGTGCCGTCGAGGAACGGGACGACGCTTGATGACGGGACCCCGGGTCCGTCGGTGTTGGCGGGAGAGGAGGCCGAGGCTGAGGCGGCACGACTGGCAATGACCGGTCGCCTGTCACTCGCCTGTGTCGCTCTTTTCATGTCCATCTACTCATTCGGTTGGGGCTGCGTTCCAAGCATCCTCAACGCCGAACTGTTTCCGCAACCAGTACGCAGTGTAGCCGCGTCGCTGTGTAGTTTCGTCGGTCTGACGTCAGGTGCGACGTGTTCCTACGTTTACGGACCGCTCGTGGCCACGTTCGGTGTTGGCTGGTCGTTCGCGCTGCTCGCCGGAGTCAACCTGACCGGCTCGTTGTTCGCCGCCGCCACGCTGCCAGAGACCAAGGGTAGGTCTCTGGAAGACATCGATGAAATGCTTGGCGGCCACGATGGCCATCACGTCGATACCGCGCCTTACCAAGACTTGGAAACTGGACAGTTTAGTCGGACTTCTACTGCTGTTAACTAGTCACGACTTCCACGACTGCAAGCTTGTTGTTTCTTTCACTATCCGCCAGAAGTGCGAGAAGTCCATCCTCCATCCAAGTTTCGAACTGTTGCTATTACATCATTGGAGAATATACTACATTACTTCAGAATGCCTTAGAGTATAAGTAAATTAGGAATGGTGATTTTGCCATTTATTTTTGACAGAATCGTATATTTTAAGAAACACATAGCCTATTCTATTTTTAAGTGATAGACATTATTCAGGCTGTATTCTGACCGCAGTATTGTACAAGTCAGACACTATAGTTGTCAAATATATAGAGTATAGTGCACTAAAAGATTTCATTTCGTTAAAGAACGCGTCGAATTGTAGTTATAAACTTTTGCTGACTGTTAAGCTGTTATGTATTTATTTGTATTTTATTGCTTCAACGATTTGTGATGTGTTGTAACTTAAACAGTGTTTTACTTAAGAATGAACGACATCTGTCACTGATGCGCAACTTAGACTACAGGATCGTTAACATCAAACTTGTTTTTAAATGTAAATTATGTTGATGTTTTAGAAAGATTTTTTAACAGTAGGCCTACTCTTGGGTTTTTGCTTCGTTGTTTTCTGTGGATATTGCAGCAACGCATGACTGGAGTTCATTGAACTCGTAACATAACATGGCTGTAGTTGTCTCAGTATGTAGTCTTGTGTGTCTTGTGTTTTACATAAAATATAATTATTTATTTTTTCAAATACACCCAGACTACAGCGTTGAGGATCTGATGAGCTTTTTCGTCAACTTCGAAAACTATGACAAATTACATGTAGATCTACAGAGTGAGAAATTTTATCCCCCTGATGTTTTCTGGAAATTTTTCCCAAACGGCTGAGAATTTTTAATCAAAATTTTACACGCCTAATAGGCGTTCTTATTTACGCTAAAGTGCAAAATTTTATTCAATTATCTCCAACTTTGACAAAGTTATGTCGTGTTTAGCGCGGCCATTCAGTGAATTTTTACATTTCACCAGGACTGGTTGAGGGTAAACTGTGCCGTACCGACTTCATCGCAAAGGACCAATGGCCACCAAAGTCACCAGACCTCAACCCACGTGATTACCATATGTGGGGTGCAATGCTGCAGGCATTTCACAAACTTCGCCCAAAGCCAAAGACCATTCCAGAGCTAAAAAGTGCACTGCAGCAGATATGGGATGACTTGCCGCAGACAATGACCAACAAGCTATCAATGACTTTCGCAAACGTCCGAATGCATGCGTTTCGGCCGGTGGTGGACATTCTGAGCATACAATGTAAACTTTGTACAGAAATATATTAACTGATATTTCTCTGTCAAAGTTACAGGTAACTGAATAAAATTTTGTAGTTTACAATAAATATGAACGTGTAATAGGCGTGTAAAATTTTGATTAAAATTCTCAGCCATTTTTGGAAAAAAATTCAGAAAACCTGAGGAGGTATTTTTGACTCACATTGAGGCCTAGCGTTTATCTTACGAAATCACTTCAAATCAGACGTTGAAACTCTTTGGCTAAGATACAATAGGGCTAACATTGGGAAATACTTTGGAGGCCTACATAAGGTAAATTAGCATCACCAAACATTCCGTAGTTTCAAACATATAGGGATCAATCTCTACGGAACGGTGGACAAAGTCGCTTCAGTGCAGCGTATTTTGAGGGGAATGGTCCCCAATAATTCCTGGACCTTTTAGTATATGATTCAGTAAATACAGAAACTTTTTGCATCCGGTCTGCAAAAGTGAAAAATCAGTGTCAGTAGAAATCACCGTTTCACTCGACAACTGAACATCAGTAATTTCGTATTCGTTGACTATTGTTTGGTGTACACCATGGCGCTTCCAAATCAACAGCAACAAGCCGGTAGGCGACTATTGGCGCACTGCTGGAGGTGAGAGAATATAGGTAGACGTGTTAGCTTAACACCCATCTCCATTGCTAGGCAATAAGTGACGCTGTTATGCTGTGTTGTTATGCCATGTGATAGTGATACACATTAATTTTTGTCTTTCAGATAAACTATACCTACTCAACATTGATTTTTAGCGCTATAGGCTGTTTTAATTCATGCTAAATATCACAATTAAATTAACTCATAATACGGCTAAATCTCTGCTTTATAATACGATTTTTCTCAAAATGAGTGAAATGGCTTATCAGTTTTGCTTTAGATGACCGTTTTGTTGCACTTTCTGCCACTCTGTACTGTATGTATGGTGAAGCACTAGTACAGGAACTGGGAAACCTATTATTTACGCTATATTACGCCGTTGCAATTGACACCAGCGTTAGAAAATCATCACCTGAAAAGCAATATCCAAGCTGCTCTCGTGTGTGTCTGACAGTCTGCACTTGTCTGAAGACAGCACGCAGCACGCGCCTGAAGGCAGCCTATAAGACGGCAGTGGCACTTAGTATTACTATGCAGCAGCGAGCGGCGGCGGCAACTGCGTGAGCGTGCCTGCAGCGCGTTCGTCGGCAGCTGACGTGTTGGTCTACCTAGAACCTACCTGTGTGCAGTGTGTGTCCGGCGCACTGCACCGCACCGCTAGCCCACCGACGTCGCCACAAAGCCGACCGACCGGCCGGCAGTCTGTCAGTCACACTTGCCCGTGTACGTGTGTGTCACCCGACTTTGACGCTGATCAACAGCTGACATGGGCAACACAGCGACCAGCAAGAAAGGCGACGCGGCGACTAACGAGAACGGTAAGTAATTTGATCCTCTCTCGACTACGGCTGAATGTCAGTCTTGTCTCAAAGTACAGATTCTGTTGCTACTTCGTCTTCGAGTGGAATGTGAGTGCAAAAATGCAGAAATGCAACAACGTGTAAAGTGCGGAAAAGCTACGAGAGAATTGCATTTTGTACATCACCAACTTAATCCGGTTAGGAAACCTCGATAACTTGTGAAATGCATGTACTCGTACATGTTTCTACTGCGTACTGGGGACGCACGTTCTCATGGACACTGGCCAAAGAGGAGGAGGACACTTTCTTTTCGTATTCGCCAGGGAGATCAAATCGAACTAATAACGATTAAGAGTTTTTACTGTTGGATTGCCATGGAATATATCTTGATTACTCCAGAATTTATCAAGCCTATTTTAAAGGAATCTATAGTATTGGCTGTTACAACCGAAGAAGGGAGACTATTCTATGTGTTGACTATTCTGCCAGTGAAAGAATAGGGTCCTACTTTCTGAGATCATAATGAAATCTATGACTGACTAACTTTAAGTAATGCCCTCTTGTTCTACTCTCCTGATATTTTTCAAAATTAAAGTCTACACGAGTGTCGAATTTATTTGTTAATATTTTATATACCTCTATCATGTCTCCTTAGAAACCGACTGTAGTCTACTTTCACAGAGTGATGTCAGTGCTGGTCGTCCTGACGTTTGGTAGGGTATTCTGTTAAATTCGGTGATCTATAATCTGTTTCAATTACAACTGACTATTTGCTCGTGCTATTGTGCAGTGTTCTCGTTATTTTTTGATGCAGAAAGGAATAGCCCCCGCGAGGGCTATTCCTGGATATGGCCGGACTTTTTCCAGGGAAAGGCGTCGTAGCTAAGCTTATAGCCTCTCCGGTGTTGAGGCCCTAGTGCAGTGCAGTTTTCCTCTCAAGGCTGAAGATTTCTCGTACGTAAGCAGGCTATGTTGCGTTATTTTAATTGTATTAGGTTCAGTTATAGACGATGTGTCAGTATGGGAGGTAAGTTTGGGATGCTCTGGGGATATAGATGTAAATGCTGCTGTTGGAGAATTTTGGTGAGAACGGTACGATCGTCGATACCTCTTGCCTGTCCCAGAAATTGATCTTAAGGCTTGCGCACTACGCCACCCGTGGCCAGACAGTATCAAAGATAATACAAAGAGAGTCCTAACTGCTCTGAGTTGGGGACAACTCTGTATGAAGCTATGCGACTTAATGAAAACAGAGGACATAGGAAACGCACTATTCACGACTTGCGCTGTAACAACTCCGCCCTTGTCGCAAAGCATTAAGTCATAGAAGTCAAGTCGCCGTACTGGCCGCAGCTGTCATATCTGTTGCTGACTCCAATGACATTCAACGTGTATGGCCGGACCGGTGCGCGGCGCGCTTAGTCCAGTCGCTGAATCAGCTCTGTGAGGTGAGAGCTGCCGACTGCCGAGTGCCGACGTCGAGCTAATTGATTGGTTTCAGTGAGCGGCAGCTGCGTGTCCAGCCGACGACACGACTGGAGACGCTTATCGTCGACAGCAGATCGCTATGCTTTGATCGCGACGAGCCTTGCAGTCGCAGACTCACATGTCTCCGTTGTCAGCAATCGTGCAGCAGCAGAAGACGTCACGTTGTATGTCATATAACAAGAGGCCAATGTTATTCGGCGAAGGCCGCATCGAATGCGAGCAGCGTTTTTGTATTTTTTATTATGGCCAAAATTTTTCCCCTACTCCCCTCCTTCGCCGTAGGGAATCAAGACACCTTCCCTCGAATAGGACCTCGATCCGTTCAGCCGTTCTTGCGCAGTGCATCCGCGTGACAGATAGACAAACACACCACGCTACGGGATCACCAGTCGCAATAGGCGGCATTATTTTGTTCGTTGTACATTCGATATGACCTAATGTATTGACAAACTACACTGTGAACCATAAAAAGACGGCAGTCTGTATTTGACCATGAGCCCAGCTGGTGTTAGCGTTTCCCGTCATGCAGTGGCGATGCTCCATTTGTATGAATAACTTGTAGCAGGCTCTGTGAGGCAGTTCCGCCCTGCTTCATCGGATATGCATCAGCCTGTCTCCGGGATCAACTTCCTGATTCATTTCGTCAGTAGACACTCAATCTTCTTCATCGTCATTTTCGGTTCACCCGTACCATCGTCTCAGACACTGAGTCACCGCTCACTGTCCATCACTTACTCGCAAAATTAGTTGTTTTACTCGATGTTCTATGCTAAACAGTTTTTTTGTTTAAGTTTTATTCATTTATAAATTTTAATTTAATTTAAATGTTTTGCTATTGACCACGCTGACTAGGCTACCAGTCATCTTCTCGTTGCACCTAAAACACACGCATATCGTGTATCGCATTAAAATAACTGTGCAGGTGTGAGATGCTGTCGGAAAGCGAGATCGTAGCTTTCAGTGAGGACGGAATAGGTCGTAGCGCTGTGCAGTCTGACGCGTTTAGCTACGTCCTGTGTGTACTACATTAATCGTCGTCGTCGTCGTCATCATCATACAATTTGCAGTGAGCAGACTACACAACAAAGCCAACAGTACATTCCACAAGTCAATATTGACACGCAACAAAAACGCTTGTTGGTGTTTTATTGATTTTGCCAGCCACGCTGCGTGGTTATCATTACCGCCAGCTATGGATCATTGCGGTGTTTGCCGGGTTATTTGATACGCATATCGAGAGTCAACAGGCGGCAGTCTGCGGATGTGCTCGCGTCTATTGCTGCCGCTTCTCTTTCATCAGCTGCTCGTACGAACGCAGCCGAGGTCAGCTGCAGCAGCAGACATTACGGACGGACAGCCCGTACGGCGGCTGTCGTCTATCAACCAGCCAGCCGCCTCCGCTTTTTGCTTTGCAGTGCTAATCATCAGCAGTGCGTATACGGGCTCGTTTTAGCGGCTGCGCAGCTGCTGCAATGTAATTATGTTTCGACAAAAACATGAAAAAATAGATCGTCCACATTGCAGTTGCACATGATGCTACATAGTTGTGAAGTTAACGTTCGCTAGAGGATACCCTTCTCTTCTTCAAGCTCCTTCAAGCTAACTTTCAGATTTTTCTGCTGCATCGCTCGAATGCACAACATGCCTATTACGACCTAACTAATGATCTTGTGGCATGGTATGTTAGTCACTGTGTCTGTCTGTCATGAGGATGTTCTGTGCAAAACGGCTGATAGTATTAAAATCTTGTTCGGGGTGGAGACTATTAATGGCCCACGGCACACTGGGAGTCCCGACTGCCTACGGCGAGGGAGGAATGGAGGGGGAATTTTGCTTATTGTAGGCCTAAAGTATAGAAAATTGCTCGCATTTGATGCTGTCTTCGCCAAATTACTTTGGCTTCTTGTTCACTTATAGTGCTAAGTAGGCCTAGGTCAAGGTCCTGCGAGAAAAGAAAAATGCCAATTTTCTGGCCTCTACCCATGACCCCTCTCCAAATTTTTGCCCCAAACACGCACAAATTTTTGCGCGTAAAACCATTCCTAGGGCACCCTATTTGGAGACAATCGCCCCTCCCGTTCCCGAGTTATAAACGAACATATATACATAATCTTACATAAAGGCAGATACGCAAACATGTCGGGAAAATACGTCTCCGGAAATCCCGCACGTGACTCACTGCCGGCTGAGACTGAGGCGGCAGTGAGTCGCGCGTGTGCTATAAATAAGCTGTCGTCACGCCCCAAAAATAACCACATTGGCCGAACACACTTTGCTGCGTAGCCTACGGGCCAAGAAATTATTAATTGTGGCCCCATACGCATGACACAAACCCCAAATTTTGACGCCTAAAACAATCTTTGGGGCGCCTTGGACCCACCCTGAAAATTTGGAGACGATCGTCACAGCCGTTCCCGAGTTGTAAGCGAATATACGTACAAACATGCAGACAAACAGACACACAGACAGAATTATTATATTAGTTAGACACAGTGACCGACTCACCGCTCAGCTGTTGACGAACAGTCACGGGAGATACAGACTGAGATGTTGCTGTCTTGTCCTGACTGACAAACTGCCAACACGTCGTTACGGATGTGGAATCTATGAGTGTATAGCGTGTCGACGCCTTGCTCGGTCGACCGAGTGCCACACACCGGCCGCTGCCGCCGGTCGACTCGTCGACAGACAGGTAGTTTTCGTTCTGAATTCTGAGACACGTGGCTCGTGTTTTTATGTCCGAGAAACGAGACACTGAAACGAAACATTATTTAGTTACATCTGTAGAAATCGCCAGCTCTGTGAGCACATTCAGCGATAGGCGTATATTATTATGGGCCTACTTAATGCACGTCATTCGTTCGGTTGCTTCCGCGGCACCGGCGTACACGCGTTCACATGACTTAATCTCGTCGAATTGCAGGATGCGTCGCTAGGAGTAGGACAGGAGTCGTTTACTACTTTACTATACATTTGGACTTGTATATGAGATGGGCAATGCACCAGTTCCGTTAAGAAAGTTCTGCTAAGAAGGGAAACACAGACTTGCATCAGCTACAGTAATAACGCCGTCAGTCATCTTTCTCCGTCGACAGCAGGTTCGCCCTGCACGGGTGCTATTTACGCACTACTACTGTAGTTTTCAGCGGAAATTCATCACACTGCGCGCCATGCAGCGCCGTGCTGCGTACCTGTGAAGTAAATCTGTGTGAACGCGGCTTGAGGCGTGAGCTGGTGCAGTCTGCAAACTGCAAGCGTCGAGTGAGTAAAGTTGCGCATTGCGTTCAAGTTGGCTCAGCTGACATCAGAAAATTCATCATTCTTATAAGAAGAAGAAAAAGAAGAAAATTTATAACAGAGAATTAATTACCGATATGTAACTTAATATGTGTATGGTACGTAATATATAATATCTTTATTCAACTCAAAATCAGCAGTTAATACAAGTTTTATTCTCTGGTTTTATTCTCTGTTGTCTGCTTTTTGACAACAGCAATAACATACATGTACTGTGTATTTGTACTGCGCATGTGAGATGCGATCAGTTTCATGTGGTCGGTGAACTCGAGACTGATGCACTAGAATCTTGTAGGCCTAAAACGTCCTAAGACTGGTCTTATCTAAGCTCAGAACAGTGAAAATGCCGGTACCGCTCGTGGCTGCATGCAAGCGACGAGATGTGTGCTCAGTGTTCGGATGATTAATTCCAAGATCGCTGTGCAAGTAACTGAAGCCACACGCGCGTCGGCCTTGGAGCTTTTTCTCTGTATCTAAACGAACTCTTTTTTATGTCAAGCAGTCAAGCAATCAAGCTGGACGCGTTCTGCAGTTCCTAATGTCATGCTGGCCTGTAGCGTATATACAGTACTAATAGTACCGGATAATTATGTGTTTATTTGAACTGCAGTATGACAGCTGTAGTTGCTTCAGCGAAACACGACATCTCAAGTTCCGGCCCATTTCAGCTATCGGAATGCAGACCTCAGTGTCATGTACCCTTTGCACGTCGACTTATGACTGCATTAACAGTAGTGTCTGCCAAGTGTTTTCTGTATCGCTGTTGTCGTTGTTTTGGAATGTGGTATAAGACGTAGATTAGCATTTTGTCATAGGATATAAATCCACATTTTATATCCTTGTCAGAAAAGAGACGGAACGAATTAACTGTTTGATGATGACAGCAGTGCCTCCTAATTGTGGTCCTAATTGTGGTCCTGTAGCCATTTCAGTATCTCATATCATGAGAGCAGTGATCTTATCTGCCACCATACGCATTTGATAACCATAACTTTAAGAAGAAACTGGTTAAGCGATGATCGTGAAACAGGGCTGCAGAACTTTTTATGTTATTTATAAAAGTAATATTTAAAATTGCACTGTAATTTGTGACTATTTTACGTAAGTGTAATTGTCTTGATAAGTGCATTATTTTAGATGGATAAATGACGTCATTGGCGAAACATTCTAACTATTTCTAAGAAACCTAGGTTTTTCCAACCCTGACGTAGACTGAAGCTGGCTCATTGCAAGAATACATATCGTTGCAGCTGTCATTACAAGCTTACACAGATGGGTCTCTGAACCCCAAAGGTTGTAAAGTGAAGAATTTTGTACAGCTCAGAAAGCTCAAAATGACAGTCTAGTCTATATTCGGCGAGTCTCGTCTGGCTCTATATAGTCGCCAGTTTTTGTTGACCCCCAACCTCACCGTACTCCTAAATCCTACAGATTCGAGCTCCGTGACAATGCTATTCTGATTTCTTCTCATATGAGTTTAACCTCACTGCCCTTGGGCTCAGAAGAGGTCTGTCGTGATCTGTTCTTCTTTCCAGTAGTCTTACAATCGTCTTAGTGCAGGTAATAAATACACAGTCATTCGGGGGTTAGATGATCCTCAGCACAAAGGGGTCACACTCATACGAACGTTTCGTATCGACTTACAACTGTTTCATACTGTATATACTATTACCCGTTCGTATTTTCTTACAACCTTTCACATAGTCTTACAATCTTGTTTGTCTGTGCTTGCGACGTTGGTCGGATCGAGTTAATCGACGTCGGGCCCGGTTAATACGTGGATGGGCGACCGCCTTCGGACGAGTAAGATGTCTCCGTGTGGAACCAGCCAACTTGGGCGACTTAGCCTTCCATCCCTCTGGGGTCGGCACATGAGTTGCTGCTTCGGCGGGGAAGTAGGCCTAGGCACACCATGCGCGCGATCCACCATCCCAATGTCAGTGGTCTCGCAGTGATAAATGGTGTCTGGCTGAGGGCTATGGTCTACGGAAACGAAGATCAGTGCCGCCTGGTGGGTCCGTGGCTTGGGGAGGACTTTACTTTTTACTTTTTTGTTCAGTTAACTGTTGTTTAAGTTGATTTAAGTTTGCTTTTTGTTTTGTTTGTGTTTTACAGCAAACTATCAAAACGTTACAGCAGATGCGCTTGGTGGCCGTGACCTGCGTGACCAATTATCCGGCCGTAGGCTACGTACACTATTTTTATCGCACAAAGTATAGTAGAGCAATAAAAGTAAACATATAGGCCTATTACACACGACTGGCATATAATTGTGTCTAATTGAGTATATGGTTAATTAATTATGCAGACAGGGAAAGGTCTTGCATCGTTTCTCACAGCAGGTTCACAACCGCTTACATGCAGATTATGTTGTGAGTTACATATCTGGGTCTCTTTCCAGCAGCGCAGTATACTATAAATAGCTGTAGCTTGCTGCAGAGTTATTTATAGAACATTGATATTGGACTTCGTTGTCGGCCAAGTCGGCTCAAGAAACTATAATGTGTGCAAGTATTGTAATGGCAACAAATATGTATATATTGATAAATTAACAGAACATAGTAAAATATATAAACAATTATGTTTATAACGTTTATTGTCTTTCAGTATCAATGTTACTGCAGTTACTTCCCCATTTTAGGTCCTTAGGGTGTAGGTGACGGCTTGACCGCAAAGCCCACCCCAGAAAAAAACTAAAAGGAACTAAAACGTCGTCAGGCCGGCAAGATCCGGTAGCATGTTGAGCATTTTCGAATATATATTGTTTCTGAACCAATATATTCGCACAATAGCTGTCGTCACTGTCAGATGAGGACCTGAAGTCCAAGTAGCACTTCACAAACGCATCATGTCGACATGTCGACAATTCATAACATAGCAATCCAATGTTTATCAACGTTTGTATGCATCTGAACTTCTATTCCACGCCAACTCATCAATGAATTCGTCGAATTATCAAAACGCAGATTCAAAACAAACTTCCGTTAGATCCCATCAGTAGAATAGCTAATCTATCTCACTCGCTTCCAGTGTAAAAAGTAAACATTGGAGTGGACCCACCCCAAACACCGTCATGGTCTCGCTACGATGGACATCGATAGCGAGTGTAATTCAGGCTAAGGCCACTCATAATCTACAAGTCAGTAAAACAGGCTACAGAAATTTGGGACCTCTTGCTGTTATATATGATAATTGGCCCGAATTAAAGCAGGGCCTCAGCTCTGGAGAGGCCTAGCTGTCTCTCACCCTTGAACTGGCTGTTGCTTATTCCTCAATGTTGGTGCTGAATGACGATGCCATTGCATACAGCGCCTGAGGTGAGATTTCAGCAGCATTTACACGTCATGGATGATCTCTGCGTGTTAATGCCACGTTACACCTTCTTTGTTCACAGATATATTTTATTTCGAACGAATATACTGCCAATATGTCAGTGTCAATGTCAATCCAATTTTAGCGTGGCTAGAATAGCAGAGCTATTACGAAGTCCACGGAAGCACAGTAGAGTCACGGAGCTATGTTGGGGAAGGATCGTGAAAACGTTGGCGGAAGACGGGCAGAGACGGGGATGATTGGATGTCAGATGACAGCGAGTTCTAGAGGAGCGATGCAACAACTGGAAATGTGCGTTGACCGACAGTTGCGAGCCGGAATGATGGAACAAGCAATATGTTCCACGCGTTTATTTTATGCGAGGCACAGTTTATACGGAATACAGCTATGTCAGTCTGCTCACTTTAGTAGCCAATACGGTTTGCGGTGTGGAAGCGTTGACAATTTATCTACCGACTTTAGATTGAGAGCTTTGCTAGTAAAGCTCCATCAATCGCCAACGGAAGCTAATAAACATTCGTTGGTTGGTTTGAGTCAGCAGTATTCACTCAGTTACTGCCTGTCAGTTGGCGTGGCGACCTTCAGTGATCTTCTGAGCCGGGGGCCGTCCATCGTTGTTCAGATAGACAACGATTGACTTGACTGTCCGCAAAGAAAATGCAACGAATTTCATTTACACATTTTATCTACAGTTATTTCTTTTGATATATTTTCGCTTGATATCTCTTGATAAATTTGTATTTGTTAATTTATTAATTGAGGCAGTCTTCGCGGTGCTTTTCTGGACCACGTACAAGTTCATATACGTCGCCTCTGAATTTCTGAACTACGGTAAAGGCCATGCATAGGTCGGCATATATATCGTGGCTTCGTGCTCGCTTACTCACTGCTGATGCTAAATGTATTAGATGTGAGCTGAGAAGCCTAAGGCGTGAAGACGCGCGCTAATAACGTCGATGTCATTTCGTGACGCGCGCATACGGAATCTTCTGTTGCCCAGAGTTTGTCGCTGCTGTGTATGACATTCAGTTCTGCATTTGATCTAGTTTTCTATTGCTGCTTGCAGTGTCGGTATATTAACGATAAAAGTGGAAGATACTCAGTGCTATAGCGGCAGGAGTAGGTTCATGAGTAATTAATCAGATAGCTAATGCCGTGAAAGCGACTTAGGGTCAGGGTTAGGGTTAGGTTTAGAATTATAAGATTAGACCTCCTTCGGCTGTATAGAATCAACTTGAACTGCATAGAACCTAGTCTTGCGTATAGCGTTAGGAGTCTTCCGATCAAAGCCGATGGCGATGCGGTGGGTTGTATTGTTGGAATGAGTCTGCTAGCAGTGGAGTCGCATGGGTATCAAGGACGTCATCTGCAGATTAACGCACGCTCGCACACACGCACTTTGTTCATCTCCATGACAACGAACAGGAGTTGACGACACCTCTAGCTGATACCTGGAGACCTTGCACTTGCAGTGCGGCGTCTCGCTCGCCTGGCCCGGGCCACCCAGCACGTGGCCCACCCACGGCATGTGAGTCGACGCACTGACCACCGCCGCCTCCGGCGCGACAAACACGCAGCCACTGGCACGATCCTTCGACATTTTCGGCTTATGTAATAACGCGTCGCCATCACGACCTCACAGAATGGCCACCATTTAGATTGGTGAGGCGACGGCCCACCCACCAAGTTGATGAGTCAATCGTCGCGGATCTTCGCTATATCAGCGCCGAAGCGCTGTTGCTCGGCCCCGCGGGACAGACTTCATCGAACGTCGCACGTCGCTTCCGGGGACGTCGACGTAATCGCATGCGAACCTGGGCACGTTGCTCTGTTCATTTAAAAACGATTGCAGCGCCAATGGCGTTGATGTACCTTGAAAAGAAAATCGACACTTTTTCGAGGATGTCGACTCTATATGACTAAAACCTGCAGCCACGATAGATTCGTAAAAAATCAACGTATACGCCTCGTGATTGTGAACGTGGTGAGCTCAATTGACGCCGTTTTACGAAGCGATCTGCGTGTAACTCGACTCTACGACGCTCTGATATCAAACACCTTCCCGTTGGTCAATAATGACGTAGTCGAGGAACAACAAAATACGTGATTGTGCGTTTGTCAATGTCTTGGCAGCAGAACGAGGAAGTAAAACGACAACTGAACTTTCTGAAGAGATACAGATGTAATTCGCGAATATCATGCTATTTCACAACATATGGCGTTGATGTCGAATATGACATGTACGGTATTGTGTGTAGCCATAGACGGGCTGCTGATAGTGGTGCGCAGCAGGTGATGCAATCAATAACTGACGTAGGTAGCTACTGGCGCAAACTCACCTTGCCGGCGCGACGCGAACGACACGTGTTTGTCCAGTCGGCGTGCAGCAGTCATTCTAGTTGCACAATAATAGCTTCGGACGAGTGTGCTGTGCGCTTCTCTGAAAGCAAGCATTTAACAGCGCGACTAACGACAGCAGCAACAACAGCGACCCGATGACGCACCGCGGCATTTTTGACATTCGTTTGTGCGCTCGCGTTCACATAGGTCGAGCAGATGGTGCTGCTTGTGCGTGATGCTTCTGTGAGTCATGCTTACGACGCAGTTAGTATACACTGTCACAGTCAGATGCGTTGGTTCTGTTCTAAGTATGTGCTTTAAAACTACTAATAAAATAAGTTAATTGCAGCAATTTTGCACATTTTGCATATTAAGGACTATTGTTAATTAATGCTGGTACACACAGACTTCGCCATGCATTGAATGACGCCTTCCAAGTTATGGTACGCGTACGGCTGTTCTAGGAAAAGCAAATTCCTGACTATGGGCTAAGGATATGCACCCACGTCTTTCCCTGGCTACTGCGCACGTGACTCACAATGTCGCATTTCTGTTTGTGACTCGACGTCGTCATCGTATAGCTTGCCGGAATGCCAGCAGTGCGTCACTTTCAAGTAATTATACTAACTAGGTCTTCATCGCTCATCTCGGGTGATTCGCGACTGTACTGTGATACTAACTAGGTCTTCATCGCTCATCTCGGGTGATTCGCGACTGTACTGTGACCTTCCGGAATATTTGCACATTACGGCAACACGTTGTGTGGTCTACATAAAAAGAAATGAGCGAATGTGTGATGAACAAGACCGCTTTTTAATCAAAGGTGGACCATCCACCTACCATAACCTTGATATACGAACGCCACCTGTGTGCCAAAAATGAGCTTTCTAGGTCAAGGATTTCGAAAGTACATAGGCCTACATACAAGCCGACGCTTGCAAAAATAATACCACGCCGCCACACGGGTGGTCTTGTCTCAATGGTTTGTCTTGATTTGTCTGGGCGATCATACGTCATTTTTTATCAACGAGTTGCCTAAAGGTGCACATGTGTTCATTGTCGCGTCCCAGACGAAAATTGAATATGCTGAAATATTAGGCTGCATCGAATGCATGAGATGCAGAGTGTTGTTGGCGTTCTGCGCGGTGTCTGTCCGTCAGTCTGTCTGTCACGCGGAGTCATTCGGTGCAGCATTTACCAAATCACTTTGGCCTCTTGTTATTTTGTCTTTTTGACATATTATTGTTTATTGTCATAATAATCTTACATAATTAAGTTTTGGTTATTTTTCATTTCACGAATGAACTGAGATATTACTCACTCTATTACTGCTATTTATTTTACACGTAGCAACAGTTAAAGTTCCGGCCGAAATCCGGCCATTTGCCCAAATCTGGTTGAAATCCTGCTAAAAATTTAGCCTGATTTGTGAAAAAATTGTTATGTTACCCGAAAAAGCGCTTCAACTGATATTTCTAAAGTACAATTCAAAACCGATTAAGGACAATTAAAAGGAGCATATGCCTTTATTGAGTAGTAGTTACAGCTGTTTGTTACTGATGCGAGCGTTGTGCTAAATAAAGCTTCTGAGTGTGCTAGTCTATGTTTAACAGTTCTTTCCTTGTGATATTTCAACAAAGTTACAAATCCGGCTCCAACTCAGCTCCAGCTGCGGCCAAATTTGGAAAAAAGCAAATCTGGTACAGCCTTATTTAAACTATACTGATAAAACAAGTTAGCCACAACACTTTTGCATATTTGTGTACTACTTTCACATAGGGAGGTTGTTGGGAAAGGTTTGGCGTTTGTAGTTGTGTATGTATAGGCCTATGCGTTGATGATGGGACCTGCATAGAATGGATGGGCAAACTGCATACTTGTTTGTAATATCAAGTATGCATTATAGTTTACAAATTAAATTAGGTCTACTGCCCATCTGCCCCACAGACACTGCAGTCACGCAGTCGTGATTCTTTATGGCATGCTAAATGCCGGAAGATATCTCATGGGCAGCAGTGATCAGATGAGCCAGTCACGCCAAGTCGGCTGTACTGCAGATTTTAACCATTAATAATGAATATCAGTTGTAAAATGGTGCACATTGACGGTATGTTGTTTACCACCCGCAACGTAACGTCATGGTGTGTACACCGTGTCAGGAAAAAATGGGCATAACTTTGACAACGTTCAAAAAAATTGTAATTTCTGGCACAATTCATTAGTTAAGGTACCGGTGACTGAAAAATTATAAAAAGTACCATCACTACTTGCACAACACTACGCAATGACGACGTAAGTTTGACTTCATCAAAATGCTCGCGCTTCCGTGGAGTTCCCGCGAAGAGAAACACCAAAGTTCATCTCGCCGCTAATGTGGCCTCCAAATTCGCCAGTTTTAAATCCGGTTGACTACAGCGTGTGGAACATAGCCTACTGCAAGAGAAGGTATACGAAACACCCATCACTGATCTCGACGACCACAAACGTCGCATCAGAATCAGAAACGAGTGGGCCAAGCTGGATCACGCCGTCATTGCTGCAGCTGTGCGTCACTGGCGTCGTCGTCTTTCAGCTTGTGTCAGGGCGTACGATGGTCATTTTGAGCACTGCTTTTAATTCTGACATTGTATTTTTTCGATAACTGCGGTTTTTGAAGCCTTCGTTTACTAGTCGAATCGAACAGTTGATATTCCGGTCTAGTTTTCTTGCAGTTGTTAGTTATGACGTTGTGCGTTTTAATGCACGACGATCGTTTAATTCACAAGGTAAAGTAGTGACACTGTTTAGATGCACCTCGGACATTTGTTGTGTTAGTTTGGTTTCACATTACCTTGACGACATTCTGTGCAGAAATTACAACTATATATTTACCGTTGTCAGAGTTATGCCTGAAACACCATTGGTTCCGATTTTCTGGACACCGTGTACATGTATTTCTGCAGGCGTCGGTTTTGCGTATGTATGCAACATAACTTTCGAAATCCTTCACCTAGAAAGTTTCCTTCTGGTGTGCAGGTATACCTGCCAAAAATGCAGCTTAAGTTCGTATATCAAGCTCATCGGGTCAAAGTCAAGGTCACGTGAGCAAAAATGGGATGTTTTGTGCGGCAAGTCGGGGTAACAAAGACGTACGTACCGCCCGCTAGTTGGCAGCACGACACGCGGGTGGCACGCCTTTAATTTAACTGCAGTCTTGTTAGTTAATTCTGGTACATGGGACATCTGTCGTGATAATAAAATAGTGTCGTTTACTCATCGCTGTGTTATGGTGTGCTTACGTCCGTACACAATTATTTTGATTTTCGGTACTTGCTTGTTCGGTTGCGGTTTTCACAATAAAATACTTGCCTGTTTTCAGTCTCGTAAACGTCAGCCGATCCGAATGTGCAATAGGCCCCTTCGTACAATTGTTGGCACCCTCCCTGAGATATCATGATTTTTCGGCCGCATCGAATGTATGAGCTGCGGCCTATTGCGACCGATGATCCCGTAGCGTGGTGTGTCTGTCTGTCACGCGCCTTCGCCCTGCAAAAACGGTTGAACGCATCAAGGTTCTGTTTGGGTGGAGTCCCAAGGAACATTGTACATTTATTAGATGTGAGTTTTGATTCCTCTACGGCGGTGAGGAGGTGAGGGGGATTTTTGCATATTGTTTTTGCCTATTTGCTATTCCGACTCGTTCACCAGATGGCACCACTTTAGATGCGGCCATCGTTTGTTGAAACACTTTACCACTTCTGATGAACTGGCTGCGCGAGCTACTGCTACTGAGTGTTGAAATGCGATATCAACACGGCATGTCGCTAACGACTGCCGCCAAAGTCTCGGCGTGAATTAGCGTCGTTGCATAAAAGCACAGCGACACATTCACATCTGTTATTCTACATGTACAGTGGCTTAACTACGTCATTCAAAGGCGCAGAAAAATAACGATACATGAGAGAAGCAAAAGAGATGGCGAAGAACAGCATCATTGCTGGTGGTCGTATCGAATTATTAATCCCTGTAGTACGTAGCAACACGTGGATTGTTCATGGCTTCGGTGGCCGTTCGACCGCACACAATGTTTAATGCAGGTGCGCTAAAAGCAGCTGCGAAGATGCAATGATAATTGGGCGCAGAGGTTTGTCTGCATCTTGAGCAGTGGATGAATAGTTTACAGTGTAGGCTTACATCTCACTCTCGACGCATAGGCTATAGGTCGACTAGGTCATTTTGAGGACGTTTTATCTGATCAGTTACAGTGGTACTGGCAGTCAAATCATAACAAATAAAGAGAAATAAAACCAGAAAATGTGGCAAATAACGCTGGATTGCCACTTGAAGCTGATGGAAGCGCGAACAATATGTTTTACTTATTTTACTCGTCACGGTCTCATTTTCTACTGTTCACTAAATACATGATAGTTATGGTACAGCATAGGCCTAATAACGATTAAATTACACCCACTTACGGCCCATTTCTACATTTTACTTCTGGTTCTGGTGTTGACATGTGACGTTTGGATGCATCAGCATAGGCCTACCACATTTCAGCAGAGTCCGACAATATGCAGCTGAATTGTCGCTATATTACTATTTTCAAAATCTCAGCCGTTGTCACACACCGTCGCCATCTGGACCTTGCAAATTGTCATATCGCAGTAACTACGACCTAGGTCCTGACAGTGTATATATCAAACGTCTGTGTAAAAATAGGTATACATAGGCCGGTAATTGAGATGGACCGTTGTGACGTCCTAGACGGTCATGCATGAAACATGAGCGAGTCCCTTGTTTGTTGCGACGTCTCTATATGCCGAACGTTGTAAATCTTTTATGCTTTGTCTGTGGTATTCCAAAGGGCCTACGTTACTATCCTCCTATCTGGTTGTCTTGCTAACGACTCCATATTATACTGACGTTTTCGAAAATCTTACTTCCGATAATTTACACAGCAGGTTGAACTCGTCGGCTTGCAGAATGCTGTTGTGCGTGTTGTGTGCAGTTAAAGCATTCCTAGCGCAGGCGAAAGAAGAGTTTAACAAGAAGTGGGATGAAGCTGCTCAGGTGCCCAGCTGCTCACGCTTTACTGGTTTCTGTTTCGTAAACAGCGTTGCTTTTGCTCGTAATTTAAACGGTGTTTACAGTAATTTGTCACTTGTCCTATTACGTAGCGTTGTCTACATAGTTCTAAACATTGAGTCATTGACTGTGCTTGAAGAAACCAAAAGCGTCAGAAATAAGAATTCGATCAATGCTGCTTCTGCTGCTACATCTCGGTGCTCTTATCATAATCGTTACTTTGCGCTCAGACACACTTTGATATGAGTAGGCGCCGGAAGCACTATATTGTCGGCTGCGCGCGATGTCTGTCCGTAATTCTCTCGTATTGTCTCAATGCTGCAGCGAAAACTGCAGTGTCGACCAATCACGTTCGACTACAGTTTCTTACCTTGCAGTTTTTCGACGCACCTTAGACATAACATGATGCGACGTTGCGGACACAGGCGAAGGCATGACAGCTTGCCGTGTAGTTTATCTGGTTTGTGTAAATAATAAGCATTAAACTGAGTACTTTATATTCAATTATCTTTCAAGACGTAGGTTGATTAATTGCAATGAAAAATGTACCAACTTGGATCTAAGTGAAACATGCTTGTTTATAGAGCGATGGCAGATGCGACTGAGCAGTGTAAAGCTTTAATCATTGTGTAATGTTACGTGCGTGATGACTGTGTGGCGAATTGTAGAATACCGCGTGTCTGGACGACTTCGATCGCATCAAGACGCTCGGTACAGGATCATTCGGTCGGGTCATGTTGGTTCAACATAAAGCTACCAAGCAGTATCATGCCATGAAAATTCTGGATAAACAGAAGGTATGAACAGTCTATTGTAGTCTACAACACAAAAGTGAATGCCCAAAAGGCCCCAAAAGAAGGCTTTATAATTTATCTGGCTGCTGATGTTGTTAGATCAACATATCAGCGCCACATTTGGCAGAAAATCGGGTTTGTATAGTTACTGATTATTGCCCGCGCACATGCTGCGAGCAGGTATATTTTGGCGGCGTCTGTGCGTCTGTCCGCACACAATCTCGAAAACTACTGGTCGGAAATCGATGTAACTTGGTAAGAATATGCCCCGTGGTGAACGCTAGAAGTATTTCAAAGTTGGTGACATTTGATCTTGACCTTTAACCTTTAGAGCTATTTTCGTATTTTTCTAATTCAGGCTATACCTTTAGAATGGCTTTACTTAGCAACTTTGTTTTCGATATGGAGATACGTCTTCAGAATATCTAGGTTCAGTTTCAAGGTCACGGGCTCAATGTCACGGTCGCAACACAGCGGCAGCGCGCAGGTTTGTGCTCCCCTCGGACACAATTTAATTTTTAATTGGTTTTTTATTGATCTAAAAATCTCCTGTCTAACAAGTTAATTTCTGATGAATTAGTTCTTTTTCGAGTTGAAGTATTCGTCTGTGCTTTTCGGCTGCTAATTGATTCATACATCACGTTGTTCGTCCGGTCGGAAGTACTTGATATAAAGTCGGCAGTTCCGTCCATCCGAAACTGAGCATTAGCCTCGGCATCCCTCTCTGCGGTCGTGGGAAAACGGAACTTGTCTGCAGTCCCACTACTGAGTACTGACAGCAGTTATTTACAACTTCAGTACGCTGCAAACGAAGCTATGATCTGAGCATTTCTAGTTTATACTCTCATTGCTTGTCAGACCAGACATGGTATCTCAAGTCAGCTATGCCACGCTCTCTTCGGAGCATTTTCGCTTAGATTTTCTCTTAGGTGGATTTTTTAAAATTAACGCTAATTTTTAGGCGGCATCGAATGCACGAGATGCAGTCTGTTGTTACCGATGATCGCGGTGTCTGTCAGTTTGTCTGTCACACGGCTTCACTGTGCGGTGGTCATTCGATGCAGCCTTTGCTAAATCACTTTGGCCTGTTGTTAGTTTTCGAGGCGAACGTTTCCTTTAATATGCCACGAGACAGGTTTGCTTTCTTACTTCGTGTGTGCGAGATTTAATTACGACTGGCACTTTTCTTCAAACTTGCTCCGAGACACAGAGCCTCCGGCCACGGTCCAGTAGTACTGCGAAATATCATGGTTTAATACAGCTTACTATTACGAATCATTCTCTAGCATGTGGAATTATAGCGTTCGAGTTTAGTGGTCAAGTATTTACGTCCCACTCAATGCATAATCGGAGACGACTCTTACCAGGTAGTCAGTTGCATTGGTAATGACGACGAAAAACTAAATAAATGAAACTACCGTGCACCGTAAGCATAGACTAATGAACGCAAGAAACAATGTTCGAGATGACAACTTAGCACAGTATGCGATAATTATCATCATCGTCATCGTCACTATTATCGTTATCGCTAAATCATCTGCTTTGGTGCTGCTTCACCAGAGCTCAACAGCGCGCTTAATATTATTATTAACGTTATTTTATTATTAACGTTGCGTTCGGCTGTGAGATCAGGTGGTAAAGTTGAAACAAGTTGAACACACGCTGAACGAGAAGCGAATTCTGCAGTCCGTGAGCTTTCCATTCCTAGTACGACTGGATTACAGCTTCAAGGTGGCCTTGCTCATGCTTTGTCGTACAAATATATCACGTTGATATCAGTCAAATTAGTATTTGGATTTTTTTGAAAATATGTGACGTTGAATGATGCGCGAATAAGAAGAGAAGCTTCACTGCTGCAGCAATATAGCAGTGGACTGTAACAGAAATCTTCACTTATTAGTTATTATAGGTCTAAAGTCAGCACATTGGGCCTAGCGTTAGATTCAGCCTCAGCGCTGGCTGCGGCGATGAATACACCTAGCTAGTGCCACAGTCACCATGCTGAAATAACAGAATAGTTCGAGAGCAGCAGGCTAACAAGTTGCTTGCTCTAGTCGATCTTGGTACAAAAAGAATTTGAAAGATACAAAAAATCTAGGCTAAAAGTAATATAAAAATGCCTATGAATATCGAAACTTTGACAGCTTAATGCATGTGCTCTATGGCCAATCTGTGGATAAGATACCTTGACTTGATCTACCTGTCAGTCATATGGGAGCATCGTTGTTGTGTGGCAATAAATTGGAAAAGCAGCCTTGATGCCTGTTTGTTGTTTCTAATTTTAGGACAACTCTAACTTGTACATGGTATTAGAATTTGTCAACGGCGGAGAGCTGTTCTCACATCTGCGGCGAATTGGACGATTTAGGTATAACTTTATTACATGCTTTAAAATATAGGCTGATGTTAATTTTACAATAAATTTGGCTAATGCCAACTAACCGCGCGTCGGTGTATAGTGTTACTTTCTATTGGTGAATAAACCAGCGTACATGAGGGAGAATTGATATCGTCACAAACTAGAGCTATTGGACCATTTTTGTCTTTTTTGTAATGAAATATGTTCTTTTGTTATGACTGGTTTTCAGTGAGGCACACTGTCAGTTTTACTCGTCTCAGATCGTCCTTCTGTTTGAATATCTTCATCACCTCGACGTCATGTACCGAGATCTCAAACCCGAAAATCTGCTTATCGACTCTGAAGGCTATCTGAAGGTGAGCTTAGCTGTCCAACTTAGTAGGTAAACTAAATTTTCTTTGTAAATTGACATGTGCTTTTTATAGTAGCTTATTTGCAGTCAGTCGTTTTCGAGAGTTTGCTGCCATCTATTCTGCAACACGTGCGTTGCTCCGAAGTTGTAACTTAACAAAAAATAGATCTTTCACTTTCAACCACTCAGTCAACAATTAATTTATTAATCAGTAAGTGATGGGAAGGTATCAACAACACCATTTACTAATAAATTGCCACTAATAAATGGTCACTGTAATGCTAAACATCGGATAATTTGCTTCAGCTTTCAAGTGTATTTTGTAGTTTTGATTTATGTGTAGGTCACCGACTTTGGTTTTGCCAAACGAGTAAAAGGCCGAACGTGGACGCTGTGTGGTACGCCCGAGTATCTTGCTCCAGAGATCATCCTTAGCAAGGTATGCGTTGCTACCTGTCTGAGCTGAAATGAGTATTAGATTTAATGCAATGTTTTATTACTCTGTTTTTAATGTCAATACCTTATGCCAGCCCTAAAGCCCAATTTGCATTAGAGGCGACAAGACATGACTTAGGCCTATTGCAGACTTCCCTGTAACTTGCTGTCTGATATAATAGTGATATTATTATCTATTTCATCATTTATGTTAGTCATTTTTTATTCATTTTGTATTTTTTCTACTGACTTCCTGCCGAACTGAAGGAATGGATTTTTCTAATTTTAAGGATTTTTCTTAATGATCTTTGTTTCAGTTTATTTATTTATTTCTATTTTCTTGATATCTTTTGGCTAACTACTACTACTAGCTAATTATTAGTTAGTGTTACGTTAAGTACTCACATATCTTGTCTTGTATGCTGCATATATTGGCAGGGCTATAACAAGGCTGTAGACTGGTGGGCTCTTGGAGTTTTAATATATGAAATGGCTGCGGGATTTCCACCGTTCTTTGCTGATCAACCTATTCAGATTTATGAGAAGATTGTGTCTGGGAAGGTTAGTATGAGTTCTGCTGCTGAAATGTGCTTTGGTAAAACGCAATTATCTTCTTGTTGCTGCTGTGTAGTCTTTTTTTGATACTTCGTGTTCAATTAACGTTTTATTTGATTGTTTACCAGACATGCTTTTATTATGTCTGATATTTTTTTTTATAATTTAATGTGTTCTTTATAGTTTTAAAAAGTTTTACATGATTTTAGTGTACATGTGTTATTGCAGTGTTATGTAACTTTTTTATAATTATTTAGCTTTTAGGTCATAACTGTTAGCTATATAAATGCTGTTAGCTTTTTCGTCTATATTTGTGTATTACCATAGGCTATCTCTTTTTGAACATTGCGTTTTGAACAAATATTTTATGCATAACATGAATGCATAGCAAGTGGTGGTCTGCAATTACAGAGCCTAAATAATCTACACT
>Ga0126335_1000172_pt1:27500-30199 | contig 30199 bp, 22 predicted proteins | sample OlaspJWI45metaG_FD_108409 | JGI IMG/M metagenome (GOLD analysis project Ga0126335, IMG submission 108409) | Marine gutless worms symbiont microbial communities from Oahu, Hawaii - Olavius sp. 1 OAHU.JWI-45 metaG | ecosystem: Host-associated > Annelida > Digestive system >... | reverse complement strand
GCCCCAGGATGTGATGAGCCGACATCGAGGTGCCAAACCGCCCCGTCGATGTGAACTCTTGGGGGCGATAAGCCTGTTATCCCCGGCGTACCTTTTATCCGTTGAGCGACGGCCCTTCCATACGGGACCGCCGGATCACTAAGACCTACTTTCGTACCTGCTTGAAATGTCTCTCTCGCAGTCAAGCTCCCTTATGCCTTTACACTCCACGGCTGGTTTCCAATCAGCCTGAGGGAACCTTCGCGCGCCTCCGTTACTCTTTGGGAGGCGACCGCCCCAGTCAAACTACCCACCAGACACTGTCCTTCGCCCGGATAACGGGTCGAAGTTAGAACCCTAGAATAGCAAGGGTGGTATTTCAAGGTTAGCTCCACCGAAACTAGCGTCCCGGTTTCAAAGCCTCCCACCTATCCTACACATACTATTCCAAAATCCAATGTCAAGCTGTAGTAAAGGTGCCGGGGTCTTTCCGTCTTTCCGCGGGTAGACGGCATCTTCACCGCCAATACAATTTCACTGAGTCCCTGGTTGAGACAGTACGGAAGTCGTTACGCCATTCGTGCAGGTCGGAACTTACCCGACAAGGAATTTCGCTACCTTAGGACCGTTATAGTTACGGCCGCCGTTTACCGGGGCTTCGGTTCAAAGCTTCGTCCACCGAGGCGGACTAACAATTCCCCTTAACCTTCCGGCACCGGGCAGGCGTCAGACCCTATACATCGTCTTGCGACTTAGCAGAGTCCTATGTTTTTAGTAAACAGTCGCTACCGCCATTTCTCTGAGACCCCCGTCAGCTCAGCGAGCAAGTCGCTTCACCTACCGGGGCACACCTTCTCCCGAAGTTACGGTGTCATTTTGCCGAGTTCCTTAACCAGGGTTCTCTCAAGCGCCTTGGGATTCTCTCCCCGCCTACCTGTGTCGGTTTACGGTACGATCACCTGGGTACCTCGCTAGAGGCTTTTCTTGGCAGCATGGGTTCAATCAGTTTACGAGGCTAAGCCTCTCCTCATCACCTCTCGGCCTTAAGAAAGGACGGATTTGCCTGTCCTTTCAGCCTACCGGCTTGAACCACCTAATCCAACAGGCGGCTGACCTACCCTTCTGCGTCCCCCCAATCACTCAAATGGTACCTTGGTGGTACAGGAATATTAACCTGTTTTCCATCACCTACGCCTTTCGGCCTCGGCTTAGGGATCGACTAACCCTGAGCAGATTAGCTTTACTCAGGAAACCTTGGGCTTTCGGCGAGCGGGTTTTTCACCCGCTTTATCGTTACTCATGTCAGCATGGTCTCTTCTGAACAGTCCAGCCGTCCTTACGATCGACCTTCAATCCGTACAGAATGCTCCCCTACCGGACTTTTCCGTCGAAACGGAAAAGAACCCGCAGCTTCGGTAATGTGCTTGAGCCCCGCTACATTTTCGGCGCAGACTCACTCGACCAGTGAGCTGTTACGCTTTCTTTAAAGGGTGGCTGCTTCTAAGCCAACCTCCTGGTTGTCTGTGCATTTCCACATCCTTTCCCACTTAGCACATATTTAGGGACCTTAGCTGGCGATCTGGGCTGTTTCCCTCTCGACCACGGAACTTAGCTCCCGTAGTCTGACTCCCGCGATAGCAGTTAACGGTATTCGGAGTTTAGTTAGGTTTGGTAATCTGGTAGGACCCCTAGCCCATCCAGTGCTCTACCCCCGTCACTGATTAACGCGAGGCTATACCTAAATATATTTCGGGGAGAACCAGCTATTTCCAAGTTTGTTTGGCCTTTCACCCCTATCCACAGCTCATCCAAGCAGTTTTCAACCTACAATGGTTCGGGCCTCCACGCAATTTTACTTGCGCTTCACCCTGGCCATGGATAGATCACTTGGTTTCGGGTCTACTCCACGCAACTCAATCGCCCTGTTAAGACTCGCTTTCGCTGCGGCTCCACCTAACGGCTTAACCTTGCTACGCAGAATAACTCGCTGACTCATTATGCAAAAGGCACGCGGTCAGGCCGAATGTTGCCGTAACAACATTCATAACCCTCCCACTGCTTGTAGGCAAACGGTTTCAGGTACTATTTCACTCCCCTCACCGGGGTACTTTTCACCTTTCCCTCACGGTACTGGTTCACTATCGGTCGTCAAGTAGTATTTAGCCTTAGGAGATGGTCCTCCTGAATTCCCACAGGGTTTCTCGTGTCCCGTGGTACTTGGGAATACGATCCAGAAAGATTGATACATTTCGCTTACGGGACTATCACCTTCTACGGCAAGTCTTTCCAGACTTTTCAGCTATATATCAATTTTGTAACTTTCCGACGAATCCGAAACTTCGTCCAATCGCATCCCACGACACCGGATATACAAGGCTTTCGGGCTTTAACATATATCCGGTTTGGGCTGTTTCCCGTTCGCTCGCCGCTACTGAGGAAATCACAGTTGTTTTCTTTTCCTGAGGATACTAAGATGTTTCAGTTCTCCTCGTTCGCTTCTACAACCTATGTATTCAGTTGCAGATGTCTCGACACTACCCGAGACGGGTTTCCCCATTCAGAAATCCCCGGATCAAAGTTTGTTTAGCAACTCCCCGAGGCTTATCGCAGCTTACCACGTCTTTAATCGCCTCCTGACGCCAAGGCATCCGCCGTTTGCCCTTAATAGCTTGGCCACAAAACAATAGACACAATCTGCTGACTATGCATTGTATCGGCAT
>Ga0126335_1000172_pt1:0-25000 | contig 30199 bp, 22 predicted proteins | sample OlaspJWI45metaG_FD_108409 | JGI IMG/M metagenome (GOLD analysis project Ga0126335, IMG submission 108409) | Marine gutless worms symbiont microbial communities from Oahu, Hawaii - Olavius sp. 1 OAHU.JWI-45 metaG | ecosystem: Host-associated > Annelida > Digestive system > Unclassified... | reverse complement strand
ATTTTTACCTTGTGGTATCGTTTTTTACCCGATCGCAAGATCAGTGTATCATCGCTTCCCAGATCATTTTCCGTAATGAGCCTGTCAAAATCTTCGATTCGAGCTGAATTTACATAGGCGCCGCCCTGCTCTATCAGGCGCCGAGCAGCGCCGCCGGATTTTGCCAGACCAACCGAATAAAAAAGCTTGAATGCCGGCATGCCGGCCTGCAGTTCCGCCAGAGCCAGCTCCGAATCAAATGTTTGCTGCCGGGTATCGATCGGGGTGCCCGGCGAAGCGCTGCTCGAAAGGGATTTCACACAGGTGTGCAGCCGACTCGATGGTAAGATTTGATCCGACATGGCACGTCCGCCAAAATGACTGATGGATTTCTGGCAGGCATCGGCGGCTGCGTCGATTCCATGGGCCAGAGAAGTGGCTTCAAAAGCCAGCACCGCTTTGGCATGATTTAAATCCGCCCCTTCCAGCTTGCCGGCTTCCCGAACCTCATGCATGGGTAAAAATGTGAAAAGTGCCAGAAAACGCTCAACATCCCGGTCATCGGTATTGATCCAATACTGGTAGTAATCATACGGGGGTGTCCGCTCCGGGTCCAGCCAAACGGCTCCGGCGGCTGTTTTGCCCATTTTGGCGCCGCTGCTGGTGGTGATAAGCGGAAACGTAATCCCGAAAGCTGATTCCTGACGCATCCGACGGATCAGGTCGATCCCGGCCACGATATTGCCCCACTGGTCGCTGCCACCCATTTGCAGCCGGCACTGGTATCGCCCGAAAAGTTCCAGAAAATCATAGGCCTGCAGCAGCATGTAATTGAATTCGATAAAATTCAGACCATCATCCGAATCAAGCCGCATGCGATAGCTTTCAGCTTTGAGCATCCGATTGACCGAAAAGTGGCGTCCGATATCGCGCAAAAATTCGATATAATTCAGCTTGGTAAGCCAATCCGCATTATTGACCATCAGGGCCTTATCATTGGAAAAGTCAATAAATCGGGACAACTGAGCCTTAATGGCGCGCGCGTTGTTTTCCACGTCGGCATATGTCAGCATTTTACGCATTTCGGTCTTTCCGCTCGGATCGCCGACCAGCCCCGTGCCTCCGCCAACAAGGGCAATCGGTCGATGCCCGCAGCGTTGCATGTGCGCCAGTGACATAATCGGCACCAAACTTCCGATATGCAGGCTGGATGCGGTCGGGTCGAATCCGATATAGCAGGACACGGCCTGACCCTGGAACAGCTCGTGCAGTTCTTCAGCGTGTGTGGTCTGCTCTACAAATCCGCGTTCTTTCAGAATCTCAACAGCATTCATCATCTATGGATCCTCAACAGTCTTTAATATTGCGGGGTGCGACATCACGTGCTCATGATTCGCTCCGTTCAAATATTTTTGAAATTTGAAACTTGATAAAACCGTAAAAAATCCGAGTCCGTCATGCCGGTCCCGGATCAAGTCCGGGATGACGGATCCGGCATCCAGTTCGCCTGAGGCAGACCGGGCGAAAAAGCCCGGATTGAACGAATCTGAAACTATATAGTCAAATAAGCACGGACATAGCCCTCTCCCTTGACGGCCTGCGGTGAGCCGTGTCGAATTGGAGAGGTTTACCCGCTGGCGGCGGCGCCGAAGGCGACCAGGGGTTGAGAGCCAGCGTGAGGGCGATAGAATTAGGATTGCAACCATTTTATCCCCCTCCCCTTGATCCCCTCCCGCCAGGGGAGGGGGAACCTTATCTTGACCAATCGCCTATTTTCAAAAGAGATAAAGTACTGAAATTACTGGATAGCGCTAAAGCTTCAGTGCGTACCCGGCTACCGGACGTGTCACGGCGAAGCTGAAAAGCGAAGACTGATCCAGCCCGGCACAGGCCCCGCCGGAATGACGCTATAAAGAAATTTCCGACCTTTTACGAGACCATCAAACTTGAAATTGGGGATAGGAATTCTATCTTCTTATTTTTTCTCATGCAAAACTGAAAAAGTATTAAGTGTTAGGTTTTAAGTTTTAAGTGAGGGAATCGCTTTGCTCTATCATGTTTTGAAATAATTGTGCGAAGCAAATTATTTCTTAGATATTCGATATCTTTTGTGGCGCCCAAAGACGCCATCTCTTAGAACATAATCACCTAAAACTTAAAACTATTTTTATTTATTCGCATATTCAACCGCCCGGGTTTCCCTGATGACCGTAACCCTGATCTGACCCGGGAATGTCAACGATTCTTCAATCTTTTTGGCAATATCCTTACTCAACAGGATCGAGGCTTCATCTGATATCTTATCACTTTCCACAATCACCCGCAGTTCTCGGCCGGCCTGGATCGCATAGGTATTGGAAACACCTCCAAATGCGTTGGCGATCTGCTCCAGGTCCTCCAATCGCTTGATATAATTTTCCAGTAGTTCCTTACGCGCACCCGGCCTGGCGCCTGATAAAGCATCGGCGGCCTGGACCAGCAAGGCATAGACCGAGCTGGGCGGCACATCCTCGTGATGGGCTGCGATGGCATGTACGATTTTCGAAGATTCGTTGAATTTTTTGGCCAATTTCGATCCGATGACCGCATGGGGTCCTTCTACCTCATGATCGATCGCTTTTCCAATATCGTGCAACAGGCCCATACGACGCGCCACCTTCTGGTTTAATCCCAGTTCAGCGGCCATGACACCACTCAAAAACCCAACTTCAACCGAATGCTGCAAAACATTCTGGGCGTAGCTGGTGCGAAACTTTAAGCGTCCCACATATTTAATGAGTTCATTATGAATGCCGTGGACACCCAGATCAAAAGCCGCCTGCTCACCGGCCTCCTTGATCGCCAGATCGACTTCCTGCCCCACCTTTTTAACGACATCTTCGATTCGGGCCGGATGAATCCGGCCGTCAGCAATCAGGCGGGTCAGGGCAATTCGAGCGACTTCGCGGCGTACCGGATTAAAGCCTGAAAGAATAACGGCTTCCGGGGTGTCATCGATAATCAAGTCAATGCCTGTGGCGGCCTCCAACGCACGTATGTTGCGTCCTTCGCGCCCGATGATACGCCCTTTCATCTCATCGCTGGGGAGCTGCACCACCGATACGGTACGTTCGGCCACAAAGTCTCCGGCATAGTGCTGGATGGCAGTCGCAATGATTTTTTTGGCTTTCTTGTCGGCCTGTTCCCTGTTTTCGTTTTCGATGCGCTTGATAAGCTTGGCACCTTCATAGCGGGCTTCATTTTCCATCGCCCGAATCAACAGTTCCTTGGCCTGTTCAGCCGTCAGGCCGGAGATTGCCTCAAGCTGAGCTTTCTGCTCTTCGATAAGTTCATTGTATTTTTTTTCATTCTGTTCGATGCGACCCTGGCGCTTGGACAGCTTTTTTTCCATGCGGCCGATCTCACGCTCCCTTTTTTCATTCTGCTCGGTTTTACGATCGAAATTTTCTTCCTTCTGAATCAGCCGCCTCTCTCTGCGTTGAACTTCCGCACGTGTTTCTTTGGTCTCGGCATCAAATTCGCTTTTCATTTTAAAAAGCTTATCTTTGACTTCAAGATTGGCCTCTTTAATGAGTGTTTCAGCTCGGCGATTGGCATCATCGATAATTTTATCAGCTTCTCCCTCGGCCGCTTTGATCTTCTGGGTAATCATCCGCCCTTTTAGCCAGAAGGCAATGGCAAAGCCTGCTCCAAAGCAGATTACGCTGGCTATAATGAAATATTCGATCATTTGCCTTCTCCCTGTTTATGATTAAACCCGGTCGGCATATCCGGATCCTGTCGCCTTTGGTCTGATTCTCCCCGGGTCAAATCCGCATCTCCGATGACCCGGGTGTTGTGTCCAGGCCTGTCGTGCAGGCACTGATAACCAACAATGCGTTATTACGCTTGGTTTCCTCCAACAGGATCTATTTACCGCCAGGTGGTGTGTCAGCCTGAGCTGGGCCAGCATACGCATTCCCCGATCCGTCATACGACGCAACTTCGGGATAAGCGCGAAAATTAAAATCTGAATGAAATTGTTCTCGGTAAAATCCCCTGCAGCATTCTGCGGGAGTTGCATCACATGGTTGTTGTCGGTGAGACGGAAAAGAAGGCGCACCGCCACTGCCTTGAAATACAGCCTGGTGCGGCGGTGAGTTACGTGGCTCGAAGAAAGGCAGCCTGAATGGCTGGACCGCAGTATCTAAATGCGAAAATTCCAATTCGATGTTTCAGGGTTGGGGTGGGACCCCCACCACTGTGCCGTGTTGAAAAGGTCTTTGAACCATCGGTTCAAAGGTGGGTGCCGTGTAGTTTCTTCAGGCTTTTCCGTTAAACGGAACATGCGCACCGAAACCAGTGACGGCCCCCGTTTATAAAGTGTTGGGACAAAGAGTATCTTCCAATCACGAACACGGCAGGGGCCACATCTTCAACACTGCTGGCCGGCGGGCCAGATGGTGATCCGGCAGGAATTGACAACTTGATTTGTTGAATCCACTCAGAGGAGTTCAGGCAGGCATCGGTTTGGCTTTGATTTCGAATATACCCCAAGACAGCTGGCAGCGCCCTGGATTACTGCACATATCGTTCAATCCTGCGGATCAACTGATCTGAACGTTTCGAAAGATCATCTAAGAAACTTAACTGAGTCTGCTTTAACTGCATATTGTCATTGGCAATATTCAAAGCTGTCAAGATCATGATAGTCAGTTGGCCCAGCTTTGCATATTTTTTTTCATGCTGACTTTCAACTCTGGCAACTTCTTTTACCAGATATTCAGCCGCCGCCTGTGCCTGTTTCATTTCAGACTCGGTCCTGAATGTATAAGGCTGCCCGAAAAGCTCTATTTTCACAAGTTGTTCCAATGGATAAACGTAACCCTTTCTATAATCCGCACCCTACCCCTTAAAACAACTAAAGGTCTGAAATTCCCTCAAGTCTGACCAACAAATTGTCTATTTTAGACCGGATCACGGTCCTTTCCTCTTGATACGTTTTCTCCGCCTCGATTTTAATTTGATGCTCTTTTTCTAGCCTCTCGATTTTTTTCGTTAATTCTAAATTAGCAAGTTCGTAAGATTTACAGACATCAATGAGTTTTTCGACTTTTTCCTCGATAGCCTCGAACTGCAATAAAAAATGTGCGATATCCAAACCAATACCTCAATAGTTACAGTAACTCTATAATCCAACCGCTTAGATAAAGTCAAGGTTTAATATGTATCCGATTTTGCAACATGTTTTCGATTTTTTGCAATTGATCGATGGTATTGATGCCGGCAAACTCATTGATGTCGTCACCGACCATGACCCCGATAGATTTTTCGAACCGGTATCCGATCTTGACGATATCGGTTAAATGTAATTCTCCCTGGGCATTATCGCGATCTATATTCTGTAATGCGGTATCAAGAAAATCTTTCTGAACGCAGTATATGCCGGTATTGATCGTTTTGATCCGCTTTTGTTCGGCATTGGCGTCGGCCTCCTCTACGATCCCGCAAACGGTTCCCTGGTCATCGTGCACGATGCGGCCATAACCGGTTGGATCCTGCACATCCACAGCCAATACCGTCACATCGTTTTGCATCCGGCGGTGGTCGGCCAAGAGCCGTTCAATCGTTGCCGCTTGAATCAGCGGCACATCGCCGCACAAAATAACAACCTGCCGGCAGGCCGCAGGTATCTGCGGCAGGGCACACAATACGGCGTGGCCGGTTCCCAGTTGCTCGGCCTGATGGGTGAACATCAATTCCGCCCGGGTGGCAACGACATCACGGACCCGCTGTGCCTGGTGGCCCACAACGATAACAACGTTGCCCCCGACCACCTCGACGGCAGCATCAACCACATATAGAATCATCGCCCGGCCATTCAATTCGTGCAGGACTTTGGCTTTATTCGATTTCATGCGGGTACCCAGCCCGGCCGCAAGTATGACGACCGCAACATTTTGGGTGGCGTGGCTCATATCTATTCTCTTTGCATAAAAATCAATGCGTACTCATGCCTGGTCATTAGGTGACGTTATTTCAATAGCTACCGAAAAAAAAGGTAAACCAGCCAAGCTGGTTTACCCTTTTTGAATATTCAGAACCGCTTTACAAACGTACACCGCCCTCAGTGCGATTGGAGCAATGCTCTTATTTGCCCGATTCGGCCAGTTTGAGCCGGTGCAAAGCACGCTCCAGGGCCGCTTTGGCACGGGCATAGTCGACTTTTTCTTTGGCCCGCTCCATGGCCAATCTTTCCCTGGCACGATCCACGGCCGCTTTGGCCCGTGCAAGATCGATATCACGACTTCTTTCAGCCGATTCGGCCAGAATCGTTACCTGTGCCGGCAGCGCTTCGGCAAATCCGCCACTGACAAATACAAGATGATCGGTCCCCTGGCTATCCGTATAGCGGATCGAACCGAGTTTCAGGGTGGTCATAAACGGTGTATGCCCGCTGAGCACACCAAATTCCCCGAGCGTGCCGGGAGCCGCCACGATCTGGACGTCTTCGCTGACAACCGTTTTCTCAGGTGTTACTATTTCCAGTCTGATATTTTCGGCCATGTGCCCACCTCATGTTTATGCAGCTTCTGCACGCTTTTGAGCATCTTCGACGACTTCTTCGATGCCACCCTTCATGTAGAAAGCCTGCTCCGGAATCTCGTCGTGCACGCCTTCGCAGATTTCTTTGAAGGCACGTACGGTATCTTCGATCTTGACGTATTTACCGGGTTTGCCCGTAAAAGCCTCGGCGACATGAAAGGGTTGCGACAGAAAACGCTGCATCTTTCGGGCCCGGGATACCGTCACCTTGTCCTCGTCAGACAGTTCTTCCATGCCCAGAATGGCGATGATGTCCTGCAGTTCTTTATATTTCTGAAGAATCTGCTGAACTGTACGGGCCGTCTGATAGTGCTCCTCACCAATGTAGGATGCATCCAGAATGCGAGAGGTCGAATCGAGCGGATCGACTGCGGGATAAATACCAAGCTCGGCTATCTGCCGTGACAGAACCACCGTACCATCCAGATGGGCGAAGGTGGTAGCCGGGGCCGGGTCGGTCAGGTCGTCAGCCGGCACGTACACACACTGGACAGCCGTAATCGAGCCTTTGTCGGTGGAAGTAATCCGTTCCTGCAACTCGCCGAGGTCGACCGCCAGCGTTGGCTGGTAGCCAACTGCCGATGGCATGCGGCCCAGCAGAGCGGATACCTCCGAACCGGCCTGGGTAAAACGGAAAATATTATCAATAAAGATCAGCACGTCCTGACCTTCAATATCACGAAAATATTCGGCGCAGGTCAGAGCAGACAGCGCCACCCGAGCGCGGGCGCCGGGCGGTTCGGTCATCTGACCGTAAATCAGCGCCGCTTTGGGCAAAACGCCGGAGTCTTTCATTTCGTGATAGAGGTCGTTTCCTTCACGAGTTCTTTCGCCCACGCCGGCAAATACGGAGATACCGCCGTGCTGCATGGCGATATTGTGAACCATTTCCATCATGATAACGGTTTTGCCAACGCCGGCACCGCCGAACATGCCCATTTTACCACCACGGGGAAAGGGCACCAGCAGGTCGATAACCTTGACGCCGGTTTCCAGCACACGCACTTCGGTGTCCTGCTCGGTAAATTTGGGTGCTTCACGGTGGATGGGCATCATTTTTTCCTGGCTGACCGGACCCAGGCCATCCACCGGACGTCCGACAACGTTGAGAACGCGCCCGAGGCTGGCTTCCCCGACCGGCATCTGAATCGGCGTCCCGGTGTCCTTGACCGGCATACCGCGAACCAGACCGTCGGTAACATCCATGGCGATGGTACGCACGACATTGTCACCCAGATGCTGGGCAACTTCCACAACCAGGTTGTCTTCTTCGTCATTGATGGCCGCGTTGGTAATCAGCAGCGCCGTGTAAATCAGCGGCAATTTGCCCTGCTCGAATTCAACGTCCACAACAGGCCCCATGACCTGCAAAATTTTACCAATGTTTTCACCCATCGAAAGACCTCCTATTTACGCTATGCGATGATTTAACGTCTCGGAAATTCTGTATGTTCTTGCTATCCTTTGAGCGCCTCGGCGCCACCGACGATGTCCATCAGTTCCGCGGTAATGGCAGCCTGACGGGCCTTGTTGTAGATCAGGGTCAGGTTATCGATCATGTCATTACAGGCGTTGGTGGCGTTGTCCATGGCCAGCATCCGGGCGGCGTGTTCGCTGGTGGACGTCTCCAGCAAAGCACTGTATATCTGAACGTAGACGTTGCGCGGCAACATTTCACCGAGCAGTTCGTCCGGGGATGGCTCACAAATATGTTCGGCCAGATAGGGCGCGCTTTCGTCCGTTTCTGCCGCCGCAGTTTCAATCGGCGGTATGGGGAGTAGCTGTTTGAGCACCGGTACTTGCCTGGCCATGCTGAAAAATTCGGCAAAAATGATATACACTTCGTCGTATTTTCCCCCCAGATACCCTTCAACAAACTGGCTTCCGGTGGTCATGGCAATATTGAATCCAAAAGTGCTGCCAACCACGCCGATGTGTTCGCTTTCGATCGACAGGCCCTGACTCCGGCACCAGTCCCGGCCCTTTTTACCGAAATTGGTAAATGAAATCTCCACATCGGCTTTTTCTTTAAGGAAAACCTGGGCTTTGTGAATCAGGTTGGTATTGAAACCGCCACAAAGGCCCCTGTCCGATGTGCACAGAACGAGGTTGACTTTTTTTACCGCTTCACGGGGTACCAGCAACGGGCTGGCTTCTTCACCCGAGCGCTCGGCCAGGCTGCCAAGCACCTCGGAAAATTTTACGGCATAGGGACGAAAACCTTCCATGTTCGCCTGGGCGCCGCGCAATCGCGAAGCCGCCACCATGTTCATGGCCTTGGTGATCTGCTTTGTTTTCTTTACCGCAGATATCTTTAATTGAATATCTTTTAACGTAGCCATAGAAATCTGCCTCTGTATTCGAGTTTCGGGTTGCGGGTAGCGGGTTGCGAGTCGAAATCATATCTCCGAAACTGGTTAACTCGCAACCCGGAACACGTAACTCGCAACGATTCTTTACTTGATCGTGTCCTTGAATTCTTCGTCGTAGGCGCTCAAGGCCTCACTCATCAGCTTGTCCAGGTCATCATCGATTGCCTGTTTTTCATCGAGTTCGCTGAAGATCTGCGCATAACGATCTTCAATAAACGGATACAGGCCGGCCTCGTACTTGGCCAGCACTTCGATCGGATACTTATCCAAAAATCCGCGCGTCCCGGCGTACAGGATGGTAACCTGTTTTTCCATGGAAAGCGGTTTGTATTGCGGCTGCTTTAAAATTTCAACCAGCCGGGCGCCACGGGTCAGCTGCTGCTGGGTGGCCTTGTCCAGGTCGCTGCCGAAAGCGGCAAATGCTTCCAGTTCCCGGTATTGGGCCAGATCCAGGCGCAGGGTACCGGCCACCTGTTTCATGGCTTTGACCTGGGCCGCGCCACCGACGCGGGATACCGAGAGGCCGACGTTGATAGCCGGGCGGACGCCGGCAAAGAAAAGGGACGGTTCGAGATAGATCTGACCGTCGGTAATCGAAATAACGTTGGTCGGAATGTAGGCTGAAACGTCACCGGCCTGAGTTTCGATGATCGGCAGGGCCGTCAGGGAACCGGCACCCAGTTCATCGTTCAATTTGGCCGACCGTTCAAGCAGCCGTGAATGGTTGTAGAAAATGTCGCCCGGAAAAGCCTCACGTCCCGGAGGCCGCCTGAGCAGGAGGGATACCTGGCGATAGGCGGCGGCCTGTTTGGAAAGGTCGTCGAAAATAATCAAGGCGTGCTGGCCTTTGTCGCGAAAATATTCGCCCATGGCACATCCGGCGTAAGGCGCAATAAATTGCTGGGTAGCCGGGTCACTGGCACAAGCGGCCACGATGGTCGTATATTCCATGGCGCCGTGTTTTTCGAGAACCGCCGCCACCTGGGCCACCGTTGATTTTTTCTGACCGCAGGCAACATAGATACAAAAGACATCGGTGTTCTTCTGAGCCAGGATAGCATCGATGGCCACGGCGGTTTTACCGATCTGGCGGTCGCCGATGATCAGTTCACGCTGTCCTTTGCCGACCGGTGTCATGGCGTCAACTGCTTTCAGACCGGTGTAGCAGGGTTCATGCACGCTCTTGCGGGCGATAACACCCGGCGCCACCATTTCCACCCGGCGGGATTCTTTGCTATCGATTGCGCCTTTACCGTCCAGGGGATTGCCGACGGCATCCACCACGCGCCCCAGAACCGCTTCGCCGACCGGGACCTGGGCGATGCGTTCGGTCCGTTTGACGATGTCGCCTTCCTTGATGTGGACGTCTTCGCCCATAACGGCGATGCCGACGTTGTCCTCTCCCAGGTTTAGAACCAACCCGAGAATGCCGCCCGGAAACTCCACCAGCTCCAGAGCCATTGCTTTTTCCAGACCGTAAACCCTGGCAATTCCGTCACCTACCGACAAGACGACCCCTGTTTCACTGAGTTCGACTTTCTTGTCATAGTCCGTAATCTGCTCTTTGATAATCTGACTTATTTCTTCAGCTCTTAGTTCCATTAGACACTCTCACCCCTTTTTAATGATTCACGCATGTTGAGTAACTGTGTTTTGATACTCCCATCTAAAACAAGATCACCGATTTGGGTCACCAGACCGCCGATCAAGGCCGGATCTTGCTGTACAACCAGTATGACGTCTTTGCCCGTTTTCTTGGACAGCGCCGCACGGATCTTTTCCACCGTATCGGACGTGAGCTCCGCGGCCGAGGTCAAGCTGGCCCGGGCAATGCCCTTTAATTCATCCGCCAGTTTCTGATAGTTTTCGTCTATGGCGACGATAAATCCAAATCGGCCCTTGTCGAAAAGAAACATCAAAAAAGACCGCATGACCTTGGAAAGTTCGAGTTTTTCGATGATGGTCACCAGCACTTTTTTCCTGCCGGCAGCATCATAGAGGGGGTTTGTCAGTGCTTGCTCCAGCTGTTTTTCCTTCTGGATAAGTGCTGCAATCCCGGCAAGTTCCTCCCGGTAGCTTTCGGCCTGGCCGTCTTCTTTGCCGATAAGCAGCAGTGCTTTGGCATAACGCCGCGCAATCTTCAGGTTTTTCATTATGCCACCACCTTCTCTAAATAGTCATCCACCAGTCGTTCCTGATCACCAGACGATATTTTGCTTTTTATCATTTCCTCGGCCTTAGTCAGCGCATGCTCGAGGACTTCTTCCTTCAGCGCGACTTTGGCTCGATCAAACTCATTTTCGATATTACGGCGGGCCTGTTCTTCGAGTTTTTCGGCTGCCGAGGCGGCTTCTGTTAGTATTTTGGCCTTTGCAGCTTCACCCTGTTTGATATATTCGGCCATTAGCCTTTCGGCCTCCTGATCCAGCAGCTGAAACTTCTTGTTGTAATCGGCCAGGGCAACTTCAGCCTCTTTTTTCCTGGCCTCAAGCTCTTCGAGCTGTTCTTTGATGCCTTTGATGCGGTCATCGAGCGCCTTGGCGACCGGCTTGCGTAAAAGCAAAAAAAGGCCGATAGCTAAAACCGCAAAGTTAATCACCTTGTATGTGTCGGTTGCTACCCAGCCTTTTGCACCGCCATCGCCACCCGAGGCAGCCATGGCCGATCCTGAGATCAGTATTAAAGCTAACAAAGTCACAATGGTAAGAATTTGAGAAAAGTGGGGGTGCCGAAGCTTAGCAGGAATTTTCATTAAATCGCCCTCCCCAGAATTTTTTGCCCGATCGCTGCAGCAAAGCCATCAATTTCCTGCATGAGAGAAGCCTTGGCATCGTCGGCTTCCCGGGCCACTTTCGCGCGCACCCGGGCCAATTCAGCCTGAGCTTTTTCATTTATTTTTTCAATTATCTGGCGTTCTTCATCAGCGGCCGCACTCAGCAATTCTTCCTTGGCCTGCATTCCCCTGGCCCGGGCTTCTTTGATTCCGGATGCATAGGCGGCTTCCTTGTCCAGGACATCTTCGGATGCCGCCTGGATACTCTGCTCGAGTCCGGTGATTTTATCTTTGCGCTGAAGCAATACTTTGCGAATCGGACGATATAGAATCAGATTCAGAACCCAGATCAGAAAAAGAAAATTGGCAATCTGAATTGTCGTCGTCCAATTCGGGATTACCGTCAGACCGCCGCCACCGCCTTCTTCGGAAGCGAAAACGATTCCGGCCGACAGCATAAAACCCAGGCCCAGAATCAGAATAAAAGCCGAAGGCAATTTCCAGCGAATACCAGAAATTCTCATGCGAAAGTCCTCCATCACCGATGTCAGAATTAACCGTAAATGGAATGAAACATTAAAAAAATGTTGAACCAGGTTACATTTGACTCGGGCGGTCTATAACATCCGCATTAAATAGTTGTCAAAGGTTTTTTGAAATTTTTAGCCGGTATTTTTTTCATCTTTAGCGGCGTTTCCCAGCAACCGGCGGACACCTTTTTTCGATTCGGACGGTGTCTCCTGATTCTTCATCACACAATTACCGTTAAACTGTCCGCCTTCATCAATGGAGATGATCGGCGCCCGGATATCACCGATTACTTTGCCGGGCGGATACACTTCGATACGATCGCTGGCATCGACGGTACCCTGAACCTCGCCCATTATGACTGCGATACCGACTTCGATTTTGGCATCCACAAATGCTTTTTCACCAACAATCAGGGTTCCGCCAGTGCTTTTAATGTTTCCGGTAACCTTACCGTCAAGCCTGATTGTTCCCTGAAACTCGAGGGTGCCGTCGACACTGGCGCCAGGCCCCAGGAACGTTGAAATAGAGTCTGGCTGTTTTGCTTTCTTTTTCATATATGAATACCTCCTGTTGTTGCCCTAATGTTGCACGAACAAAATGGCAAAGGACACAGAGTTCACAGAGGATTCGACTCAACCTTCTTTCTGTGCTCTCTGTGTCCTTGTGTGGTGCAATATTACAAAACAATGATTATGGCTGCGTTTACAGAGGTCTGCCGTCAGGACACAAAATCAACAGATGCTATGCGTAGCTAATGGTGCGGGGTACCTCCGGATCCGGCTTCATCGGGGGCTGTTTAACATAGTTTGGCCCCGGTTGGCAAATTGTATTGTCACGCCGCCGGCACCCTGTGAGGCGTCTATTCCAATAAATAGCGTCGCATGCTGATGTTGATCAGCAATCCGATCGCAATCATTATCGTGGCAATCGAAGAACCGCCATAGCTGACAAACGGCAGCGGGACGCCTACAACCGGCATTAGTCCCATCACCATGCCGATGTTGATGGTTACCTGCCAGAAAATCATGGCGGTGATACCGACGGCCATAAGGGTTCCAAATGGATCGCGGCAACTGTATGCCACGTTCAAAGCCCAGACGATCAACAACAAAAACAGCAGAATCAAAATGGACGATCCCATAAAACCCCATTCTTCGGCAAAAACGGAAAAGATAAAGTCGGTATGCTGTTCGGGAAGAAACGACAGGGCGTTCTGAGTACCTTTTAAGAATCCTTTGCCGGATATCATACCGGATCCGATGGCAATTTTTGATTGAATAATGTGGTAACCGGCGCCGAGGGGATCGCGATCCGGATTCAAAAAGGTCAAAATTCGCTGTTTTTGATATTCCTTTAACAAAAAGAACCAGGCCATTAAGAATGACAGCCCGCCACATCCAAAGATGTAGATAAGCGAACGCCGTTCAATCTTAACGTAAAGGGTTATTGAGCCTGCGATAATTAATACCAGCACAGCCGTTCCCAGATCGGGCTGGCGAACGATGAGCGCAAAAGGGATCAATACCAGGATCAGCGGCCGCGCCAGCCGGCGCAGCGTGAATCCCCGGGTATAGGCATTTTTTGAAAAATAACGGGCCAGCACGATGATCACGCCCAGTTTGACTATTTCAGACGGCTGAAAGGAAATGGGGCCAAGGGCCAGCCAGCGTTGTGAACCGCCGGCAGATTTACCGAACAGCAAAACAGCAATGAGCATGAGGATACAAATGATATATATCGGCTGTGCCCAGCGATCCAGGAAACGATAGTTGAAAACAAAGGAAATGATCATCAACACAAGGCCGGCACAAAACCAGATCAACTGTTTGAAAAAAAGTGTTTTCTGCGGCGCCAGGGCCCCGGCGTTGACCACACTGTACAATGTAGCCAGACCAATGGAGCCGAGGATAACTGCCAGGGCGAACAGGCCCCAGTCAAAATATTGTACAAAACGGCGGTCAAACATAAAAGGTATCCTCAACGGATAGTCAGTTGTCCGTGGTCAGTTGTCCGTTGCAAATGGGCCTAGTTTCTTTCGCATTCCCGTGTTCCTTTAGGAGGCTGCCCGGGAATCATCATTCAGACCTGTTTTACAAGTGTATGGTCCATGTCCGTGGTCAGTTGTCAGTAGTCCGTAGTCAATCAAAGGATTATGATCCTTTTTTCCCCAGAAAAGAGTTTCTAACCTTTTTCTTCAAGAATGATGTTACGGTGCATATTGTGCAAAGGATACCAGTCTTGATTTTCTGCCACGGACAACAGAACACTGACTACGGACATTTTCTTTACGGACTACTGACAACTGACCACGGACATTGCTGCAGATGCCTCGTTTTCCATAACTCACAACCCGCAACCCGCAACTCGCAACCCGCAACCCGTAACCCGCAACCCGCAACCCGCAACCCGTAACCCGCAACCCGTAACCCGTAACCCGCAACCCGTAACCCGTAACCCGCAACCCGCAACCAATAACTCGCTTACCTCTATTGGTTTCCTCCGCCAGCAATAGCCACCATTTTCGATTGCGATTCCTGGCGGATGTTGAGCAGATATGTTTTTAACATTTCGCGGGCGATGGGGGCCGCAGCTCCGGAGCCGTGTTCGCCGTGCTCCACAACCACGGCAACCGCTATCCGGGGTTGCTCCGTTGGCGCATAGGCGACAAACCAGGCATGGGCTATTAAATGATCCGGCGGCACGATCTCTTCTTCGTCTTCGTCATCTTTACGGCTCACGACCTGGCCGGTGCCGGTTTTGCCGCTAATGCTCAAACCGGGGAACTTTGAACCGCGTGCGGTTCCTTTTTCACCGTTCACCACGTTGTACAAACCCTGGTGGACAAGGGCCATCGTTTCGGGACTGATGGACAATCGGTTGACGATCTCCGGCACCGTGGTCTTGATAACCCGTTCTTCAACCGATCTGATCTGTTTGAGCAGTTGCGGTCGATACTGGATGCCACCGTTGAAAACAGTTGACATCAAGACGGCCATCTGCAGGGGTGTGACCAGATTAAAACCCTGGCCGATCGCCACCGACAGGGTTTCTCCTTCCTGCCAGGGAATTCCGGTGCGATCTTTTTTCCAGGCATTGGTTGGTATGAGACCCCGGGCTTCGTGTTCAAGATCGATCTTGGTGGGCGCTCCCAGTCCCATTGCTTTGGCATAATGGGCCAGACGATCGACCCCGATAGCCAGACCTACCTGGTAAAAATATACATCACAGGACTGCTCGATGGCATCGACCACATTGACCGTGCCGTGGCCGCCTTTTTTCCAGCAGCGATACGTTCGGTTGCCAAATTTATAGTGGCCCGGGCAAAAATAGGTGGTATTCACGTCTATGGCCCCTTCTTCCAGGCCGGCAATGGCGGTTACGATTTTATAGGTAGAGGCCGGTGGATATTCACCCTGCAGGGCTCTGCTGGTCAATGGTTTCTGAGGATCAGAAATAAAGGTGTTCCACTGTTCGTGGGTTATGCCGCCCACAAACGTATTCTGGTCGTAAGCCGGACTGCTGGCCATGGCCAGAACCTGTCCGTTTGCGGGATCTATGGCCACTGCAGCGCCGGCAACGCCAGTTAACAGTTCCTCGGCTTTATGTTGAAGCTGCCGATCGATGGTTAAGCGCAAATTGTAGCCCGGGCGCGACTTGACTGTCTCGAGCACCCGCATCACCTGACCGGTGGCATTGACCTCAACCTGCCGTCCCCCGCGTTTGCCCCGCAGGAAAGCATCATATGTTTTTTCGACACCGTACTTGCCGATCAAATCGCCGCTGCGGCAATCGGGATATTTGCCGCTTTTGAGCTCATCCGGGTTAATTTCGCCCAGGTAACCCAGCAGGTGGGATGCTCCGAAGCGGTAGAGATAATTGCGGCGCGGGTTGACATTAACCTTTACACCGGGCAGGTCGTAGCGGTGCACCTCCACCACCGCCAACGTATCCCGACCGATATCCTGCTTGAGTATGATGGGTTGATAGGCTTTGATTCCTTTTTGATCGGCCACCTTGGCCATTAGCTCTTCAGCCGGACTGGCCATGAAAGCAGACAGCTTGCCGATAGTATGTTCGACAGGCTTGGCATCGATGGGAATGATACTGACATCGAAAGCCGGTCGGTTGTCCACCAGCCGCTCACCGTTGCGATCGAAAATAATACCGCGCGGCGGATCGATACTTTGCAAGCGGATACTGTTGTTATCCGAAAGCCGTCGAAAATCTTCACCTTTAACAACCTGCAGAAAGATCAGACGCGTCATCAATATCGCAAAGGCCGCCAGCGCGCACAGAATAACGCCGATAATACGCTGCTTATACCATTCGCTGTCTGCAGTTTTCAGGTACTTGTTGATGAGCACATCAAATCCTATTGGCCCTGCGGTTAGATTTCATTGCGGTGCTTGCTGCCGGGACTTCGCATAATTATGGTGCCGATCCAGTCGTCCCAGCTTTTGTGAAACCATTCGATCAAATACAATACCAGCGGACCGAGAAAAAAGGCCCACGCCGTTTGAATGACTATACCGCCGATCATTCCGGCTGTCAAAGGATGGCGGATTTCGGAAAGGGATAGTCCGCCGGCGATGAAAAAGTTCTCGAACAACACACCGGCGACGATGATAAACGCCAGGCGCAAATGGGTATTCACCTGCAAAATGATGGTGGTCAGCCGTACAAGCACATAAAGCCACAGATAGACTGAAACATAATACAGGAAGGGTGTTCCGGACAGATTATCGGCGATCACTCCGAGAAAAATAATGATCGGCAGATTTTCTTTGCCGGGGCGTTTCAAACCGAGGTAAACGATGAACGGAATAATCAGATCAAAGAATCTGCCGAAGGGCGGCAGAATGGGAAATATCGTCGTCTGCAGCAAAACGAACATAAAGCAGACACAAAAATAAAATCCATAAGTCATCGCAAATTCGTTAATTCGTGCTGGAACGGGTTCAGGACCACCAGCACTTCTTCGAGTTTTTCAAAATCAATATATGGTTTAACCGAAACTTCTTGAAAAATGCCTGAACTGCGTTTGAGAACACCTGAAACCACACCGACAGGCTGCCCCTTGGGAAACACGCCGTCCAGGCCGGAGGTAACTATCCGATCACCCAGCTGCACATCTTCTTTACGCAAAACGAACTGAAACAGGCACTTTCCGGTCGACTCTCCTTTAATGATGCCGCGTGCCCGCGTTCGCTGCACCAGGGCGTCGACCGCACTGTTGCGATCGATGATCAGCATCACTTTGGCGTAGTAGGGGCCGACATCGGTCACCTGACCGGCGATTCCCTCGGGCACCACCACCGGCAGTCCTTTTTTTAGGCCATCGCTGCGACCTTTATTAATGATGATCGCCTTGAACCACTGGGATGGATCCGCCCCGATAACTTCGGCAGCGATAGCCCGGTCGGCCAGTGACGCTTTAAAATCGAGCAGTTTGCGAAGTCTTCGATTGGAAAGTTCGATTTCACGCAGCTGCTGGTATTGCGCCCGGGACTCTCGCAGCGACCGTTTCAAGGCTGCGTTTTCCTGGGCCGTCGAAGCCAGGGAGAAATAGGTAATCCAGATTCGGTTTGATTGCCGGATCGTATCGGATACGAACTCCTGAAACGGAGCGACAATAAAAAGGGCGACCCGCCCGAAGCCCTGTGTGGCCTGACGTCCGCCGGAGATAGTTAGGATGATAATGTTGGCGATGATGAAAATCACAACGCCGACAATTATCAGCACGCGTTTTGAAAACATGCCTAAGTAATTATAACCCGCTTAAGGATTTCAATGGAATCCAGGGTCTTTCCAGATCCCAGAGCCACGGTCGACAACGGATCTTCGGTAACGGTGATTGGAAGACTGGTTTCTTCGCGCAGTAATTTATCCAGATTTTTAAGCAGAGCCCCGCCACCGGTCAAAACGATACCGCGATCAACAATATCGGCCGAGAGTTCCGGGGGTGTCTGCTCCAGGGCAATCTTGACAGTTTCAACGATTGAGTCGATTTGCTCGGATATGGCCATCCGGATTTCTTCCGAATCGATGGAAAGAATTTTGGGAATACCGGATGCCAGATCACGCCCTTTGACTTCGATCGTTTCCAGTTCCTGGGGATTCGGATAGGCATTACCGATAGTTGTTTTGATGATTTCGGCAGTCCGTTCGCCAATCAACAGATTGTATTTGCGCTTGATGTACTGAATGATGGCAGCATCCATTTTGTCCCCGGCAACTCGCACCGAACGGCTGTAAACAATGCCCGCCAGCGATATGACCGCCACTTCCGTCGTACCGCCGCCGATATCGACGACCATATTACAGGTCGGTTCGGTAATGGGCAGGTTGGCACCGATAGCGGCAGCCATGGGTTCTTCGATCAGAAATACTTCTCTGGCACCGGCCGATTCGGCCGATTCTCTAACCGCTCTTTTTTCTACCTGAGTAATCCCGGACGGTACGGCTATTATAATACGAGGACGCACGAAAGTCCTGCGATTATGTACTTTTTGAATAAAATGACGCAGCATGGCTTCGGTGACTTCAAAGTCAGCGATCACACCGTCGCGCATGGGACGAATCGCAACAATACTGCCCGGTGTCCGGCCCAGCATGTGTTTTGCTTCAAGCCCTACGGCCAGAACTCTGTTTTTGGATCGCCCGTCGACGCTGACCGCAACAACCGATGGTTCGTTCAGGACGATCCCTTTGCCTTTTACATAGACCAGCGAATTGGCGGTACCCAGATCAATTGCCAGATCACTTGAAAATACGCCGAGTATGCTATCCAGAAAAACGTTCATACATCCTCTTCCCGCATGTTGATGGGTGTGGCTTGGCACGATTTTGAAAGTGAGTTATTATACACCATTAACGGATGCTTGGCTACCAAAAATTTACTGTTTTTACAATAAATAATTAACAAATCGCATTTTCATTACCCACTTCAAGGCAACCCCATTTTGCGATTTCGAACTACTCAATAAGGCCTTCTAACGATATCATAATGGCATCGTGTATGCGGGGTCTGAATGTTTTTATCTTCTCATTGGTGCGAGACGGATGAACGCGATTGGTCAACAGGATAATGATGATCGAACGGTCCAGATCCATCCAGAAGGATGTGCCCGTAAACCCCAGATGCCCTACAGAGTTGCCTGAAAACCGGGAGCCGCTGGCAGAACCTTGCAAAGACGGAACATCAAATCCCAGCGCCCGGTCGGAATCGGAAGAACGGCTCAAAAACTGCTGCAACAGGTTGCGCTCAAAAAGGGCTGGAAGATTTTCTTCGCCACGGTATATTCTGAGCAGATACTTGAGCAATGCGTGCACACCGGAAGCATTGCCGAACAATCCGGCATGACCGTCGAAACCGCCCGAGACGTATGCGTTGTCATCATGGACGACACCTTCCAGCAGCACCCGGCGCCAGGGACATTTCTCGGTAGCAGCCACCGGTAACCGATTATTGACCGTAGCATGCGAAGTAAAATAGAGCATTCGCCCGCCAGAATCATTGAGGCCCAGGGTACGGTAAACTTTTTTATGGATGTATTCCGGCAGCGTCATACCGGCAAGGGTTTCCGTCACCCAGCCCAGTACCATGAATCCAATGTCACTGTAGACGGTCTTCTCCCCGATACCCGATGCCAGTTGCTCGGACAATAGCATTTCCCGCAGTTTCTTTCTTCTTGACGCGACGGGAAATTTGCGCAGCTGCTTGTAATAGGGGCGATAGTCCGGCAAACCGCTTGTGTGATTCAGCAGCTGTGCAATCGTGATGCCCGCTTTGGGGGTATTTTTAAATTCGGGCAACACCGATTCCAGTTTGTTTTCCAATGCCAGGTGACGCTCCTGGATGAGCAACATAACTGCCAGGGTGGTTGCCAGGGGCTTGGTCAGGGAAGCCAGATCAAAAACGGTGTCGCGCGTTACCGGCTGACCGGTGAACAGATTGGCTTTTCCGAAGGCCTTGTGATACACGACCGTTCCGGCCACAGACACCAGGAGAGCGGCCCCGGGGAACACCTCGGCGATGGCAGCCTGCTTCATCATGGCCGTTGCCCGGCTTAAGTCGGCCGGTACAGATTTGTTCGCGTCAACATCCAAAGTTCATCTCTGAACTATTTTGTGGAAATAGCTCTTGATTTGACAGTAATATACATTAAATGCAAAGGAATCAATGGCTCGATCACTCAAGATTCGCAGGTGGCGGCCGAATCATACGCTAAAATCCCCTGCTCGGCGTCCAGCGTCGCCCGCAGACCGATCGGCACCGGAAAGTTGCGGCACGCATGTCCGATATCGAATCCGGCCACCACCGGAATGCCCAGCTTTCTGAACCGTTCATGAAACAACGCGTGAAGTTTTTCGGACGAACCGCAGTCTTTGAAAGTCCCCAGTGCGATTCCAGCGACGTCTTCGAAACAGCCGGCCAGCGCGAGATGGGTCAACATCCGGTCGATACGGTAGCGGGCCTCGCCCAGATCCTCGAGCAGCAGAATATGGCCGCTGAACGCCGGCACAAAAGGTGTGCCGATTAAATGGCAGAGCAGTGTCAAATTACCTGCCAGAACCGGGCCTGCACCAACTCCGCTGCAGATTGCCGGCCCATCGGAAGCGGTCAGCGTTACGGCCTGTGCACCGCTCAATATTTGATCCAGGGCAACGATGGTCCGATGATCTGCTGTTGACAGGGAAGTAACGACCGGACCGTGAATGGTCACCAGACCGCTGCGGACATAAGCAGCTGCGAGCAGAGCGGTAACGTCACTGAATCCCACAATAAGCTTGGGATATTTGCGCATGGCGGCAAAATCGATCAGATCTAAAATCCGCATGCAGCCATAGCCGCCCCTGGCACAGATAATCGCATTCACATCAGGGTTGTGTATGGCTGCATTGATCGTATCGGCCCGCTGCCGATCCGAACCGGCCAGATAACCGTTGGAAAAGTATACTTGATCCGGAACCTGAAGTTCGAATCCCAGCTTCTTGAGTTCGGCAATTCCAGCCCGCAGCTGTTGACGGTCCACGATACCGGCCGGTGCTACAATCCCGATGGTATCGCCGGGTGACAGTCGAGGGGGACAAATCGGTGTTTGAGACCTATCAGACATTACAAACCAGGTATCGCATGAATCATTTTATATTTCAACGTGATAAAAGACTGTTCGCACAACGCCATAGCGCTGCCCAGACGATCCGGGATTCCCATGGTCCGGCATCGTAAAAGGGATGCAAGGAAAACCGTTGGTTTCGTATTGTGTGTCAACCGGTGCAGATTTGGCCGGGCAGAAAGCCAATGTTGCGGTATATAAGCGGCTTTGCTCAGGATTTCTTACCTTGACAGCGGTAAAAATAAGTGTTAGCCATACGCGTTTGTGTCGGGGCGTGGCGCAGTCTGGTAGCGCACTTGAATGGGGTTCAAGGGGTCGGAAGTTCAAATCTTCTCGCCCCGACCAATTTTTAAAATTAATAACAGCGATTTAGTATATGTCCTGATTCGCTGTTTTGCTTTGAAAAGGGCTCCGGGTATGCCGATCCTTCATGACGGTCCTCTTTGCCCTTCGGGGCCTTTCTCCGGGAGGATCGTCTATTACTCTCTCGCTCTTTAAGGCAGAGCCTTTTCGATTCTCACCGTCAGAGCCGGTGGACTACCTATGATTTAGGGGATTGTGATGCAGCAGGGGCCACAAAGCAATAACCTCCGCCAGGTTTTCCGGCGCAAGCTGGTCCCGGAAGCGTTCGCACGCACCATAGGACTTTTGGGGGCCACCACGTTGGGCGTGGGTGCACTCATGGGCGCCGGAATTTATGTGCTCATTGGCCTTGCCGCCGAAAAGGCCGGACCCGGGGCTTGGCTGGCTTACCTGGTGTGCGGGCTTTTATCTATGCTTTCCGTGGCCATGTTCGCGGAACTCTCACGCCGTGTGCCCATTACGGGAGGGGGATACGCATATGCCTACAAAACCTTGGGTAGCTTTTACGCGTTCATGACAGGATGGCTCTTGGCGCTTGGAAGTATTCTGGCCTGCGCCATGTACGCTACGGGACTCGCTTTTTACCTGACTAGCGTTTTTCCTGCGGGGTTCCCCGAATACGGAACGGCACTGATCGCAGTAGGGGCCGTGATCGGGTTCACGATCTTGAACTCAGTCGGCGCCAAGGGCGGGAACAAGGTCCAGTTTGTGTTCGCCTGGGGCAATCTTCTGGTTCTCGGAGTTCTTATCACAGCCGGGCTTTTCAAGGCGGACACGGCCAATATGGCCCCGATGCTCCCCAAGGGCTGGTCTGGTGTGGGCGGAGCCGTGTCTCTCATTTACGTGTCATTTTTCGGGTACCAGTTGATCGCCAACAACGCGGAGGAAATCGTAGATCCTAAAAAAACCGTGCCCCGAGCCATGTTCCTGGCCATGGTGGTGAGCCTGTGTTTTTACGTGGCTATTGCGGTTGTGGCGGTCCTGGTCGTACCCTGGAAGGAACTGGCAGAATCCCGGGCCCCCCTGGCCGTGGTGGCCAGGGCCGGCATGGGCCAGACCGGGTGGAAATTTATTGTGGTAGGCGGCGTTTTGGCATCGGCAGCGGCCTTGAACTCCACCATCATCTCCCAGGCCCGGCAGATTTTCGCCATGGGCAGGGACCGGTTTTTACCCACGATGCTGGGCAGTATTCACCAGACCAGCCTCACCCCGCGGGCAGCCCTCCTGGCCTGCGGTCTGGTCACTGTTTTGGCCATTTTGCCAGGTGAGCTTTCCATCATCGTCAAGGCCGCCAATTTCTGTTTTTTGGTCTCCATGCTTCCCCTTTCCGTGGCCCTTATCCGGCTTCACAAAGCCACCCGGGAGTCCGGTCCCGCCAGCAAGATCAAAAGAATAATCCCTTATACGGCAATGGTGGCCAATGTCCTTCTCCTCATAACGCTGGATATATATTCCATCATGATCGGGCTCCAGCTTGCCGGGATCGGTTGTCTCCTGTACTTTGTTTATTCCCGCAAACGGGAAATCCGCTCTCGGAGCGGCATGAGCCTGATCCTCAGCGAGACCCAGCCGCCTGTCATAGATTTTTCGAACCGCATCCTGGTGCCCGTGGCCAATCCGCGGAACCAGGCCGCTCTGTTCACAATGGCCCAGGCCATCATTCCGGAAGCCGGCGGCAAAGAAGTAGTGGTGCTTACGGTGGTGGCTGCATCTTCCCAGATGGACTTCCACACCGCCCTGTCCTTATCCGAGGCTTCAGTGGAACTCCTGGAGGCTTCAGCCTCCTCGGCCGAAGAACACAAGGTCCCGGTCCGGCCTGTGGTGCGGGTTTCTCGCAGTATCTCCAAGGGGATCGTTCACGCGGCTGAGGAGGAAGGTTGCGGCCTCATTGTTATGGGGTATCCCCAAGACCAGAGTCCCCAGTCCGTGGCCTTTGTCCAGTCCGTTCTCAACCGAGCCCGGGCCGATGTAGTGCTTTTGAAAAGCCACGGGGATTTTGCCCCGAAAAAAATCGCCGTGTCTTTAACCAGTCACCTGAACCTTCGCCTCATGGTAAAACTGGCCGGGGGCTTGGCCGACAGGTTCGGAGGGGAGATCACCTTCTTGAACGTCCTGCCGGAAAACTACACCAGGGAACAGAAGAACTATTCCAGCAGTGTCCTGGCCACAGCCATATCATTACACAAGGGCCGGGCCATGTTCCGCGTTGAGATGCAGTGCTCGGACACACCACTGGATTTCCTGGTGGACCGGTCAGGCGAGTTTGATCTCCTGATCATTGGCGCAATCAAGGGCGCTAATAAGGCGGGGCTTCTGAAGCGGACCCTGGTGGGCTACTTCGCCGCCCAGATCGCGGCCCGTTCGAAATGTTGTGTGGCAATCGCCCGGGTGGAACATCCGATGAAAAAACTGCTTTTGCGTTTCTCCGACGAGTGACACCAAAATTCTGGTGTAAACCAGATTTCGACTATTTCGGTAGCCGTTTTTTTATGGTTTGACCTGCGCACAGGGGCAAGCGGTTCGTTAAAAACATATCGAATAAAGGTCTTGACATACCACCCAGTGGTACATAGAGTATTTTATCGATCATTTCGACTCAATGATCGCCTCACACTCCATCGCTTTGTATGGGTGATCCGTTTCCTCAACGGCTCACCCATACTAATTTGTTGATTATTCTGCTGCTCTATCCAGGTTACATCATACGAGATATCCATTTGGAAATTGAATGATTGGGCATTGGTATTGTTTGAGATTTGGGATTTGCAGACTGACTTCAATGAAAATGGCAGTTGATAACACCCGGCCCGAGCTGTTCAGATTGAATGTGGGACACAAGCCTAGTTGGGTATATCCGCAATATCGTCACCAACCGGCCCTTTCTCCAACTCTTCCTCCAGGGCACCGCTATTATAGAGTTTTAAAAATGCATCCACGATCTGCGGATCAAATTGGGAGCCGGCACCTTCGGTAATTATTTTCAGGATCCGGGCCTCTTCCATTCTTTTGCGATAGGAGCGATCGGAAGAGATGGCGTCATATACATCAGCCACAGATAAAATGCGGGCCAGGAAGGGGATATTTTCCCCTTTAAGCCCTTCGGGATAACCGGCGCCGTCAAATCGCTCATGGTGACATTTAATTATTTGCCGCTCCCGGTCCCAAAAGCCGAGTTGTTCGACGATATTGGCGCCGATGACCGGATGCTCTTTAATTTTTTCAAACTCTTCAGCTGTCAGACGCCCCGGTTTAAGGAGAATGTCGTCACGAATGCCGAT
>Ga0126335_1000171_pt1 | contig 30353 bp, 21 predicted proteins | sample OlaspJWI45metaG_FD_108409 | JGI IMG/M metagenome (GOLD analysis project Ga0126335, IMG submission 108409) | Marine gutless worms symbiont microbial communities from Oahu, Hawaii - Olavius sp. 1 OAHU.JWI-45 metaG | ecosystem: Host-associated > Annelida > Digestive system > Unclassified | place... | reverse complement strand
TTCATATTACTTATATTGGGGGAAATTTGTTGATATTCCAGATTTGCGTTTGGGACCCCCAAGATTGGCGTTTGGGACCCCCAGGGGGTCCCGGGACCCCAGGTTAAGAACCACTGAAATAGAGGGACTTTCACGTTAATTTTGAGGCCCAAAATGCTCTAAAACTCACCTACGAGCACCTTTAACTTCAAAATTTTTTCCCGGGGGTTATACCCCCGGATCCCCATTAAAAGGGGAGGGAAGGGGAAGGGAGGGGAGCCCCCTCCAATTCACATTCCTGGCTACGCCACTGGTCACGGCAGCAGAAAGCGACAGCGCGCGGACTTGTGCTCCCCTCGGACACACTTTAATTAGTAGAATAATGCTGTGTAGCACAGCCGAGCCGAGTCGGGACAAAAAACCACCGCCATATTGCAGCACTGACGCATTTAGGCCTACAGCTAGTTCGACGCTAGTCGCTAGACGGCTCGCAGACTGAGCGCCGGACACAACGAGGTGCGAATGATAACTTCAAACTGTGATACTCATAATTATGCTATTTTCCTACTTCTTAGCGGTGTTGAACCACAAACAATTAATGCTAATACTGTCTCTTGGGCTTACAAAATATATTTTAGTAACAATGTTATATTAATAATTATACTACGGCAATAATGACAACTAATTTGCATAGCAATGGTCGATATGTATAAAATTCTTCTCCAGTGCCCCTGGTGAATCATTACCAGCACGTATTCTGCGTACATTGCATCGTGTATACGCATAAGAGCTGGCGCTGAAGTGAAATGGGCCTATACTAACGCAAATAGGTGATAAGACGCGATTACATTGTAAGTTTGCATGTATGTTAAATACTACGTGTTGGCAGTTGTTAGAATTGAGACGCGTTGTTAGAAAAACAGCAAGAGTAACCGACGACGTAACGTAGCACAGCAGGAGACAAACACAACATTAAAATTAAATACCAGTTATAAGATCTAGGGTGGCGTGGTGGCTCGTTTAGTACAGCATCGATCTGTGATCATGGATTCCAGTCTTGGCCGAGCACAAAGTAGTACAATTTGGTACCGGCGTGGCCGAACGGCTGGGGAATGAACAGGCACACGATGCGATGCACTAGCCACACTTGGTCTCGCAGTGTAATCTGGTGTCTGGCTGAGTGCTACAGAAATGGAAATCAGTGGGCCACGAGGCTCTGAAGGACTTACTTTCTCAGTATGCAAAATCTAATAATGCTGATATCACACGATTATTAACATTATTCGACTAATAATTATTATTTGAATTAGTCTAATACTCTTAATAATCATGTCAAATTGACATTTTCAGTAACAGTTGCATTTTTAATGAAGACATGATTGGACTTGGATGGCTTGTAAAAAGACTAACAAAAACAACAGAATAGTGTCATCATTTTGCTTTGTGCAGCCCCAAGCATGTACACAACAAACTAAACTAACACCAACTTTATAAAGACAATAAAGTGAAACTTATTATCCAATGCATTCGTTCGTACTGGCAACTGATTTGTAATAATCCAAATATGTCTTGCAAGTTTATTACTGCAGCTTAGTTGGAAGAATAAGACAAGCATGCAGGTCTCATCCCATTTAGTGACACAACACTAACAGTGTTTTGCAAGTCATGAGAAATATCAACACAAAAAAGTTTGTTGTCCTCAATAAAGTCCCTGACATGAAGGATCCTCAATGACCAATCAAGTACTTGTCTCTGTCCTCAAACCTCAAATCATTGACAACAAGACTGAAAACAACACCATCAAGGAGGAGATATGTTTATTGCACTTTGTGAAACACCTGCTGCTCAAAATAATTCACTAAACGCAGCTTCCACAATGCAGCACTCGTTAGTAAATAACCCGAGAGTTAGCAGAAACTAGTGGTTGCCACAACACAGGAATGTAGGGTGAAGGTAACACAAATCAGAACAATGCCAACTGTGACAATTATGGAATGTTGCAGTATGCAAAGCAATACACATAAACAACAAAAACTGCAAATTCAGTATTAATATAAATGTAATATGTAATTCTAAATGGTTAGGCATGCACACACACATACATAATAGGCCTGTCAAAACTACGCACATTAAACGAAACACATGCTAAAAGATGTATCATGCAATATAATAAACACTAATTGGATGTTTGTAAACTCAAGACTGTTAAATTATTTTGACAAAAAGTTACAAAAAAGGATGTAATTTACATATTACAAACAAAGCTTATTACTATTTATGTTCAGAACATATTGACAATAATTATTATTAATGGTAATGATAACTTATGAAGTCTATGCAATTAAAAACAAATTAACAAAAAGTTACAAAAACATACTGGTTATACTGATTAAACCACATACATTCACAATACATATTTAAATTATGTGTCAAACATTTAGCATAATATATGACACAGATGTACATTAATTTACCTACTACCACACTGAGAAAGTTGTTAAAATGCCTTGCACTATGGCAGTGCACTCAACAAATAGTTAATTTTTGTATTCTCTCTGAGAAAGTTTTAATAGAAAACATGCACAAAATCATCAAATGAATAAATATCAAAAAACAGTTTCCTGAATGGAAAACTGTTTCGAAATAAGGTGAACCCAAAACCAACAAAAGAAAGCCGACACATTTAAGCAACTCAAAGACGGACGGTTATATTGGACATCAGTCTCTGGCAAGATGTGCACAGCAATGCAGCAACATGGACAGTTTATAACAATAATATCAAATAATAATTATTAGGGCCTTCGAACAATTAATTTTTCAACGACTAATTTTATAATTTGTTTGTGTTGATTTGTTTCTGTAGCGTAGCAGGCAGGCATCATCAAATGGCAATAGTTAAGGATTTACCATGAACTGCTTAAGCACTACCAAAGTGAAGTTCAACGGTTTCACTGCTGGTTTGTTTGGCTTTGCTCTGCATGCATTAAATTTCTTAACGGTGTTAATTCTTAAATCATGTTCAACTCAACACATTAGTGTATTTGTCAACAAATGTATCAATTCGAGAGCCCTAGTGAAATAAAATAATAATAATAATAATTACATAACCAGATGTCCACAACTTACAGCTGTTATAAACTCACAATTTTTGATATCGTTGTCTAAAATCATCAGCGTCACAGTCTGAGTGTTACTAGCAGTCCGCAATGCAACGTATACAACCACTTTGCCACTTTATGTCCCCCGTGTTCACGCCAATTCCCGATTTGTATTAAAAACTCCATTACAAAATTTTCTACAAACAGAAACAATCGCTGTGACTGCTTTGTCGAGATGTACGTGTGCAGATGTGTGCAAAACAGCCGCAGTCGGCTGCGACGTCAGTGTCTGTCGATTACAAATGGCATGAGGAGGCTTAAAGTACACTCTAGTACAATCAGTAATCAACGATATTTCTCTTGGTACTCATGATGCCACTTGTTAAAGTCAATGTTAAAGACTATCAGACATCCCGTCGCCAGTCCGGCCATCAAGTACCTAACACATCCACATAAAGCAGCATGAGCAAATATGAGTTAGTAGTCCCACTTGACACATAATGGGTTGTTTCTGAGACAAGTCTCTCCAGGCAATCAATTGGTTTCAACAATCAAAACTGATGAAACAAAATACTACATGCACTTGTCCGAGCTAAGATACACACAGAACTACAAATGCCTGCTTATGTCACCCATTACGACATTTGGCCAGGAAACACAGCGAGCCTATTCTTACAACCTAGAAGACTGCACAGTGCTGATCTGATGAAAATTCGTGTTCACACATGGCTAACGACAGTTTTATTATTATCATCTGGTTATTTTACAAGTTCTACAGAAAAGTCTCTGTTGTTACTAGATATGCTGGTAATAAGTGAAAGCCTCAGTGCAGTCGACAATGTGGGACGTCATTTTCTATACACCGCTGGGACATAAATCAGTGGCTGCCTGATGGAGTGACCAAGTCTCATAAGACTCCGGAGCCTCCGCATACAGGCATGCCAATGATTGTGGGCATGGCATCGGAGCGATGCTACGGCCCTTGCCGGCTATGTGACGATGACAACAATGACAATAACAGGCATTTACCTTCTTTGTGCATAAACAAATAAATATAATGTTCAACAAAATCCAAAATCACAATTTTACTTAGCAGATTAAAGCTAAAACTACACGAGGAAGCAACGAACGTCGATCGGTCTGACCTCTGATCAAAGGAGAGTGCAAGTGATCGTACGCTGCTGTCGCATGCCGGGAAGGAGTAGAGAGGCTTGAGGTCATGAGTCCGCCAGACAGCCACTACCCCGGCGTCACCGGCCATTAGTAGGTATTGTCCATCACGACTCATTATCATACACTGCACAAGAGACACACAAGTGCATTCAGAGACAGGCTCATTAACACCAACAGCAACAGAACACTGGTGTCAATGTTAGCGACATTTAAGACATCTGAAGACAAATCTTTCCCACTGTCATCCGGTTTTATGTAACACTGTTTTATTTTTTACCTAGTTCTGTTCTTTCCTTTCGTCTAGTGTCCATTTTATCATCTAGCATCATTCTATCTCATTTTATCGCATATGATTTGTAGTTTGTATGGGACCGGTCAGCATTAGTTGCAAATCTCTGTGTCAAGACATGACTACAGCACAGACCACTTGTATTCTTCTTATATTCTTCAACACTGCAAGAATAGCAGCTTTGCATGAAAGAAATGCTTACATATACAACCCTGTCTTAGTTGCCTTGTACAACATCTGGCAAAGAAATGGAGTGGGTCTAGGCTTATGACCCGGGAACACACAGAGATCTCTAACAAACACAGACAAGCGAATGCAGACACAGATACACGACCTGTACAGATTCGGCATATTTAATATCACACAGAAGCTTTCCATTGACAGTGAAGAGGCAGACGCCGCCCTTGTCATAACTCACAACGATGTTGCCTTCACGATTCAACGTCAACAACTTGGGGCTGTTATACATGGTGGGGCCTGGTGGGCAGTCCAGTGAGTGTAACAGATCACCGACATTGGAGTGAATTAACACTGAGCCACCTGCAAAAATATACAAATTGTGCCTGATGCCGCGGCCATCATGCAAATTTGTTGACCCAAAGTTGTCAAATGTTGCCCAAGGGCCGAAGTTTAAACAAAACGTACATTGTACTTACAGCGAATGAAAGACACATAAATTCATTTTCAATTAATGTGTATAGTATTTTCACTGCTTAAAATTGCTTAAAAAGTGCAAAATATACACAAAAATGAGTTTTATACGAGTCTAAGAAATCAATGTCACAAGTCAACAACCAAAGATTACGTATGTCAAATTTGACAAAAACGTCAAAGAAGTAACAATTTTACACTTTTTCTTCTCTGTGATTTCTATATTTAAGATGCAACTTATATGAACCAAAAACATAAATATTACATTTGGCATATATAGGTGGAAAAAATGCATTAATTATTTTATTTAAAAAACTCTTGTGAGTGTGTGACTATGACTGATACCGGGCAATATTGGCAGCATTTTATGCCCGGCCAGCGGGGCAATATTAGCTTTTTACTCTTGGCACGTCATTTGCGTTGGACCATTCACGATCGCGCATTTCAGATCGTGATATCATAATATACAATAGTATTTTTGTTTAAACTAGACTAATAGACTATTGTGTACTATTACAATGATAAGTCTGTGAACAGTGAGCACAGACAGTCACACGTGAATGCATAATGCCTCCAGTGTTCATACAGGTAGCACAGGCATAAAAATCAATATACACTTGTAATACAAAGTCTAACACAAGATCGAGAAGCTATTTCAGGGGGAAAATGTGAAATTTTATGGCAAAAATGTTAAGCAAAAAGCCAGCTTTAACAGAAATTTTTGGGAAGCTCATCTGTTTCATAGTACCACAAAACCATTGCACATTACTCACTCTCTGCTCACTATTTCAGTCTATTTGCGTTAATTCGACATATTTACAGTCAAAAATATAAACAACAGTCATTTTCCTATACATGACACCACTGCTGAGCACGGTTGGTCGATCACATCGCATCTATGAATAACAAAACATCAAACAAATATTAACTGATATAACAGTGCAGCGTACCAAGTGAGCCAGAAATGACAATGCCAAGCTCAGCTGACACGGCCAGACATGAGACCTCGGCCTTGTGACCAGTCAGTATTGCTTTAGGTGTCACATTCTCACAACCTTACAACACGCACAACACCAACATTAACACTGGTACACTACTGCCACAAACATACTGTCTAAGTACCTTGATGTATGGCTGTGAGGCTTGGACCTTAACTAATGGCAGTTTGCACAATGCACAAACTTAACACTGCTTGGAACAACAACGAATATTTTCAAAATTAAACAAACGCATGTGAAATACAAAAATGGTGCACTAGCTAAGTCAAACACAAAACTACAAACTTAGTGCTGGCAATGGTCATGCCTACTGCCAGAGAAGGAACAGTGAGTTCTGTGCAACAGCAGACCCTCTGTCAAGACTATAGGCATACTGACCTAGTTGGTTAAAGAGACTGACTGTTAACTGAGCCATACAGCCATACGAGCTTCTTTGCTAGCTTTAGTAACTGGACTTCGTCTTGCCAGCTCAAAGGAGCAAATGCTCCATGCAACGGACTTTGGTCTATGCGAAAACTTCTTCATCACTCCCTAACAATACCACCAATGTGAATGCTAAACTTACTGCCGTTGTCACCGAGGATCCTCTGCTGCTTGGTGCTCCAATGCCAGACCATCACAGTGCAGTCTTTGGAGCCAGTCACCACGTAGCAGTCCTGACTTACGTTACACTCTGACCGCGCTATACATGTTACTACGTCGTAATGCCCAAATATTGTCTGTACGACTGACCCTGCAATCAGCACCGCAACAAAGTCACAGTAATGAAATATAATATGAAACTATGTAAATGATCTCCGGGCATATCTGACATGAAGGTTTTCCACATGATATCATGGACACATGATGGAAAAGGCTAATCATAGCAAGAAAACAATAAAACAATAGAATTATAAAATAATATGGTGACACAAAAAATGCATGTACAGATGAAAGATACAAAATAAGACAGATCAGCAAGACCACAGACAAACAAGGTGTACATATATCACAAAGATGCCTTATAAATTGCAGCATATATACAACAACAACAACAACCGTTTAACGGCCTTTGTTCCGGGACAACCCGGGTAGGCCGGTACCAAAAGAAACACTCTGCCTTCTGCCTTAGCATAGGGCTGTGCTGCGTTCAGGCTAGGTTTCCCACCTCCTGTCTTCTGGATTTTTATGGAGCAGGGGAAGATATTGGAGGCAGAGGCACCGACAGTCCGAGTGAGCGCCACCCCAACCGGACTAACGGCGCCCCCACCCCCACAACCACCAAGGTTTTTTACAGGTCGGATGCTCTTCCTGCCGCCCAACCAACAGCATCAAAGCACTGAAGGCATATATAAAACTGGACATATTTTTATTAAAATAAAAAAGCACGTGAGAGGTTTCACACCCATCAAGAAACTTGAGTTACGTACCTAGGTCGGTGCTGAAGACGCGATAACTCTTGTCCCAGAAGCCGACGGCAAGTATGAAGCGATTGTCTGCGGTCACGACGAAGCTGGTGTGTGTCATACGCAGTCGCTGGTCAAAGTTGTCACCAAGACAGCGACGAGACAGTCCTGTACCGAACACTACACACATCATGCCCAGTTCCTGCAGTGTTCAATGTTCATGCAGTAAGTATGTAAGTAGTTTTACGTCACAATTAACACATGTTCGAACATTTGGGAGAAGGTCTTTCAGGTACTGGTGCAACCAACAGGCAGTGGTGGGCACAGTTCTGCAAATGCAAAAAAAACACAAGTAAATGCAAACTAGTAACTCAACCAAACAGAAGTAAAGCCTGGTCTCGTCAACTTTTGTAGCATCCAAACCAAAAAATGCAGTGGGTCCGTTCTACAGCTACCGGCACCCATATGGGGTCCAAGCACACATGAAATACAAACGATATGGCAAAGCATGCAAAACTTGGTTTCGGCATAAAAACCGAAACCGAACCGAAACTGTGGTAACCAAACCAAACCCAAAATGGAAATAGTGGAACTGGCCCAACCCTATATAAGGGCTATCAATCTGTCTCAAACATTGTGAGGGTCTACTGGTCAGACATAAGTGGTTGAAGAATGGGGTCTCCCTTCCTCCTACTCTGCAAGAAAATTCACAACCCAAATTGAGCAAATTATATCTTTCACTACAAATGCTGCAAGAGTTTGATACAGTGCAGATCCTCGTAACCAAACTAATGTGAGGGTCCAACCGTAGGACCCTCACAGATCGATGCCTGTTACTGAAAACAAGCTCAGACAGCAAAAACAACAAAACAGTTGAGATGATGTACCAAGAAGCTGATCCATCGATAGCGGCAACTGTTGAGTCTGTTCAGTTTTCTCTGAAGTGTAGCTTGGTGATGGTAACTGACTGCCAGCTACAGACATATCAAACAGATACAGTATGTGTACATGTAATGTGCAGAGGTACGAACAGGTTGTCAGCAGACCTGCTGCAGCTGTAAACATTTTTTTTGGGGGGGGGGGTAGGTTGCATAATAGGATGGGATCAACCCCCATCATAGTCTACTAGCATGCCAAGTTTCAAATTTCTTGTTACTGTTGGCTGGAAAAAAATCACACGGAGAAAAATACCACTGTAAAAGCATTATTCGATATTTGTCATATAATACGCTATTATCTCGGTCTAAGTGATTTGGAACATCAGCTCTGATGAACAATCCAGGACATGTACGGTGCCATAATGCTGTCAGTCATATTAACATTGCGTCGTAACATAGCATTAAATCCTTCTAATCATTATCATCGGAGAAAGCAGCTAAATGCCTCAATGACAGAAACATACGTCGCTGAACTGTGCTCACCGGTGTCTGAATCAGCCAACTGCGGTTACCTCCATTCTGCTGTGCACGGTGACCTTGCAGTACCCCACTCTAGAACAATAAGATGCGGCTAAAGATGTTGTGCTGTTTCTGGTCCGAGCCTGTGGAACTCACTGCTACAGTCAGTTTGTGACCCACCACTGACACTGACTCAGTTCTGTGTCCTGCTGAAGACTGTGCTGTTCTGTAGAGCATATGAAACACTAGCATAGCACTTCCGTGACAGTTTAGGCTGTAAGGACTGCTGTGCAAACACAAATTCACTTACTTACTTACTTAGAGACAGACAGGAGAATACGACATACAATTGACGTGGTTCCACTTGTTGACGGCGAAGTTATAGTTGCACGTGACAGTGACGACGGCAGGCACAGGCACAGCGGGGTGAGTGTTAGCGGCTATGTGTGTCACCGGAGAGTTAGACAGGAACTTCATTATCATACAGACATCGTCTTGGACTGCTGTGAACATCATTGGAGACTGAATACACATACACCCATACAGACTGCATGCAATGGCGAGTTAGCATGTCGAGTGAGTACAGTTTTGACACATAACAGGTCACATCAAAGCTCGTCTTTCCGAGCAATGAATCGTTGACAATCACCAATAACCAAAAACTGACAACTAAACCTACAAAAATCGACAAACAAATATGAGAACACAAAAATAAACATTACCAGGAAGCTTCGAGCCCGCTTGGCCCGAGCTAATAATAGCTTGTGACATCAGGCGGCGTGGCTCATTACAGACAGACAGACAGACAGACAGAAGGACAAAAACAGACAGCACAACCAAGTTACATATTGAGTCTTTTGCCTTTACAAGTGTGGATGCAAAAAATGTACATAAAAGGCGAAAGACCTTTCCAAAAAACTATTAACTCATAAGAAAGTATCAAATTAACAAAACTAAAACCTGGTTTACGTGCCTTTTACACCAGCCAGCGAGGAAATGGGAGCGTGCCTATTTAACAGCTCCATGATGGCTCACAAGAAGCAAGCACGTACAGATACAGATAGCATGCCCAGCAAACAACAGTACCCAGGAATCAATAGCAAAAATCACACCACCAAAATTTCTGAATGGGCACCCCAGCTCAGCAAGTATACTATAACTGAGTCACAAGAGCTAAACCACAGCTAGAGTCAATGAATCAACTGACAAGGTTCATTGGAGAACTTCTCGGTGGGTGAGGTTCCGTCAACAGCTGGGACGGAGTCTGACCAAAGCTGCGGATCTGATTCTCCAGTGCCTGCAGTTCAACAGACAGCAATCGACTCACTCACACATATTAATGGAACTTTTTATTTCACTAATAAAGCTTAGATTTTAGATTAACTATCAGCAGCAAATGCAATTTTACTTTAATAAATTTGTACTCTGCTAGACAGAATATCTACAGCAATTTTTTTTCAACTGCAATTCACAAAACCCACGTTTGAGTGTTTCACAGTCTCAATCCTGTAACACTTTAAATAGTCCCAAACAGCCAAATAGTTGTGTAAGAAAACTTCTATATAGCATAAAAAATGCACACCAAGTACTTATGCATGGCATGCAACTGCACACTACCAATTATTACTAAATATGAACACTGTAAAATTATGCAATTCCATAAAAAATATCAAAGTTTAACAAGCGTGAGTGAGCGAGTAAAGACTTAATGTCCCAATTTACACAAATTTTTAGGTCATTTCGGGGATGGTTGTTTAACAGGTAAGTAAAACAAGTCAGCCTTTCAGTACTTCTCTCATGATACGATCTGTAATGGCCTCCAGATTCACGCTGCCATCATACGTCAGGTAGTAGAATACATTGGTAGCACGCATGGCCTCCGGCCCGCGCTGACGGTAACCAAAGATTAGATCTATCCAATGATGTAACTGAATCGACACAATTTCTGACTCCAAAGCCTGTCCCAAAACACAACCTATGTAGAATCACTATGTAACCAGAAACCTACACAAACACATCTGTTTTATATTTATCATTAAAACGAAATCCAAAATACTAACTACTATGCAAATGATCTGCAGAGTTTTTTCCAACCCATGTATCACTATGGTAATGCATTCAGTTGCATCTCTCTGTATATCTGTCTGTGTGTCAGTGTGTCTGGGTACCAACTTTTGAAACCTTTGACCTAGAAACTTCATTTTTGATACGCAGGTACACCTCAACTACTTAGACCAAATCTGAGTCAAGGTCGGGGTCACGGTAACAAAAACGTAGGAGTTTTACCTGTGGTTGATATGCATTCTTGTTTGTCCGAAATGTAAAAAAAATAGCTGTGCTATACTACCAGTTCTCTTGAAATAGTCTGCAATGTATGTGAAGCTCAAACTGCTCTACAAGTGACACTGTCAGTTACAGTATTGAGAACACACACCATGTTTGGCATAATAGCATTCGTTGCATTTCAAACTCTCTCCTGACTTCATTAGACTAACTGACTGTACTGCAACTTCTAAATGCCAGCCAACATCTTAACTCTAGTCTAACTGGACTTTTCAACACGTTGTTGATTCTTGTATTAGCAGAAAGACAACTTGATGCAAGGCTAGCATTAACAAGTTCTTGAATAAGTAAAAGTAAGAATACAATGCAGAATATAGAAGTGTGACTGGTACCATGCGATTGATACGGACAAAGTCTTCGGGGCTCTTTGCCCATGGCGGCAGCAACACATCACCCAGTAACTGTCCGTCATCATTTGTTCCCAGGTTGTAGCTATTCATGTTGGTGAACATGTCTGGCAGATAGAAGAATTCAGGTATCAGCTCCTGAAACAGCAGATAGTTAATTCAATATCTGCTGACATTCCACAAAAAAATCAAAAATTAAAACAATGCAAACAAAACTCTATTAAAGCATCTTCCGCAGACAGATGAGAATGCAGATGTTAATGAAACCATTTTTGAGCCTTTCTTGGAGAAGTGGAGAACCCACATGGGTGGTCTTATACCACCTCGATGAACACCACGATGACCAAACTCTGATGGGCCTAGGACTGCATGAGACTAGAGATACAGCTCACGATCAACGTCTCAAGAGGATGACGGCTTTGAACACTGTTAACGCACTGGTGCATGCTACTGGACTGGATCGGACACAACTTTCCATTGCCACTGTACACATCACTCGGTTCTATTACTGTCGTAAAACGAACCAATAAAAAGCAGCTTGTCCAGCATCACGACGTGTCAGCATACCTTGACGTCTGATGTGTCTCGCTGACAGTTCTTCCAAGCCTGAAGCACGGAATGAAACGTACGGTTTGCATGATCAAACTTGCCGCCTTGCAACTGCAGGAAGAATGTCGTGAACGGCTCCTACACAACAAACAATACAGGTTTTTGAATATATCAGTTGAAAAAAATGTACAATTACAAGTTAATCACTAAAACAACCACAACAATAAGTACCAAAATTCAGTCACGTTTCGGAACCGACTGTGGTGACATCACATAGAGATTGGAAGTCGGTTCGACAAAGGCAGCATTTTCAGCCAAAACGTCCTGAATTTTGTGAATGATTGTTGCAATCGTTTTAGTAGCTAATTTATAAACAAAAAGTACAATAGTTGACCAGCAAGACTATGCAGCAAAATTATGGCAAAAAACATACAAAACCAGAAAGATGTAATGAACCACACAAATTCTATGCAAGGGCTCAAACGTAAGCAAACTCCAAAGCAAAAGCAGTAGTAGTAGTGGGGTTATTACCACTCGGACAAGCCAGTTGAGACAGAAAGCTGCTGTGGAGTAATGCGTGCCGAAGTGGAACGGAGGAATCTCACTGTGTTCCCAGGCTGCATAGCGGTCCTCGAAAAAAGCACGTCGGGTTGGGTTCAGTGCTCCAACGGGCTGCAAACATCAGCACAAAGTTCATCACACCATGACCACTACACCACGTTACATTATAGAAGCAAGGCAATCGCCTCTAAGCACAGTGTAAGTGAGACAACCCAATCTGGTAGACCTGTAAGCTGCCAAGAAAATTGTGCAACAACAAGAAGCTACACAATAGTATAGTAACAAGAACAGCTCTGCACATTCCCTCTAACTCCAGACCAACACCACTAATCAGACCAGGCACTCATTTTAAGTAATGTTATGCTACTAACAGACAAATGCTTCATTTTACAACACAGGGATATGCAACATTTAGAAGCATTTTCTAGTTCTTATTAACACAGGTCTATACATATACATTTAGCCATGTGCTACAAATGCTCATAACATTAATGATAAAGTCACCTTGGAGAGGTCACGATAGTTGCTGGCAAGTGTGAGGTCCATGTCGTTAGACTCATAGTTGACAAGGATCCACGGGTAGACAGGGTACTGGTTGAGGTCGCTGTACGTGCGACCGGCGACAGTGTTGAGATACATCAGGTAGTCAAAGTTGGAGATCTCACGACGCTGCCAGCGCTGCATCATGTTGGACATCTTGAAGATCTGCTTTGGACTTGCCATCGACACACGACTGGTACAAACATAGACAGCAGAGCCAGAGTTACTGTTAGTAGGGTTTAATGTCCCACTCGACACATAACATGAACTTCTGAGAGAAATCTTTACAGGCAATCAATTGTACCGGTACTGAACTGACACCCACAGCAAAAGTAACAAAGTAGTACAAGCACCAGAAACACAACTAAGACAGGTGCACAAAAAACAATGGCTGCAAAAGCCAGGTTTAGTCATCTTTTACAACTTTTGGCCAGAAAATGGAGTCGACCTATTTGTACAACCCAGCAGTCTGCTTATGTCAACAGAATCAGCAAATTATATGAGACATGGTATTCAGAATACCAACATTAACTAGCATTTCCACTTAGCAGATAGTCATACAAATAGAAAACAGTCAAGAATAGAGCTATCAAATTAACACATTAAGAAATGTGTCGACGCGTTAAAAAATTAATCTTGATTAAAAAAAATTAACGCCATTAAAAAAATTAATGCAACGGCAAAAAAACTAGAAAAATAGTAATACAAAATTTGCAAAATCGACCTACGCTGCTATGAAAAATATGCCCAGATGTTAGGACACATGGACAGACGCAGTTAACTAAGGAGACCATGCTAAAAAGACGGAGCTGTACTAAGTGAAACTGTCATCCATCAATGTGGGACATCCACGTGCTGGCCACATATACTAATTAGGCCAATAAAAACTGCCATACAATAGCAGCTTACATAACAGTCGTATAGGGGGCCTATTTCATGCATTTGCTGCAACAGGAATGAGACAAGTCTACGCAAATACAGTGCGCATTAAAAGTGCGTTAACATGCGCTTAAAAAAATTAATGCTTTGATAACTCTAAACCAAATGCTGGTGTACAGATAATACTTTCTACCAACAATAAAATATGAGCTGGGGGTAAATGTTTCAAATCCACATTTTATTTAAGCATCAGTAATTTAGGTCATTAGTCTCTCAACAAATGAACAGCAGAGACAATCTGACTCAACCCACCGTGTCTGAGGCAAGCCGTACTTGACTCCAATACCAACACGTGGAAGAGCATTGACCACTTTCTTGACAGTTGCATTGTCTTGGAATGCAAACATGATTGCCGCTAACATAAAACACACATGCAAGAATGACATTCACAATGGTTGCCTACATGCTGTATACACCACAAATAGATTTATAGATATATCCTACATCTGACAAAAAATCTTTGATGCATATGCCTCTGAATGTTCCAACTTGCCACAAGAGTATACATCACATAAAGGTCAAACTGTCGGTATGAACTTCTTGTCAAGATCATGATCACTGCAGTCTCGGGACAACGTGACAGACAGACCCCTCCAATGCTAATATACAAATAAACATACTTCTGTTGGCCATGAAGATCTCAATGGCAACATTCTGTAGAAGGTATTTGCGACTGAAGATAGCACGTATCTCATTGAAATGCCATTTGCCATGCAGGTAGTCAATGTACTGCAGAACCTGACGACAAACAGTCAATCAAAATAACAAAACATTACTATTAGATTTGTGTCCCAAAAAACCTCCCACTTTGTAAATGGCACTAACATTGTCAAACCTAACTGATTTTCAAAATTCTTTTCCTTTCATAAAAGATAATCTAAGATAAACTACAGACCGTCGGATCAATTTTCTTGTTCCTAGAATCATCTTCGTCCATTTCAAAGTACAACTCGGTCTTGGTGATTGAGATGGTGCCACAGACACATGCTCCCGGTGATATCAACTGACATGCAGTGGACAGAGCCACAGGACCTGCACAGTCCCATACAACAGCATCAGTCACGCTACATCTACTGCATTGTAAGTAAATGTTATGAGTGCAAAGCACCAAGGTTCTCAGCAGAGCTGTGGCTGCATGTCAAACTTTTTCCGGGGTATCCCAACCCACCCCAAGACCTCTGACCCCATACAAGAGAGACATTCACCCCTATCAGTCTACAAGCATACAAATATTCATGTAAAATATTTTTGTGGGTCTGGATCCCCTCTGGTCCCACAACTCTCAAACAGAATGGACATCAACCCCCTATTGTACTCTACCAAATTTCAAATACCATGCTATCGTGGGCTGGAAGAATTCACAGAATTCACATGGAGAAAAATTCTATAGAAATCACCCATTGTAAGAGCATTATTAGTCATCAGTTATTAGCCCAATTTAGTCATCAAAAGCTTCAGATCTGCTGAGGAAAATGTTGAATGTATGAATTGCTCTTGAAACATTTGTTCTTGGGGAATCAGCCGTAAGCATGTGAGAAGAGACTAGACTTCAGCTCATCTTTGAATAATCATCCATGACTGATGGAGGTTGAATGCAGGTGTACTGGAAGCAAGTTCCAGATGACTGAGGCTGTGCTGAGGAAACTCTGTTGACCGAACTGAGTCGTGGTCTGAGACACCAGCACATATACCAGAATGACGACATATGAGACCCAGTTAATAAAGTATTCACACTGAGATCCATGTATCATCCGGACAGCGGATACACTGCTGGACATCTGACCTACACCATGCCTCATACAGTCAGTGCAGCATGTAACAGGTAACTTCAGAAGCAGTCTTTCCACACAATCACCTGCACTGGTACTGACAACCAACGCTGAGTGTAACTATGTACCAAAAAATCCAAATATCTAACACAAATATATGGGCCCAGGCAGCACACAGAACAAGCAGTAACATGCCACAAAACTTAGGTTGTCACCTCTTACAATATGCAGCCAGACAATGAAGTAGTCCTACAACTACAACTACACGGCCTATATGAAACATTTGCGAGTAGCAAAAATCACAAATAAGTCAAACATTCAGAAAACTAAGTAAATGAAATATAAAAAACATAAGCACGAGAGACCAAGCTACCACAATAACTAAAGTTAATGAAAATAGCACAGTAAATAACACCTCAACAATGTGAAATAGTCTGTATTATTATTATACGAAATTTACAAAGTATGCAAGTTCAAGCAAGCTTAAGTGAGAACTGCTAAAATAACCAAACCACAACTGAATAACACAGATTCCTATGACTAACGGCACTTGAATCAAATAAACATAAAACTAAAACTAAACTTAATGTAAATGAAACCAATACCACCGTCCACCGAGCAATGCACCACACATTAAATGATCGACAAGCAAGACATTAATCTCCAAACAAAGAGCGTACTTGATCTGTTGGCATCTTTGTCCTGTCCAATGCCTAATTTGTTGCCTAAATCAACCAGAATTTACAACTAAGACTAACGACACAAATGTACGCAACAACACTACAATGAATATACCAGCACCAACAGAAACCAGTCACCACTACTCTACAGCAATAATTTTCTGTTACTTCCTCCACCAACACTGTCTGGAAAGAGATCTAGTCACTGCAGCACGAGTGAGTGAGTGAGTAGAAGCATAACGTTCCAATCGACACATTATAGGTCATTTTAAGCTCAGTTTTTGCAGTCTGAATGTAGCAATTCTCAAATATTACCCTTAACAAATGTTAACTAAAAAGTAAGCAAACAAACAGTAGTAGGTTCAGCATCTCACTCGACACACTGCAGGCCATTTTAAAAATGACCAAACCAGCCAATTACTTGACCGGCGCAAACTAAAAAAATCCAACTGTTTTATTGCAAATATTAAAAAAATGAGAAAAAACTGGGCAAAAAAGTGAACCACTGGTACCTGAATAACAAGTAAACTAAAGCCAAAGACACGAAGAAAAGTCAAGAACAAGTAAAGACAACAGAATAAACCACAGCCACACGAAAACTGGCATCATATCCTGCCAATCCTGCTATATGGGTTTGAAAAATGGTCTACCACACAGTGACTTTGTTACAGACTCGACGCCTTTGATCGCTGGTGCTGTCGACGGATCCTCAGACTGTCTTACCTCCAACATGTTACCAATAAGGAAGTCACGAGAAACATAATCATCATTCCGCCAGCTACGCAAATAATTTGTGATGCCAGACTATGCTACTTTGATCGGGCAGTGCAGAGGACCACTATCATGCCATGCTGTTCTAAAAATTCGTTCCATCCAGGAATGGAAATGTCCACCTGGTAGACCAAAAGCCACCCAGTTATGAACTATGGAGAAGGACCTTGCTCTGCTGAACCTTGGCCTCAACATGGCCTGGCGGACTGCTCAGAACCGGAGCTGCATCACGAACACAGCTACGCTCTGTCAGAATGCATGCCACTAATGATGATGATATAAAAATGGCACTGCAAAGCTAAGGACAGGAAAAAGAAGTCAAAACAACAAAATGACCCTCATCCATCAGAATAATAGCACAGTAAAGCCAAGGAGAAACAAACAGTATGTGTGAAAACAAAGACTGACCAGCAAACTCGGCATCGAGTTCACGTTCATCAAACTGAGAAAGATCCTCTTCACTCGTGTCCTGGATGTGCTGCTGTCCCTTCTGTGTTGCTGCCAAATGACGGTGAAATGCTTCACGTGCAGCATTGATTGCATCTTCTGTTGCACCTGCAATACAGCACAAACAATAAACATTAGTCACATGAGACTCAATCACGCAGATCATCAGCGTACACCATCCTAAGCCTCGTGGTCGATTAGGCAGCAACAATCTTTGTTTCAGCAGGCCTCAGCCAGATACCAGCTTACAGAGACAACAGTGGTGTGTTTTGTGCATGTTGGCTGACTTTCTGTCATCGTTGATCAAGCTATTTATGTAGTAATACTGTTACAATTAGATCTGCTTTGCCTAACTCCAGTAACTGGCTGGGTATATCACCTCCAACAATCACTTAAAACCTGCAGACTGGGTTATTAAACCCAAATATTTTTACTTACTTACTTAGTCATTTACGAAGTAAAACTACAGTATTACAACGTAAGTAAACACGATGACAAGGTGGAACGTCTCTGCATGTTTGCTACGTCATATAACAAGCAATATATATTTTACACGGTTGGTGAGTCCAACCCCATACACAGTGTAATGTACACCACTAACCATTTTCCACCGCAGCACGCAGCGTAGCATCTGGGTGACTTGAGCCATGTGGATTTCTCATGAGCCGTCGCCGCCGACGTGAGTCATCTTCCCAACTGTCCAGCTTCCAGTAGCCGCGATGTCTAGAACACGAGCATAATGCAACACACTGTCGTCAATGATACTTTTATATCACACTGACCCAGCAATTACCACGTGAGTCAAAAAAGTGCACTGCTTCGTCAAATCAATCTCTATATTGATCAGAACAGTGCAAATTAGTCACCAACAGCACACGACCTGACACATATGTTCACTGTCTGTCATTTCTGCATACTGCTGACAGCTGTTTTTCTCCTGTGCATTTCACTTTGCATGCTTTAAACACTATTTCATTATTACATGTTCAATTATTATTCAACTTTACCATCAAAATTTGCGATCACTTTTCCTCTCTGGAAACAAGCACAAGTGAAGTAAAATTTAAACACAAAGAGCTGTATGTTACAACAAGTAAAATAATGCCAAATCCAGATGGTGCACTCCACAAAATAAATAACTACTATCAGGTCGGCTGAGTAACACTACTAAGTTTCGCGTCTACAATTCGTGTGTCCTGTCATCACTGCTGTATGCTTCTGAAACATGGACACTATTGAAAGCTGATATAGCAAAACTGGAGGCCTTTCATATGACGAACCAAACGCGAATACTTGGCATCTTCTGGTATGAATTTGTCACGAACGTGGAAGTCGCCACCCTCTCACAACTGCTGTCCATAAATGAAGCTATAAGTCGGAAGAGACAATCCCTCTGGTTATGTCAGGCGTATGGACCAGGCTGCTCCCGTACGTCAAGTTTTACATCTCTTAGTCACGACACGACAGGGCTCAGGACAGTTTGGCACCTGGAGGAGACAACCAGGTCGTCCGCGAAAATGCTAGGTGCAGCATGTCACTCGAGCACAGGACTCTCTCCTTCTGATGCTTGGAGTGTTGCCACAGATCGGTCGGCATGGAGGGCGCTACGACCCGTCGACGGTCAAGCATAGAGAGAGAGACTTATATTTTGTTACAAATCTGGCAGCCAAACGTATGAAAACATCAACTAGTGTCTCTCACTCATGCACGCTGCTGCCCCATGCGCCGTGACGGTTTGTCATGATGTTGAGCACTCTGTCACGCTGTTTCACAGCTATCACATGATCTCGGCGCCGTGCGGCGGTGATGAGATGATCACAAAGCTTCTCCTCATCTCTGCGCTCTACCGTTGTCTGTGCACACAAGCCCTGAACACACCCAGACACACGCAGGCCATACGTGTCATATACTAAGAACGTGAAAAGTTTTCCTAGAACAATAGATATCGAAACAGCCACAGAGTGCCAAATATATACGACTAAGATGCCCCCTCCCAAAACAAAAAAGAGCCATGATAAACAAAACCTGTCAAAATACACAAAACAGAGAAAATTATCTGGCACAAAAGATTCCGACAACAGGCTGGTATTAACTGATAAATTTTGACAAATGGAATAAATCAAGAAACTTAAAGAGTTTTTTTTATCAGATACAGTACCAACTGACCTTTAAGATTAAGATCAACATTACTCACTTCCAAATTTTTCAATGGGGATCTTCCCCCACCATGATGTGTATTTCGTCCAAATTTTGTGTAAGTTGGTTCACTCGATCAAGTTCATTGAACAGCAAAGCATTTCAGGCAGCATATACCACTGACGATAGTACTCTCCACAGCCATAGAACGCTGGGGTAAAAATCAGTTGTGTACTTGTACTAGCCTTCAGTGCTTTGATGCTGTTGGTTGGGCGGCAGGAAGGGCATCCGGCCTGTAAAAAACCTTTGGGGGGGGGGGCGCCGTTAGTCCAGTTGGGGTGGCACCCACCTGGACTGTCGGTACCTCTGCCTCCATTATCTTCCCCTGCTCCATAAAAATCCAGAAGACAGGAGGTGGGAAACCCAGCCTGAACGCAGCACAGCCAGGCAGAAGGCAGAGTGTTTCTTCTGGTACCGGTCTACCCGGGATGTCCCGGAACAAAGGCCGTTAAACGGTTGTTGTTGTTGTCGGATGAATGTCTTGGAGGTTCGATACTGACTGTGGCCACTGAAGCCTAGCTGGTGCCAGTCACGCCATAGAATGGGGTAAAAAAAACTATTCTGCTAACTTGCCTCAAATTCTGCATGCTTCTGCACATCGTCGGCTCTCATGCGGTTCAATATGAACTCGGCTTCATTGGCGACGCGAACAATGTGGTCACGAGTTGCATGAGCAAGCAGTCTACACACACCATCACATTCAATGGCTGCTCTAGATATATTTATTCGGCAATTCTAACATGACATAAAATATGTCACGTATATCATGACATATAAAATATGCTGGGATGCCAGGACAGGCCAGGCAGATGCTGGGCAGTTAATTAGGAGCTGTACTGAGTGAGACTGTCATCTGTCAATGTGAGCCATGTACGCGCCAGCCAGCAGCTTACACAACATGCGTTCACTGCAACAGGAACGATACAAGTATCCACAAATACGGTGAGACTACGACACGTGATTAACACATTTACAACAAGTTTATATAAGCCGAGGACTTGCAAGGACTATACTGCATGATTTCATGCTTTACAAAAAATATATAAATTGTGTGACGGTATATGCTAATTATTTTAACAGTTTATTATGCAAAGTACATTTGTTAAAACTTTTATTACAAATGATTAGCATTTGAGAAAAAATATGATTAAAAGAAGAAATGGCTGTTTTTTAATGAAACACTGAGAACAAATTACAGCGAAAGCTCACCTGCCCTCATTGACAAGCTCAATAAATGCGAGTCCAGCATGTTTCTGTAGTGAGTTCTGCCACTCTTGTGAGCACAGAAGCATCACCAACTCCACCACTGAGGTACTCTGCTTCAACGTCACCAGACCTCAACACAACATTATAACATCTGTCTGAGAACAACAACTAACAACAGTCAACGACTATACTTGGACACCTTAATGTTCAAGTCACTGCACGTGGTCTAGTACTTCCGTGCTTGTCGGATGAATGCCAGCTGGTCCCTGACGTCAGTCGCCGACTACGGTCATCTAGCACATTCATGTGTCATGCTACTGGCCAAAACATGGCTAGATGACATTCGCTGTTGCCGGTCCTTGACTGTGGAATATACTGTCAGTGTCACTGCATTTGACTGATCAGGCAGAATAGCTTCTGCACTGTGTGCATGTGCAGCTCATACATGCTGTGCAAGGGAGAAGGAAGTAGAGTTTTACATTCATGCAGATACAATCTCTCCAGGCAATCAACTGCACTGATACCAGATAGTGACAACCCCAAAAAACAGCCAAAAACATATAAACAAAAGACAAGCAAAATTGATCAGAGATCGAGTGCTAGCCAAAGTTTTGGGCTCACGCATGCTGAAATTGATCAAATCATCGGTAAAATGAAAGCAACTTTGGTTCACATATTGTGAAAAATGGCAGGATTATTTACAATACACAAATAATAAGTTATATTATTACAATTAGAAACCAAAACGTAGCCTACCTCCAAAAAGCAGTTCTTGTCCGTGAGAACCAAGTAGAGTTTTTGACAGAAACGGCGCAAAGTCGACAAACACTTCGCGCAGGAGTGGTGCAACGGAGCCAAGAGCTTTCTCAAGTCGTTCCGTCAGACTGGCTGCACCATTGCGCTGTTCCCATGCTCCTGAATGCATCTTTGATATGACCAGCGGCGCCGGGATGTTTGCCATTCCTGCCGCATCACTCGTTGGTGTGTTGGTGGGCACCGAGTCTGGCTGACTGGAGACACGAATGGAAGCGATGGTGGTTGATGGCTGTTCTGTTTCATCTTTGCTGTCCTTGATGGCAGCAACATCTGTTGTAGCCATGTTCTCCTCCTGACCTGTTGATGGCTTCACTTCAGTACTGTCCTCATCCCCTGCAGCCTCCGTATCTTTTTGTTCTTTCTGTTCCGAGTCCTTGGTCTGTGAGTCGGTCTCACTGGGCTGAGCTGTCATGGAGTCATTAAGCCTGTCTGCAGCCTCATCCTCCGACTCTGATGACAGGTCCACTACACACACCAACTGTCTGAGTTACGACACTAACAATTACACCATTAATCCTGACAACAACTATGGTGCTGGTAGGTCATTCTCAGAGTTCACTTGGTTCATCTGATAAAAGTAGGACAGCACCAGGTGGCTGCCAATCCGGGAGTCCATCTGTAGTCTGACATTCACCACTTCCACCATCACCATTTGGTTACTACTTGACCAGAAGGCAGATACTCGTTCTAGCGTCCCACATAGAACAGAAGACCGAATCAACCTAGCTGACTGGTTACATACCCAAATGGTCTACCTACCCATCGCTGATCTAGACCAATGCTGTAACCACTATGGCATGCCACCAACCAAGGTTACGTCAGCACAAAGTCATCATAAAGAAACTACATAAGTAAAAACTAATATTAAACTACCGTAAAAATTCCATTATAATATGCATACTTGTATAATACGCACCCCCGACTTTGAGGGGAAAATTGTGGGAAAAGTTAAGTTTATTTGTATAATACGCACCCGTTCTACACAACCAGTTCAGATTTATTTACTGATGCAAAGCGCTTTACTTAATGAGTTTAACTCATTCCACTGTACATTTCTTTCATAAAAACTACAAAAATTTATCGAAGTATTTCACTTCGATTAAATCAATATTTGTTGTGTTTATACATAATGAACTTCCAGTCTGGCATGATACTTCACGCCTGCAATCAATTAGGGATGCACAAATCATTTAATTTACTATTTGTCTAAATGAAACAGGTGAATGCTTAGCATAGCATAGCCACATTCAAGTGGCGGCTTGATAAACATCATCCGGCGCTGTAGTGGCATTTCGTGAGTCTGGCGCTGTAATACAAGACTCTGGACTTACTTACTTAGGGACAACGTTTTTACTCAGTCCATTCTGGTGTTATGCAGATCTGTTATGGTGAGCCGGCACGTTGTTTGTTTATGGAAAAATACTTTTAAAATGTGTAAAAAAGCATATATTTGGTACCCAAATAATTGTTTGGCAAGAATAATCATTTACATATGTCTGAAAACATATATTACGCATCGTAACTGTTTTGGATTACTATGATTTTTTAGTTTACATGTATAATACGCATCCTGACTAGTGGGCCACTACTTTTGGTACAAATTGTGCAAATCAAATGCCTGATTCATCACCATCATCATCAGGTCTGCACTGCTGGCGAGGGCTGTTGCACTGTTCTAGCACCATGACCACAAAGAACTGCCCTTCTCCACAGAGCAGCAGGGGAACAGTCAGAATCTTGCTGAACAAGATCTAGCCATCTGTTCCTTGGGCGCCCAGGGCGACGTTTCCAAGTGTTACGGGGAGGACAGCCAAGAGATGCGTCAATATGACAACAGAGAGCTGGAACACTGTTGGCCAGTCATGCAATGTGGCCGAAAGGTGCTGTGCGTCGGCGGGTGATTTGCTCTGCCAGTGGGACAACACCAGCATTTGACAGCATCTCTAATTCAGTTATGTCTTGATGCCAGCGAGCTCTGAAGATTTGCCAGAGACATTTCAAGTAGAACGCCTCTAGTGTCTTCATATCAGCAATGTGGAGAGTCCAGGTCTCGAAAGCATAGAAGTATGGAGTAATGCCTAATTACACTGTTTGATTTAAGAAAAATATGATGAAAAGACGAGGGGTGTGTTTTTTGTGAACGTAGTGTATTTTTATCAAGACTACTAGTGTACAGAGTTTACCTCTTTTCTTCTTCTTCTTTCACTGATACGCTATATAGCAGCTTATGTAATTCCTCTTCTGTTTATACCTCTCCACCCTTCTCAACCTACCGCTGCCCTCTTCAACACCAGGTAATTTACTGAGGATGCAGGGTCACTCAGCATATGTAATCTTTTTGCCACATGAGGCTTTGCCCATAGATCTTCCTCTGACAATTTCTTGCAGTAACACACCACTTCTAAGTACATGCCTAGCCATCTGCGTTGCTGTTGCCAAATTACGTTCAACATGCATCTTTCTTCTGCACTTGTTCTAGGACAGATGTATTTGTTACTTCATCCTTCCAACTGACCTTCAGCATTTTTCTCCAGATCTAACATACTACTTGACATATTATGGATAGAAAAACAACAGTTTTCCAAATATATTTGCACAAAAAGAGCTTACCATCTTCATCTGCAGCTGCATCATCTTGCACAGCATCAGCAGTACTTTGCTGGGTGGAAGCCACCTGTCCATCGGCTTGAGATGATAAATGACGCTGATTCTCGCCGACTGCAGCTGCAGCTGTCTGCTCATCATGTGTTCTGACATCCTGCTTCTTGCCTTCTACCGATAACTCTGTACATGTACGAATATTCAACAGTAATTTTATTAGCAAATCCTATTTACAGTCAATATAAACTCACATAAGAACAGTTCCACGAGAAAGTGACATTGTAAGGTTCTACATTGCACTTGAAACATAATAGTCACTTCAGAGTCAAGTATTCACAGGGAGATCGGCTGCAAAGTGAGAAATAAATTTAAACATGCACAAAAAACTCAAAATATTTGACACAAATAATCTAGACAAACACACAAATCAACAACATAATGCTACAAATCCCCAGTTTATTCACCTAATACGACCGAGAAATTGAGTGGGTCTACACACTGACTGACCCACACAGTTTAGTGCCATGCGACATGCCTTACAAACATTCACGTTTACAGATATGAATCCTGCTCACTGCTTTGTCTTCTTGAGCTGGTTGATGCGTCAGGAGTGGTTGCAGCTGAGGAGGCAGATGGCGGCTCTAGGATGTCACGGTAGCGTGATACCATCAATACTGAGACAAAGTAGACAATGGCAAGTGACAGGAACTGAGCCTGCTTTGTCTCCTCCTGTAATCAACGATACACACATTGTTGATAATACTAGTTCACACACAGCTCGGCTTCAACTTCACAGAAGAGTTGGTGCTTTAACTATTTACATCACATGCAACATGTACATGGTGTTCCATAATTAGCAGACCTGCTTGGTTTTCACAGTGCAACATTTGCAATAAATGGAAAATTTTTTAAATAAAATTTTTTCTGAGGTTATGTCAACTGTGCTGCGTTGCTTAATCATGTCTGACTTAGGACTCAAGCAACCAATCATGTAGATATACTAGTGAGTGACTAAAATGTGCAGCGGTACAACATACAGCCCTCGGCTTTCCTAGCAGAGGCCAGGCGGCTAAAAACCAGTTAAACAATTAAGTCAGGAAATGTCTAGAGTAAGAACAAAGGCAACTACTGCATTAACCCAGAATGGGGATATCAACATCGTGCCCGACTCAGTTAGACATAGTACATAGTAACGACTATATCACACAAACCACATGTACCATGGCAAAACTACATAAAGTGAAGATAAGACTACTACAGTGTCCAGAAAAAAGTAAACCTGAGTATACATTTTCATAACTCCAGCAAACAATGTTGGATTTTAACCAAATTCTACACCAACATTGTAACATCTAATTGTAAACAAATCACCAAATTTCAGTAGAATCTGTCAATGTCTGCAACAGTTATAACAAGTTTAGCGAGGTCACCCGAAATCACTAAGTGTCCACTATTGACAACGTTTAGACATGTGACTGCAAAGTGCAAAAGTCAAACATATTTAACATCTGTGTTCAAATTATCCCCCACGAGCTCAAATGCAAACTTGAAGACATGAACATCACTGCCTGACTGCTTCATAGATGATCACTTGATCATCTAATTGAAATGTTCCCAATCTTCGATCAAATGTGACCACAGCTGGGCGACATCATGAATCCACTGGTTGCGGTATACATGCTACTGCAGCTTACCCCAAATCTGGGTTGAAAGTTGACTGTGGCTGGCCACAGTGTTGGAGCGATGAAGTCTGGTGCTTCACGGGTTAACAGTTGCACAGTTTTCACATGCCCTATGGGCAGCAGCATTGTCCTGTCAGCAAGCGTTACTTCGGGACTAGTTGACTCCACAAAAACCGAGCTATTTTGTTGTCGATATTTGAAGATTAATAACTACATTATTAATGAATATTTTCTAACGAAATTTTGCCATTCTTTCAAGGATATATTCAGAATTCATTGCACGTAATTTTGTTAAGATGTGTTGAGAATTGACATTTTTATTCAATATTGCTTGTGGCTCACTTTTTTCCCAGACACAGTGTAGAAAGACAAAGAAATGCCAGAGAGAGCAGACCACATCTCGGTAGATGACAGCTCTAAGTCTGTTGATGTCCATGTCCTGCAAGAGCTTCTCGAGATCACGCAGCGGACTTGTCGTCACTGCCACCGTCGACTCAGACTTCTAAACACATATGAACAGCAGCAACTGCATCCCAGACACAGCATCAACACAATTATCAACGACAGAATTCAGGAAATCGGATATCACTCGAGCTGCTATTTCTAAAATTCTGACTTAAACTTGGCTGCTTGCTGATGGTTTCTGACACTTTTGAAAACTCATTCGATTAGGTTATATTGTATTAGGTCTCAACCTAGAAAACCTAAAAGTATCATTTTTGCCTGAGATGCTTATTACAGTATGACACTTGCACTGCCATGCCTACAAGTAGCCATGGATCAGTACACTTGACCAAGTTCAGGCTAGATGTTCCTTTCTTGTGCCAACTCAACGAGTTCGTCCACTTGGAGAACAGGTCGCAATATCATCAGCAAATAGTGGGCTGGCTGCATATTGAGACAGTCTAGCTGATCTTTTTGCGGTTGTCAATATCAAATAATTTTACATGAGGCTGACTAGACCTCCACAGTACTGGTATATCTAGCATGTCTGCTAGCGCTTCTCGAGTCAGACTGTGAATGCTAAATTTTCGTTACATTCGGACTCTACTACAAAATCTCGCCACATACAAAGTGAAGTTACCGTGCTGTATTCTCCAACTGGTTCGCTGGGTCTAGGAGGTGCCTGCACCCCAGCAATCAGAGCCTGTATAGGACTCAGTTGGTCACCGACAGCTGGCGGCAGAGACGGCACCGTGACACTACACTGCTGACGATAGCGGCACTCCAGACAGTTACGCACAGCACATGTGCACACTACAACACCAAACACCAATTCAAATCAATCAATCAATCAATCAGCTAATACAGTGAACATCAACAAGTAATAGGTGCTAATGTCCCACCTGGCTTTCATTTAAAATTCTACTCTCTTTCCAGCAATGAAAGAATTTTGAAAATCAGTTAAGATTCTGATGAAGTTAAGGTCAATCACTTTGAAGATTACTTCTTTGAATCAAGCTAGCACGTGGCTACAGCAATGTAGTAACTACCACATCTTAAAACCATCTGGCAAATAGTTGTCCACACAACAAATAGACTGACAGATGCCAACTCTACAGGATCACTAATTGCAAAAGGCTGCATCAAATCCTTAAAAAATAAACAATAAAACGCACATACAGAAGACGTCACAACTGACTGACCAAGGCGGAGACACTGGCGCAGAATTCCGCCGTTGCTCATAGACTTCTCCTGTTCAAGTTCACTAAAGCTAAGTGAGCTGGCAAACACGAGGATATCAGCCATGTTGACAATGCGGTGCAGGAATCCGACAGCCTGCTCAATGCTCAGTCCTTGGTTTGGCTCGAGCATCTCTATCTCACCCTAAACACCACATGTGAAAACATTTGTATCCTAGCTGTCCACAGTAATGTCACTACTATCAGATCAGCTAACAAATACACAATAAAGGGGGCCTACTGCCAGTGTTGTAGCAAGTACCAGGACGTACAAGTACGAGTACAAGTATGAGTACCTGAGGTGCAAGTACAAGTACTGTGAAACAACTCGAGTACTACTTGAGTACAAGTACAAGTACCAAGTACTACATCACTGCCTACTGCATAAGCGGCCAAAATAATTTGGCAAAGGCCGCATCAAATCTGTAGGGAAAATCTGGACCCTGTGTTGTGTTTCTTGGGTTCTTAAAAGTCTCTATCCCAGTTGTGTTTGTACAGCAAAGCTGTGTGACAGAGACTGGCAGACACCCACGATGCCTCGGTGAGAACATCAACTGCTGCAGTCCACATCTTATGCATTCGACGTGACCTGAAAATAGACAATGCTAAAGCTGTGAAGAAGGCGAAGACATAAATTATGTTTTAGTTTAGAACAGGATGAACGGACAAACTGTGATATAACACTGCAGCTGTTTTAGCAGTAGATTAGCAATTCTACATGTCAGTCGGTGAATACCGTAGGCGAGGTTGCAGCAGCAAGGAGTGGCAGCAAGCCACCACAAGATGCAATCAAGTTGTCTGCCAACTGAGATATCACATGGGTGACATTGACAGCAAACACATGGTTCTCAGACGCATTGACAAAGTCTATCACCGTCTTAGTGCCATGCCTGCAACATGCACCAGTCACGTCAACTTTCACACAGTATTCATCTACGCAATGTCAGTTAGCATCACTCATGCAGAAGACTACAGTGTATGCTGGCCATTAGTTAGCTTTTGATATATACACATTAAACCCCGACGTGTCTTATCTTATTTAGTTTTATCTCTTTAAAGCAACAGCTTGACAAATGTAAAAAAATTCATTCACTCATTCATTCATTCACTCACTCACTCACTCACTCACTCACTCACTCACTCACAGCATGTGTCAATAAGACAAGAACAAAAAGAAAAAAAGCGACTCGTAACATACAACATTTTCTGGAGCCATTTTAAGCATAATGGTGAAACAAGAGCGCAAATTTCACCTCGTGGCAGCATGAGGTGCTAACAACTGTCAGATTGGGTCTCGAAGACACACTGACCGTCTTCACTATTACTAAAATGACAGAATTCTTGAATGACTGAATTACCCAGTCAAACATTTCTGTATACTAAACTGCAACTTAGGTGCTAGAGATACAGCACAGTGGACTCACATTTTCCAGGTGTGCATGTCCTGTTCCAGAGAATATAGCACATCCGACAGCAACTTCTGATGCAGATATGACCAACGGAACTCAGGAATTCTAAATGGAGGTGCACGCGGCCCAGGACTGAAGATCTGGTGACTTGGTGTGTTAGCCGTTGACAGTTTGTCATAACCCATGGTAGATGGACGACCAGATACCTCGACAGTTGAGGTTGCCTGACTCCGAGCTCCGGTCAAGGCTGCTTCTTTCTCTGCGGCAATGGCTTCCGACTCACTCTGCGGTTCTGACGGACTTTTCTCAGTTGTCCGGCTGACAGCACCTTCTGCTGATGCAACGCGAGATTCCACTATGTTGACGGCATCGTCAACAATCTGCTCAATGTATTTCTCAACAGAATCATCCATATCACCGACTGGTTCTTCGTCTGCATCGCCGCTGCCGTTCAGTACTGGCTCAGACTGAGTTGCCTCGTTGGCTGTCATCTTGGCTTCAGTCACACGAGCTTGACTTGAGCCGCCGCTCGGACGTCGCTCACTGCCGACACCCGATATGACACTGACAGGCTGCGACTGGCGGACTGCAGGGTCAGAAATGTGGTCCACCTGTTGGCGTTCATACTGCTGGTACATACGTGCCATGTGGATACGAAAATCCTCATAGGACACCTGCAACATATGGCTATGAATTAACTTATTTCTACGACTTGTAGAATACAGTGCAATTTACATCAAAGTAATGTCCTTATAGCATTGAATAATAATGGCCAACTGCAACTAATACACTGCATTTCCAAAAAGTGGGCATCTGGAGAAATTCTGCCCATCTCATTATTAGCC
>Ga0126335_1000170_pt1 | contig 30370 bp, 27 predicted proteins | sample OlaspJWI45metaG_FD_108409 | JGI IMG/M metagenome (GOLD analysis project Ga0126335, IMG submission 108409) | Marine gutless worms symbiont microbial communities from Oahu, Hawaii - Olavius sp. 1 OAHU.JWI-45 metaG | ecosystem: Host-associated > Annelida > Digestive system > Unclassified | place... | reverse complement strand
AAGTAATTATATCCGGTCTGAAGATGAAGGAACTTTTTCTTGTTCCTGAACTGGCTAAAATTTGATTTGCACCAAAAAGTTTTGCCAGAAAATGCAAGAAATCTATAACTAAGATACTAAGTACACACATTCGTAAATATGGTGACGGTGTTATTCACCACAGAGAACACAGAGTTCACAGAGCAATAAATTATACGCTTTTCTCTGTGCTCTCTGCTTGCCGGGCCATAGCCTTGGCGACGGCTGGTGTCCTCTGAGGTTTAGCAATCGCTGACCACAAAATACGTCACCGAATTTATAAAATCATGCACTAAGTCGCCTCTAAACGGATCTAAACAGTTGACCAGATGCCAAAAATCAATTGAAGGTGTCGTTTGAACTGCTGTGCTACATGTGATATGTAATCACACATTAACAAAAAGGAACCCGCATGGCTATAAAAAAGACAGCCATCAAAATGTTTGCCGGATTTGCTGCCGGCGATAAAAAAAACAGCTGTGGCCACCCCGGGATGCGGGTGATCCGGGCCCGGCTGGATTAACCCGAATTTTTCATGAAATCTTTTCTACAACAGATTTAAATTAAACACTATCGATAACTTAAATCAGCATCTGGATAGATTGACGAAGGTACACATTGTCACTCATATTTTCATAATAAATGGGTAGAAAACATTTCACCCAAGGGCGCTCCCTGAGGTGTCCATTGGCTAGATTCGCCGGCCCGCTTTTCATTCAGGGCCGTCGAATGGACAAGGGTTTGCAGTAGGTCGACTACGGCTGCACCCTTGAATGCCTTGCCAATGAACACCTCAGGGGCGTGAAATATCCGGGTTAAACGCCAACATGGCATAAACAGGATGGCAGAAGGTGCTCCTGATCGAAAACAAAGCCCCCGTCACGACAGCCGCATTTGTCGCCCTGGCCTTAAACGGGTTGACTTACGCTTTCATGGGAACCAGCCTGCCGGCGATTCAGGCGCATCTTGAAATCGGTATCGAGATGGCCGGGACACTGATGGCCTCATTTCAGACCGGGGTCACCGCTTTTTCTCTGATTGGGGGCATCATGTCCGACTGTATCCGCCGCGAACGGATCCTCCTGGCCGGCTGTCTCTTGCTGTGCGCCGGATGCCTGTTTTTAGGTGCCATCGCCTCGTTTGCCGTGACCATGATCGTTGTCTGGTGCATGGGCGCCGGCATGGGATGCATTCTCAGCGGATTAAATACCCTGCTGGTCAGCCTGTATCCTGTCCGCAAGGGGACAATTCTGAACATTCACCACGTCTTCTTTGGTGTTGGTTCCCTTATCGGGCCATTGATCATGGGTTACCTGATAACCCGGGGCAACCAATGGCGGGAAGGATTTATCGGCGAAAGCGTTATCCTCCTGGGGCTGGGCGTCTTTTTTTTCTTTGCCGGCGGCAAGATACCGTCAACCTGTAAAAGATCCCTGCTTGGCAGCCAGGTTGGCAACCTGCTCAAAGACAGGCATTTTCTGGTGATTCTGGCTGTGTGCGCCCTGGCGGTTGGCGCCCAGGTGACCGTCATGCTTCTCGGAGTTACCTTTCTGATACAGGCAAAGCAGTCAACACTCTCTGCCGCCGGCGCCGCCCTCTCCCTTTTCGCGGTTTGCATGGTGCTGGGACGGCTGGCTTGCAGTCGATTAACGCTGTCGATCCGCTATTCAACAATAATCATCACCCTGCTGTGGCTGCAAGCGGCAACACTGCTGCTGGCCTGGCAGGGAAGCGGATGGTTCGCCATCCTGGCCATCGCCCTTAGCGGATTTACTTTCTCCGGGATCTTTCCCACCGCCCTTGCCCTGACAGGCGTCCTGTTTCCGCACGTGGAAGGATCAGCCCTGGGAATACTGTCCACCATGGGGTCCCTGGGCAGCGTTGTGCTGTGCTGGCTGACCGGCTACGTGGCCGATCTGACCGACATGGGCCGCGGATTCATGGTTATCATTCTGGCCTGTATCAGCGCATTGGTTCTGTTTCAAATCAACCATCGCGTCCTGAGCCGACGGGAGGCGTTGCCAGTTAAGTCGGTACCCCGTAGCAAAGAGTCGGCCCAATAGTATTGTCTTCTTAAGCGAAAAATTATTAGAAAATGGGTTCGCTTCAATTTATTCCATTCATAATTCGATGTTGGACGTTCGATGTTCGATGTTCATCTTTTTTCTTGGCTTGTCCATTTTCGATCAGCCCTTCACAGCGCCGGCCGTCATACCGGTAATGATTTGTTTTGATGCCACGAATGTGAAGATAATGGGCGGAATGGCGATCAGCATGCCCAGTGCCATCAGTCGCCCCCAGTCGATGTTGTGCTCGGTAAGGAACAGGGATATGTTTACCGGTGTCGTTCGGGTTGCCCGATTGGTCAGAATCAGGGCCAGGATAAATTCGTTCCAGGCGATGCGAAACGTAAAAATCGCCGCCGCAGCCAGCCCGGGTTTGATCACCGGCAGTACCACCAGGAAGAACACCTGGAAGGGATTGGCGCCGTCCACGCGGGCGGCTTCCTCGAGTTGGACCGGCACCTGTTGGATAAAGCTTTGCAGGATCCAGATGACAAACGGCAGGTTGATGGCCACGTAAATTAGAACCAAACCGTTCAACTTGTTGCTGAGGCCGTATTGAAAGGTCCAGATAACAAACACCGGCACCGTGAGGACGGCCGGCGGCACCATGCGCATCAGCAAGGTGGTCAAAGAGACAGTGTCCCGGCCCATAAACCGGAAGCGTACGATGGCATAGGCTGCCATGCAGCCCATCACCGGGGTCAGTCCCGTGGAAATCAGCCCGACATAGAGCGAATTCCACAGATAACGCATCAGTGAGGGGTCCTGGATTACCGAACTGTAGTTTTTCAAGGTCGGTACGAAGAAGAAAGTCGATACGTCGTTGAAGATGTCCACCTTCAACTTGAGTGACGTCAGGAGCATCAGGACGATGGGTCCCAGCGACATCATGCACAACACGATCAGAATCGTGTAGAAAACGGTCGTATTCATATGGGAATATTGTCTCATCAGACTCGCCTCAATAATTTTCGGCAGCGGCACGGGCTTTGGCCAACTGGGCGTCCCGGACCTTGGTGTAAATGAACATGGTTAGGGTGATGACCAGGACGATGGCGAGCAGGAGGTTCGACAGCGCGGCGGCGCGGCCGAGTTCCCAGCTGACAAAAGCGGTCTTGTATATCTGCAATGACAAAATTTCGGTTGACAGCCCCGGACCGCCGTTGGTCATGATAAAGATGACCTCGAGCACTTTGAAGGCGTCGATCATGCGCAGCAGGCCGGCGACCACAAGCACCGGCATCATCAGGGGCAGCTTGATGTAGAAAATCTGCTGCCACCCGGTGGCGCCGTCGATGCGGGATGCTTCCAGCGCCGACCTGGGCAGGGACTGCAGCGCCGCCAGCGACAGGATGAAAATAAAGGGTGTCCATTGCCAGATGTCGGCAATGATTACCGACGGCAAGGCCCAATCCGGCGAGGAGAGCCACGGAATGGCTTTGAATCCCCAGTCTTTCAGCGTTTTATTGAGAATCCCAAACTGTGGATTGTACATGTAACGCCAGATCAGGCCGACGACGATCGGGGCGATCATCATCGGCAGAATGAAAATTGTGCGAAAGACCGACATGCCCCGAATGGGACGTTCGAGCATGAGGGCCAGGCCAACGCCGATGAACATTTCCAACACCACAACCGTGGCGGCGAAGGTCATGGTTACCATGAATGATTCCCGGAAATTCGGATCCTGCAGAATCCAGGTGTAGTTCCCGAACCCGGTGAAGGTGGAGTCGGCAAACGGTGTACCCATGCGCCAGTCGAAAAAGCTGGCGACGGTCAGGTAACCGATGGGATACAGGAGTGCAAAAATGAGGACGATACCGGCGGGAGCCAGGAAGATGTACGGCGTAGCTCGGTTCATGATGCGCGACGGTATCATAGTGTCTTCTCCATCCTGATTTGTGATCGTTTGGGTTGAGCCGGGCGCAGGTACCCAAACGCCCGGCGGTTTTTAGCGGTTTCAGCCTATTGCCAGGTATAGTATCCGGCCTTTTCCTGGATGGCTGTGGCCCGTCGGGCAATTTCGTCAAGGGCCTCCTGGACGGTCATTTGACCCGTCATTGCCTTGGATAGCGTGGTGCCCAATTCTTTGTTGACCTCGCCCCAGGTGGGGATGATCGGACGCCAGTCCGGATCGGCATACTTCAGCGCTTCGCCGAACACCGCCATATGCGGGTACTTGGCGTTGACTTCCGGGTCGTCGTGGGTTGAAAAGCGTGACGGATTGCCGCCTTCCAAGGCGATCAGCTTGTCGACCCGCTTGGAGGTCAACCATTGCATCAGCAGGAATGCAGCTTCTTTATTCTGCGCGTTTTTCGGAATGCAGATTCCAAAACCACCGGTCTGGGATCCGCGCCGCACGCCTTTGGGATGCAGGGCCCAGCCAACTTTGCCGACGATCTTGGATTTTTCGGGGTTGTCCACCTCACCGGCGATAACGGTAGAATCCAAAAACATCGCAGCCTTTCCCTGCAAAAAGGCGTTCTTCATTTCGGCGAAACCGAACGATGTGCCGCCTTCCGGTCCGCATGCGAGGATCGTTTTCAGCGCTTCGCCGGCCTTGACCCCGGCTGCATTGTTGATGATGGGGTTCCACTGGTCATCGTACACCCGTCCTCCGAGTGGGGCCAGGTGCAGCAAATAGGCGTGGGAGGTCTGATGACCGGTTGCACCCCGCGAGGTGAGGCCGGCCATGCCCGGCTCGAGTTCCTTGATCTTACAGGTCGTCTCCAGCAATTCGTCATAGGTCTCGGGTACCTTCAGGTTATGCTTTTCGAATATATCCTTACGATATCCCAGAACCGAAGTTTCGGAACCGAACGGGATGCCGTACAGGGCGCCGGTCGGTCCCGGCAGATAGCCCTTTTTACCGCCGACGACACCGATATTCTGCATATAGCCGTTGATCAGGTCTTCGGGATCATAGTTGGGATCGGCCAGTTTGGGATTCATGAAAAATCGGGCCAGCGGCCAGCGGCTCGATCTGATCAGCATTTACATAGTCAGCCTTGGAGAATACGACGTAGGCCATCAGGTCATAGTCGCCTTTGGGTTTGGTCAGCTCCAGCGTCTGTTTTTGACGCATGGCCAGATACTGCAGCTGGTCGACTTCGACCTTGATGCCGGTTTCTTTTGTGAATTCTGGAATCACCTTCATGACTGCATCGTAATGCGGGTGTGCCGGGAAATTGACCACAAGAGTCGTGCCTTTGTAAGGTGCATAAGGATTGCCAGCGCTGGCGGTTGTCCATAGCAACCCAACGCAAACGCCCACCAACACAGCTGTTAATAGCGGCTTTTTCAAAAGATGGATCATAATTCCCTCCGATGTTTGAAAATTAAGGTTGTAAGGCTTCCATTTCACAAGGTGGCCTCGGTATTAGGGTCGAATAAATAGATACTTTCGGGGTCAATGCTAAACGTAAGAATTTCGTTTGTGCCCAGGGGTGTGTCCGAGCTCACCTCGATCTGGATCTGCTGCCCGCCGAGGCGGGATACGATTACCGACTGGCTGCCGATGTATTCGGGCAGAACCACCGGCACTTCGAGCTGTACGCCTTTGGTGCTGCCGTCAGCAATGCTGAAGGCTGATGGGCGAATGCCAACGGTTACCTTGTCGGACTTAAAGTTCTTCAGGCGCGTTCGCATCGATTCGGGCAGGGGCAGGCGAAAGTCCTCACCGCTCACTGACAGTTGACCATCCGATTCTTCCAGAGTTCCGTCAAAGAAGTTCATGGGGGGCGAGCCCAGAAAGCCGGCAACGAATTTATTTACCGGGGTTTTATATAATTGCTCGGCGGAACCTTGCTGCTGAATGATCCCGCTGTGCAGGACAACAATTCGGTCGCCCAGGGTCATGGCCTCGACCTGGTCATGGGTGACGTAGATCATGTTCTTTTCGAGCCGCCGACGCATCAGTGCAAGCTCGGCCCGCATCTGCGTGCGAAGCTTGGCATCCAGGTTGGATAGGGGTTCATCGAACAAAAAAGTGCTCGCATCCCGCACCAGGGCGCGTCCCATGGCCACCCGCTGGCGCTGTCCGCCGGATAGTTGCGCCGGTTTGCGGGCCAAAAGCGGTTCGATCCCCAGCATCTCGGCGACTTTTTGCACTTTGCTTTCAATCTCTGTCTTCGGGTAGCGGGCCAGGCGCAGGGCAAAAGACATGTTGCGGGCCACGTTCATGTGCGGATACAGGGCATAGTCCTGAAAGACCATGGCGATATCGCGATCCTTGGGCTCCAGGTGTGACACCGGTTTGGCGTTAATCAGGATCTCTCCGGCAGTCAAAACTTCCAAACCGGCGATCATACGCAGAATGGTTGATTTGCCGCACCCCGAGGGCCCCACTAAAACCGTAAACTCATTATTGTCCATCGACAGGTTAAGATCTTCCACCACCGTTACGGAGCCATAACTCTTTTTGATGTCCTGCAATATGATTTGCGGCAAGGTTACCCCCCTAAATTTGATAAACAAGCAGTTGCGAAATTCGCATGAACATCCGTGCGGCACTCCCCACGATTGGGTCCTGCCGATGCCCTTCAGCGCCGCCCCTGGGCCCTGGCGTCATGGCCAGCGGCCCCGGATATCGTCGGATCGTCAAGTCTCGGCAAGATGACCGCCGCAGCGTCTTTGAGATCGCGATGCAGCGCCGCCTTCGCTTTTTTCCCGTCCCCGCTGGAAAATCCGGCAAACATGCCACGATGGCATTCGATAGCGCTTGTGAGGTCCCGCTCGTGTACGGCATAAAGATAGATATATGGATTGACCCTGGCGAGCAGGCGCTGGATCAACTCCAGCAGCAAAGGGGATTGGGCATAGGTATAGATGGCTTTGTGGAACTGGTCGTTTTTTCTGATATAGGCCTTGTGATTGACGCCGACGTGCTTTTGCATCGCCTCCAGTATACGCTCCACCCTGGGAATGGCATTGGGTGGCCGTTTCCGGCAGGCTTTGACGATCGCTTCCGATTCGAGCAACAGTCGCAGGTCCAGGACCTCCCTGAATTCCTTGCCTGTCAGATGGTTGACCTGTATCTTTTTGTTGCTCTCAACGACCAGAATTTTCTCAGATTCGAGCTGCCAGACGGCTTCACGCACGGGCAGGAGGCTGACGCCGAACTTGTCAGCCAATCCGCGCAGATTGATGATCTCACCGGGAAGCAATTCGGCGCCGAGAATTTTGGCCCGCAATTGCTCGTAGACTTGTTGTCTGAGTGTCACACTGGTGATTTTATCGACCATCACGCCCCACTTTTCGTTATATGTGATTACATATAACAGTTGGGTGGGCCGATCAAGTCATAATTTTCATCCCGTTAAAATGAAGCAGTAGTGCAATTTTGATTATAATATCAATTGGATACGGGATTAAAGAGCTGAATGTCGTAAAGCCGGCCGCCAAAAAAATTGCGCTTATTTGAAAACGCCGGTTTGAGCTGACAGATGAAAGTCGGGGACCGGGGCACCGTTTAAAGGCGTCCATCAGAATCGCCCACCGCTGCATCAACTGTGCGGCTGGCTAAAATCCCCATGTGTTGTAAGAAATCACTTCCGGTTCAGGCTTGCGCGTGCGCTGGCTCGTTTCACCTTTAACGTGTTTTTCGCTCAGATGCGCGTCACTTCCCGGAAAACCCAATGCCACCAGGGTGATCACCGTGAAATCCTCCGGGATATCGAAATTCTTTTTCACGACCAGCGGATCGAAGCCGGCCATCGGGTGGGCGTAAAGTCCCTCATGGATCGCCTGAAGTTGAAGATTCTGGGTGGCCAGACCGCAATCAAAAAAGGCATAATTGCGACCGTCGCTTAGCCGGCTGCCAAATTCAATCTTGGTTGCCACAACCACCATCACCGGCGCTTTTTTAGCCCAGTAGTTGCCCCCGGTAAGCGCTTCGCGCACCTTTGCCAGCGCTTCGTCCGCGGTTATCACCAGAAATCGCCACGACTGGTTGTTAAAGCAGGATGGGGCGTAAGTCGCGGCGGTCATTATCCGGGAAAGGGTCTGGGCGGGAATTTTTTCTTCACTGAGTGCCCGATTGGCGCGCCTTTTTTCAATCTCTTCAAGCAATTCCGACATTGGCAATACTCCTTTTTTCAGTTTAATTTCTCGATAAGCTCCAATGAAAAGTCGACCAGTGAATCGATGACAACATCGGCCCTGTTTAACTTTTCGGCAGCCGGCGCAAACCGAACGTCCGGCACGGCAATGACCTTCATACCGGCATTTTTACCTGCCAAAATGCCATTGACGGAATCTTCAAGGCAAACGCAAGACTCTGGTTTCACTCCCATTTCTGTTGCAGTGGCCAGATAGATATCAGGTGCAGGCTTACCGTGTGCGACCTGGTCTGCGGATATTATCGCATTGAATTTACCGCGCAGGGCGGTATCGTTTGTTACCGTATCGATCAAACAGATGGGCGAACCGGACGCCAGGCCGGTCGGATAATTGGCTGCTGACAGGGACACAGCTCCAACAGCGCCGGGAAGATAGGGGATCTGTTGCCGGTAAAGCCCCACCATCTGGGCGATCATATGGGTTTCTACCGCTTGCGGCGGCATTGCCAGCTCCAGCCGGGCAATCATATAGGCCGCCCATTCGTTTGTACTCACGCCCATGACGGCCCTGTGATCATTTTTATTCCAATCTTTGCCCACTTCAGCCGCCATAATGCGGCGCGCTTTATCCCAGTATGGCTCTGAATCTATTAACAGGCCGTCCATATCAAAGATAACCGCTTCGATCATAATGCCTCTTCAGCTATCCAGCTAAACCGCCGGGCGAAAATAAAACCGGATTGCACGAGTGGAAACATATTATGAAGTACCATATAAGTTCGAAGTGATCTTACGTCTCCGCTGAATCTACGCCGCACAGGAAAGTGCGAAGTTAATGAGTCGCTTCGCTACTCCGATTTTTTAAAGGACGCAGGTAATCACTGTCATTTTAACCTGCATTCTGAGTCATGGATCTTGTATCTTTTATTAAGTAAGACAGAACTCTTTGATCCAGTATCAAGGATCCAGTGTCTTTCGACGTTTTGTGGTTCATACGAGAAAATTTTAAGAAAGGAGTGTGGTTCTGAAATCGGAATAGTGATTTCAAGCAGTATCCTATTCATGCCGACCATGAAGTCGGAAGTCTGCCGCCTGGATTTAAATGTTCGCATTTTTCGCCATCGTCGGTACATCTGTTCTTGCGCACAAAGTCGCGCACATAGTGGGGCAGAATTCCCTGCATAAGGTATCGCTTGAAATCGCCCTCGACCCGGGCATTGGAAACCTGCCAATCCTCGGCGGCCAGCAAAAACAGGTCGTACTCGCTGCATTTCCGGTCTGCCGCCATCCCTGCCAGAAATTCTTCATCACCGACGTGACGATTCCGCCTTTCGTGGGTTTCGATGTATTTCTTGCCCAACACATAAACGATGGCTAACAGTAAAAATACAAAGGTTTCAGGTTTGAAAAAGAGGTCCATGATCATTGGCTCCTGCGAATTTTTATTCTTAACAGCCACAAATCGGGGCTTCGCCTGAAGGCGACGCCCCGGCAGGTTGATACGAATTAGCACTGCAATCGATACGGTCTGATTGGCACAGACACTGAATCCGGTTTCAGATCTGAAAGCCAGAAGGCATTCTCCCTTGAATGAAAATTTTGTCAAGCGGGTTTATTATCGATAGTCAAGGGTCCGTTTGTCACCGGTGTAATGTCCCCGGACTGCTGTAATGTTTAGGACGCGCTTTCGATTTGTCAAGTTGTATGAACGGCAAGACAGGCCGGTGGAATGTTTTGCACAGCTAAGAAATTAAAGGGGTTTAAACAGCTTGAAAACAGAGCCGGCTTCTGCTTATAGTCGGCCGACCGTTATTGTGCCTGGCGGGGAGGTCGGAATGCATACACCCAAGGGTTGCAAAGGCGCTGATTACCGAAGATGTATTTAAAATTGGGTTCACCGTTGAATTCAGAAAGCCGGAATATGAAAAGCAGTCATGCGCAACTTTCCCTCGAAAAGAAGATCGAAAATTTCGAGCCTTTGATTGTAACCAATGACACGACAACATTTATCAGGCCCAAGGGGCATCCGGCACCTGCAATATTAGACCGGCAGTTATTCATACAGCAGTGTCCTGTCGCAGTCATTGACCGGGAATCTCTCAAGATGATTCAGGTGCTGCAACTGCACCGGGCGATCGATCAAACCAAAAGTTCCACCGGTTCGGCAGTGCTCCTGCGATCATTGATCCAACCCAGCACCAATCTGCAATTTATCCGATCAAGGCAGGAAGCATTAGGCGAAATTGCATCCAATGATCAGCTGCGCCGGGCGCTGCAGGATTGTGTGCACGAATTCAGCAATGGTGAAGGTGCGCTGTACAAATTTTTCAATAAAGGTCTATACGCGCTATTTCCATATATGGACCTGAAAAGCGCAAAGCAGGCGGCCGTCAAAATAACCCAAATTATGCAGACCCTGCCCGGGTCGGAGTCAGCATATCTAAAAACATTATTATCACAGCTGTATTCATACCAGGGATCATCGATCGACCGGATGATGAATGGATCGATCTACCAGACTTTCAGCGGACTGAAATCTGATAAAGAGATTGGCATTTTAACACCGAGTCTAAAATTCACCCCCCGCCGTTTCTCCAGGTGGATGCTTGCCGGTCCGGCCGTGGCCCTGGCGCCCCATATCCTTGATAAAGTCGGAATCGAGCATGCCATATCGCCATTGCTGACAAGTATCGGAATCGGTTGGACCGGGCTGTCTGCCTTCTACGCCATGTTCATTAAACCGGTCAGAGACACAGGGAAATTCATCGAGCCCTTCCGGGCAAAATGTATCCGCGATAATGCATTCAGCCGCGCTATCGATACGATGGGTATGATCGATGAGCTGTTATCTTTACATAAATTTGCTTCTGAATTGCCTCACGCCACCGAACTGCCGAAGATCACCGACCAAGACCATCACTGTTTCGAAGCAACCGGCCTGAAGAATCCGGTCCTGGCCACAAGAGACAAAACGGATTTTGTGCCCAACAACGTAAGCATGAACGGGACCCGACTGACCTTTATCAGTGGGCCCAACAGCGGCGGTAAGACAACCATCTGCAAAAGCATTGTCCACAATCAGCTGCTGGCCCAGATGGGATCCTATGTCCTGGCCGAAAAGGCCACCATTAATATCGCTGATATGATTAGTTATCAGGCGCCCAAATTTGACGGACTACAGGACGAGGAAGGCCGGTTCGGAACCGAGCTCGCCCGGACCCGGGACATCTTCTATTCAACCAGTCCCAAGAGCCTGGTGATTCTTGACGAGCTGGCCGAAGGGACAACCTATGAAGAGCGGTTGCATGAGTCTTACGGGATCCTGAGTGATTTTCACACCATCGGCAATAACACGGTCCTTGTAACCCACAATCATTCACTGGTGGACAGGTTCATGGAGGCGCAAAAGGGCCAATCCATTATGTTTGAATTTAAAGGCGACGATCCAACCTACAGGATCGTTCCCGGCATCTCCAGAGTCTCGCATGCCGATCGAATCGCTAAAAAAATCAATTTTTCTAAAGCAGACAGAAGTAGATATATGAAAGCGAGAGGATATGTATGACGATTGCCTTTTGCGCATCAGGAAATAAATAAAAAGAAAAGTTCCGATATCTTTTATTCAATATTGAAAACCTGGTCCTCTGGGCCAGGTCAGAGATAATAGGCTGTGCTGCAGACTAATGCCATCATTCAGCTCGACCAGACGCTTGGTCAGCGAAAGCCCGAGCCCGACTTGATAATAACAAACGCTGTAACCGAAAGGGTATATCCGAACGTCGCAATGGTTGTATTGCGCCGTAATAGTTTGCGGCGAAAGTCGCTTTAGTTTATTTCATCCTGCATATAAATTTAAATACTTGGATTGGTCCGACCACTCAGGCCCTCCATCATCATGAATCAACCGGTAATCACCGCTGTCACCCATAATAGAAAGTCGGATTACGGCACCACCACGGGCATTCCCATCCAGGGCCAGAGGACAAAGACAGCAAACGCCAGCACCGCCATCAACATGATACTGGCCGGTATTCCGTAGAGGAAAAATTCGCCAGCCGTGAACTGTTCGGATCCGTATGCAATGGCATTTGGTGCCGCCCCCACCAGCAACAGGAACGGCATGCCGGCCGTTACCAGAGATGCGAAAAGGATGATTTCGGGAGAAATACTCAGATATGGAGCAATAATAAGGGCCACCGGCAGCGAGATGGCTATCGCTGCGACATTCATGATAATATTGGTCATGATCATCACAAAGAAAGCGATGCCCATCACAAATACGAACCAGTTGGCCTCACTGAACAGGACGAGCCATTTTACTGCCAGCCATTGAGCCGCACCGGTTTCCCAGAGGCATAAGCCGATGCTGATAGCCCCGGCAAACAGCAGGATGATGTTCCAGGGCATATTTTCCAGATCGTTTTTATCCAATATGCCGGTAACGAAGAAAAGAACGGTTGACGTCAGGATAATGGCCGTATTATTTAAAAATTGAAGCCCGGGAACCAGAGACCGCAGGGAGAGGACAATCACGGAGCCCAGTACGATTGCAGCGGCAACGATTTCTTTGCGGGTTATCGGGCCCAGTTTCGCGTAGCGTTTAACAGCGCGCTGTTTTAGACCGGGAATGACTTTTTTTTCGGGTTTAAACAAAATAAGAATAAAAACCCAGAGCAGCGCTACCATTATCCAACCCACCGGGAACATGTAATAGCTCAGTTCGAAGAAATCCACTTCTCTGCCTACGGCATCACGAAACAAGCCGATGGCAACCGCCCCCCGGGCAGCCCCCAGGAGCGTAATAATGCTGCCGGCACCGGCTACATAGGCCATCCCTATAAAAAGACCCTTTCCGAATCGTGTCGGTTTGTCTTCGCTTTCATAAAATTCGTGAATGGAAACCAGAAGTGGAAAGACGGTTGCCGCCACGGCGGTGTGGGCCATGATCAGGGTCAGTATGGCCGTTATGACAAAGCAGCCCAGATAGATCATGCTGGTTTTTTCCCCCACTATTGTCAGCATCTTGTATGCCATACGACGGGTAATGGCTGTTTTGGTGAATACCATTCCGATAATCAGGGAGGCAAAGATAAACAGAACGGAAGGGTCCATAAAGTCCGTAAAGGCCTTTTTTGCCGGGCGGATGAGAAAGTGAACCTGGAGGATACCGATGGTGAGGCTGGTCACGCCGATAGGTACGACCTCGAAAACCCACCAGATCGCGGCCAGCAAGGAGACAGCCAAAGCGCCCTTTGCTTCGCGGCTTAACAAAAAACGGTTTCCCGCAGGATCGACTGCATCAGACCATGGCGGAGAAAAGTAGACAGCCGCAAAAACCAAGGCCCCTAAAACGAGGAAACTGATTCTTTTAATTCTACCTTCCGCTATATCATTGTATGCGTCTGCGTCTTGCATGCTGATCCGCCTGTAGTTGTGATAAGGAAACGTCCGGTGTGCTCAATCCGCAATGAGGCCAATTGGAGATGCCCGGGTCATAACCCACAGACACCCAGGGTTTCATATACCACCTCGAAAACATCCGTCTGTCTCAATACACCCACGATTTTTCTGCCTCTCGTTACGAGAAGGGATTGATGGTGTTCAAGAGCGATCTGGTGTACGGCCTCTGTCAATGAGGCGTCTTCTTCAACGAACTCGCCCTCCATCGGTGCATGAATCAACCGCTTGACTTTCAGCCGCCCGGCATCTTTGCAAAGATCGAAAAGAGGCTTTTCCCAAACCTTGTATTGAACGAGCATTGGATTTAAGTACTTTTCACCGACGCCGAAACGGGATATTAACCTGGAACGGCCAATGGGCTTGCCTTTGGGTTCCAAAAACCTGAGTACATCCAGCTGGCTTATTTTGCCGACGATCTCTTTGTTTTGATTGGTAATCAGAAGAACTCTGTGCTGGCGTGGATCAGCTCCGTGACGCCTGTGGGCTTCGTAAAGGGCTGAGGCGGCTTCGTACAGATTGGCTTCGGTCGAGATGGTCTCGTATTCCGAGACCGGTCTCATGACGTCTTTAACGGTTTTGGTTTTCATTGGGCAAATCCCCTGGTGTCCACTGGCATTTTGAACCCTTATGGCAAACGGATTTGGAAATAGAGGAGTTCTTCTCGATTAAGCTTTCCTGCAGACTGTTGGGGCGTGTCGGTTTAGGCTTCTCAGCATTGAATCCCCGGTACATTTCAATAAAATAAACAAAAACTCTCACGCCACAGAAAAGCCTAACCGAATTTTACCGGATAAAATTAATTATTTGGCGTGATAAGTACCTTTTTGACATTCTCCTGTTTGTTCTTGATCAGGTTCACACCCTGTTCGAACGCCACTAACGGCAAACGATGGGAGACGAGTTGTTTGACGTTGATACGCCTGTTTTTCAACAGTTCAATCGCCTGCATACTGTTGCGGACCGAGGTAAATGAGGTCAGGATCGTCAGGCCTTTGAGAAAAAGCGTGAAGGCATCGAACGCAACTTTGGTTTTCGGCGGCACGCCAAACAAAAGAATGGTTCCTCCTTTGCGGGCAAATTCCGGCGTACGCATCATCACCGGAATGACACCGGTCGCATCAATCACGACTTCAAAGGCTTCACCGGGAAGATCGTCAAGCGAGCGGCAGATCTGATCCGCCCCCGCTGCTTTGGCCGTGTCAGCCCGGGCTTGATCCAGTTCAACGACGGTGACACTTCGCGCTCCGCGGACTTTTACGGTTTGAAGCAAGAGATTTCCGATCGGTCCGGCCCCCAGAATGACGACATGATCGGCCAGCCGAATCCGGGCTCTCTGGATGCCATGCAACACGCAGGATAACGGTTCGACAAAGGCGCCTGCTTCGAATTCAAGATCTCCGATGTGAAAAACCGCTTTCTCCGGGGCGACCACGTATTCAGCCATCCCGCCCGGCAAGGTCACGCCGACTGCCTGCCAATTTTCACAGAAGTTTTGTTGATTGTTGAGACAATAACTGCAATTGTCACAGGCAATATTCGGTTCCACCGCGACAGGGTCTCCTGGCTGAAATCGGGAGACGGCGGTGCCAACCTGTCCAACGATTCCGGCAAATTCATGACCGGGAATCACCGGATAGTCAGCCATGAATTCTCCTTCTAAAATATGAATGTCAGTCCCGCAAATCCCACTGGCCATCACCTTAATCAGTACCTCATTGGGATCGGGTTCCGGTCGATCTAGCGTGATAATGTGCGATTCATGCGGTTTTGTGATCTGTAATGCCTGCATGGTTGCCATCGTGTCAGGCCCTTCCTGTCTGCTCATTTTTTTCTGTCTAAAAACGCCTCAACCTGATCGCCAGTCGGAAGGGCGGGAATGGCGCCTCGTTTTGTCGTTGCAAGCGCCCCGACGGCGTTGGCCACCCGGCAGCATGCTTCAAGCGCCGACTTTCCGGGGAACGCATAGGCTTTGCCTGGCTGCGAATAGGCCAGAAGTCCGGAAAGCAATCCCGCCACAAAGCCATCACCCGCCCCGGTGGTATCAACCGCTTTCAACGCATTTGCCGGCACATGACCGGCTGCGGTGGCGGTATAAAAGAAACTGCCCTTCCCGCCTGAGGTTATGACAATAAGTTTGGGCCCAAACGTCATAAGCTGTTTGGCGCCACCTTCTAAATTGCGAGTTCCGGTGAGAAATTCAAGTTCATCGTCATTAATTTTGACCAGATCAGCACAGCGCATTCCGGCCAGTATTTCTTGTTTGGCCCGGTCCGCACGCTCCCATAATCCCAACCGGAGGTTCGGATCGTATGAGATCAGCACGCTTGATTCACGGGCAATGTCAAGTGCATGATAGGTTGCGCTGCGACACGGTTCGCTGATCAAACTAATTGAACCATAGTGAAAAATGGCGGCCTGCCGAATGAGATCTTCCGGGATGTCTGCCGGTGTCAGCCGCATGTCTGCGGAGGGATGCCGGTAAAACATAAAATCCCGTTCGCCTTCACCTGTCAACGAAACAAACGCCAACATGGTTCTGGTTTCAGGGTCGAAGGACAGACCGGAGATATCCACGCCATTTTCCTGAAGCACATGCGCCAGGAAATGCCCGAAACTGTCATCACCGACCTTGCCGATAAATCCGGCCGCATGTCCTAATTTTGCCAGCCCGACCGCGACATTGGCCGGCGCGCCTCCCGGTGCTTTTTGAAATGCCGGCGCCTTTTCAAGCGAGACACCTGATTCCAGGGACACAAAATCGATCAGCAATTCACCTAAACAGACAACGTCTACCATAACGTACGTAAAGTATGAACACTGAAGGTCAGGAACCCTGTCGCACGCGATTCTTTCCCATTCAATATCCTTAGCCTTCCTCCTGCCAATGTGGTGTTACCGGAGACCGCATTCATCTGAATTTCATCGAGTCCTAAATGCATCGGGCTGGAACGATTCTCATCGGTCGCGAATGACCTGTTGCGTTTCCGGATCAAACAGGTGCATCTTGCGCATGTTAAAGTACACGTCCACTTCCTCATTGCGCCGCGATTTCGATTCGGGGTCGACGCGTGCGGTGAATATCTGCTCCCCGGACACCAGTTCCAGAATGATCTCCGCGCCCAACGGTTCAATCAACCGCACCACCGCGTTGAGTTTCTCCCATTGGCCCCGGGAGTCTTCCGGCAAGGTATCGACAATATCCTCCGGACGAATTCCGAACGTCACATCTTTGTCCTTGTAGCTGGCATAGACGTCATGGGACTCCTTGGGCACCTTGACTTGAAAACTGCCGGTGTCAACGGCCAAACCGCCATCAGCCTGTACGAGTTTCGCATCGAAAAAGTTCATCGCCGGACTGCCGATAAAGCCGGCCACAAATTTGTTGTCCGGAAAATCATAGACCTCCAGGGGCGACCCGACCTGCATAATGTAGCCATCTTTCATGATGACGATCCGATCGCCCATCGTCATGGCTTCCACCTGATCGTGGGTTACGTATATCATGGTGGTTTCCAACTGATGCTGCAGTTTGGTGAGTTCGGCCCGCATGGTCACGCGCAGTTTGGCATCCAGGTTGCTGAGCGGCTCATCAAAGAGGAACACTTCCGGCTCCCGCACAATGGCCCGGCCGACCGCCACCCGCTGGCGTTGTCCGCCTGACAGTTGTTTCGGTTTGCGTTTCAAGAGTGGCACAATCCCAAGAATATCGGCTGCTTTGCGAACGCGCCGGTCAATTTCGGCCTTGGAAAACTTGCGCAGTTTCAGTGCGAAGGCCATGTTCGTATAGACGTCCATGTGGGGATAGAGGGCGTAGTTTTGGAAGACCATCGCAATATTGCGATCTTTCGATGCCACATCATTGACCACCCGGTCACCGATCTTAATCAGCCCATCCGTTATTTCCTCCAATCCGGCGACCATCCGCAGCGTGGTGGACTTGGCACAGCCGGACGGACCGACCAGCACTGCAAATTCTTTATCGTGGATTTCCAGGTTGATCGAATTGACTGCCTGGAACCCATTGGGATAGCGTTTGACTAAATCTGTTAACGTTACGCCTGCCATATTAAAATTCTCCTTAAGTGAGAAAAGCATTGTTCCAGTGGATGTCAGAGCACCCGGGCATTACCCTTTTACACCACCTGCGGTAAGCCCTTTCACCAGCGATTTCTGACTGATCCATCCAAATATCACCGCCGGTAAGATCACCACCGTGGATGCGGCCGACAGTTGGGCGACAAACATTCCCTGCTGTTCTCGAAAACGGGCCATATAGACGGGCAGCGTTGCCGCCTCATTGCCGGTCAGGTTGAAGGCCAGGAAAAACTCATTCCAGATAAAAACGGCCACCAGCAATCCGGCCGCAATAATCCCGGTTCTCACCAGCGGAACCGCAATGAGCATCAGCTGCTGAAAACGTGAGCATCCATCTATTTCGGCCGCTTCGAGAATTTCCACCGGGACATCAGAGAAGAACGAGTGCAGCATCCACACCACAATCGGCACGTGAAATCCCACATAGATAATCAGCAGGCCGAATGGGTTGTCGATCAGATTGAATGCTTGAAACCAGGTATACAATGGAATAATCACGGCGACCGGCGGCAGCAAAATCGTGGTCAGGAACCAGAAATAGATCTTTTTATTTGTACCCCTGTGTTTAAATTTTCCGAATGTGAGCGCAAAGGCCGCGGGAATTCCTAAAAGCAGACAGAGGATGGTGCCGCCAAACACCTGAAACAACGAATTTTTTAAATAGCGGGGCATTGGGGCAGCACCCAACACCTTCTGAAGCGTTTCCAGCGTCGGGCTGAAGAACAGCGACGGACTCACAGCATCATGTTCTGTTTTAAAGGCCGATAAGTGCATATACAGGACCGGCGAGAAATAGAGTATGGCCACCGTAAAGATGAGAATCGTCAGCAGCGTCGTCCTTACCGTTTTTTTCAGTCGTATGGATCGCTGAATTTCTTGAATCGTCCGCTTGTCGCTCATTGCGACCTCCTATTTAATCATAGATGGCGCTTCGTTTTTGAATCGATTTATACAGGATATTGATGCCAACCAACGTCAGCACAACGGTGATGACGGCCAGGGCGCCGGCCCGGCCCACATTCGAGGCATTGAACACCTGCATGTAGACCGCGTAGGGCAGTGTATACGAGCTTGTTCCGGGACCGCCGGCGGTGGTCACCAGGATAAGCCCAAATTCTTTCACCAGAAAGATGAGCCCCAGCATCATCGCAACGCTGATATGTTTTCGAATCATCGGCAGTTTCACCAGAAAGGTGGCTTGCCACCAATTGGTGCCGTCCACCTGCATGCTATCCACAATCTCCTCGGGAATACTCTGCAATCCTGCCAGCATCATGAGCACGAAAAAAGGCATCCACCGCCAGGAAAACAGGAACACAATGACGGCGATGGGGTAATAGCTGATCAAGTCAACCGGGGTAAATCCTAAAAATTTGGCGATAACCCCATACCATCCGAAGGTCGTGTTCAAGATCGTGGTTTTCCAGATCACACCGCTGGCCGTAGACATCACAAAAAATGGCCCTAAAATAAGCGTTCTGGCGACATTTACGCCCGGAATGGCATGATCCAGCAGCAACGCGAGCAAAAATCCGACGATGGTGCATAACGCCAGGGCACAGAATGTAATCAGAATTGTCTGCCAGACTATCAAGTAAAACTCAGGAATCTGGGGCCAATCCTGGATCCTCAGAAAATACCAGTAGTTTTTAAATCCGTAGAATTTGATCGGCAGGTCGGGGCGCGCCAGGTTCCACCTGAGGGTCGAATAGACCAGGGTTAAGAGAAACGGCACCTGGGTGATAACAGCCACCACAATCATCCCCGGAATCAAGAATAGCCAATCTTTATGTTTCGTCATGACATTTTCCTCTTTAGCGCGGTGCTCATCAGGTATTCATAGACGGGAAACACTGAGAAGAAGCAAACCGTTGGACAAAAGGATTGTGTACTCGATAATTACCTAAAATTTTGCATAAGACTGAGGGTATTCCGGCGAAAACATTGGCATTATGGATTGATCCTGGATACTGGTTTCTGGATACTGGATATTTCTGGATTTCATTCCCGGTGCATTCCTGAATATCCAGCATCAAGTATTGAGCATCCCCGCTGCGCGGAATCTCCGACCAGCATCGAGCTCGCGCGTGTGACGGTCTTGCGCCTACACCTCTTAGATTTGGTACGCAGAATTAAACAACATTAAGATTTGCCCCTGTGGTTGAAACGACCTGCCAGAGACCGATAGAACAATCTCGGACAGGTCTGTCTCATCACATGACAAGCGCTTGATTATTTGTAACCGCCGTCTTCCGCGACCTGGTCAAACAATCTCTGGGTTTTGCTGATCGCTTCATCCAGGGTAATTTTATCGACCACATAATCCGCCAGGTATTCCGTCATTCTCGTTCCGGCATCGGCAAACTCGGGAATCGCAATATACTGGAGGCCAACATAAGGAACCGGTTGCATGGTTGGTTTGGTGAAATCGGTGGATTCGAGTGTTTTTAAGGTCATCTCGGCATACGGCGTCTTCGCATACACCGGGAGCCTGTAGGTTGAGGCCCGTGAGGCCGGCGGCGTACTGGCCCCGGTGGGATCGAGTTCGACCGTCATTTTGATATAATCTTTTGAAGTCGCCCACAGCATGAAATCGAATACAGCCTGCTTCTTATCAGGTGACGACTTGGGGTTAATTCCCATCGCCCAGTTCCACAGCCAGGAGGTATTCGCTTTCATTTTTTGATGCGGCGGCATGACGTAGCCGACTTTCCCTCGAACGGCCGAGCCTTCGGCTTCCAGCGGCGGCGCGATAGAGGTCGCATCATAATAAATCCCGGCCTTGCCTGATTGCATCAGCGCGATGCACTCGTTGTACGTGTAGGAGAGAATATCCGACTGTCCGGCTTCGCGCAGGATCTTTTTGTACATCTGCCAGGCGCCGCGCTGTTCCGGCGTATCGATGGTCGCGTTCCAGTCCATATCGTAGAACCGGCCGCCAAAGGCGTTGACTATTGTGACAAACGGCGCGCCGCTCATTCCCCAGCCCGGTGCACCCCGCATGGTCATACCGACGATGCCTTTGTCCGGATCGTGAATTTTTTTGGCCAGTTCGTAGATTTGGTCCCAGGTCGGTTCAGCCGGCATGGTCAGCCCCTTCTGGGCAAAGAGTGCCTTGTTATACATGATGAACGAGGCTTCGCCGTAGAAGGGTATTGCATACATATCGCCTTTATAGGACAGCGACCCTACCATGCCCTGGATCAGATCTTCCCGATCGTACCACGCTTTCTTTTCGGGCGACAGCTTGCGAAAATAAGGTTCCAGATTCTCCAACCATCCGAATCGCGCCCAGTTGGACGCTTCATAGGGGCCTATGTAAAACATATCGTAGGTCGTCCCTCCGGTTGACGCTTCGGTGGTCAGTTTTTGGCGTAAATCATTTTCGGGTAAGACGGAAATATTCACCGTTACACCGGGAGCAGAATACTTTTCGCGGGTAATCCTCTCCATTGCCTGAGAAATCGGATTATTTGCAAATGCAAGATTGATCGTCACATCTTCTGCGAAGGCCTGCGTGCCACCCATCAAGGACAGCAGCATTACTGCCGTCACGACTAAAGCTGTCAGTGTTTTTTTCATGTCCCTGTTCTCCTGAAATCATTGAATAGATGCATGCTGTTTTTCAAGAAACCGTATACAACCACAATTGACGTTATATTCGCTTCTCCATTTTGACGACACGATCTTCTCAGGCGGCCACCTTCACCTCCTTCAACTTTATATGCCTGGTATCCTATATGCAACGCATGGGAACACGTTCATCCCTTGGCAGGGGGCCGAACCCTGTCAGGATTAGCCAAAAAAAGTTCAGAGCGCAAGTCCCTGTTTTATTACATGAGTTCATATCCAATGCATTGTAATCAGCGGAAATTGTTGTACCTAAAGTTCGGCTGTGCTGGTCAAATCAGCCTGTCGGCCAAGATCAGCTTCGGACGTTTCACCCGAGCTGCGGATCACCAGAAGCGATCGCCTTTTGTTGTTCTGTGGAAGAGCGTTAGGACCAGTTAGCTGTCTAAGAGGAAAAGCAGGCGCCGGGTGGTGTGAACGTCCAGTTATTAAAAAAATAGCCTTGATTTCAGCCCTAAAGTTAATTAACCCTAGTTTCATTAGGCTATTTCAGCATTTTTTGTCAATTATTATTCTGAGAAAATACAATTTTCTTAAGATGTACGCCAACAACCCTGGTTGGGCGGTTTTTCTCGAAAGGCTGTGAAATATCACGCCGGCCGCCAACTTAATCGTTATGCCGGGAGAGAACGCAAAAAGAATGCATGAATACGACGATCTTGCGGCGGAACTACGAGAAAGAGCCGCCCGGTTGACCGGCGATAAACAGCTGTGGATTGGACTTGCCGGTGGACCTGGCAGCGGGAAGAGCACGCTTGCAAAAGCCCTGAAGGAACGGTTGGGCGAACTGCTGACGGTTATCCCCCTGGATGGATACCACTACTATCGAAGCGAATTAGATGGCATGGCGGATCCGGAGGAGGCACACGCCCGGCGGGGGGCCCCGTTCACGTTCAACGCCACAAAGTTCGTGGATGATCTGATCAAAGCCCGTAACGCGGGTGAGGGGGTCTTCCCCAGTTTTGACCATCGCACCGGCGATCCTGTTGAAGCCGATATCCATTTACCCAGAGGCCCGCGAGTCGTTCTGGTCGAAGGCAACTACTTGCTCCTGGATACCGAACCCTGGCGTCAATTGCGCGCGCGCGTTTTCGACGAAACGTGGTTTTTGGATGTGCCCGTTCCGGAGTGTAATCGACGCGTCGGCCAACGACACGTCAGGACCGGACTGAGTCAGGCGCAGGCCCAACTGCGCGTTGCAACCAACGACAGCCGAAACGCTGAACTGATCGCGAAAGTGTCGCCCGGCAATGCGGATCGAATCATTCAGATTAGTTAGCGTAATGAAACGGAATGGTAAGTTGATTCTCATGAAGAGTAATAGCCATGAGGTTAAATTAGCCGCGGAACCACGCAGACTTTCGTAGACAAAATAATAAAGATCAATATTGTCAAACAATTAATGTGGTATATATATCGATGTGCACCAACTGAATCGGAGAAGAATCTAAAATACTTGTTCATATGGTTTCCATGCAGCGCTTCTTCAAAAATCCGAAAGCTCTTTGCAGGGGCGGGGTTTATCCCTGCCCGAAGCAGTATTGGCAGAGGTTTACTTGCGGGGATAAACCACGCCCCTACAAGATCTGAACATCATTCATCTCATTAAATTCGGAATGATGTTTTGACAAATACTTCGGGGACACAACACTATCCGGATATCCGGTTGCATGGAATAACCAATAAGATCACAACATAAGTATACCGGAGGTGAAATGGGCAAAATAGTTACCCTGGGTGAAATCCTGGTCGAAATCATGGCAACCAGGATAGGTCAGGGTTTTCGGACGCCCGGTTATTTCGTCGGTCCTTACCCGAGCGGGGCCCCTGCCATTTTTATAGATCAGGTAGCCCATTTAAATTATCCATGCGGCATCATCAGTTGCGTTGGAGATGATGATTTCGGACACCTGAATATTGACCGGCTAAAGCGGGATGGCGTCGATGTATCTGCCATCAACATAATCAGTGAATCTACGACGGGCAGCGCTTTTGTATCCTACAAATCAAATGGGCAGCGTGATTTTATTTTCAATATCACCAACAGTGCTTGTGCGCACATATCTTTGACGGCAGCGGGTGAAAAACTGCTGCAAGAGTGCTCGCATTTTCATATCATGGGCTCGTCGTTGTTCTCTTCAAGTATTATCAAATCAGTAAAGACGGCCGTACAATCCATCAAGAACAGGGGCGGAACGATATCGTTTGATCCCAATATTCGTAAGGAAATTCTGAATTTACAGGGAATGCGCGCTGCGATCGATTTTATACTAAAAAATACCGATATATTTCTGCCCAGCGGGCCGGAGATAGCTCTTTTGACCGATGCCGGCAACGAAGAGGATGCCATCGAAGAGATTCTCGGGCTGGGCGTGAGCGCGATCGTCCTGAAAAGAGGAAGCCAGGGCTGCAGCTACTTTGATAAAACCCAACGCCTGTCGATGCCGGCATATGCGGCCCAAGAAATCGATCCTACCGGCGCGGGTGACTGTTTCGGTGGCACTTTCGTCACCTGTCGCTTGATGGATATGCCCGTTGCGGATGCATTGCGTTATGCAAATGCAAGCGGTGCCATAGCTGTATCTCGAAAAGGGCCGATGGAGGGCACAAGCACTTTTGCTGAATTAGACGAATTGTTAAAATACTAATGCGGCAAATATTATATAGACATTCTTTCTTAGGATTTATATTCACCGCAGAGCCGCAGAGCCGCAGAGCCGCAGAGTACGCAGAGAATTCTTTTTTATGTTTGCCGTAAAAGAAATAAGAAAAACACCCTCTGTGCTCTTTGCGTCTCGAGCGGCTTGTCGGGTCGTCTTGTGCGGCGTAGCTTCAGCGAAGACGTAAGCTCGCAGAGCGAAGCCTGAAGCGGGCGGTGAATCCATGTCTAAACACTATTGAACGCCTTAGTAACTCAGGGGTAACGGGGTGTTTCACAGCGATTGGCCGCTGCATGAATAATCGGCGACTTCAGCGTGCAAACTCATGCATAAGGGCTCGTAAAGAAAGAACAGAAAATATATAATTACAAAGGGTTCGATGCTGATTGGTAGCTGGACGCAATTGTGAAATACCATGCTCGGCGCTGTTCTTTCTTAACGTTCCCTAATGCATTCAGACAGTGCACGCTTACGCTGCCGATCATTCATTCCGCTATTAGCAAGAGGTTGCTGGAAATCCTATTTGGACATGTTGCAGGCGCGGGCATAGATGCCGAGAACGTCCTGTATGCGGTTGATGATGATGGCTTCAACATCGTTTGCGATGATTCCTTCACTGACCGCATTGTACTGGTTCGGCAGGTACTGGCTCAGCAGCGACAGGGAAATCGGGTTTTGCTTGAGATTGAAAACCAGTTTTGCAACCGCTTTCTGAATCTTCTCGTTCGGCCAGTAGTAGCGCAGACGGTCGGAGAAGCTGTACTTGCGTTTATACGCCTGCGTGGCGCCATCGCCCGGATAGTATTTTTGCCAGTACTTGGGCTCGGCGAGCATTACGGCTTCAATCACTTCCCGCAGTCTGGAGGATTCGATGCTTTTCGGTGCCGGCATTTCTTCTTCAATCATCGCCAGGGCAAACAACGCTTCGCGGTAGCCGAAGGTCAGCCATGGCCCCACCTTGAGGATGCAGAAGTGATCTTGCACCAATTTGGCCAGACCGGTTTCGGACTGGTAGTCGGTAGAGTGCGCTTCGTAAACGAAACGATCCTGCTGCATGATTTCATCGCTGAGGCCTTTGGCGGCGTTGCGGTCGTAGTGAAAAACCTGGTCGTCGCCGAATTCAACGCCCGGCTGGACGACTACGCCATAGACGCGGTTCCAGGCATCGGTAAGCCCCTGGGCCTCAAACGCAGCCCTGGTGACCTGGATGGTCCTGACGGCATCGGCCGGCGTGGTCGATGTCACGGTTTCTTCCATTTCCCGGGCACCGCCCGGAATCGGAACTTCGGTACCGATGATGTAGACCGGCGCAGGCTGGCCGGCGCGAAATGCTGAGTGGGTTTCTTCAGCAACTTTCGCCATGGCCGCGGTACGCGCTGCAACGATCTCATCGGCCAGCGGCCGGTGGCGATTACCTTCGTCGTCGGCGCAGAACATGGAAGCGTCGAGGTGGATCTTCTGGTATCCGGCCTTCACGTAATCTTTGATCAGTTCCAGCGCCCTGGCCATTGCGGGCGCGGCGTTTTCGGACTGCCATACGTTCGGACCCAGGTGGTCGCCGCCGAGCAGGATATCGTCCCTGTTGTAGCCGACTTTGGCGGCGATAGCGCGGGCATAGTCCACAAAGCCGGCCGGCTTCATGCCGGTGTATCCACCGAACTGGTTAACCTGGTTGGAGGTCGACTCGATCAGCACGATGGAACCGTCTTGCCTGGCCTGAAGCATGGATGCTTCCAGCACGGTGGACTGGGCGGAACAAATGGAATAGATGCCGTTTCCCTTTCCGGCGCGGTTGTCGGCCACAATCTGTACAAATTTATCTACGGCGCTCATTGATTTTTCCTTACTTTAAATAATCGAGCCGTTGCTTGACCTTCGGTTGGTATCGTCTATGGGCCTATGCGCGGGAGGTGGCGGCCTTGCTGCCGCCCAGAAAAATTGATTCCACCGCGTGCATATTCCCCGGGCCTGTAAATGGCACTTTCCAGATTTCGCCGTTCCTGGCGGGAAGCAAGGATGTCCTTGAGGTTCGCTTCGCTTTGCGTGTGCCGGATAAAATAGATTGTCTTCATAGAACATGAAAAGTGAGTCGTTAGACGTGAAGCGAGGTTAACCGATTGAAACCTGCATCTAGCCAAACCGGTTGCAGGCACACCGGCTAACTATACGCTAACCGGCCCGGAATTGCAATTTCATCGGAAGAATTAGTATTGACAACAACCCTCGCTTTGATTACCAGGATGGTTATTGCTATAGTTTAATCGGCCTCCCAATATGTGGGCTGCGTCTGAAACCGATACCCAATTCGCCATTTTAACAAATCTGGAGCAATCAATAAATGAAACGTCTTGACGGAAAATCAGCTATTATTACGGGTGCTGCGCGCGGAATCGGCAAATCCTTTGCAAAAGCCTATGTTCAAGAGGGCGCCACCGTAGCGATTGCAGACATCAATTTTGAGGGGGCTGAACAGACCGCGTCAGAAATTGGCGCCGATGCTTATGCGATCCGGCTTGATGTGACCGATCAATCCTCTATCGATGCAGCCGTAAAGACTGTCGAGGCACATTCAGGCGGTATTGACATTCTTATCAACAATGCCGCTTTGTTCGATCTTGCCCCGATCAGCGACATCACCCGTGAGAGCTACAATCGGCTTTTTTCGATCAATGTTGCGGGCACCCTGTTTATGCTTCAGGCCGTGGCCAAATCAATGATTAACCGGGGAAAAGGGGGCAAGATTATTAACATGGCCAGCCAGGCCGGGCGACGCGGCGAACCACTGGTTGCCGTCTATTGTGCGACAAAAGCGGCCGTGATCAGTCTGACCCAATCGGCCGGGTTGAACCTGATCCAGCACCGCATCAATGTGAATGCCATTGCACCCGGCGTGGTAGACGGCGAACACTGGGAGGGCGTGGATGCACTTTTTGCGAAATACGAAAACCGACCGATTGGCGAGAAGAAACGTCTGGTCGGTCAAGCCGTACCCTTTGGCCGCATGGGAACCGCCGATGACCTGACCGGCATGGCGGTATTTCTGGCCAGCTCCGAGGCTGACTACATTGTCGCCCAGACTTACAATGTCGATGGCGGCAATTGGTTGAGCTGAGGCTGACGAGCCGCCTGAAACCTGATTTGAACAAGGGAGACCCTTATGACGGCAAGACTCTCCGCCAGGAACCTTAAAGCCATTTCCACGCTTGCCACCACACCCGGCTACGACCGCTCGGCGCTCTCGGCGGGCAGCCTACATTTTGGCGTCGGCAATTTTCACCGAGCTCACCAGGCGGTCTATCTGGACGGCCTGTTTAATACCGGCCGCGATCATGACTGGGCCATCATCGGGGCCGGCGTGCTGCCATCGGACGAAAAGATGCGCCGGCTCCTGGCAGGTCAGGATTATCTGACCACCGTGGTGGAACAGTCGGCCAGCCGCAGTGCTGCGCGTGTCACCGGCGCAATGATCGATTTTCTTTCCCCCGATGACCCTGCGGCCATCATCCGCACACTGGCCGATCCGGCGATCCGGATTGTGTCGTTGACCATCACCGAAGGCGGCTATTTCATCGATCCCGCCTCCGGCGTTTTTGACGCCGGGCATCCGGATATCGTGGCCGACGGGGCCACCCCCGAGCGCCCCGGGACCGTTTTCGGCCTGATCGTTGCCGGGCTCAAACGACGGCGTGAGGCCGGCATCGCGCCATTCACGGTCATGTCCTGCGACAACATTCCCCATAATGGGGTTGTCGCCCGCAATGCGGTGGCCGGCCTGGCCAATCTGTCCGATCCTGAATTCAGCCGGTGGATTGCTGACCGGGTTGCCTTTCCCAACGGCATGGTGGACCGGATCACTCCTGCCACCGGAGATCGTGAGCGGGAAATGTTGGCCCGTGAATTCGGCATTCAGGATGACTGGCCGGTTTTTTGCGAGGATTTTATCCAGTGGGTGTTGGAAGACAATTTCCCCGCCGGTCGGCCGGCTCTCGAGCGGGTCGGGGTGCAATTTGTGCCCGATGTCACGCCCTATGAGAATATGAAGATCCGTATTCTCAATGGTGGGCATGCAGTGATAGCCTATCCTGCCGGCCTTATCGATATCCACTTCGTCCATGAGGCGATGGAACATCCCTTGATCCGCGGTTATCTCCAAAAGGTCGAGCGAGATGAGATCATACCGGTTGTTCCGCCGGTGCCGGATACGGATTTGCAAACCTATTTCAAACAAATCGAGGAGCGTTTTGCCAACCCCAAGATCGGGGACACCATTCGCAGACTGTGTCTGGACGGCTCCAATCGCCAGCCCAAATTCATCATTCCCGCCATTGCCGACCGACTGAAGGCCGGAGCGGGTGTTGCGGGCCTTGCCCTTGCTTCGGCGCTGTGGTGTCGCTATTGCTATGGTACAACCGAGAGCGGCAAAACCATAGAACCCAATGACCCCGGCTGGGACCGGCTTGTGCCTGTCGCCCGCGCGGCCAAAGATGATGCGCTGGCCTGGTTGAAGATGGCCGACATCTACGGTGAAGTCGGCCGCTCCGAGGTGTTTCGCAAACAATTTACAGTCATGCTGGCGGCAATCTGGTCGGAAGGTGTAAAACGGGTTCTGACACGCTACGTTGAGGGAGAAATTTGAGGGTGGACAAGGTCCGTCCATGCGCTCATGCGGTTTTATCTCAACAGGAAAAAACGGTCCTGAGAACGGGCAAACCATTCCGAGGGCATTCATCTGAACAACCGTAGCTCAGAGAAACAATAGAATTGAAAGCGCGCAAGCGCTTCCACAACCCTGGCCCAGAACTGGCTACCTATCGGTCACCAAGGTTACAGACTATTAAGAATAATCCTTACAAATGCCACTGATATTCGCTGAAGCGCCAGGGCAGGCTCCGCACTCCGCACTCCGAACTTTTTCTATACTTGTTCCGGCTTGCTTTTCCACTGGCGTAAGGTCTATCTAAACGCAACACATTTTTGACAACAACTATAATACTTTGCCCCTCGTAGCAAATCCATTCTGTTTATAACAACTATCGGTTTTTCCTAAACGATACCCTGAATGACCGGAGCTTGGAATTCCGATTTGATCAGAAATCGGAAATATGATTTCTTATTTATATATCTCAATCATTTCGAGATGTTATATAAATATCGGTCGGCTTTTGTTTTTCGGATGGTTACTTTTAGCGTCGTTTCGGAATCTACAATTCCTGTTTCCAATTCCGCTTAATATATTTTTCCACATAAATTCAGAATATTATATACCTGGCACGGCTGTTGCTCTGAGTATAACACTTGGGTCATTAGCAATTTTATGAGACCACCAGGTCGAATCATTCGAACGAATCACTATCGGTTAAAATACGATTGGCAAGGAGAATAAACCATGCATAATTCGGACAGGTTATATCTTTCTAAATTTTTACTGAACGCGGATGACGATTACTCATTTGAAGACGACGGTAACCAGGCCTCTGATTATGATGGAGAAACAAATCCATACCTGGATGGGACAGACTTTGATGACATGAATGACTACCTCTGGGATTAAGATGTGCCTGAAGGGAACTCAAACAGGAGCTATCGATAGGGTCTTGACGTTTGAGTTTAAAGCGTAAAATGGAGCGAGAAGAAAAATAAAGACTTGCCGGCGTATCCTGACACCTTATAAATGCCCCATGATGGGTGCCCCATTTGAAACCAGGATGATAAAATGTCCGCCATGAAATCAGTCAGCCCCCCAAGTATTCCACGGCCATCCACTCTAACGCACGATGCGGAGATTGAATCCGATGGCATCCCTTATAACGCTAAAATGAAAGTTGACTGCATTTGCCCTAAATGCGATCGGAAGCATGTGATGGCGTTTCACTGGATCGGCCGGGGCATTCCCCGCAAATACTGTCCATCCTGCAAGGGCAGCTACCTGAGCTAAACACCATGTCTACCCCACTAAGAAGTTCGTCGTTCCTTATTGCGAAAATACTTGGCCTGCAGCATGAAAATATACGCATAAGTCACCAGTAATAGGAGAAATTTTGGGGACGTATATCGGATTATAATTTCAATGCATCAATAGGTGTATCAATAGTAAAGATCTTATAACCTGATCTGCGTCCCGTATCAAGACTTCGCAGGGTGATTTACCGACCCGCAGGCCCGATCTCCGGCCCGCCGTTGCCACTTTTTTTAGACCGCATTCCAGGTCTGGCCGTAATAGTTTTGTCGATTTAGTCGGTTTTGCCAGTTAACCGACTAAGCTATTACCTGAATTTTGCACGCAAATCAGCGCTATGAACACTTTGCAGTAATTTTCTATTTTTACTGCAGTATTTTAAGGTCAATCTAACGGATAATTTTTTCTTTTATAATTACTTCTTTT
>Ga0126335_1000169_pt1 | contig 30398 bp, 27 predicted proteins | sample OlaspJWI45metaG_FD_108409 | JGI IMG/M metagenome (GOLD analysis project Ga0126335, IMG submission 108409) | Marine gutless worms symbiont microbial communities from Oahu, Hawaii - Olavius sp. 1 OAHU.JWI-45 metaG | ecosystem: Host-associated > Annelida > Digestive system > Unclassified | place... | reverse complement strand
TTTGGCCGCATGGGTGAGTTGTTCGCCATGCAACACGCCAATGTCGTACCAGATATATTATGTCTCGGTAAAGCATTAACCGGCGGCATGATGACCATGGCTACCATCATGACCACCGATGAGGTCGCAAGAACCATCAACCAGTCAGCGGCGGGTGTCTTTATGCATGGACCAACTTTTATGGCGAACCCAATGGCATGCGCAGTTGCCTATGCCAGTATTCAATTATTACTGGAAACTGACTGGCAAAAGAACGTCTATCGAATCGAAAAGATCATGCAGGAACAACTGGAACCTGCGCGTTCAATTTCTGCTGCGCTTGATGTCCGTGTACTCGGCGCTATCGGTGTTATTGAAACAAATGAACCCGTTGATCGCGCCAGGCTATGTGCAGCATTTGTTAAACGTGGTGTGTGGGTACGCCCTTTCAATCACTATGTCTATATCATGCCACCCTACATCATCAACGATGAGGATTTAAAATACCTGTGCCAGACGATCGTTGAAGTACTTGAAGATAGTCTTGAGTCTTTAAATTTTAACTCTACTTCCGACTTCTGACCAATGACTAATGATCCAATGCCCTGGATATACTTTCCAGTAAGTGGTCATCGGCAACCGGCTTAACCAGGTAATCGATTGCGCCCTGTTTTTTACCATAGATAATATCGACTTCATCATTTTTTATGGAGGCAATAACAATCGGGATATCCTGAGTCGCCGGGTCTTTGGATATCTTTCTTGTCGCGTAATAACCATTGACCTCTGGCATTAATACGTCCATTAAGATGAGGTCTGGATGTTGCTCCTTAGCTAATGAGATTGCTTCGCTACCGTTAACAGCAAAAATCGTTTCATAACCATGTGAGGCCAACATATCACCACAGGCCTTTCTATACGTTGCGGAATCATCAACTATCAATATCGTATTCACAAACCCACCCCCGCACATTGGCAGATAACAATTGTTATCCCATCAAATCAAGCCTAGCTCATGAAAGAGGCAACAAAAGTGGATATTTTGTAATTAATAGCTAAATCACGCATTCTGGTCGCTGGTTATTGGCCCCTGGTCATTTGTTACTGCAGTAAATTCCACTAGTAAAGGACAAAGGACAAAGGACCAATAACAAGTTACCCCTTCGTAACCAGAATATCTTCCATCACGAGGTATTCCAGGTCAGAAGCAAAAAACATATTCAATGCATCTTCAGGGGAACACACCATTGGCTCACCACGGCGGTTAAGCGAGGTATTCAATACCACACCATAGCCTTTAAGCTTTTCCAGTTCTTTTAACAATGCGTAGTAACGTGGATTGGTTTTTTCATTCACAATCTGTGTGCGCGCGGTGCCATCTTCGTGCACTACTTCTGGAATACGGTCTTTCCATGACTCGGCCACGGTAAAGGCAAACGTCATATAGGGTGATGGATGATTGGTCTGAATGATTTCCGGCGCCACTGTATCCAGCATACTTGGACAAAAAGGCCGCCAGCGTTCACGATATTTAATCTGTGTGTTGATACGATCCGCAATTTCTCGTACACACCGGGGTCGCCAATAATACTTCGATTACCCAGGGCACGCGGACCAAATTCCATCCGACCCTGAAACCATGAGACCGGATTCCCATCAGCCAGTATCTTTGCAGTCTCTGCCGGCGTGTCATCCAGTTTTTTCCAGGTCAGTTTTTCTGTGCGTGCTTCACAGGCCGCGATGCATTCCTCATTGGTGTAACTCGGCCCGAGATAAACATGCTCCATCGGCCTGACCTTATCTCCCAGATCATTGGCAACATAGGTTGCTGCACCTAGTGCCGTACCGGCATCACCAGCGGCAGGCTGAACAAATAGTTCTTCTAATCCTGGCATGGCAATAATTTTTTGGTTCAGTTTTACATTCAGTGCCACACCACCCGCAAAACACAGCTTGCCGGTCTCACGGATGATATCGCCAACATAGTGTTCAATCAGCCCCATGGACACGTCTTCCAGAATTTTCTGAATACTGGCCGCATAATCGATATAGGGGTCATCAATCTCATCGCCCTGCCGTTTTGGACCCAGCCAGTCGATTAATTTTGGACTAAAAAAATAGCCCTTACCGTTTTCCTTATAGCGACGTAGACCCACGACATTGGTGTACTGCGTATTGACTTTGAAATCAGACTCTGAGTATTTAATCAGGCGTGACAGATCGTGCTTCTGTGGGTCTCCATAAGGTGCCATTCCCATCACCTTGAATTCACCATCCAGCATTTCAAAACCCAGATATTCGGTCATGGCCGCGTACAGCCCACCTAACGAATCGGGATCATAAAATTCCTTTATTTTGTGGATCCTGCCATTTTCTCCATAACCAAAAAATGTCGTGGCATATTCACCTTTACCGTCGATACCGATAACGGCACATTTACCGTCAAACCCGCTCAGGTGATAGGCACTGGAGGCATGTGTCAAATGATGCTCGACTGGGACAAGTTCAGTTTTATTACGATCAATACCCAGGTTATCCATTAACTGGTGGGCCATATTGACGTTACGATAAAACCGCCGGTTGCCGGCAAATAATGCCGTCAATGCCCTGTCTGGCGCATACCAGCAACGTTTGGCGTAGTGCCAGCGAGCAGGTGATGTCAGTGGGATTTTGGCGTACGGCATGGCAACCAGGTCAACATCCTCTGGCCCAATGCCCGCCTGCTGCATGCAAAATTTAGCGGCCTCCAGCGGAAAACGACCCTTGGCGTGCTTATCACGAATAAACCGCTCTTCTTCAGCAGCTGCAACGGTTTCCCCGTCAATGACCAGCGCGGCTGAAGCATCGTGAAAAACAGCGCCGGATATCCCCAAAATTTTCATATAGAACTGTATATACCAGAAAGCGAGCGATTATAGCGGAACGCACTGAAGATGTTGGCAGATAAGGACGAATCCGGGAGAATGCGCCCCCATGAATAATTCACTTTCCATTAGTTGGCAATGGCTGACCACAGATTTACGCCGGCTCGCTGTATTAATCAGCCTGTTGTTCTCAGTCTGGATCATCCTGACTCATGACACAATGGCTATTGATGGTGCACGCTACCTGGACGCGGCGCATCTTATCGTGCTAGGTGACTGGACACAGGCCTATGCCCTCACGCAATGGCTATTTTTCCCTGCAATCATCGCGTTCATCAGTAAACTGACATTTCTGGATGTTTACGCCAGTGGGCTACTGATCAATACCTTGTTGTTTGCCAGTCTGCCATGGCTGTTCATCAGTATATTGAAAACAATGGGGGCAAATCGATCTACGCTAATAGCTGGTCTGATCATTATATCCGTTGTCCCCTATCTCAATGAATACCGGGCAGATATCCTTCGGGGAGTGGGTTCATGGGTAGGGTTTCTATGGGCCTTACTCATGCTGATTCGGTTCCAGCAGTCATCCCGACTGAGTGATGCAATATGGTGGGGAGTCGCTTGCAGTGTCGGTGTATTGTTTAGAATTGAAATTATTGCCTACCTGGCATTAATGCCACTCGGGCTGTATTTTCATAAAACTAATTCGCTGACCAAACGCATTAAGTCCATACTGATTTGTTACTCTTTCCCACTGTCATTAGCAGTTGCACTGACCCCATTCATCATACTCAATATAATTCCTCCTGGCCGATTACTGGACCCTTTTATTGAGTTGGAAAAATTCTGGTCTTCATTATTAGAAAAAATCCCCGCCAAGGCAGTCATAATCAATGAAAATATATTAAATCCCCTTTCTGGTGACTTTGGGACATCTGGCGTTTTTTCCATATTGCTAACCATACTTATCGTCACCTTAGTCAAACGTACAACCATTCTGGTATCTGCACTCGCCATTTATGCGTTACTTAACAAGTATGTTCGCCAATCTATAATGCATTTGCCATTACTGCTCTGGATGATGGCGATAAATTTACTATATTTGACTGTCTTTCTAACGCATTCTTTCTTTCTAACAGGCAGAATTGCCATGCCACTGGGACTGAGTGCAGCATTGATCGCCAGCTACCCGCTCGGAGATTTTCTGCAAAAACCATTCAGGCAATTAAACTCTGTCAGACAAAAATCTGTACGCGGGCTGATAATCTTTTTACTTATATTTATGACACTGGATGGCCTGATTTCTTTCGGCGCCTCAAAGGCATATATACGTGACTCGGGAACCTGGCTACAACAAACCATGAAAGCAGAAGAGGTTCTAATTTCCAACCACAACCTGATTAAACATTATGCGGGCAGAAGGGAGAACCTTCATGACAGAAAGACCTCATTAAAATTAGAAGTCATGTTATCTAACAAACAACTGGACTGGAAATTACTAGATCAAGCTGATTATCTTGCTCTTTACGTAAAAAACCTTGACCCTGCTGTCGTTGCCGAGATTGAACAGCATTACGGGGTCAAACCTGTTAAATACTTTGGTGATAACAAGATTTTTATCTATCAGTATCAACCTTCTCATGCCATAAACAAATAACCCACGCTTGCGTTTAACAACACATGCCAGCTAATCCCCATAAATCCGACAACACCAGTTCACTAGTCAGTGTAGTTATGCCTGTTTATAATCGAGAAAAGTATGTGGCTGAGGCAATACAAAGCATCCAGAAACAAACATTTACTGACTTTGAATTTATTATCGTCGATGACGGTTCTACAGATAAAAGTCTCGATATTATTAAATCATACCGCGAAGCCGACTCTCGTATAAAATTAATTACCGGGGATAATCAAGGAGCAGCAAAGGCGAGGAACAGGGGGATTTCAGCCTGCCAAACAGATTTCATTGCATTTATGGACGATGATGATATCTCAACGCCAGACAGGCTCGAAAAGCTCTATCAGTTTCTAATAGACAACCCTGACGTTAGCTCAGTTAACAGTCAACGGGCTCCAATACGAAAAGACAATGTACCCAAAGACTACACCGCCTCCCCAGTACGTCACCGATTATTTAAAGATTCAATCCAGGAAAAGGGAACTGATCTCTTAAGCTTTCTGGAAGGCAGAGGACGCAATTTTGCGGTCGGTTCTAATTCCATGGTTCGAAAAAGTGCGATCGACTCAATTGGCGGATTCAGAGAGATTTTTAGCTGCAATGAAGATACTGATATTACCCTGCGATTTGAAGAACAATACAATATGGGAGCAATACCACTACCACTGTACTTACAAAGAAGTCATGAAACACCAGGAAGAGTATCTACAACCAGTAACTCATGGCGCTATCTTGCGGCCGCATTTATTTCCGCACACTTCCGAAGAACCACTGGTGATGACCCATTAGAAAACATGCAAACAATCGACGATGCTCTACCGCTTTTTAGCCAATTACCCCAGTCAATTAAAGTGCACCTGATAAGAAAACTTATCCAGAGCTGGAAGCGACAGATATACAAATCCATCAAAAATAACAGTATTGAAAATATAGAAAGTGTTTCTCTTGATATCCGGACATCTGTATCACAGAACTCACTTGGCTTTAACCGGAAACAGGCCGCATCTATACGAAACACTATTCTTAAATCTGCTGCGCGTTGCCTCCTGGCTTTACGCTTAAAAATGTTTATTATACTTGCATCCACATGGCTATTTACTATGCGCCTTAAAGCCATATAACATATTCCATAGAACAACCCCCAGTGAAGAAAACGCCATCCATGTCCTGCATTCCCCAAACAGAAGAATAAACCGAACCGGTTTATTCTTACCAAGAGAAATGACACACCAGTACATTATATCAACTACTTTTACGCCTAATGCCGCTACATTTATTTAACCCATGAGCTGGCCTATCACAAAAAGACAAATGCATGTCTTCCATGGTGAAGTCTTCCACGTTGATCCTTTATGGAAAGACAAGCTCGTAACGATTTCATTATCACCTGGTGAGGATTGGACCACCCTGAGTAGCGATCATGTTATTTCAAAATCCTACAATACAACCGCCAGTTACCTCTTCCAGCTAGATAACAAACAGCATGTATATTTTAAGCGTTATGTATATATCAAACCCCGCCTGAAGCACTGGCTACAGCCTTCCAAGGCTGCGGTAGAGTTGGCCGGACTATATGAACTTGCGCAACTAGGAATAACAACAGCTCAGCCGTTAGCCTATGGAGAAAAACGAAGCTTCGGAATTCTTCGCGCAACGTTTATAGTCACCCTGGGCATTCCCCATACCTCACAGCTAGATCGCTTTCTACTGGATGAATGGCGGTATATGCCTATAACCGAGAAGCGTAGTCAATTAGCAGCCATAAAATCAATACTATTAAATCAACTCGCCATTGCACACAAGGCAGGATTTTTCCACCGTGATTTGAAGCTACGCAATATCCTGATACAAAAAACAGAAAATGATTTTAAGCTCATCTGGATTGATTGCCCCAGATCTCATTGGCGAAAATCATTTGACTTCAATGCAACAGTAGAAGATTTTTCTGCCATGGCTAGAATCGGAATACATGTTCTTACACGAGGGGAGCAGATGAGGTTTTTGCTGGATTATTGTGGGAATGACCGTGTAAAAGCACGAAAATACTGGATGGCAATCCGCCGAAGACTCATCAAGCACCCTCCACGGCCCGCCTGGCAATTTAAGCCCAGCAACGATTAGTATTGATTTTAGATACTTAAGCCTTTAAGAGAAATTGGGCGTAACATAAAGCAACATGCCTTGACCCCATGCAAAGAAAATTTACATTCAACATCTCCCAATACATAACTTATGCGCGTTATAATACGCACCATAAATCCCCATACATTTCTTTTTTATTAACATCAGACCTGGATTAATTCCAGATAGAAAATAAGACCACAAAATGCAACTCTCCTTCATATCAAGGAACCGAAACCCTTTCAAGGTGCTAAGGTTACCGCTTCTTGCAAAACTTTATCTTCTTGGTTATCGAAAGCAACGTGGCGCATACAAAACCCTAATTGGAAAGCCAGCAAAGTCGTTATTCAAGTTTCTCCATAAGGTTGTTGGCCTCAATGGAACAGGGGCAATGTCAATCAATAATGGCGAGGAGATACCCTTTGATGCACGAAACACGCAGTTTCATGCTATATACCTCCCACAGTATATCAACAACTATGAAACTGAAGTCTCAGGCCTTATAGACTTATTGCTCCCCGATAACGGCACTTTTATAGATGCTGGCGCTAATTGGGGGTATTTTTCGCTATATGCAGCATCTAAAAAAGGCTTTCAGGGTAATATACATGCTTTTGAGCCTGTAGAGGCCACATTTAATTCACTCACTAAAACGGTTTCAATCTCTAACTTTGGTCAGGCAATAACCTGTTATCCGCTGGCATTATCTGACTCTAAATCTAACAAAACAATACAGATTGAAGACGCCATACACAGTGGAATAGCATCCATATCCAATGATAATGATGGAATGGAAATACAGTGCACAACCCTTGATTCTCTCAACATTAATAATATCGATTTTATAAAAATAGATGTTGAAGGGCATGAAGCAGAGATGCTCAAGGGGGCGCAGGGTAGTATCTCTCAATTTAAACCATACATTATTTTTGAAAACTGGATTAACACATCCGGTCAACAGGACAGTTTACTTCCTATAAGGATCCTGGCTGAAGCAGGCTACCATTTCTTCCATCCAGCATGGCAAGATAGCTCGAATGGAGTACCAACCACCAAACCACCAGTTTTTAAAGAAGGTGACACCATGAGGTTTATATTAACTGAGTTTGATATTACCCAGAGGCACTTGCTTAAAAAACAGGTGAATATTTTCGCTTGTCACGAAGAGCGAATTTCCGAACTTACCAAAGCCTGCGAGCTTACTAATAAAACCACAAATTAAAGTCAGCACAAGTTTCAGATATAGAATTTTACTCACCATTATGAATGCTTTTCTTACAAAGACCCTATAAGTATTATGAATTTACTCCGTATTATTGCACCATGGTTTGGCTATGATGTATTGAGACAATCCAAGAACATATTACTTGATCGCCATCTCAAAAACCTACTTAAGCAGCACAAAATAAACAAGGTGCTAGATGTCGGCGCAAATATTGGTCAATATGGAGAAATGCTTAGAGAGTTTGGTTATACCGGTGAAATTCATTCATTTGAACCCGTGAGAACAACCTATGAGAAGCTTTGTGAATCAGCTGATGGGGATGCGAACTGGTATACCTATAATTGCGCCCTGGGACAAACTAAAGGCAACATGGACATTAATGTCACCAAAGCCAGCTATTTCTCATCATTCCATAAGCCGAATAAATTCGGAAAGTCCCTGTTCACGGATGAATCCATCATAGATCATATTGAGTCAGTTCCTGTTGATACACTTGATAACATTATCGATTCTATGCCAGGTGAATCTAGCAATAATCGCATTCACCTAAAAATGGATACACAGGGATTTGATATTGAAGTATTTAGTGGGCTTGTAAAACACAAACACGATATAGTTACTTTGCAGTCAGAAGTATCAGTGCAGGACATATATGCCGGTATGCCACATTACCTTGATGCGATGAGGATATATGCAGATTCTGGCTTCATTATCACCGGCATGTTTCCAATATCAAGAAATAAAGAAAACCTGACTTTAATCGAATTTGACTGCACTATGTACAATTCCAGGCATAAATCGTGAATATTAACGAATTAACTATTTATCCCCCGCTGCGTGATAACCAGCGCCATGACACAGTTAATTCACATATTCGATTTTTAAATATTATTGATACAATGCACCCCATACAACTGAATATCTATATTTATTTTGAGGGCGAATCATGAGTGGCTATGGTGACTATTTAATGCTCATGGCCACTATCAACAACATTAAGATACAACAGCCCGACTCGAAAATAATACTAACTAATATTACTTCTAAACCCTACAAAACACGTAATCACTTTGGGCAAATAATCAAGAACAACCCGCAGATCGATCAATACCTGTCTACCACGCGCACCAACTTCCTTTTTGTACGCTTTAAAAATCGCAAGGATGACAGCATAGTTTATGTTTCATCAAACCTCAGAAAGGTCTCCTCTTATGCCTGGAAAGTTAACGGGCGTACTGAGTACCCAAAAAACAAACATGCGATTGAAGTGTTCTGCGAACCCTACGACATTATAAATCCTGCACTCAAACCAAGACTTTTTCTGACCGATGAAGAAGTCAAACATGCGGCGCAACTAATGCAGCAATATAAACTTAAGCCAGGTAAGTTTATTATCATCGAACCTGCTACAGAGCATAAAAACTCCTCGAAACTTTGGCCAATACCATACTGGGAAAAAGTATGCGGCGAGATCAAGGAAAAATATCCCGACGTAAAGATTATACAGTTATCCCCTTACCCCGTGACACTACCGGGTGTCATCAATATTACCAAGCAGTCCTCTTTTCGTGAGGCACTTCATTTTATAGAACAGTCCCTCACCGTAATCACAACTGAAGGCGGACTCATGCATCTTGCCGCTGCCACCGAAAAGCAGGCGATCATTCTGTACTCAGGTTATTTACCCAAATCATTAATGTCTTATCCACAGCACATAAATCTCTACGCAGATGACAGCATACCCTGCCTGGGTTGTGGTGACCGATTATCTTGTAAAAACGAGGTTGTGAGAGAATGCATGGACTCGATAAAACCCGAGCATGTCATGGAAGCCCTTACGAAGATTACTTTACCTCAATAGCGATATCCAACGTCTTTATTACTTCAATACACATCGCAGATATTTCCTTAGATAGGAAAACTTGAAAATATTTAACCACCTACATTGAATTGCCTTCATATAGGTTTTTTTTGCCTGCTTATAATGTCCGGCAACATATAGCGCACGAAACAGTGACAGTAAGCGATTACAGTAGAAGCGTTGACGGTAGCACATCAAATCTACAGGAATTTTGTCTACATCAAACAGGACATCGGGCAAACTTTCTACCACTTCAGCATAGCCCATCACCTGATTACGCAAACTGGCTTCATGCTTCTTAATCTCAACAATCTTATCTTTAATTGAGCCCACTGATTCATTGGCCAATATCCACGCATAAACACAGAAGTCTTCACTTACTCTTAATGTCTCTGGATAAGGGTACTTCAATGCCACATCACGCCTAATCAGTACTGTGCCCCCATTAGCGATAGAGAAACGCCGATTAATCACATAGTCTACAAAATTCTGCTGCTTATCATCTGTTACCTGCTTTTGTTCATAACATCGTCGATGGCCAGCATCTATGCTGCAGTGCCCACCAAATATCATGGCTTTTTCTGGCTGTTTATCTATCTCACTTCGTAAATAATTAAAGCCCTCAGCGAGAATTTGATCATCCGCATCCAGGAAGTACAGGTAATCCTTTTTCGCAATACGCGTACCATGATTACGCGCCGCACTTACGCCGGCATTGTCCTGGTATACATATTGAATTGCGTTGCTTTCAATCCACTGAGACAGCATGCCACTGGTATCATCGGTTGAACCATCATCAATAACAATAATCTCATCGTCATCACCTTTAACAGATAATATCGACTTGATTGCCTCACTTATATATTCAACATAGTTATAACAAGGAACAATAAATGAAACTGCCGGCATTTTATTTTTCCAGCCTTGTTATCAGACGTTTTATCTCTTCTTTATCGCCATCACAATAAGCGCCGAGGAAGCAGATGCGATCACGCACGCTCCATTCATAAGAGCGACGATTAAGTGTATCCAGATCACGGAATACCCCCTTATTGAATATCGATATTAACGATGCTTTTTCAAAGTCAATAAGACGAACGTCTACCGGTTCGCCCTGCCGACATGTTTTATTCACGAAAATATGTTTTGGATACAGACAACCATGCTGCAGACCACTTTGGTGCATATTTTTAATCACTGCTGCGACCGACTTAATCAGCGTCTTGCGCAACCGTATTCCTAATTGGGCAACCATGTGTACCTGATCCAGAGAAAAGTATTCATCTAATGCTTGTGTGACCAGTATTGCCTGGCGATGCCCATCCTTATCACGCACACCAAAAGCCACAGGCTTTACTACGGGCAAGCCCCGCTCAATACACCAAACCAGGTTAGCATATTCACGTTGAAAGGTTGGCAGCCCCTTGATAGGACTTCGCCAGTCAATAAAACTATAATCCTGCTGGCGCTTTATATACAGGGCACTGGTATCAAACACGGGGGCAGGTAATTGATAGTAACAGACCTCACTCCAACCACCGCGCCCCTGATTGGGATTATCAACACGCTCCAAAGGAAAATCCCATACTGAAGAGAAGTCACCCATACCGATCGAGATCATTGCCGGCTGCCATTGCGGGTCAAGAAATTGCACAAGAATAGTACGCTAATAATCTAGACTGTCATCTGCCAGCACCTGATCTGCTCGCATCTTTTCAAGCATCTTCCTGATCTTTATCGCTCCTTTTCGCACTGTCTTTTCCCGTGAACCAAGCTCCGGATTTAAAATCATCGTTGCATGATTAAGATGTACCGCATAACGAATCAATTCGACCGATGGAATAAATACCACTTCATGGCCATTGTCTTCCAATGTCTTATGCAACACCTTCCCTGCTGTTTCTTCACCAGCCCCAAAACTGATGGCATATTTTTTCAACAGGTCAGTACGATACAAAGCCAGATGACTTCTCAAGTAATGAAAATGTTTGCCTTTCCCCTCGGTGATTAATTCTTTTCCAATCAGCGGGTAAATCAGCGACTGAATAACATACTCTATTTTTTTCAGCACTAACTTCCATGTTGGCTTCACCTCCAGCTTCCATGAACCCACGCCCGCAATATTCTCATCCTTTTTTATCGCATCAAGCAAATAGTCCAGCCAGTCATCTCGCAATACAAAGGTGTCCGTATGAATTGACATGACAAAGGGTGTTGTCACTTCCTCCAACGCCATATCTAATGCCGATGCATGCGATGCGCCGGGAGACTCGCCCGGTATCGCCTTACGTTCAATTAATTCAATCCACTGCAAGCTACGCAAATACTGAAGTGATTCATCACCCTCACCTGAATCATTATCGATTGCGATAACGTGTATGCGACCTGGATCGGTATATTTCCGCAGCATGCGTAAACATAGCCGCGTAATCTTTGGTGTCCGGTAATTGGGTATCAGTATGGTTACTTCAGGCTGTGACATTAGTTATTACCGCTCGTGTTCATTTGGGTCAGCTCATTAAATATGGCCTGTGGCTCGGGATCATTGATCCAGTTTTCATTAAAACGTTGCATCTCTTTGCGCACACCTGATTTCATACTGCTATGTCCACCTACTATTCGCATGGAATCTAAATCAACAATCACTGGCTCATCGTCTTTAATAATGAAGTTAGTAGACTTCAGGTCGCCGTGTAAAATACGTTCCTGGTGTAATTCAGTAACTAGTGCCAGCATCCTGTTGGCAACCGTCTGCTTTGACTCGTGACTAACGTCCTGCTGACGAAAATAATCCGCGCTATTGGTACCCGGCACGTTTTCCATCACAAAAATTGAAATCCCGTTAAACTTGCCTTTAACACAATCCAGCATGGCAATCGGCTTGGCCGTTGGCAAGCCACGCAATAAAAGATCATGTGCATTACGCCATGAACGACTCGCCCGTGATTCTCTTAACATATTTTTAATTCGATGCGCGGCGTTTTTGACATTGTAACGCTTAATGACATACTCAACCTGGTTAAGCTTGACCAGTCCCACCGTTGATGAATTCCCTTCCTTTAACATAACCACGTCATTACCATCAAACACCCGATGTGGATTATCCAGTAATTTCATCAATCCTGAATCGATATAATCACGATCAATAATAAGTTTGCCAAACAGCATTGATTTCACGTGAAAAGCAGTACATTCACGATAGATTTTCTTCAGGTAATGTTTCTCTCGCCACTGCTGATTTAACTCAACCTGCTCCTGTAATCGCGAGTGATACCTTTCATCGTCTTTCTTTTCACGAACATAGTGTTCAAATACTTTCTGCTCAATCCGCCAGCTAACCGGGAACTGCGCGACAAACAAACCATAATTCTTCTCGAATAAAGCCTCATTACCCACACGGCGCACAGCACCGGCATCAAGCACGGTAATGGTATCGCCCTTCACCAAAAAATTGGCCAGATGTGGGTCCTCATGGATCAGGCCGGAACGATGTAGCCGGGATAACAATTGTGAAAAATGATTCAAAACCGTTTGCTGTTGCCTTGAATCCGGTTTTTTTGCAAACACTTCAAGCAACGTTCGCGCACGACTAATGTACTGATAGACGATAATATTGAGCTTATCCTGCGCTGGGCCATGGTAAATTCTTGGCGGTATATCAAAAGAAGCTGTGTGCAATAATTCATATCCCGCGATTTCATTCTCATACTCATTTAAGGAGCGTCGCTGTTGCGGGAAGATCTTGATTACATATTTTTTATTGTCACTAGTGGCTAGTGCTGTTATTCGTCGTCCCGGTAACAAACGGAGACTGGACTGGCAACTGAAAACCCGGGTATCCTTATCAGACACCCTGAGCTCAACTTCACATGGCGCAAAGGTGCCATTATCAATAACTTCCTGTACCTTCATTAAGAAGCCTTTTCCTGAATTTTATTTTCAGAGAAATTATCTAAATGCATGTCATCCCCGAATGATTCTCTCAGGGATCCATGTTTAAAAGCTGGATTCCCGATAAGATCTTTCGGGAATGACAAAGGCCTTGTTTTGCGATGAACCCATTAAATATCACTTTCTGATACTGACTCAGGACGTTTGGCGTATAAACGATCAGCTCGCTGGCTAACTTCTTCCCAAAACTCCTTGTCAACTTCGAGCGTCTGGCTTAGCTTCATCGTGCGATAGGCACGCATGAATCTGAATCGGTCTCTCTTCGTTAAACCGATATCCATAGACGAGAAGTGCAGGCTGGCAATATCTTTCACCAGCCAGCGATGCGGAACACTTTGCCTTATCTGCGCCCTGTGCAGGTCTATGATAAATAATTCCGGATAACTCACGGGATTGTCCAACCAGCGCTTGCTCACATGAATATGACAGATATACATATCACGGTGATTCATGCCACAACCATGTATACGCCTGACCATCCGGGCTATCTGGGGAATAAGAGCGCGTTTGAGATGAAGATAATCTTCACGCTGGTGCCAAAATTTTGCCAGGTCTTCAAGACTTATCGTCTCTTTCAGCTCACGAGTCACCAGAAAGGATTGACGACTCGCTGGATTAAACCCGCGTTGCCCAAAGGCAACTGGTATTAAACTGGAGATATTCATAATCTGTAATCGTTCCAGCGCGCGCCACTCATTTAACGCGCCGATAATGGGTAACCGTCCCTGCAGAAGGTCCTTAAATATCTCACCCCAGCCTATACCGGTATGACGCTTGAGAAAAAATCCTTCCCCATCACGGACAAAACGCAGGGTGAATCGCCCCTTACCGGTACGAAAGACCTCACCTTCTACCGTTTGCATATCTTCAAAGATAGTGTTCGGCGTAAACCTGGAACGGCACTCTGGATCAACCCATACTGTCATTGTCATTGCTTTTCCATCCTCCCACTACAGTGATGCTGTATAAACTGCGCGGCAACATCGGCCATTTGATACAGGTCTTCAGATTGACCATAAGCAATACCATTCTCACGCCAGCGCTTGCGCGAAGCATCACTAGTCAATACTTCCAATAGCTTATCATTCAATTCCTGTTGTACGAATGGAGATGGAAGTACATGCCCGGCGTCGGCCTGTTCAACATGGTGGGCATAACCACAGACATCCATCACCAGCACCGGTAGACCACCAACAACCGCCTCGAGGATAACCTTGCCCGCCACCTCACGGTAGGCGGGGTGAACCAGGCAGTCACCGGCCTGCATCACGGCAGCGATATCATCTCTGCCGGGTAATATTTCAACCTGATTAGCCAGCCCCATTCTGGTAGCCATTTTAGCGAAACTATCTGGCTTGTCCTGTCCGATAACGATTAATCGTGTTTTTTCCTGCAGCGGCTGAGGCAATGCTCCTAGTGCCAACAAGGCGCGATCCAGTCCCTTGGTTCTAAAACCTGAGCCAATCATGAGCAACAATAATTCATCTTCTGCTATGCCCAGCTCAGCCCGCACACGAACCCGATGTGAAGCTGCATATGAATCCGCCATCGCCTGCCGGGAAATGCCCGGCGGTAACAGCGTGAAACGGTTGTCATCAGTATGCCATGCCTGCTGGTATTCCTGCTGCTGGGCCGGTGCCAGGGTAAGGATTTGTGTCTGGCTCTCCTTTCCACAAACGGCTTCTTCATATTGCATGAAATGCCTATAGCGTCCGCCCAGTCGCTGTAACCAGCTATGCGCCTTTGCCCTGTAACTCGGATCAGAAGCAAAATAAACATCCAGCGCGGGCATTTTATTAAAACCGACCAGGCAATCCAGTCCATCCTGTGCACTGAGCCGCATCATTTGCTGGTGATATTGCTGGTATTTTTTATGATTGGATAGTGCACTGGTTTCGATGATATGCACCTGGAAGCCATCCGGCATATCACCCTGCCACGACAACGTATAAACAAAGACCTGGTGTCCATCCTGCTGACATTTAAGCGCGACATCCATGAAGTCTTTTTGCAGACCGCCATAGGGAAAATACTTGAACAGGCAGAAACCTAGCTTCATTGTTTTTCCTTCAGCTGATTCCAGACTTCTTCTGCTGTTAGCGTTTCAGTACATGGAGGAACAACAACCTGGGCAGATAGTTTTGGACAGTCCCGTTGCAAGCAGGGCGAGCAATCAATAGCCGCCTGCAATGAAACTTGCTGTTCACCCAGTACCCCGGTTAATTGCGCATTGGTTGCACCATAAAGCGCGACTGTGGGCACCTCCAGTGCTGTAGCAAGATGCGCCAACCCAGTATCTACCGATACCACACCGCCAACGGCTTTAATCACTGCCGCGATCTCCGAAAGGGACTTATTCGGCAATACATGAATTGCCTCCGCTTCACTCGATAGCGCTTCAGCAAACTGTTTTTCCTCGTTATTGCCCGCTGGCAGCAATACCTGGTATCCATTATCAATCACCTGTTTTGCCAGTGACAACCAGAATGACTTTGGCCAGCGTTTACTTGACCAGGTTGTGCCATGCATAAATAAGATGGTCTTTTTATCGATCGACTCATCAGGCGCTATCGACAATCCCGATTGCACAGATAGTTCGTCAATCGAATAACCCAGTGCCTGTGAAAACAATTGCCGGGTCCGCAAAATGGCATGTTGTTGCCTGTCGATTGAGTGCTTATGGTCATAAAAACGAGATGCCAGCGCTTCCCTGGCGGACTGTTTATCCAGCCCATGTTTTGGGCCCAGTGCCTTGCGAGTTACCAACGAACTTTTTATCAAGCCCTGGGCATCAATGACCACGTCATACTCACGTTCCTGAAGACGTTGTACAAAACGCTTCCACTCACCCATGCGCCAGGTCCGCCATAACTTGCTGCGCCAACGCCGCATCGCTGTGGGTATCACTTTATCCACCGCCGGGTGCCATGCCGGCATTTCTAGAAACCCTTCCTCAACGACCCAGTCAAACTGTATGCCTTCAATCGCACGGCTTGCATCAGTCAACGCAGGAAAGGTGTGCACAATATCGCCCAGCGATGAGGTCTTGATAATCAGGACTCGCATAATCCTGGAATCCGTAGTTGAACAGCCTGTAGAGTGCGTTGCATTTCGTGCCTGGCCAGGCCCGATGAGGAGTAATAGCAGTCTATTGCGACGATTCGAAACAACGCCAGTCGCGAAATGCAACGTGCTATATAGATTGTAGCACACTCAACCATCCGGCGAACTGTAAAGTTAACTAATACCCTTTTCACTACAATCATTATATTCAATGTAGCGGTCAACTGCGGAATCCAGGATCACCCAGCTTCTCGATAACCATTTTTGGAGAAAGCTTCTGCAAACAATCCAGATGACCTAGCGGACAAGTACGTTCAAAACAGGGACTACAGGCTAGTTGCAAACTCAATACAGTGGCCTGATCGGACAAGGGCGGCGTATACGCCGGGCTAGTAGAACCAAACAGGGCAATCACACGCCGACCCAATGCACAGGCCACGTGCATCAAACCCGAGTCATTGGTGACAACCGTTTGTGTTAATGACATTAAATCTATCGCCTGATACAGCGTGGTTTGACCCGCCAGATCTAGACATCGCCCCTCACATCGTTCGTTAATTTGTTGGGTGACTTCCTGGTCTTTCTCTGAACCGAATATCCAGACCGCCTGCTGTTTATCCAGTGCATGCCTGGCCACTTCGGCATAGTGTTCAGTCGGCCAGCGTTTGGCCTCACCAAACTCGGCACCCGGGCATAGGCCAAGTATCTGAGTACTGGGCATTTCTATACTCAGTTCCTGGCAGGTCTGACTTTGTTGATCTGCACTGACTTGCAAGACAGGGTATGCGAGCGATGCATCAACTGAATGATCCGCTGATGCCAACGCGGCATAACGCGTCATCAGCATGGGCATACCTTCTTTATCTAGCGTTCGCCGATCATCCAACAAACCATAACGTGATTCACCCGTATAGCCGGTTCGTTTGGAGATTCGAGCAAACCATGGAATGAGCGCTGATTTAAGGGTATTGGGTAGCACAATAGCCTGGGTATAAAGCCCCCGCAGGGATTTACCCAATTGATAACGTTCTGCCAGCGCCAGCCGCCCGTGCCCAATCGGTATATCAATAACACCATTAACCCCGGGCATACGCAATAACAGCGGTTTAATCCATGGAAGCGCTAATACGTCAATATGCACCTCCCCTTTAGCCTGCAGGGTCGCCAGCATGGGCTGCGCCATCACCATGTCGCCGATCCATGAAGGCGCTACAACCAGAATGCGTGATGACAATGAGTGTTCAGGCATTACAGAGAGTTAGGGGCTGGCTATGATTCTTGCTTAGGCCCATCATGTCGTCATACCCGCATGTTCTTAGCGGGTATCCACTAACTTTCCCCTTTAACACCATGGATTCCCGATAAAGTCACTCGGGAATGACAATAGAGTAGGGAACAGACCATGATTATTGTGTTGATCCATACCCATCATTTCGTTAAGTGCAATAATCGTGGTCTGTCCCCGATTTTTGATTTTTACGGTGCAAGAATAGTCGCATCCGCAAGGATAAATTTGGCACCACAATAAGGGCACCTGGCCTCACCAGTATCCTCAATGGGCAAAAACACGCGAGGATGGGAGTTCCATAGTTCCATGTCAGGCATGGGGCAACTCAAGGGTAAATCCCTGGAAGTCACATGATAGGTATTCTTGGTGTTTGCCGGGATGTTCGGGTTACGTACTGTCTCGTCATCGCTGCGAATGTCTTCACTCATCATTAATCTCCTAAACCCTGTCTAACCAGTCCTGGTGATTCGGCAACCGCCCATGAACGGCATCAAAATACATCGTCTGTAATTTTTCTGTAATCGGTCCACGGCCGCCATTACCGATGGGACGATTGTCGATCTCGCGGATGGGGGTAACCTCAGCGGCGGTGCCGGTAAAAAATGCCTCATCAGCAATGTAAACCTCGTCACGCGTGATGCGCTTTTCAACGACCTTCAGGCCGATCTCTTCGGCCAGCTGTATGACCGTACGGCGGGTAATACCATCCAGTGCAGATGTCAGATCCGGGGTATACAGCACACCATCACGAACGATAAAGATATTCTCACCGCTGCCTTCCATGACAAAACCGGCGGCATCCAGTAACAGCGCCTCATCGTAACCATCATGCAATGCCTCCTGCAGCGCCATCATGGAATTCATGTAATTACCATTTGCCTTGGCGCGACACATAGTGGCATTCACATGGTGACGCGTATAAGACGACACCCGGATACGAATACCCTTCTCCATGTTTTCATCACCCAGGTAGGAACCCCAGTTCCAGGCGGCAACCATGGTGTGTACCCGTAAGTTATCTGCGCGTAATCCCATCCCCTCTGAACCATAAAAACACATGGGGCGGATATAGGCAGACTCAAGGTTATTGTCACGAACCGCCGTCAGCTGCGCCTGATTGATTTCATCGGGCGTAAACGGGATCTTCATATCCAGGATATGGGCAGAACGGAATAAACGATCCGTGTGTTCCTGCAAACGAAAAATCGATGTCCCCCCTTCCGCATCATAGGCACGCACGCCCTCAAATACGCCCATGCCGTAGTGCAATGTATGCGTCAGCACATGGACTTTGGCATCCCGCCAGGGGACCATCTCCCCGTCAAACCAAATGACACCATCCCGGTCATTAAAATTCATTTTGTACGTTCCTCTTCAGTACTTCTTATCTGCTTACTTACTCAATCTACTAATGTACGTCATACCCGCATGTTCTTAGCGGGTATCCATCAATATTGTACCTACAACACCCTGGATTTCTTCCTTAGTTCCGTAAACGGTGCGTCCATGCACCACTCCTCCCGATAAAACCACTCGGGAATGACAGCCCATTCCGTCACACCTGCATGCCTAGTTAGCCGCCACTACTACCTGTTCTTCGTCATACCCGCATGCATTTAGCGGGTATCCATTAACAGCTTACCCTGCTACTTCAAACAATTGCTGCCAGATCTGTATGACCTGGGCACGCTGGTTTTCAAATCGGTCCAGCCCGACGCAACGATCCTGCCCCTGCAACACACGGTGATGCAGCGTGGCACGGTATTCCTGGTAGGCATCGATCAGTGTCTGCGCCTGTTCCGTGGTTATCAGACCCGTCTGGCTCGCGACTTCAATCAGGCGAATGTTGTCAGTAAACTCGAGCAACGATGGATAACGATGCGCCCCACCCAGAACCGCGTATTGCACCATAAATTCAATGTCGACGATACCTCCAGTGCCCTGTTTGAGATCGAATTGCGTGTTATTGGACTTATCCAGTTCATCGCGCATACGCTGACGCATTTCCAGAACCTCCGTTGCCAACGTCACCGGGTCACGCTCTTTGGACAACACCTCATCGCGGATCCACTGAAACCCATGGCAGACATGCTCTCCTCCCGCAATCGGGCGAGCCCTGACCAGTGCCTGGTGCTCCCAGGTCCACGCATCCTCCCGTTGGTAGGATGCCAAAGCCGTCAGTGAAGTTACCAGTAAGCCGGATTGCCCATTGGGCCGCAAACGCATGTCGATTTCATACAACACGCCCGAAGGCGTCAATGTCGATAGCAGATGCACCAGCCGCTGAGCCAGACGGGTAAAAAACATGCCATTTTCAATGGATTTTTCACCATTGGTAAACTGTGCCTGCCCTTCGCTATTATGTACAAATATCAGATCCAGGTCTGACCCGTAGCCCAGCTCTATACCACCCAACTTACCCAGGCCAATCACACCAAACTCGGCCTGCCTTTGTTCCCCATCATATTCGTACATCGGGCAACCGTGACGCGACAGCATGTATTGCCAGGCCATCTCCAGTGCCACATTGACCAGGCTTTCAGCAATCCACGTCAGGTGATCACTGACCCGCATCAACGGCATTGTCTGCATGATATCTGCGGCCGCTACCCGCAATTGCTGGGCCTGCTTGAACACCCGCAAGCGCTCCATCTGGGTTTCCACATCGTCCACATCCATATCAACCAGTACACGCGTTAACAGGATATTGATTTCATCGCGATCAGGCGGGGCATATAACTGCCGTGGATCAATTAGCTCATCCAGTAGTACCGGGTGGCGCGTCAACACCCCGGTAATCCAGGAACTGGCCGCACACAGTTTTGCCAGTTGTTCCCTGGCGGATGGCGCTTCCACCAGCAACGCAAGGTAAGACTCTCTACGCGCGCGATGGCCGTAATAACCGACAACAAACGTGTCAGGGTTTCATCGGGGTCTTCGAGCTCCACCGCCAACTCAATGATGGCCGGCATCAGATCATCCATTAAAGTCTGACCACGTTCACTCAAACGACCATAAACACCCTTAAGTTTTAGCCCATGAAGCCGATGCGCCATGTCCCGTGGCTGGGCGTAACCCAGTTTGACCAGGTAATTTTCATTCATGGTTTCATCGCAGATATCCAGCCAGAACGTGCGGGTCGGATTTTTCTCTTCCGACTCCCCATTTTCGGCAAAGACGCTATCAAAACACTGCTGGACAAACTGCCTGTGTATCGATAACTGACCGAGAAAATCCGGCCAGTTGTCATAGCCCATCGATAGCGCCAGACGTTGTTGATCTACTTCCGATGTAGGCAATGCATGCTCCTGTCGGTCATACATTGCCTGAATATGGTTCTCCGAATTTCTCAGGAAACGCCAGGCGGTAATCAGTCCCGCTGATTCCACACTGGTTAATAGCTCACGCTCGGCCAGTCGCTGTAATATCAACGGCGTGCTGCGGGAACGTAGCGCGGTGTCCTGGCCACCGCGCATTAACTGAAACACCTGGGCAATAAACTCAACCTCACGAATACCACCCGGCCCCAGCTTGAGGTTATCCTGACGGTCTTTCTTGACGGTCTCCTGATCAATCATGACCTTGAGATCGCGCAGTGACTGAATCACCCCAAAATCCAGATAGCGGCGAAAGACGAAGGGTTGCAGGGTATCCAGCAATGCCAGGCCGGCATCGACATCCATGCCTATCGCCCGTGCCTTGATCATGACATAGCGTTCCCACTCCCTGCCCTGCGTCTGGTAATACTCTTCCATGGCACCAAAACTCATCACCAGTGGACCATCATTACCATAAGGGCGTAAGCGCAAATCAACCCGGAACACAAAACCGTCTTCCGTGGTTTTATTCAGGCTCTGATAAAAACGCTGAGCCAGTCGAATAAAAAACTGATGATGTTCAATCGACGCCTTTCCGTTGGTCATGCCGTCCTTTTCATAGGACAGAATTAAATCAATATCGGATGAAAAGTTGAGTTCCTCGGCCCCCAACTTACCCATACCCAGTACCACCAACGGCATGTACTCACCATCATCGGTCAATGGGTATCCATGGCGCTCCGCAAGCTTTTCATAGTGCCACCGAAGACTCGCCTCAATCAGCATATCGGCCAGTGCAGACAGGTGCAGCAACGATTCTCCAAGTGGTGCCAACTCCTGCAGATCACGGATAGCAATCAACACCATCTGTTCATTACGAAACTGTCGAAGTTTGCGATCCAGTTCCACGCTATCAGCAATAGCATCCAGCCTGTCGTTGAGCTGCTGCTTCAACCGTACCGCATCAAATGCTTCCAGCCTGCTTGCTATTAATACATGCAGTCTATCTTTAAATCGCGTCACATAACTCGTAACAAATGGACTCACGGCAAACACATGCCGCCAGGCTGGAAAATCTCCGTTAAAAGACTTCTGCTGTGCAGAATCCAGCACATCAGCCTCATCGATAGAGGAAAATATACGTTCCAGTTCCGACTGCATTGGTAAGTAGATGCTGTCTTCAATCATTATAAATTGCTCGTCTCAAGCATTACTGGCCCTGGTGAATAGTCTGCTACAATGCCGCATCTAGAAAAGTAACATTATCATGGATTACAGTTTCATATTTTACCCGCTATCTGCTGCGATATTAACGTTTGTATTGCTTCTCAAACTACCCCATGCTGCCGATAAGATTGGACTGGTAGATTCGCCTGATCACCGAAAGCATCACGAAGGTGATGTGCCACTCATTGGCGGCATTGCCATGTTTATTGCGTTTACTTTCTCAGTACTCATGCTCGATATTTCCCTGAACCACCTACGGGGGTTTTTCGCCGGGGCAATCTTACTGATTATCGTCGGCGTGCTGGACGATCTTCATGAACTCTCTTCTACAATGAGATTTGTTGCTCAGATACTGGCCGCGATCTTCATGGCCGAGTGGAGCGGGGTGAGGCTTACTGACTTAGGGCATATCAGCCCTAACGGGGAAATGGTTAATCTCAACTGGTGGTCTTCATTACTGACGATATTTGCCACCGTTGGTGTTATCAACTCATTGAATATGATTGATGGTATCGATGGGCTCGCTGGCTATCTCAGCCTTGTTACCGTGACTGCTTTATTAATTCTTGCCTACATTGGTGGAGACCTTGTCAGCCTGAAGATTCTTATTATCTTATTTTCCGTTATCTCCGTTTTTCTACTGTTTAACCGTGAACCACCCGATAATAAAAGCTGGCGAAGGGTATTTATGGGTGATGCCGGCAGCATGTTCCTTGGTTTTGTGCTGTGCTGGTTTTTTATCTATTCGTCACAAGGTGAGACACGCACCATGAGTCCGGTCATTGCATTATGGATATTTGCTATTCCGTTAATTGATACCGTAGCGCAGATGTTACGCCGATTAATCAATGGAGAATCCCCTTTCAAACCAGATAGGCTGCACGTCCATCACCTCCTTTTAGATAAGGGTTATCCACCTAAAATGACCGTTTTAATATTGGCCGTAACTGCGAGTTTTATAGCAGCCATCGGCATAGCTTCCCAATACTATGCATGGTCCGAAGTGATAATGTTTTATTGTTTTATTGGTTGCTTCGGCGCATTCTTTTTAGTCACTTACAAAAAGTGTTGCATATCTTAAAAGCACTTGAATGCGCAGCTCAAGCCCCTATAGCTTTGCTGTGGCACCAACTGAGCCACTAAAATCAATTAGTTAAGGGTGTTTAAATCCCTAAGTGTGGCACAATCAAGTATGTCCACTGTGACCAAACTCTTCTCCACATAACCCAAATCATATTCAGATACAGGTCGCCGCACCCTCTTCGTTAAAATTTATCTCCTGAGCGAGGGTTTTATCTATTACATTCATATAAGAAAAGTTAACGAGATTTCTGTAGGTGTCAGTTGGTTGCACCAAACGAACTAATTACTAATTTTCAGGTTTAGCCAAAACTGCAATCAATTGAAAGTGGATAAAAAATTGATCAGGGCCATATTCAACATTAACCCAAATACCACTAAAAATATTAGGTGTTAGCTTGGGCGGATGAGTCTAATTAATGAACAACCAGAAAGCAGTATAACGGCCAACTTCAGAAGTACCATGTGGATCAGATCTGTTTGGTTTATGTTGCACCCATCACCACCCAGAATGACGCCTGTTGAACACATTGTCATACAGCCCAACGCTTGTCCCTTCGCAGTGGAGAATCTTCCTGTACAAATAACATATCTGCCTGCCAGAGTGCTTGATCCAGTGGCCGTCTTGTTAACCCGCAAATGTCGAAAGCAATGAAATTTCTGTCTTTAAGCCAAGTCACAAGCTCAGACAGAAGAGGTACTTTTTCGTGGATATCGAGTAAATTTACTTCTACTAATATTACTTGCACTGCCTTAAGGGAGCGCTCGCCCCCCTTTAATATTTCCAATTCGTAGCCTTGCACGTCAAGCTTAAGCAAATCTATGGATTGGCCATCAAAATCGGAAGATAGAATTGAGTCTATTGTGCGCATCGGGTGCAGGACAACCGGGTGCGATTTATCTATATGCTCGACTAAGACAGATGAAGCAGTTTCCACTTCACGGAATGGAACCGCGTTCCGTTCTTCAGCACCAAGTAAGGTATTGTAAACTGCCATTTTGTTATCGATCCTACTTTCTAGCACTTTAACCGCACTGCTTTGTGGCTCTATGCACACGACAAATGAGTTTGGCCAAACTCTACGGCATAGATGCGCATACTCTCCATGATAAGCACCAACATCGAGTATAAGATTAGGCTCAAATGCCTGCTTCGACAAGCGTTCCATGGCCGGAGCAATTTCAGGTATTCCGAGGCGACGGACAAGATAATTCCGGATAGAAGATACTATTTGCTTAATCATATTAGTTTATGGATTATGATGTGTTCGTCAATGAGTAGCATAACAACTACATTAGCTCATTTATATATGACTTACGATTGTCCTACATCCCCCGCGCACCCTCATGATGCGCTTTGAGCCAATCATAGGTCTGCTTCAAACCATCAGCCATTGGAATTTTGGCTTTCCAGCCTAAAGACTCAAGCTTACTAACATCCAGCAATTTTCTGGGCGGGCCATCAGGCTTTGAAACATCAAATTTCAATTCCCCGTTATAACCAACAACACCTCCAATGGTTTCTGCCAGCTCCCGGATTGTGATATCCACACCAGTACCCACATTGATATGGGAAACCATAGGATCAACATGACCTTCATACTCAGACTTATCAATCAGCATCACATGGAGACATGCTTCAGCCATATCATCGACATGCAAGAATTCCCTTTTAGGTGATCCACTACCCCAGATAATCACCTCCGGTGAATTGCTTTTTTTTGCTTCGTGAAACTTACGAATCAACGCTGGGATTACATGACTGTTTTCGCTATCAAAATTATCTCCCTGCCCATAAAGATTCGTTGGCATCACGCTACGATAATCAGTACCATACTGGCGATTATAAGATTCACATAACTTAATACCGGCGATTTTTGCAACCGCATAGGGTTCATTGGTCGGTTCCAAAGTACCAGAAAGCAATGCAGATTCTGCCATCGGCTGCTCAGCCATCCTGGGGTAAATACATGAACTACCCAAAAACAACAGGCGCCTTACATTATTTTTGTATGCGGCATGAACAACATTCGCTTCAACAATCAGATTCTCATAAATAAATTCTGCTGGATAAGTATTGTTAGCGCCTATCCCTCCAACCTTTGCTGCAGCAAGAAAAACATACTCCGGCTCCTCATATAAGAAGAATTCATTCACTGCTGACTGATCAGTAAGATCCAACTCACTTCTTGTGCGAGTCACCAGGTCTTGATAACCATCCGATCGCAAACACCTGACGATGGCCGAACCCACCATACCGCGGTGGCCTGCAACATAAATTTTACTGTCTTTATTCATAAAAAGCTCTAAGTCTTTTGACTTTAACTTAAGACTGATGACTAACGAGTAACGACTGAAGACTGAAGACTGATTTATTCGTGATAATCATAAGCATTAAAACCATGCTCTTTTACCAGTGCATCACGCTTGGCCAACTGCAGGTCTGCCTCCATCATCTCGTGCACCATTTCCTCAAACGTAATCTTTGGTTCCCAACCCAGTTTCTCTTTTGCTTTAGTGGGGTTTCCTAACAAAGTTTCGACCTCAGTGGGTCGAAAATAACGAGGGTCTACTGCAACGATGGTTTTTCCTGTTTCACTATCCAGGCCCTTCTCATTAATACCCTCGCCTTGCCAATCAATGGATTTCCCTAAATGGGCATAAGCGGCATTCACGAAATCACGTACAGAATATTGCTTACCAGTCGCAATACAAAAATCATCCGGCTCATCCTGCTGTAACATCAGCCACTGCATTTCCACATAGTCCTTGGCGTGACCCCAGTCCCGCAATGCATTCAGATTACCCAGATAAAGGGTATCCTGAAGCCCTAGATGGATACGAGAAAGTGCACGAGTAATTTTTCTTGTTACAAAGGTTTCACCACGGATCGGAGACTCATGATTAAACAAAATACCATTGCAGGCATACATGCCATAAGCTTCACGATAGTTCACTGTAATCCAATATGCATAGAGTTTAGCTGCGGCATAGGGTGAGCGTGGGTAAAAAGGTGTGGTTTCTTTTTGTGGTATTTCCTGCACCTCGCCATATAACTCCGATGTTGATGCCTGGTAATAGCGGGTGGTTTTTTCCAGACCCGCAACACGTATCGCCTCCAATATCCGCAGAGCACCCAGCCCTACAGTATCAGCAGTATATTCCGGGCTTTCAAAAGAAACCGCTACATGGCTTTGCGCACCCAGATTGTATATTTCATCTGGCCTGACTTCCTGGACTATCCTTATCAGGTTGCTTGAATCACTTAAATCTCCATAATGCAGAACAAAATGTCGATCCTTTTCGTGAGGGTCCTGGTACAGGTGATCAATACGGTCCGTATTAAACGAAGACGCCCGACGTTTGATACCATGAACCTCATAGCCTTTATCCAATAGAAATTCAGCCAGATAGGCACCATCTTGACCCGTCACCCCGGTAATTAACGCTTTTTTCCTTGTTTCTGACACCTTTATCCCTCGATATTAATCATATAAATCTAGTCAATCAGTTTCCATAACCCTGCAGCTTCAGATGCAGCAACGCTCGCAATGATATACGATTCATTGATGTAAACAACTCTGTACCGCCATCAAGTCTGGAGTCACCAATCATTGATTATTATCTTGGTATTAACTAACGACTAAAGACTAACAACTGCCCATATAACTCCCGACTGATGCCTGAAAACCCGTGATTTTCTCACCAAAAGACATGTACTTACTCCATCGTACCGCACTCAGCCCCCTACTACCTGGTACAGATAATGAAGCTGTCACCCAGTCTTGCCGGCAAATCCAATTAAGCGGTGAAAGAAAATTCATGAATTTCCTTTTATCCAATGATCTCGGTCCGTTATGGTATACAACACTAACTAAAACTGATCAAACCCATCTGGTTTCAGACAACTTCCTTCAACAACTACGAGATTCATGCAGAGCAACGACCGCCATTTACTTGCTTCAGCAACAGGCGCTAGCAAACATAAACTCACATCTAGAAGCAGCCTCGATTCCACACGCTGTAATCAAAGGCGCACATGTACGCGAACTCATCTATAGTGAACCTGCATTACGTTATGCCTGCGATATCGACATACTAATACCGAAATCAGAACAGATTAATGCCATACGCACACTGGTTAGCACGGGTTATGAATTCAAGCCCACTAAAGAAAATATAAGCCACGAGGCTACGCTATACAAAAAAGGTGCATCAATTGATTTACACTGGGATATCTTACGGACCGGTAGAACCCGCGTGCCAATGACCGATGAGTTACTGAGTACCAGAAAAGACTTTTCAACTCACTGGGGACTGGATAACGTAGCAACACTATACCTGATGCTGGTTCATCCAGTTTTACTAAGTATGCAACATCACCTAATTACCCCTTGGTACGCTTACTGGATCTGATCTACTGGGTAGATCAAAAGGAAATAGACTGGGATAAATTATTATTCTTGCTGAATATAGCAGGGAACAAAACAGCTGCTTGGATCATGCTGGAATGGCTAAAATTGCTCACAAATACGACAGCCTTGCCTGATATATCTCAAAAACTTCAGCCCGGTAATATACGAAAGCAATACCTCCTCCACTGGATCAAACAAAACTATTCGTCACGCCTTCTAGAAAAACCATTCCTCATCCAGGCCGCGTTTACACTACCTGCTCATGACAATTTATCCGATGCATTAAGGGCAATTTATTCTTTGGCCAAGGAAAAGCATTCAGCCACGATAAAAGCAAAACAACTGGCATCTAAATTTTCTACATAAAAGAAAGTGGACACACTACTGCTATATACGCGTCATCCCCGCATGCTTTAAGCGGGAATCCAGGGGCTAGTTACCTTTAATATTATCGTTCTCGCCCTTTGGGTTAAGGCAGATACTATGGCTTTAGCTTGGTTAAGGAGCAAACCCAATATTTAACTAATAACCTTCATCACCCCTTCACAAACCATTGCCCAATCTTCCGAATTGGCTTTGCCAAAAATGTCCATGGATAAGGTCTCAGATCATTCACTTCCCACGCCTTCCTATCCATACAATTTGCCTTCAGGCGGTTACTTAATGGAGCGTTACTAACCCCACCCCTGCGCATTTTCACCAGCACTTGCGGAATATACCTGGCCTTTAACCCATGCTTGAGCAAAAAGCGCAGCATAATCTCATAATCTGCTGCCGAACCCAACTCTAAATTAAACAAACCAAATTTTTTATAAACCGAACGCCGCACAAAAAATGTTGGGTGGGGTGGCATCCACCCCCAATAAAACTTGACTGGATTAAAGTCACCCGCTCGCCAGAACCGAACGACCCTGTCAGTATCCTTTCTCTCCACGTATACTAGATCTCCATAACAGGCATCTACTTCAGGGTCTTTAAAAACCTCGACAACCTTTTCTAGAACATTTTCTGAAACATAGTAATCATCTGCGTTAAGAATACCCACGATATCCCCTGTTGCCGCACAAAGACCCTTATTCATTGCATGATAGATACCTTTGTCTGGTTCTGATATAACGTTAGCTAAAGCATTCTCATACTGTTTGATGATTTGCAATGTGTCGTCTGTAGAGGCGCCATCTATAATCAAATGCTCGGCATCAATACTTTGTGCAGAAACCGATTCCAGACAATTTTCAAGAGTATCTTCAGCGTTATACGTAGCAGTAATAATTGAGATACTTATCATCAAACAAAACAATCCATTACTTCTTCAAGACGGCATCCTGCTAGCTCATTTCCATTAGACAATATATTTACTGCATGGATTGGTTTGCAACCATTCCAGCAAATTCATATGGGTCGCTATATGACTGTATAGCGTACTTTCTTTTTATTTGAGATTGAATTATAACTCATAACCATTACGGGGGTCTTGTCATATATAACACAATCATACTATTGATAACGCCATCCTATCGATACAAGTTAAGGATATTGAATTCCTAGACCAAGGCACTAGGATTTCTTTGTCAATATCTAAGAGCAATCAGGAAGGAAAACCAGAGACGAAAGCTATTTCCTACGCAAGACGACAGATAAATTGTCGCCCTGTTCGCTTACTAAAAGAATGGCGAAATATATCTGGGATTATTGGTGGGCCAGTTTTCAGAGGAATTATAGGCGCTGAATCATTAGCAACTAAGAACTCAAGGCAGACACATTCTACAAAGTCTTAAAAATACTCTGCATTAATGCAAATAATAGCCCAGAATGAATCAGCCTTCATCCACTTAGGACTGGTTTGATCACAACCGCATATTTAGAAGGGAAAGACCGCTACAAAACCAAGCAGATCAGTGGCCACAAGAGTGATAAACGTTTGATAAATATATTCTCGATGCCTGCTTATTCTGAAACCCTCAAAGAAAAACATAGTTATTTGAGTCAACACACAAGCATATAATTTATATGCCATACGAAAGTATTAATGTATTTCTAAAAAAGGGTATAGATAAACGGCGCAACCGCAGACCCCTGGGTAAGTACGATCAGTGCACCAATTAATACCAATACGATAATAATTGGTGCAAGCCAGTACTTTTTGCGCACCTTCATGAAGGCCACGAGGTCTTTGAATAATTCGAGCATAGTTATCTAAAAGGGCGTGTCAAATGAATTGGATTTATTTTCGCTAATTGGTTCACGATAAGTTTCAACAGAACGATCGAGTTGTCGGTTCATTGGGTCCTTACCGGTGGCACGCATGATAATGCCTATTGGCGTA